>Ga0157363_1000055_pt1 | contig 89504 bp, 78 predicted proteins | sample AttsexASBM1_FD_111477 | JGI IMG/M metagenome (GOLD analysis project Ga0157363, IMG submission 111477) | Fungus gardens microbial communities from leaf cutter ant in Ribeirão Preto, State of São Paulo, Brazil - Atta sexdens ASBM1 | ecosystem: Host-associated > Fungi > Mycelium > Unclassified ...
ATAACGAGACCAGATCGTAACGCATAGTCAGCCTTTCAGGGTTTGCTGAATAACAAAGGGCAAGATGCCGCCGTGCAGCAGATAGCCAAGCTCCTGCTGCGAGTCGATCACCGCCGTCAGCGCGAACTCGCCGAGTAGCCTGCTATCTCGACTGATGCGCAGCTGCAGCGGCGTTGTGCCGGGCCGTAAATGTTCCAGCCCGGCGAAATCCAGCGTTTCGCTGCCGTCCATCTCCGGGAGACGCGCCGCCTCGCCCGCGCAGAAGTGCAGCGGCAGGATCCCCATGCCAATCAGATTGGTGCGATGGATGCGCTCAAAGCTCTCCGCCACTACCGCCTTAACGCCCATCAACGCCTGCGCTTTCGCCGCCCAGTCGCGGCTGGAGCCAGCGCCGTAGCGTTCGCCGGCGAATACCACCAGCGGCACGCCGCGCGCCAGCCAGCTCTGCGCCGCTTCATAAGCAGGCAGGATTTGCTGATGGTCGGCATCCCAGGCGAACCCGCCGCCGCCGCGTTTTTCCGGCGGCAGCAGCCGGTTCGCCAGCGCCTTGTTGGTGAAGGCGCCGCGCACCATCACCTCATGATTGCTGCGTCGCGTCGAGTAGAGATTGAGATCCTGCGGATCCTCATGGTGTTCCAGCAGCCATTTTCCCGCCAGGCTGGTGGGCGGAATAGCGCCCGCCGGCGAGATATGGTCGGTGGTAACGTCGTCGCCGAACCACAAAAAGGGGCGCGCGTTGTGCAGCGAGAGCGGCGCAGCGGGATCGCGCGGCAGACGCTGCAGATAGCCAGGACGACGCAGATAGGTCGAGCTCGCTTCCCACGGATAGTGCATGCTGCCCGGCGCGGCGATCTGCTGCCAGTGCGGTGTGCCCTGCCAGATAATCTCGCGACGTTTAACGTAAAATTCCCGCTTCATGGCGCGCTCGACCCACTCTTCCACCTCTTCGCGCGTCGGCATTAAGTCTCGCATGCGGATCGGCTGCTGCTGCGCGTCGTAGCCCAGCGCGTCGTGGATCATATCATGGGAAATATGGCCCGCCAGCGCCCAGGCGATCACCAGCGCCGGAGAGGTGAGATAGCCGTGCCCGAGGCTGGGATTGACGCGACGGGGAAAGTTACGGTTGCCCGACAGCACGCAGACCGCCTGCAACCCCTCGTTCACCAGCGACTCCATAGCAGGCTGCAGCGCGCCGGAGCTACCGATGCAGGTCATGCAGCCATAGCCGGTAACGTCGAAGCCTGTCTTCTCCAGGTCGCTCAGCAACCCGCAGGCGCTGAGATAGTCGGTGACGCCGCGCGAACCTGGTGAAAAAGAGGTCTTTACCCACGGCTTGGGTTTCAGGCCATGCCGCGCGGCGTTGCGCGCGAACAGCGCCGCCTGGATCACCAGCCAGGGATTGGCAGTGGTGGTGCAGCTGGTAATGGCGGCGATGGCGATAGCGCCCTGCTCAATCGCCTGCGGATAAGCGGCGTGCTGCCAGCGGCCGTTACGCGCTTCAGCTGTCAGGCTGTCGTAAAAGCTTTCGGCAGCGCGGCCCAGCGGGATTTGCTGATGCGGATTCATCGGCCCTGCCATACAAGGTTCGATGCTGCCGAGATCCAGCGCGATCAGCTGGGTAAATTCAGGCGTCGGCGTCTCCGGCGAACGCCACAGATGCTGCTCTCGCATATAAGCGTGAATAATCGCCTGCTTCTCTGCGCTGCGTCCGGTCATCTGCACATAGTCGGCGCTGCGATCGTCCCACGGAAAAAATACCACCGTGGCGCCATATTCCGGCGCCATATTGGCGATGGTGGCGCGCGACTCCAGCGGCAGCAGATGTAACGACGGGCCGGTAAATTCGACGAACTTGCCGACCACGCCTTTTTCGCGCAACAAGCGGGTGATATGCAGCGCCAGATCGCTGTCGCTGACGTCAGCAGCCAGCGTGCCCGACAGCGAAATACCGATAACCTCCGGAAAGCGCAGCGTGACCGGTTCGCCTACCAGCGTCGCCTGGCCTTCCAGCCCGCCGACGCCCCAGCCCAGGATGCCCAGCGCGTTGATCATCGGCGTATGGCTGTCCGTCGCCACCATGCAGTCGGCGTGCAGCAGCGGTACGCTTTCACGTTCGTCCACCGTAACCACTTCGGCAATCGCCTCCAGGTTCATCAGGTGAATAATGCCGGTGCCCGGCGGAATGACGCGGAAGTTGTCCAGGCTCTGCTCGGCCCAGCGAATAAAGCGATAGCGCTCGGCGTTGCGGCGAAAGTCGAACTGCAGGTTCTGCTCCAGCGCGTCGGCGGAGGCGTAGCGTTCGACAATAACCGAGTGATCGATGGTCAGCACCGCCGGAATATGCGGATTGATGCGCTGTGGATCCCCGCCGAGTTCGGCAGTGAGATCGCGCATCGCGGCAAAGTCCGCCAGGGCAGGCAGGCAGGTGGTGTCGTGAAACATCAGGCGGTCGGGATAAAACGCGACTTCTCCAGCCCGCTCTTCACCCTGTAGCATACGCAGGAAATGGGGCAGCGCCTGCGGCGAGCGCAGCGCGACGTTCTCCAGCAGAATACGCAGGCTGAACGGCAGGCGCTGTAGCTGGTCGAGCGGCAGCAGCCGGGTCAGATCGAGAAACTGAAAAGGGCGGCCATCAATGACCAGCGTTGAGCGTTCCAGAGATAAGGGCGATGTCATACAAACCTTCTGCTATCACAGCATTGTTATGTTCTCAGATGGATAACGTGCCACGTCAGGAAAGGATTGAAAATTGAACCTTAAATAAGAAAGCGTTCTCATAACGAGAACGCTCTGCGAGCGGCTCAGGCGTCAGCCAGATAGCGGTTAATGATGGATTGCAGGCTGCCATCCTGCTGCCACTGGGTCAGCAGCTCAACGAGCTTTTCATAACGCGCTGGCTGCTGGCGAGGCACGCAAATCGCCTGGTTGATGGCGCCAAAGTTGTCCGGCAAGACGCGGTAGCCCGCTTGTTCGCGGGCGGCGCGTTCCAGCGGCTGGCGAATGCCGGCCGCCATATCTCCTTCTCCTCTCAGAAACGCGTCAATCGCCTCCTGCGAGGAAGCCAGACGATTCAGCTTCGCGTGCTGCAGCTGGCGCGTCAGATGCAGATCGTAGGCGGCGCCCTTGCCGACATTAATCACCACGCCCGGCTGATCCATTTGGTCAACGCTCTGCCAGTTGCTCTCCGCTTTCACCAGCACCGTGCCTTGAATTTGAATATAGGGCTGCGTAAAGCGCAGCACCTCTTCACGTTTGGGATCGACGGCAAGAAACGCGATATCCCAGCGGCTATTTTGCGCATCGTCCACCACTTTTCCTGCAGTAAGGTAAGTGACGAACTGCGGCTGACTGCCGAGCGCGGCCGCTATTTTACGGGCAATCTCGACGGTAATGCCGCCTGGCGCGCCGTCTGGCAAGGTGTTGGCCAGAACGGCGTTGCCGAGATTAATAGCGAAACGGATTTCTGAATTAGCGGTGACTGACATGCGGTTCCTCCGGGAAGCGGTCGTTTGGATCCTGCTGGCTGGTTTCGAAGTTTAACCGCTGGATTTTACCGGCAACGAAGAGATAGCAGCAAAGGTTCAGGAAGGCGCAGATGCCCACGAAAATCAGTGCGCCGTTAAAGGAGCCTGTATCCTTAATAATGTAGGCGATGATAATGGGCGTGAAGATCCCGGAGATATTGCCAATCATATTAAACAGGCCGCCGCTCAGACCTACCGCTTCTGTTGGCGAGAAGTCAGAGACTACGCACCAGCCCATAGCGCCGAACCCCTTGCCGAAGAAGGCGAGCGACATGATCGCCACCACAATCCAGGCGGAGTCGACGTAGTTGCAGATCACCATGCTGACGGCCAGCAGCATGCCGATGACGATTGGGGTTTTGCGTGCCGCCGACAGGCTATATCCGCGCTGCAGCATATAGTCGGAGAGCACGCCGCCCAGCAGCGCGCCCGCACAGCCGCACAGCGCCGGAAGCGAGGCGACAAAGCCCGCTTTCAGAATGGTCATGCCGCGATCGTGTACCAGGTAAACCGGGAACCAGGTCAGGAAGAAGTAGGAGAGCACGGTGAAAAAAAACTGCCCCATATAGACGCCCAGCGCCAGACGGCTGGTCAGCAGTTTTTTGGTGTAGCCTCTGCCGCTGACGTCTCCTTTTTTCGCGGTTTTAAGGTTGGTCAGGCCGCCGCCGGACTGGATGTATTCCAGTTCAGCGTTGTTCACCAGCGGATGGACTTTCGGCGTATCGGCCAGTACACGGCTCATCAGCAGCGATATCAGGATGCCGATGCCGCCCATAAACCAGAACACCGATTCCCAGCCGAAGGTCCAGGAGAACCAGCCCATCAGCGGCAGGAAGACCACCAGCGCGAAATATTGCGCGGCAGTGGTAAAGCCAGAAGCCTTACCGCGTTCACGCGCCGGGAACCAGGCGGCGAGAAAGCGCGAGTTGGCTGGCAGCGTTGGGGCCTCGATCAGTCCCATCATAAAGATAAAACCGAACATCAGGACGCGCGTCACCCAGACGTTGTCAAACGCCGTGCTGAACCCCACCAGAAGAACAAAGAACGACCAGACGAAGACACCGGTCACCAGCACTTTTTTCGAGCCAAAGCGATCCAGCAGCCAGCCGCCGGGATATTGTCCCAGCACGTAAGCCCAGGTGAAGGTAGAGATAAGATAGCCCAGCGCGACAATATCCAGGCCGGCGGCTTTCACCATATCCGTTCCGGCGATAGAGAAAGTTGCGCGATCGCCGTGATTCAACGCAATACTGAGGAACACCATCAGCAAAATCATATAACGATAGTGCGTCGGCTTATTTTTTCGTGGTGCAGAGTGTAAGGTATCCATTATGTCGGCCTTTTTTGCCATTCGATTAATTAAATCGGTAAAGTTCAGCCGGATTTGCCACAAATAACTTGTGCCGAACCTGTTCATTACTTGCCCAGTGAAAGACTTTCGAAAGAATTAACGCATCGTCTGGCATTTTTTTATTTGCGCTTATCAGGCTAGGGTGCGGCCAGTCGCTTCCCCATAACACGCGTTCTGTCGCTTCATGCAAAAAACTTTTTATAACGGCGGACATGTCTGACACATCCTCACGCTGTGACTGATGGTAAAGTCCGGAAAGCTTGACCCAGCAGCGCCCCCGGTTGATCAATTCCCATGCCAGCCGCCAGACCGGATGCGCCATCGGTTCAGGCTGCGGCAGGCGGAAAACATGGTCGATAACCAGATTGCCCGGCATCTGCAGTAGAAGTGGGCGCAGCGACCAGAGCTGGTCGGCTGAGGCATGGATTTGCAAATGCCAGCCGCGTGCCGACAGCCGGTGCGCCAGCGGCAACATCATCTCCGGTGTGGTGGCGCTGCCAGCGCCGAAGTTGAAACGGACGCCGGTGACGCCCGCCTGACCAAGCGCGTCCAGCTCCGCGTCGCTGACCCGATCCGTCACCACCGCTTCGCCGCGCGCGCAGTCGCCCGCCTGCGCCAGCGCCGCCAGCAGACAACGATTGTCGGTGCCGTAGGAAGAGGGCTGCACCAGAACATGCCGCTGAAAACCCATCCACCTTTTAAAGCGCGAATAATCGTCAAGCGTCGCGTTCGGTAAATTGCGCGTATCGTCCGGCGCGCAGGGAAAACGATCGTCATAAATATGGTGATGACAGTCGCAGCTGTTTTCTGGCAACAGAGTTTCTGGCGGAGAGGAAATAGCGCTGTATTTCACCTCCTCCTTAATAGAGTGGCTGTTCACGGTTGGCCTTTATTATTGACGGTTGGAAAAGAAATCAGGCCATCAGGCGTTTTAATTTTGCGACGGCGGACTGCGCGCTGCTTAATACCGGACAGGCAGCGGCCGCTTTTATCTCCTCGAAAGCGACTTCCATTGAAAAATGGGCCAGAACAATGGCGTCGACGTGCGGGTTCTGACGCGCGGCCTCGACCACCAGCCGGTTATGATGTTCAACGTCGCCCGCGCTTAGCGCGGCGCGCGCGCCAGCTACCACCTGCGTTCTCAGCCTCGCCGTCGAGCCCTGCGCGGCGGCGAGCTGGTGAAATTCTGCCTCCATGCTCGGCACGGCAGGCGCGAACGTTGCAAGCATCAGAATGTCATTGCCCTTCGCCAGCGCCGCTTCAAACATCGCTTCATTGGGCTTCAGCACCGGCAGCGCGTGTCGCCGCGCGCTGGCGTCGATCGCCTCGCCCAGCGCCGAGCAGGTAAAGAGGATCGCTGCGGCGCGCATCGACAGCGCATACTCCACAAGGGCGTCGATACGTCGGTAAAACTCAGGCGTCAGCGCCGAAACTTTGCCGCGATCGCCGCTCAGCGCGTCATCCAGCAGGTTGGCGATCTCCGCCTCGGGCCATTGCCGTGCGAAAGTATCGTTGACCGGCTCTACCGCCAGCGGCGTGGCGTGGATAAGCACAATGCGTTGGCTCATGATGTTCTCCCTAAAAAAGGCTGCCGCCAATGCAGCAGCCTGACGTCAGCCGTTACGCGCGGATGGCCGCAGCCACGCGCTCCGCGAACGCTTTGGCGCCGCAGTTGCCGCCCAGATCCGGCGTACGCGTTTCGGGATTTTCCAGCACTTCGTCGATGGCGCGATTAATCTCCTGCGCCGCTTTCAGGAAGGTCGGCTGGTTATGCTTTTCCGCATACCATGCCAGCATCATCGCCGCCGACAGGATCATCGACACCGGGTTGGCCTTGTCCAGATTCTGGATATCCGGCGCAGAGCCGTGCTGCGCCTGCGCGCAGCAGTGGGTATCGCTGGCCATAATGGAGCCTGCCAGACCCAGGCTGCCTGACAGCTCGCTCGCCAGGTCACTGATGATGTCGCCGTAGAAGTTGGTGGCGACCAGCACGTCGAAACGCTCGGGGTTACGCACCAGGTGCGCGGTAGAGGCGTCGACCAGCAGATCGTCCAGCTCGACTTCCGGGAACTCTTTGGCGACGTCGCGCACCGCTTCCAGGAAGAGGCCGTCGGTCATATGGAAGCTGTTGGCTTTATGGATCGCGGTGACTTTTTTACGGCGCTGCATCGCCAGCTCAAACGCCTTGCGCGCAATGCGCTCAGAGCAGTGGCGAGTAATTTTACGCGTTGAAAGCGCCATATCCGGGCTCGGCATCACTTCTCCCCAGCCGCGCGTCATGTTGCGATCGGGATAGAAGCCTTCGGTCGCCTCGCGCATGATCACCAGATCCATGGTCTTGCCCTCTTTCATATTTGAGGTCAGGAACGGACGGGTACGCGCCGGACGCACGTTGGCGTAGAGGTCAAGGCCGATACGAAAACCGGCGGAGACGTTGCGTCCGCCCTTTTCCGGCGCCGGATAGTCGGCGTGTGACTGGGTGCCGAGAATAATGCCGTCGTAGGTTTTCGCTTTTTCCAGCGACTCCTGACGCAGCGTGGTGCCGTGTAGCTCCAGGCTTTTGAAGCCGACATCTTCATAGTCAAACTCAAAACCCAGTCCATAGGCTTTGTCCAGTGAGTTCAGCACGGTTACCGCAGCTGAGGTGATTTCAGGGCCGATGCCGTCACAAGGCAGAACCAGAATACGCATATACACTCCAATAGTAGGTCAGTTTTGATTGCATTTTTATACCAATAAATGCATTAGGCGCAAGGTGATGAAGATCACATTTATCACACAAAAAAATCACATTCTTACAAGGCTGTTGAATTTCAGTTAGTTAGCGACGCAGAGCCTTCAGCAGCTTACTGCTTTTTTTTTCCTTTCAGTACGCCGTTTTCCGCAATCAGTAGCCACCCGCCTTCGGGATTAAATTTGTGATCTTAACCACAAATTAACATTGATGTACTTTGCATTTATAAATATATAAAAGCAATATTAGCGAATTCATTGAGCACGAAGGGAAAAAGTATGATCAGGTTAGGCGTTATCGCCGATGACTTTACCGGCGCCACGGATGTAGCCAGCTTTATGGTGAACGCTGGCTGGAAAGTGGTGATGTTTAACGGCGTGCCAGAGGAGGCATTCGCCTCTGAAGGCGTGGACGCGATCGTCATCGCGCTCAAGAGCCGTTCAATTGCGGTAGAGGATGCGGTAAGCCAGTCGCTGACCGCATCCAACTGGCTTAAGGCGCAAGGTTGCCAGCGTCAACTGTTTAAATACTGTTCGACGTTTGACTCCACGGCGCAGGGCAATATTGGGCCAGTCACGGATGCGTTGATGAAAAACCTTCACGCTGAGATGACGCTGGTATGCCCGGCGGTACCGGATAACGGTCGCACCATAGTGCACGGCCATTTGTTCGTTAAAGGCGAGCTACTCAACGAAAGCGGCATGCAGCACCATCCGGTAACGCCGATGAAAGCGTCGTCGCTGAAAAAGCTGATGGAGGCGCAGTCTACCGGCCTGTGCGGCAACATCACTCTTGATACGGTAAAAAGCCATCCTGAGCAAATTCAGGCTCAGCTGGCAGCGCTGCAGAGGAGCCATACTCGCTATGTGATTTTCGACGTGCTCGATAACGCCGATCTGCTGACCGTAGCGCGCGCCACCGCCGCGTTTCCGCTGGTGACGGGTGCCGCCGGACTGGGCTACGCCATCGCGGCGGTCGATACGCAGCAGGGGCGTGGCGCTGGCAGCGACATGACTATTGAGGCGGCAGGCTACAGCGTGGTGCTGTCGGGCAGCTGTTCTTCGATGACGCGTCAGCAAGTCGACTTCTACCAGCAGCGCGCCGCTTCGCTGGCGCTGGACGTCGAAAAAATCCTTCACGATGCGGCCTATTTGCCCGTCGTAGCGGCGTGGGTACGCCAGCACGCTGAGGACGCCCTTGCCCCGATGGTCTATGCCACGCAGCCGCCGCACATCATTGCGCTAATTCAGGAAAAGTACGGCGCCGCGCGGGTGAGCGAAAAGATTGAAGCGTTCTTCGCCACGCTGGCGCAGACGCTGAGCCTGCAGGGCTTTAACAAATTTATTGTGGCGGGCGGCGAAACCTCCGGCGCCGTCACGCAGGGACTGCATATTCGCGGCATGCTGATCGGCGACGCCATCGCACCTGGCGTGCCCTGGACGCAGGTTCTTGATGAACGGAAATGGGTGATCCTCAAATCCGGCAACTTTGGCAACAGCGATTTCTTCCTGAAAGCACAGGAGCCTTTCCATGAGTGAATCTCAACTGCGCCAGGATCTGGTGCGCTACGCCCGCTCAATGTATCAACGCGGCTACAGCAGCGGTGGCGCGGGCAATATCAGCCTGAAACTGCCTGACGGCAACGTACTGGCGACACCGACCAACTCCAGCTTCGGCGATCTGGACCCCGACACGCTGAGCAAAGTGACGATGACAGGCGAGCTGCTGGCGGGAGAGAAGGCGTCGAAAGAGATCATGATGCATCTCACGATCTACCGTCAGCGTCCACAGTGTGGCGGAATCGTGCATTTGCATTCGCCGTGGCTGACCGCCCTCTCCTGCCTGCCCGATCTGAATAATGAGAATGCGCTGCCGCCGATTACGCCTTACTACGTGATGCGCGTCGGCAAACTGCCGGTAGTGCGCTACCTTCGTCCTGGATCGCCGGTGATTGCCGAAGAGGTCGAAAAGCTCGCCGTCGAGCATAATGCGATGCTGCTGGCGAATCACGGCCCAATTATTTCCGGTAAAAATATTCGCGAAGCGGTATTCAACGCCGAGGAATTAGAGGAAACCGCCCGGCTCTATTTTATGCTTAAGCCCTTTGGCATGAATACGCTGACGCCGGATAATGTCGCTGAGTTAAACGCCCTTTTTAATATGAAATGACGTTAACGCGCCCAGGCTATTTATAGCCTGGGCTTTCTGTACCTGTAAAAAATAAAAACAGAGTTAATTCGACCATGTCATTGATGCTGATTACCGGGATCGTCATGTTTATCGTGCTGACCTGGTGTTTACTGAAAAATAGTTTTCCGCCAGGCATTCTGTTTATTATCCTGCCTACCCTCGCCGCGCTGGTGTGCGGATTCGGCTTCCGGGAGCTGGGCGACTATGTCGCGCTGGGGCTGAAGTCGGTGGTCGGCACCGCCACGCTGGTGGCCTTCAGCGCCATGTTCTTTACGCTGATGAAAGAGGCGGGCGTATTTGACGTAATCGTGCGTTTTATCCTGCGCTTCGTCACCCCGTCGACCTTTTCCGTGCTGCTGGCGACGCTGGTTATCGCCTCCGTCTGTAGCCTTGACGGCAACGCCTACGCTACCCTGTTGGTGACCGTGCCCGCGCTGCTGCCCATCTACGAGAAGATGAACATCAGCCGGAAAACGCTGCTGCTACTGGTGACGGTTGGTGTCGGTGTCACCGGCATTACGCCCTGGGGCGGATCTCTCAATCGCGCCGTCGCGGTGACTCATCTCGATATTCTTGCCGTTTATTATCAGCTGCTGCCGCTGCAAGGAGTGCTGTTTGTGCTGGGCGTCCTGCTCTGCGCCTGGTTGGCGCGCGTTGAGAACCGCAGGGGGTCGGGCATTGCGCCCGAAGCTTTCTATCAAATGCGCCAGGAGATGCTCAACCCGCAGGCGAGTCCGCGTCCCTGGCTGCTGAAACTCAATTTTGCGCTGGTGATCGCCACCATCGTGACGCTGGTGGCGGGCTGGGTGGCAGGCAATTATCTGTTTATGATCGCCTTTGCATTGGCAATCATGATTAATTATCCCGACGCCAAAAAAGCGCAGCAAAAAATTAAAGAGTACGCGATCACCATATTTCCGGTTATCGTCATTTTTCTCACCATCGGCGTCTTTGTCGGCATACTGCAGAATACCGGCATTATTAAAGTGCTGGTCAGTGAGCTGGCGGCGATATTTCCTGACAGCCTCGGCCCGTATCTCTATCTTATTCTGGCGGCCTTTAGCGTGCCGGTGGTGATTTTAATCGGCTCCGACGCATTCTATTTTGCCCTGCTGCCGCTGGCGGTAGGACTGGGACAGAGTTTCAACGTCTCGCCGCTGCACGTCACCATCGCCATGCTGATCACTGAACAGATTGGTTTGCTGCTGAGCCCGGTTATTCCGGCGACCCATCTCGGCCTGAGTCTGCTCAATTTGCGTGTGGATGAGCATATTCGTCACTCCATGATCAAGGTCTGGATCCTGAGCGTTAGCGCACTGCTGGCGGCGATGCTGCTTGGCATCGTACCGGTGTAACGCCATGATCCCGGCAGAACGACATCAACATATTCTCGATGCGCTGACCGATGAATCCTGCCTTAGCTTTGCGGCGTTGGCGGATCGGCTGCGCGTCTCGGTGATGACCATTCGTCGGGACGTCGCCGAGCTTTCCACCTCCGGCGCGCTGATCGCCGTGCGCGGCGGGGTCAAATCACTCGCTTCCGGCGCACGCAGCCGCGAGAGCGTAGCAGAGGGCCGTTCGCCGCTGCGCGCGGCGCTGAGTTATCTTAAAGAGAGTCGCGTTATTTTCCTTGATAGCGGCGCGCTGTGTCGCCAGCTGGCGCAGCAGATCCCCTGGACGACGGCGATGACGGCGGTGACCAACGACTTTCTGATCGCGAGGGATATCCTGCGTGACACGCCCGCGCAGCTTTTTTTCATCGGCGGCGAACTTAGTCGCAGCGACCATAGCGGCTATAAGTCGCTGGAGTCGCTCGGCTCATTGAGCTTCGAGTTGCTTTATCTGTCGCCGATGAGCTGGAGCGAGCGCGGCGTCTGGCATCATGACGAGCATCGTCAGCGCTGGTATCGCGCGCTGGCCGCGGCGTCGCGCCGCACGGTACTACTGGCGGACAGCTGCCGCTATGATCAAAGCGGCCTGTTCCACCTTTACAGCCTCAACATCGCGGACGTGGTCATCACCAATTTTCCCGCTGCGGAAAGGGTGCTTCAGGGGTGCGTCGATCCGCTGAAGCTGCATCCGCTGCGGGACTGACTCAGGCTTACACGACGGGGAGAGAACGCACGACGCATAGCGCATCCGGTGCCTGGCTGCTTCATTTGGCCGATATTCAGCCACATGAGCGCGACGGCGGCGCGCGCACCATCGGTTCAGAAATGCTTCCGCCACCGAGACGATGAAAATTATACGGATTTATGGTTCGCCGGACGCCATCCGCACGCTGGTATAAATCGGCGAAACGCGACCGATTACGGCGGAGCACATTATCAAAGAAAGAGGAAAAGAGAATGCCTGAGATTGTGGTGTATGCGGTAGAAGGCCGTTCTGCCGAGCAGAAGAAAACCCTGATGGTGAAGATTACCGAGGCCGTGGTAGAGAGTTTCGGCGTAGAGCGCGATCGCGTGGTGGTATCGATCGTCGAGACCAAAGCCAGCAACAAAGCGCGCGGCGGCGTGCTCTATAGCGAGCGTGGGAAATAGCGATAAGCGCGGCCCCGGCTCAATGAAAATGAGGCTGTGTATAGCCTTATTTTTTGAGCTTTGGCATTTACTTATGCATCGCCGTAACAGCATCCGCATCCGATAAAAAGCCAGACTCTTTCTGGCTGAATTCACTGCCTGCCAGCGGCTTAGCCTGATGCCATTTGCGCAGACAGTCGTGCCGAATCAACCTGCCTGGTTCGTGCTTCTTACTCATTAATCCTGCCAAATAGATGCAATCAGACCGCTGAAAATGATGTGTGGGGAAGATCACATCTAAAGAAAATAGATGTTAGCCTCAATGGTATTTTGTTGATCTAAAGAACCGCAAAAAGCTAGATTGATGTTGCTCATGTTAAAAGTAAGTAAATAAATCCTTGGGTAATTCCCTACCTCTTACTCATCCGGACGTGACACCAGGTCTGGAATCAACGCAGAGAAAGACGATGGTCAACATCACTGAAACCAAAGATAAAGCCGCAGAAAAAGAGAGAGAGAACCAGCCGGCCTGGGTCAAAACCTGGTGGAAACTTATGGACTTCGATATTGGTATCATTCCATTACCGGTCTACCTCGTCCTGGTTATTCTGATGATCGGCTTTACGGCTATCAACGGCATCACCAAAGAACTGGCAATGGTTATTGCCATTGCGGCTACCTTTGCCTTTACCCTGGGTGAGATTGGTAATCGCCTGCCTTTATTAAGAAATATTGGCGGCGGTGCGGTGCTGGTGACCTTTGTGCCCTCTCTTTTAGGTTATCTGGGCTGGATCCCGCAGGCAATGACCGACAGCGTAGGCGAATTCTTTAAAACCAGTAAAATTCTCAACCTGTTCATTGCCGCTGTCATTGTCGGTTCGATCCTGAGTATGGATCGCTCATTACTGATTAAAGGCTTTCTGAAAATCTTTGCTCCGCTTGCCGCAGGCACAGTCTGTGCAGGCATTGTCGGGACCGGTGTTGGCGTGCTGATGGGGCTCGACCTACACCAAACATTTTTCTATATCGTGGTGCCCATTATGGCTGGTGGTGTCGGTGAAGGTGCGATCCCGCTGACAATTGGATATTCGCAAATTCTGGGGCACGATCAGGGGGAAATGCTGGCGAAAGTGATGCCTGCCATCATGGTCGGCAACCTGACGGCGGTGATTCTTGCCGGCCTGCTGGCGAACCTGGGTAATCGGCTGCCCCATCTGAGCGGTAACGGTGTCCTGCAGCCAGGCGCTGAAGATCTGCTGGGCAAACAGCCAAAAGCAGAGAAAGGCTGTGATATTCGCGCCGTTGCAGCCGCTGCCATCCTGGCAGTCATGCTCTATTTGGTCGGCGTGTTGATGCATGACCTGCTGAAGTGGCCCGCGCCTGTCGTAATGCTGTTCCTGGCAGTGTTGCTGATGCTGTGCCATCTGATTTCGCCGCGTATTCAGGCGGGCTCAGCGGTGGTTTACAAGTTTGCGCTGACGGCAATGGCCTTCCCGATTTTATTCACCTTCAGCCTGGTTCTCACGCCGTGGGAAAGTCTGATTGCGGGCTTCGCGCCGGCGAACCTGATAACCATCGTGGCAACGGTGCTGGCAATGGTAACAGGCGGCTTCTTTACTGCTCGCTTCGTCAATCTCTATCCTGTTGAAGCAGCAATCGTTACCAGTACCCATAGCGGAATGGGCGGCGCGGGCGATATCGCTATTTTGACCGCGAGTAACCGCATGCGTCTTATGCCGTTCGCGCAGATTGCTACACGTATCGGCGGAGGCATCACCGTGGCGGTCGCCCTGATCATGATGCATCTGATGTATTGAACATGCTGCCTCTGTCAAAAAAGCCCGGACCTTGTCCGGGCTTTTTATTTTGCCTGCTTCTCGCGAGAAGCATCTGAAAGGTGTATACGCATGTAGTCGGAAGCCGCCTCTCTGTCATTTTCAAGTAGCAATCCGATCAAGACCAAATGCTCTTTACAGCGGCGCAGGGCCTGATCGCGGTCCACCGCTTTCGTATACTCCATCAGGCGACGCACGCGATTTAAACGCCGTAATGAGTCAAGGATAAACATGTTGCCTGAACAGGTAGCAATGGCCTCATGCAGTCGGGTATTAGCATCAAATATTTGGGCTGGCGTAACGGAAAAAATGGCACCGTTGCATAGCCACTCCTGCTCTTCCTGACACTGAAGAATGCTGGCCCTGTCGAGTCTGAAGGTGGGTTCAAGAATCCCTGCTGGTTCAATGATCTTCCTGAAACGATAGCTTTCGTTATAAGCCCCACCGGATGACATCGACTCTGCAAATATCCAGCCATGACCGGGCAGCCGTTCTATCCAGCCTTCATGATGAATGCGCAGCAGAATATCGCTGAGCAGGCTACGAGTAATGCCGTAGCGGCGCATCATTTCATTCTCAGTGACTTTCTCTGGCAATTCACCGTTCAGCCTGTCGTTAGCAATTTTGAAATAGATTTCATCCGCACTGCTTTTCACCGGCTCGGTAAAAGGCGAACAGGAAAGCGCACCTTCCGCCACCACATAGCCCCCTTCAGGATGGCGGCTAATCAACTCTTTATCAGCCATTTTGGCCAGGGCAGTACGTACTGGTGAACGGGAAACACGTAAGTGCTCAGCCAGGGCACGCTCAGGGAGGCGCGCCCCGACAACAAGCGAGTGATTATTAATGTACTGAATGATGCTTTGTACTAACTGCGCTGACAGCGTTTGGGGCATAGCGACTCACCCTGTAAAAAACTAAAACCTGATTTTAACCCTAGAGAGTTAAACCCGTAAATTTGTGGCCAGGCCGCAAATGTGACTCTGATAACAAAAAAATACCACAACAATTGCTTCACACTGACCTTATGGTATTTTGAGAAAACAATATACCAAAGAGGTGGCTATGTCTGGGGCATTTTTATCGGAAAATATCTTCGGAGCGTGCGACAGCCACGTCCACCTTTTTATGCCCGATATCTTTTCCTATTCCAGCGACCGTCGCTACACGCCAGCCTCTGCAACACTGATTGACTTAGCGGCCCATAACGAAATGTTGGGCGTGACGCACAACGTGCTGGTTCAGCCCAGTTGCTATGGCACAGATAACCGCGCGCTCTGTCATGGCCTGACGGTTTTAGGATCTGACCGCGCACGTGGCGTGGTAGTTATCGATGTTGACCATGTCACTGATGAAGAGCTGCGCGCTTTGCATCTGAAAGGCGTCCGCGGAATCCGTCTGAACCTTTCTGTTTCGGGCGCAGGCGATATCGCCCGCCTTCGCGCTGAAATGGACAGCGCAGCAAAACGCATCGGCCCGCTGGGCTGGCATATACAAATTTTCGCCAGTTCAACACAGCTGGCGCTGTTGCTGCCGGTTATTCGCGACAGCAAAATAACGGTTGTACTGGATCATTTTGCAGGCGGCGCTGCGTTGGCTGACCAGATAGCAGAGCTGCTCCAGTGCCCCAACATCTGGGTAAAACTCTCTGCGCCGAGCCGGGTATCCAGCGCTGTGGATCATGCCGATCTGGCCAGCGTGGTTAAACGTTTTATAAGCATTGCGCCCGAACGTCTAATTTGGGCATCCGACTGGCCTCATACCGGTGGTCATGGTCGTCGCAGCAGTACGATTGAAGAAATTGAACCTTTTGCTGCCGTTGATGACCGGCAGGATCTCCACCGCCTTGCCTGCTGGATCGATAACGACGACCTGTTTCGCCGCATTCTGACTACCAACGCATACGCGCTTTACGATTTCTGAAACTGAAAAAAAGGCCGAATCATGATTGTTACTGTTAATCCCGCTACTGGTCGCCCGATTGCTGAGTATCCACTGCACTCATCTGCGGACGTTGAGAAACGCATCGCAGGTGCATACGACGCGCAGAAATCCTGGGGTAAGAAGCCGGTTGCTGAGCGCGTGACGCTGCTGAACAGCGTGGCTGAGGTGCTGCGTTGTAACAAAGCTCGTTATGCGGCAACCATCACCGAAGAGATGGGCAAGCCTGTTGCCGAAGCCGAAGCCGAAATTGAGAAGTGCGCAGTGACCTGCGAGTTTTATGCAGAAAACGCGGGGAAATTTTTGGACGACACGCAGGTGCCGAGCAATGCCACTGACAGCCGCATCGTTTACGATCCGTTGGGTGTTGTTCTGGCCATCATGCCGTGGAACTATCCGTTCTGGCAGTTCATTCGTTTCGCCGCGCCTGCACTCGCTGCCGGTAACGGTGCCTTGCTTAAACATGCTAACAATGTGGCCGCCTGCGCTATTCAGCTTGAGGAGCTGTTCCGCGAAGCCGGGACGCCGGAAGGCCTGGTATCGACGCTGCTGATAAACTCGTCCGACGTGGCGGGCGTGCTGGCAGATAAGCGTGTGGCAGCCGTTACGCTGACAGGTTCAACGGAAGTGGGCAAAATTGTCGCTTCCCAGGCGGCCAGCCTGATGAAAAAACAGGTTCTTGAGCTGGGCGGTTCCGATCCCTTCCTGGTTCTGGCCGATGCCGATGTCGAACTGGCCGCAACAATGGCGGTAAAAGCGCGCTTTTCTAACACCGGGCAGAGCTGCATCTCATCCAAGCGCTTCATCGTGGACGCAACCGTGGCAGATAAGTTCGTTGAGCTGTTTGTCGCAGGCGTCAAACAGCTGAAAACCGGCAGTCCAATCGACCGAAATAACACTATTGGCCCGATGGCGCGTGAAAATCTGCGCGATGCACTGCACACGCAGGTTGAGCGCAGCGTTCAGGAAGGGGCAACGCTGGTTACCGGCGGTCGCGCTGTCGATAGCGAAGGCTATTACTACCTGCCAACGGTGCTGGATAACGTTACGACGCAGATGACCGCCGCTATCGAGGAAACCTTTGGCCCGGTAGCCGCCATTATTCGCGTGCAGTCTGAGGAAGAAGCGATTGCCGTGGCCAACAATACCGAGTTTGGTCTGGGTGCGGCTGTCTGGACCAACGATGTCGAAAATGGCTACCGCGTCGCCCGCCGCATCGAAGCCGGCGCCGTATTTGTTAACGGGCTTGTCGCTTCCGATCCACGCCTGCCGTTTGGCGGAATCAAGCAGTCTGGCTATGGTCGTGAGTTGGGCGAGCTGGGCATCCGCGAGTTTACCAACGTCAAAACAGTGTGGATCGGCCCCGCTAAGTAAAGAGGATGATGAGCATGATTAAAACAGAATCGAATTCATATCTGCTGCATCCGGCAGATATAAAAAAACATGACCGTGGCGGCGGCGCCAGCACAACACCTCTGGTGACGGCAGGGATGGGCGCCAGCGCTTTTATTACCGGTTATACCGAATTTGCGGGCGGCGCGAAAATTCCGTTCCATTTCCATAACTGTGAAGAGAGCGTGCTGCTGGTTGAGGGCAACGCAATTTTTGACATCGACGGGCAGGAGTTTGCGATCCAGCCTCAGGATGTCACCTTCATCCCGGCAGGCGTTCCGCATCGCTTTCGCAACGCCTCGGAAACGGAGCCGATGAAAATTATGTGGGTGTATGGTTCACCCGATGCTAATCGCACGCTGGTTGAAACGGGCGAGACGCGGCCGATTGCGGCAGAGCATAAAAGCTAATCAGATTAACGTAAGGAAAAGTCATGAAATTTCTCGTTCTGCCGGGCGACGGTATCGGCCCTGAAATCATTGAATCAGCCGTCGCGGTGCTGAAAGAAGTCGACCAGAAGCACGGTTTAGGCATTGAGTATGACTATCAGGAGATTGGCTTCGCCAGCCTGGAAAAATATGGCACCACGCTGCGTCCTGAACTGCTGGAAAGCGCGCGCGCCTATGAAGGCATTTTGCTGGGCACCATTTCTCACGCCGATTACCCCAGGCCAGATAAAGGCGGCATCAACGTTTCTGGCGCATTCCGCGTAGGCCTGGATCTTTACGCTAACGTGCGTCCGGCACGCACCCGCCCTTATATCACCAGTAACCTGCGCGAAGGCAAAACCATGGATCTGGTCATCATGCGTGAAGCGACGGAAGGCTTTTATCCCGATCGCAATATGGCCCGTGGCTGGGGTGAAGTGATGCCGAGCCCGGACATGGCGCTTTCTACGCGTAAAATTACCCGACACTGTTCTGAGCGTATCGCCCGCCGTGCGTTTGAACTGGCAGCCAAACGCCGCAAAAAAGTCACCGCTATTCATAAAGCCAACAGTTTCCATATGACCGACGGACTATTCCTCGAGGCAGTACGCACCGTAGCTAAAGACTTTCCGGACGTGCAGCTGGACGACCTGCTGGTCGATGCATCAACTGCGCATCTGGTACGTAACCCCGAGCGTTTCGACGTACTGGTCGCCACCAATTTCTACGGTGACATCCTCTCTGATCTGGCAAGTGAACTGTCGGGCAGCCTGGGCCTGGCCGGTTCGGTCATGGCAGGCGATCATCAGTGCTGTGCTCAGGCGCAACACGGTTCAGCGCCTGACATCCAGAACCAGGATAAAGCGAACCCGACCTCCATGATCCTGTCGGTAGCCATGCTGCTGGAGTGGATTGGCGAGAAGAAAGCGATGCCTTTGTGGACAGAAGCAGGCGCAACCATTCACAACGCGATTGAAAAAGTGCTGGCTGAGCCAGCGCACCGCACCGTTGATTTGGGCGGTAGCACGGGCACCAGGGCTTACACCACGGCGGTTATCGAGCAGATCCGCAGCCGGTAGCCGGTAGCCGGTAGCCGGTAGCCGGTAGCCGAAGGTCAGAATGTGGGCCGTGGACCAGGGACGTCCACCTGATTAACGCAAAAGGTGAGAGACAAACATGCCAGAGATTGTGGTGTATGCGGTAGAAGGCCGTTCTGCTGAGCAGAAAAAAAGGCTGATGGTGAAAATCACTGAAGCGGTCGTTGAGAGTTTTGAGGTTGATAAAGATCGTGTCGTTGTGTCCATCGTTGAAACCAAAGCGACAGATAAGACGCGTGGCGGTGTGCTTTACAGCGAACGCAACAAGTAAAGCCGAAAAGCGGGCGCTGCTGCCCGCTTTTTTATAAGGAACAAAGAATGATCCATGTCATTGCGATAATTACCGCCAGACCCGGCATGCGGGATGAAATTATTGCCCGAGTTCAGGAAAATATTCCAGCGGTTGTCGCAGAGGAAGGCTGCATCGAATATCGTCCTGTGGTTGATTTCTCAGCGGAAGCCGCAGCCGGCTTCGGTTCCGACACGCTAATTATTATTGAAAAGTGGCGCGATGAAACCTGTCTGAAGGATCACGCAGCTGCAGCACACATGAAAAATTACGCTGAAAAAGTGAAGGATTTCATTCAGGAACGAACTATCCGCATTTTGAAAGACATCTGACCTAACCTGCTCGTTGATTAAAACGCAAACTATTGGCTTCACCGCCAATGGCTTGCTCATGCTCACTGAACGCTCACCACTATTTCCGGAGCCTGCAGATGACCACGCATTCTCATTTAAGCCAGCAGTTAGCGGCTTATGGTATTACCTCCTCCGCTGACATTATTTACAACCCTGATTACGCCACTCTATTTACTGAAGAGACGCGCGCCGATTTGACCGGCTGGAATGGTCAGGGCAAGCGTATTTCGATTAAAGATACTCGCGCCATCATCAACGCGATTCTGCGCGGTGAAGCGGATAGCGCAGTGACCTTTACGTTACCCGTTTTTAACCTTGCCGTACCGCATGGACTCAATGCCCTTTCACCCGAAATCCTTGACCCAAGAGCATCCTGGGAGAGCGAACAGCACTGGCGGGATAAAGCTCTGTTCCTTGCTAACAAGTTTGTCACCAATTTTGAGAAGTTCACCGATACCGCAAAGGGCCAGGCCCTCTCAGCGGTGGGGCCGTTAAATAAATAAAAATCTTACCCCGTACCTGTGAAGGAGATGCACATGATTTCACGTCGTTCTCTGTTAAAAACTCTGCCGCTGGTCGGCGTAGCTGCAGGCATCAATGCAAAACTGAGCTGGGCTGCGGCCATTTCATCTGACAATTTTGCCACTAAGCTTAGGTTTATTCCGCCATCAGGCAGCTGTGACTGCCATGTGCATGTGTTTGATCCTGAAAATTTCCCCTTCGCGGAAGAAAGAGTTTATACACCCGACCATGCTCCCATCAGCGATCTGGAGCGTCATCTTAAAGAGCTGCACATAGATCGTGTGGTGCTGATCCAACCGAGTCCGTATGGTACGGATAACCGTTGCATGCTGAATGCAGTTAAAGTCCTCGGTCAGAAAAAGGCGCGTGGCGTGGCCGTGGTTGATGATGATATTTCATCTGAAGACCTGAAAAAGCTGCACGAACAGGGTGTGCGCGGCTTGCGTCTGAATATGGAAGCGCGCGCTGGCGGTAAACTCAGCGCCGAAGAGAGCGGCAGCTATTTGAAGAAAATGGCGGATAAGATCGGCGCCCTGGGCTGGCATCTGCAGATTTATACTACTCTGCATGAAATCGCCGCGCTGAGCGCCACAATCACTACGCTGCCCGTTCCGGTCGTCATTGACCACCTCGGCAAGCTGAAAGCAGAAGAAGGGGTGCAGCAACAGGGTTTCAGCGAGCTGCTCACCCTGCTTGATTCTGGCAACGTCTACGTCAAACTTTCAGCCCTCTATCGGGTGACGAAAGATACGACCTGGCAGAACGTTAGCCCGTTTATCGACGCGCTGGTTTCCCGCAAACCTGACCGCCTCCTCTGGGCCTCTGACTGGCCGCATACCATGCCAGCCCCGGGTAAAAAACGCACCAGAGAAGGCATTGAGTATTTTTACCCGGTTGATGACATTTCCATTCTTAATGCGTTCGGTTTATGGCTGCCTTCTGAAAAGGTTCGACAGGCGATTTTTGTGGATAACCCTTCCCGGCTTTACTGGGCTAAATAACTTTTTGCAGGGCGGTTTTATTGTTCCACTATGATAGTGTCGTCGGCATCATTAATGCCGGCGCCTGAAAGAGTCCCTCAATTGTGACTACCGCAAGCTTAATCAGCCACCTTATTTATTTCGGGTAAGACCAGAAGAAAATCAGCAAGGCTTGTGAATCCCCGGTAAGGGGCACTCACAGCTGACTCTGCATAAAACGCATTCGCCAGCACGGCAAAAAGAAACAGAAATGCCAAATCTGTGACCTGGTAAGCTTTTCTCACCTTAGATGCTCAAGTTAGCCCCCTCATTTATAGACATTTCTCTGTGCCTGCAGATAATGAAAAGGAATGAATATTTCAATATCGGGTAAAAAATGAAAGAAAAGTTCATATTACCTCGGTTACTTCAACAGGAAAACGAGAGCCGTCTGCGAACGTTTGATTTTAACCTTGCCTGCAATTTCAGTTTTTCTTCTGCCTGCTTCCCCAGCGGAGCGTGCCAACGCTCCCCGTAACGTTCAACCTGATGAGAAAGCCTGATGACGATAATGATTGCTAATGCTCCCTGCAGCTGGGGCGTGGATGACCCTAAAAATCCCTGGCTACCTTCCTGGCAAAAAGTTCTGCAGGAAGCGGCGATGGCAGGATACAGAAGTATTGAACTTGGGCCATGGGGCTATTTGCCGATACAGGCCGATGAGCTGACAGCCGCGCTGAATCAGCATCAGCTCTCGCTGGTTGCCGGCACCCTTTTTGACGATCTGGTTAGCGAAGCGAACTTTCCGGCTATGGTGGAGCTGACGCATAATATTTGCCGCAACCTCAAAGCGGCGCCCGTCGCGGAAAAATTGCATGGCGACAATCATCCTGCCCCCTATTTGGTCATTATCGATTTTGGCCATCCGGAACGCGCTGCTCTGGCAGGACAGCCGGCAAAGGCGCCTCGGCTTTCTTCCGCTGACTGGCAAACCATGATGAGACACATCATTACGCTCAGTGAGATAGCCTGGAAAGAATATGGGGTGCGCCCGGTGATCCATCCTCATGCCGGTGGATGCATCGAATATGAGGATGAGCTGGCGCAGCTGGTTCAGGCTATCCCTCATTCGGTAGCCGGCCTCTGCCTGGATACGGGCCATCTCTTTTACTCCGGCATGGATCCCATCACCGCGCTCGATAAATACTGGGATCGTATTGATTATCTTCATTTTAAAGATATCAATACCTCGGTCTGGCAGGAGGCGATTGCCGAAGAAGTGGACTTTTTCTCCGCCTGCGCCCGCGGCGTTATGTGCCCGCTTGGCAGCGGCTCAATTAACTATCCGCAAATACACCGGTTTTTGCGCCAGCGTCACTATCAGGGCTGGATCACCATTGAGCAGGAAAGAGATCCGCGTAATGTGGAAACCAGTCTGCACGACGTAACCGCGAGCCTGAACTATCTGCAATCGGTTGGCTTCTGAGGAGAACGATATGATCAACGGCATCAAACCGCTCGGATACTCGTTACGCTGAGCCAGCATCGGCAGCGGTGGAACCAGCCAGAAAAGCTGCTTCCACCGTTCCGCAGCATGACGTGATGCTCCCCGCGCTTATGGCCAGCGGACGATCAGATTGCCGTTTTCCTGTTTACTCCTTTCAAATCCCTTACTCTTCCGAATAAGCAAGGCGATAGCCATTTTCAGCCCTGAGAACGCGGGCAAACCCGGCCTTAGCCAAATGCATACCTGCGATAAGCAGTTTTTCCCGCGCGGCCTGCTCAAGGATTTTTTGACGTGTTTCACTGGCCTGGACAGGATCGACATCAAACGCAATGCTAACCGTTGGGCAGGCTGACTGGATATGCGGAAAATGAACGATATCGCCCCATATCAGCAGGCTCCGATCCCCTGAATCAATACGAAAGCCCGTGTGGCCAGGCGTATGACCTGGCAGCCACAGCGGGACAATCTCCGGGATAATCGCATTGCCGTTAATGAACCGTACGTTATCGCCATAGGCTTTCAGCGTTTGACGCACCAGGGCAAAATTACGTTTGCCACGTTCGCTGGCCCCTTTTTCTTTTTCACTATCCAGCCAGTACTCCGCTTCCAGCGAATGCAGATGAAGCACGGCCTGTTTGTAGACCGGCTCGCCTTCCGCATCCAGCAGGCCGCCAATATGATCCGGATGGCAGTGCGTCAGTAAGATCGTATCCACCTCCTCAGCGCTGACGCCTGCCGCCGCAAGATTTGCCTTAAGCTCGCCTCCGGTCAGATCGCTCCCTGTGCCGGCGTCAATCAGAAGAGTTCTTCCCTGACCGCGGACAAGGTAGCCGTTTATATGGATATCGCCGGGCTGAGCGATTCCCGCGTTGTGTTGAAGACTCTCCGCATCCGCTTTTTTAATGCCTGACAGTAAATCCAGACTGGCCGACATAGTACCGTCACTCAGCGCTGTTACCTGAAAATCACCAATCTGACGAGACGGAAAAACTAAAGCGTTCATAAATACCTCAAGATTATTTTCTGACCTGTCTCTTTTTTGCGAAATAGTTAAAACGGTTCAGGCATAAATTTATGGTGCCATTTCCTGATGCTTATTAAGAAAATTCCACAAAGGTAATGCGAAAGAATTGCCACTGCGTAAAAGCACTGAGAGATCATAAAGCCGGTGGCGCCAACAGTAAGCGCACTTTATTCTGCTTTTTTTCCGAATAGCTTAACCTTCCCCCTTCATCTCTATGTTTAATGACTTTTCATCATACTACGAGCTGATTTCACCGCTTTAAATCGATAATATGTCACGGTTTAGTGACATTAACTCATTGAAAGCGCTCCACGTGCGCTGAGTCAGGAATCGCCCGATGCGCAAAAAAATACCCAGCAGCACCTCTCTTCAGGCTTTTGAGGCCGCCGCAAGGCACGGTAATTTTGCCCGGGCTGCCGAGGAACTTTCGCTGACGGAAGGCGCCATCAGCCGACAGATTGGCCGGCTTGAATCTTTGCTGAACCGTAAGTTATTTGATCGTACAGGAAGCCGCGTAAAGCTTAATCCGGCTGGCGCGCGCTATGCGCATCACGTCCGTGAAACCCTTGAGCGTCTGGACAGAGATACTCAATACATAATGGGTATGCCGGAAGGCGGTAAAAGTCTGGATATCGCCGTTCTGCCGACCTTCTCCAGTCGATGGCTTATTCCTCGCCTGAACGGCTTTAACACCTCGTACCCGAATATAACAGTCAATATCGCCGCCCGGACAAACCCTTTTATCCTGCCCGGAAGCGGCTTTGACGCCGTGGTGCATTTTGAGCATCCCGCCTGGGCCGGTATGCGTACGCAGTTTCTGTTTCAGGAAAAACTGGTACCGGTATGCCATCCAGCCCTGTTAACAAATAGAGATGTCAACGAACAGTTAAACAAGCTGCCGCGGATCCACCGCCGACAGAATCCGGATGCCTGGCATCACTATGCCCGGGAAAGCAACATCATTATTGATAACCCGGCTCAGGGTGTTCGCTATGATCTGCATGAAATGGCAATAGCTGCCGTAGTAGCCGGACAAGGTGTCGCTCTGGTACCGCGTATCTATATCGAACATGAACTGCGTAGCGGCAGGCTTGTTTCGCCCTGGCCAGCCTCGGTCAGCCTGAGTAAAAAATTCTGCTTAGTGAAACCCACCGAAACGGGGATAAATGAAACGGCATTAAATGATTTTGAGCGCTGGTTACTTGCTGAAATAAACCGCCTCACCTGATTATTGCTCTCGTCAAACGGTAGCGTGCCGCCGCTTTCACCTGAAGCGGAACGCCAGTACTGCTATAAATCGTCGAAGGCGCGTTCGCACAAGCCGCCTGAGCAAAGCCATCACAGACGCGGCCATATACGCGGCATTTCAGGCCTGTTCGTTATCTCTGTAGACACGATAAGACAGGAGATATCCTCTTGAAAGAGGATCTGTTTAATTTCCCCGACAGCGTGGCCATTTTCCATGGAGAAGTGCCTGAAAAATACAAAAGCAAAATCATATGAATTATTTCTTAAGAAAAATACTATAACCCTTTGAATTAAATAAGCTAATCAATATAAATCTTGTTTTAATCTAACTTCACCCAAACTATTCGGAATAATCTTATTCAACATATTTAACCACTAACGCTAACAAACAGAATAAAGTAATGCGAGTTCTCTTATTTAAAATTTTGCACAAATTAAAAACGTGATGTATATTCTGTCCATCATCCTGGCAGATGATGATATTTTATTTACAAAAATTATATATAACAACACAAAAAAAGAATACAATAAAAACAAAAATTCATAAAATAGAAAGACATTTTAAGAACAGCAGTACAGCATCGCGCCTTACTGCTGGCGAAAGCAAAGTTGCCTTCATACGGCACCATAAAAGCGATGCTTTCCTGATAACACAATAAATCACCGGATGTGATATTCAAATTCAGAGGGAATATGAATAACTGTTATATTATTGACAACAAAGTACGATTTTGCCCGCTAGAAAATAAACTGGAAAGGCTGGATAAAGAGGATGAGGCGGTGTTTATCAACTCTCCCGCCAGCCGCTGCTTTCTTATGCTGCTGTCACAGCAGGGGAAAGTGGTTACTCAACAAACTTTTATGGATGAAGTGTGGCAAAAGCGTGGCGTATTCGTCGCGCCTAATACCTATTATCAAAACATATCAATATTGCGAAAAGCATTAAAAAAAGCCGGATTCGATAATAATATTGTTGTTACCGTTCCCCGTATCGGCTTGACGCTGGCCAGAAATATCGACATCAAAGTAGTGTCGGCAGAAGAAAAAGCTGAAGATCATAGTGCGGATATGAAGGTACTTTCAGAAAGCACGGCTTACGAATCAACATATGACAAGATTGCTTTAGCCAGCGAGGAAGCGACAGTTAAAGCCATGTCTGCTAAGCTGCCCTCTCCGCCACAGAAGCAGAAAAATGAAAGAGCAAAGCGTACGTTCTCCTTCTCGCTACCGTCTCTCAACGGTTATACCTTGCTTAAATTTAATGCGGTACTTTTATTCGCTTTATTAATCATTTTAATCGCGGGTAAATTTCTGCAGAGCAAAGCACAAGATTATATATCCAGCAACAGCAACGAGGCATGTCTCGTTCCCCAAATACAGAATAAAAGCTAAGTAGATTAGAGAAACTTCCGATAATTCGGGAAAGGCTTACTGCACTATAAAATTACTTTATGGGTAGTGAGCCTTTTCCCTGAACTCTTCATACAGAGCCATCCAGCAGGCATGCACTACCTTAATGTATCCACAGAGTTTGGAACTGTATAAGATTATTTATCTTATCACTCACTGGATTATAAGCCGATGCGTTAATGATTCACCCTTCGCTGCATCTGATTAAAAAACAGATGCAGGCCGGTAATCTGATGCATGAACTTTTATGAGTAATTATTTCAGACATCTGAAAGCATTTTAACAGAGTTCTATTATCTAAACTGAACGTGAATATTCGCGCTTGAGCTAAAGTTAAATAGATTTCATCCTCTCAGCAAGATTATAGTTTGGCCGCTGCAATGCCAGGAAGGGCTGCAGATAGCCAGACACTGCTATTTTGTGTCCCTAAGGAAAATCAATGCTATTGAGGCGCGCAGGATCCTTAAAAATCTGCGCTGTCTGAATTTAAAAAGGAACAGAAGTATGAAAAAGATCGTTACCGCTTTCGTCTCTCTTACCATGATGTCCGCCGCGTCTGCGGTAGCAGCCGATGGCACCATCAACTTCAAAGGCAATATTATTGATGCAGCCTGTACTGTTGATCTGGATGGCGCTGGCGCAACCACTATGGATGTGGTCATGGGCAACGTCCATAAAACGGCCTTTACCGGCGTGGGTTCTACGGCTGGCGGTTCAGCGAGCGCGACCAAGTTCAATATCCTCCTGAAAGACTGCCCGGCCACCGCTACGACGGCAAAAGTAAAATTTGATGGTATCGCTTACTCAGGCGATAACACCGTTCTGGCCCTGACGGAAGAAGCTGGCGTGGCGACCGGCGTGGGTATCCAGCTGTCTGACAAATCAGGCGTTCTGCCGCTGTTCACCGAATCAGCAGCCTACACGCTGACCGCTGGCAATAATACCAACACTCTGGATTTCTATGCCCGCTATATCCAGAAAGCGGCAACCGTCACCGCCGGTCCAGCCAACGCTGTAGCAACCTTCACTGTTAATTACTAATAGATGAACGCCGGCACCACTCTTTTATTACCGAGTGGTGCCTTATCCTGTCATAAAAGGTTATAAGATGCGCAAAACCTCACTGTTCTTTATCCTGATGCTGATATTTACTTCATCCAGCGTTAATGCAGGAGTCATCATTGGCGGTAGCCGAATGATCTATGAAGGTGACAAGAAAGAAAAAGCCATCAGCGTTGAAAACCCTGACAATGCGCCTTTTCTTATCCAGTCATGGGTCGAGGATGCCGAAGGAAATATGTTTAAGGAGGACGCGCCTTTTATTGTCACTCCGCCGCTTTTCCGCCTGAATGGCAAGCAAAAAAACTTATTGCGTATCGTCAGAACAGCCAGGACTCTGCCCCAGGATAAGGAGTCACTATTCTGGCTGAATATCAAATCTATTCCGTCAAAACCTGACACCAATAAAAATACCCTGCAGATAGCCGTGCGCTCGCGCCTGAAGTTAATTTTTCGCCCTGCCAGTTTGGCTGAAGAGGTGCCGGAACACCATGTCCAGGAGCTCTCCTGGCAAAAACAGGGTAACAAGCTGGTTGTCACTAACTCATCAAAATACCTGATGAACTTTATGTTTATTAAGATTAATAACGTGAAGGTAACAGATGGCGGTTTTGTTATGCCTGAATCAGCCACCACTTTCGATCTCCCGACTGGCGTAACAGCAGGCGACCTTAGCTGGAAGCTTATCAATGACTACGGCGGTACGGGCCCGGTTCATCACAATGCAATCTGATAGAGAATCATATGCCATCAGAGTATCTGTAGCATAGTTTTTCGGCATGGAAGTGATATCAGAATTTGTACAATGGAATGTGAATATGAGCAAATCTGAAAATAAACAAAAATATAAAAATGAAAAGAGGCCTTTTATTTGGATATTTATCATTCCAGCAATTATCTCTACCTTCTCTGCGACCAGAAGCATTGCAGGAGAGAGTTTCAATCCTCAGTTTTTACAAACCAGCCTTGACAGCACGGCGACTACCGACCTTTCCGTGTTCGAAAACGACGACTCGCAGCCGCCGGGCGAATATATTGTCGATGTCTGGCTTAATAACCGCTTTATTGAGTCTAAAAGAATCGCCTTTTTTGCCGAAAAAGGAGAAGGAAACGCCGGTCTGGTTCCCTGCCTGAAGCTGACTACGCTGGAATCCTACGGGATTCGCACCAAAGCTTTTCCCGAGTTGAAAGAGGACGAGCGCGGCTGTATTGATATCACTATTATTCCTCAGGCTTCGGTGACGTTTAACTTTAACAGCCAGCGACTGCTGCTGAGTATTCCGCAGGCCGCGCTGTTGGCCAGCGCCAGGGGCTACGTTTCGCCGGCACAGTTTGACGAAGGGATTAACGCCTTTCTGCTTAACTACCGCTTTTCCGGCGCCAGCAATACCGCGCGCAGCGAGTATGCGCGCAGTCACGACAGTCAGTATCTTAACCTCAGGCCTGGCCTTAATATCGGCGCCTGGCGCCTGCGCAACTACACCACATGGAACCGTAGCAGTACCTCATCGGACAAGGGAAAATGGGATTCGGTTTATACCTTGCTGCAGCGCAATATTGTGCCGATCCGCTCGCAGTTGACGCTGGGAGAAAGCACCGCGCCTTCCGAAATCTTCGAGGGCGTTCCCTTTCGTGGCGTGCAGCTGGCTTCCGATGATGAAATGCTACCGGAGAGCCTACGCGGCTATGCGCCAGTCGTAAAGGGAACGGCCCGCACCAATGCCCAGGTTATTATCAGGCAAAACGGCTATATCATTTACCAGAGTTATGTCGCGCCCGGCGCTTTTGAAATCACCGATCTGTATGCCACCGGTGGCAGCGGCGATCTTTATGTCACGATAAAAGAGGCTGACGGCAGTGAACAGTATCTGGTCGTGCCTTACGCTTCGCTGCCCGTTCTGGTGCGCGAAGGGCATCTGAAATACAGCCTGACCACCGGACAATATCGCCCCTACGACAGCGACGTCGAGAGAAACAGCTTTAGCCAGGCGACGCTTATATATGGTCTGCCCTGGAACATCACGCTGTTTGGCGGCGGACAATTTTCCGCCCATTATCAGTCGCTGGCTTTGGGCATCGGGAAAAATTTCGGCAAGTTTGGCGCGTTTTCAACCGATATTATTAACTCCTGGGCTACCGCCAAAGACAACGTCAAAACGGACGGCCAGTCATTACGGGTGCGCTACAGTAAAAATTTCTACGAGACAGGGACAAACTTCGCTATTGCCGGCTATCGCTACTCCACACGCGACTATTACTCACTGCCTGAGTTAATGGATACCTGGCGCTATAGCCGGACGCCGTCCTGGCGTGAACAGGCGCGCAATCGTACTGAACTGACGCTTAACCAGAATCTTGGACAGACGGCGGGATCGCTCAGCGTCAGCCTGCTGAGGGAAGATTACTGGCGAACCAACCGCCGCATGGAATCTTTCGCGACCAGCTACAACAACAGCTATAAGGGTATCAGCTATGGCCTCAGCTACAGCGTTAACCGTAACTCTTCCGGCCATACCGGCGAGCGCTACAGTAAAGATCAGGTCTTTTCCCTGAACGTTTCGGTACCGCTGAACCGTTGGTTATCCAACACCTGGGCCAGCTATACCCTGACCAACAGCAAACCGGGTTATACCGGCCAAAGCCTGGGAATAAGCGGTATAGCGCTCAACAATAACCTGTACTGGAATGCCCGCGAAGGCTATGCCAGCCAGGGCAATGGCAACAGCGGCAATCTGGATGTCGGCTATCGCGGCACCTATGGCGAAATCAACGCCGGCTATGGCTACGACAAGGATATGCACAGGCTGAGCTATGGCCTGGAAGGTGGCGTGCTGGTACATAAAAACGGCGTGACCCTGGGCCAGGCTTTTGGCGACACGGCGGCGTTAGTGAGCGCGCCTGAAGCCGACGGCGTACAGATCGTCAACCATACCGGCGTCAAAACAGATTTTCGTGGTTATACCCTGGTACCCAATATCACGCCGTACCGCATGACCGATATCGCTCTGGATACCACCACCTTGCCGGAAGATGTCGATCTGGATTTATCGACTAAAAGCGTTGTGCCGACAAGAGGCGCTATCGTTCGCGCCGCATTCTCAGCCCGGGTTGGCAGCCGGGGAATTATGACGCTGACCCATGCAGGCCGGCCAGTACCTTTTGGCGCGATAGTCACAGACGAGGCACAGCCCGACAAGCAAAGCAATATTGTCGGTAATGACGGCCAGGTTTATTTGAATGGTCTGAAACCCACCGGAAATTTACTGGTGCAGTGGGGAAAATCGGACGATAAAAAATGCCGCGTCGCCTACGTTCTGCCTGAGAAACACGCGCAGAAGGGTATTCAGATGTTAAATGGCGTCTGTCAGTAATCTGAATAATAAAATCGCAGCGTCATTCGGAGCAAGAAAATGAATATGCATAAACTTATTTACAAAACGAATATATTATTTATTTCATTCTGTTTTTCTTCATTATCCTATGCAGGATCCTGCATTATGGGCGCATCGGTAAAGGGCACGACCGGCGCAATAACACTCGCCATCGATCCACGAGTATCCATAGGCGATACGCTGGGTTACCGCTACAGTAAAGGATATACGGGACAAATATTGGTTGTAGGCTGTACCGGTAGTTCTCCCTATCGTTCAGCCTCGACCTTAACGGCAAGCACCACGGTAGAAGGCGCTTATGAAACGGGTATCAGCGGCGTGGGCGTTATTATCGGCGACCTTTATAAAGCGGGAATGAAAGTTCCCTATTCCGTCTCTCTCTCGCCAAACGCTTTAACGCCCTGGACAAGCCAGAATGACGTCAGGCTGACCTTTGTGAAAACAGGGCCGATTACGCCAGGGAAGTCAGGCAGTAAGGTTTACAGTAATTTTTACCTTAATTCCTCGATATTTTCTTCATTAACGATAAGCAGCCTGACAGTCATACAAAAAAGCTGTCTGGCCGATGTGAATTCACAGAATCAGATCGTTGATTTAGGCAGCCCAAAACGCAGTGAATTTAGCGGTCCAGGCAGCACTGCCGCCTCTTCAGAGCGTAATTTCAGCATTAAGCTGCAGTGTGAAGCGGATAATATTCCTGTTCAGGTTACTTTCGATCCCGTCGGGACTTCTGCAGGGGATGGCTTACTGCCTGTTAATGCCGAAATCGATTCGGCAACGGGTGTCGCGGTAGAAGTGCTGGACGCAAACCGAACGCCGCTAAGCTTTGCCACCGCGAAAACTTATCACAATGCTTCTGAAAAGACGATTGAGATACCGCTGATCGCACGCTATAAACAAACGGGCACCGTAACGCCTGGCACGGCAAATGCAGCAATGACCTTTACCATCACGCAAAATTGAAAGATTTATTATCGGCAAGGATATTTGCCACTTGCCGATAAATACTCCTGCGAAAAACCTCTTAACGTCTCTCATCACGTTATGATTCACAAAAATTTGAAAGAAGAACCAGATAAAATAAGGCAAGATGAGATTAAATGAGTTTGATAAAAAAATAAAAAGCAATACTATAAATCGCCCGAAAACACCGGGGTTTATAAAAGGGAAGACCTCGTAATAAAGGTCTGTATACTAAAAAAGGAGCTATTATAATGAAAGAAATTTCCGTAATTGAAATGGATGACGTTTCTGGTGCATACAGCTGGAACTTTGCCGATCCGCTTAGCTTTGTAGGAAGTCTGGTCAGCAACGCTGGGGAACTGGTCGCAGCAACCGCGGTTGGTTTAACTATTGGTGCGGCCGCTGGCGGCTATATCGGTGGACGCCACGGTGGCGACGGCGGCGGCGTGCTGGGATTTGGCCTTATTGGTGAAGGTATCGGCTTAATTGCAGGAGCCGTACTGGGTGGCGCTTCTGGTGGTCTATATGGCGCAGTTACAGGTATGGACTCTACCCTATCGCTATTTGATCATATAGCTGATGGCTTCCTCGACGGCACCATGGCTTAAAATCTCTCTTTTTTAAAGAGCCACTTCGGTGGCTCTTTTTTTCCTCATTGGAATCACCTATGGAAAACAATAAAAAGAAAAGCATATTCCGCAGTAACGCTATTGATTACCAACGGCAAAAATGGGTAGGGAAAGCCTTACTGATCTCAAAAATACCGGCACTGTATATTGTCAGCTCGTGCCTGGCGTTCGTTATCGTCATTGCTCTGGCTATGGTTTATTTTGACTACAGTCGGCGTATTGACGTTGATGGCGAGATTATTACTCTTCCCCACTCTATAAATATTTATTCGCCACAGCAGGGTTATATTATTACTAACTTTGTCCGCGTCGGCGACAGAGTGAAAAAAGGCGATGCGCTTTATGAGCTGGATGTTTCGCGTACCACCTCTTCCGGGAACGTTGGCAGCGTTGCCGTTGAGTCGATTAAAGTTCAAACAGACAATCTGCATAACATCATCGCTAAATTAAAAAACAACAAAAAATCCACTCTGGATAATCTGCAAACGCAGATCGACAACTATGCCGCCGCCCATAAAGAGACGGAAAAAGCGGTAAAGAACGCCCGCGAAAGCGCCCGCAAAATGGAAGAAAGCCTTAACAACTATGAAAAATATTTAAGGCGAGGCTTAATTACTCAGGATCAGCTTAACTACCAGCGCGCCCAGTCGCTTTCTCAGTTAAGCGCTTATCAGTCGCTCAATAACCAAAGCATCCAGGAAAATATTCAGCTCTCGCAGCTACGCAGCGACAGAACAACCCGCGCGGCGGATTTTGATAACCAGATCTCGCAGAGCGAATCTCAACTCAGCGATCTCGAACGCCAGCTAGCTGAATATAAAGCTAACAACAGCGTGATTATTACTGCCAAAGTGGATGGCGTTATCGAGTCGCTTAGCGTTACGCCAGGGCAGATGGTCGAAGCCAGCGCCAGCCTGGCGCAGATTAAGCCTGTGGATAACGTGGAATATTATCTGATGCTCTGGCTACCGGATAACAGCCTGCCTTACGTTAAAATTGGCGACGGTATCAATATCCGCTATAACGCCTTTCCTTCAGATAAATTCGGCCAGTTTCCCGGGAAAATAACGTCGATCTCTTCAATCCCCGCTTCGCCGCAGGAAATGAGCAGCTATAGCAGCGGAAACCGTCAGGAAAGAGGGTCTTACTATAAAGTGCTGGTTTCCATTAATACCACGGAGTTCAGCGATAAAGGCAAAAAGCTGCAAATAGCCAGCGGCCTACAGGCCAGGGCTATTGTCTTCCTTGAGAAGAAACCTTTATATCAGTGGGCTATTGCGCCGATTAATAAAATTAAAAATAGCGTCAGCGGAGTGATCGATGACAAGTAAGTCGCTTTTTGAAAAAATTAACAGCAAACTCAATTTTACGTTACGCCGCAAAGTCCCGCAGATTCTGCAATCTGAATCATCCGAATGCGGGCTCGCCTGCCTGGCTATGGTCGCCAGCTACTATGGCCTGAATGTCGACCTGTTCAATCTGCGTCAAAAATTCGGTATCTCGACCAAAGGCGCGACGCTGACGCTGGTAGCCAATGTCGCTTCTCAGCTGCAGCTAAAAAACAGAGCGCTGTCGCTGGATATTGATGAAATCAGAAAGCTGCGCACGCCCTGCCTTCTTCACTGGGATATGAATCATTTTGTGGTGCTGGTTAAAGTTGGCCACTCTTCATTTGTGATTCACGATCCTGCTTTCGGGCGACGCACCGTCAGCATGAAAGATATGTCCAACCACTTTACCGGCGTGGCGCTGGAACTGTGGCCGGACAAAGAGTTTCATAAAGAAACCGTTAAAACAAAGCTGCGCCTGCTTGATTTGATGAAAAATATCAATGGGCTGCCTGGCGCTCTGATGAAGATCTTTGCCCTGTCGGTGGTTATCGAAGCCATTAACCTGTTGCTGCCGGTTGGCACACAGCTGGTTACCGACCACGTTATCCAGGCCCATGACTACGATCTGCTTACCGTCATCTGCCTGGGATTGATCGTGTTTACCTTGTTTAAAGCGCTGGTCAGCGTTATTCGCGCCTGGACTTCTATTACCCTGAGCACGCTGACCGACGTCCAGTGGAAGACCACGCTGTTCGATCACCTGATGAAGCTGCCGCTCTCTTTCTTTGAAAAACGGCATCTCGGCGATATTCAGTCGCGCTTCTCCTCGCTGGACGCAATCCGCTCAACGTTTACCAACAGCATTGTCACCGGCATTATCGACGGCATTATGACGCTTGGCCTGTTCGCGATGATGATGGTGTATGGCGGCTGGCTGGTGTGGGTGGTACTGGGTTTCACCGCCTGCTATGCCCTGATTCGCCTCTGTACCTACCGCATATTCCGTCAGCTCTCGGAAGAGCAGATTGTTAAAGGCGCTAAATCCAGCTCGCATTTTATGGAGACGCTTTACGGCATCTCTACAGTGAAAGCGCTTGGCATTGACACTATTCGCTCCAGCCACTGGCTGAATCTGAACATCGACGCCACCAACACCGGCATTAAAACCACGCGCTTTAATATGCTGTTCGGCGGCCTGAACACGTTAATCTCTACGCTGGATCAGGTCGCTATTCTTTGGCTGGGCGCGGCAATGGTAATCGACAACAATATGACGCTGGGGATGTTTATGGCCTTTAACTCCTATCGGGGCCAGTTTTCGCAACGCGCTTCCAGCCTGATCGATCTGGCGCTGAGCCTGCGGATGCTTTCGCTGCATAACGAAAGGATTTCCGACATTGTTTTCACCGAAGCGGAAGAAGATGTCGCTCCACGGGCTGTTTTTCAGCCGGGCGCCGGCGTAGCGCTGGAAACGAAAAATCTGACCTACCAGTATGACGCTTTATCGAAACCCATCTTCAGCGATTTGAATATTTCCGTTCAGCCTGGCGAAAGCGTGGCTATCGTCGGCCCTTCCGGCGTGGGAAAAACCACCCTGCTGAAAGTCATGAGCGGTTTGTTAACGCCGACCAGCGGACAAATCCTGGCGGGCAGTCTGGATATTCATAAAATCGGCCTGAACAATTATCGGCAAAGCATTGCCTGCGTCCTGCAGGATGACAGGCTGTTTTCCGGCTCTATCGCTGACAACATCAGCGGCTTTGCGCCAGACGCCAACAGAGAGCTGATTATGGCCTGCGCGGTTTACAGCAACATCCACCATGAAATAATGGCGATGCCAATGGGATATGAAACCATGATAGGCGAACTGGGCGCAGGGATCTCCGGTGGGCAAAAGCAGCGGCTTTTTATTGCACGCGCGCTTTATCGCCGGCCCAATATCCTGTTAATGGACGAAGCGACCAGTCATCTGGATATCGACAATGAAACCGCGATTAATAAAGCGATCTCTTCGTTAAAAATAACCCGTATTATTGTGGCTCACCGCCCTTCCACGATCGCTTCGGCAGACAGGGTTATCACCTTGCAGTAGCGGCACTTACAGGGAACCGCTATAAAAGCTTATCTGCAGGTTCGATGAAAAACCACGTTGATGCGCAGTCCCGGTGGGTAACGCGTTGCTAGTGAAAAGCTCCTGTGCAGGCACAGGAGCGATAATCAGAACTCGCGCTTTACGATAATATAGCCGTTGAAATTTATGCCGCACTCATAATCATTTGCAATGGCAGAGACAAGAAAGATATCCTCTTTTCCCTCCTTGTTTTTAAGCGTGAACTTAATTATAAGGTTTCTTGGGTTATCTTCGGAATATATCTCTTTATATTTACTTATCGACAAGCCGTTATCGGCCTCGTAAGTTTTTTCTGCATAATATTGTGATAAAACATCAGAGACAGGCTCGTTAAAAAGTAATTCCGTAGTCACACCTTCGGACGGTATGCTCTTGATGTCAATATGCATCTTTTCACGCACTTCATCCATCATTGCCACAGCGGTGCCTGATATAGGGGATTTACAGTTATTGTCGAGCACCTGAGCCGAAAACGCACTGGTGCTGGCGATAATCAAGGGCAGAATAAAATATTTCATTCAACAATAATCTCCCTGTCTTTAGATTGCCATATCCGCTCACGAAACCCTCACGCCAGTATAATGCAGCCATTTGATGCCGTACCTGGCTCTTTTTTACTGTCCCCATGAATCAAAAGCCATCGCGGCCACACATACTGTTACCTTTATCCGGCTCCAGTCGTAGCGTGAATTTTCCCGCATTTTTGTGCGTAAATGGAACGTCCACAATCCTGTATTTGCCGCGAGGCAGCGGGCCTTTATCACGCAGGCATTCATACTCAGGATTATCCTTATAGCCCGGCGCGCCAGCATAACGCGCGCTAAACTTGTATTCGCCATTATGTTTAAAGATTTTCAGCATTACATTATAAGTCCATGCCATTGTTACTCTCCTTGTTTGTAGCAACTGACTGTCACGTCTGCGCTATGGCACTTAACAGAATTGCTGCAAATATTGCTATAGCGGTAAGGCGAAATTAACGAATCGTATAACCCTAATCAAAAAAAGCTGGATTTTTTACACCAGCGGCGTAATTTTCGATCAGCATAGGCGTTTTGCGCATATAGCGTTTCGCCATGATGAACCTCGCACAACAGCTTTTGCGCTTGCTGGCTCTGTAGTGAACAGGTCGTCAGCTATCGCATAAAGGCGCCAACCAATATATCCAGCTGCGAGCGCACGCCATAAAGTGATCCTGCGCCAGAAGACACAACGCATATTTAGGACTAATGGTGGTTTTGCAAAGCGGTAATCGCAGGTAATAATCCCGACCAATGCGCTAAGGCAGGATTTGCCTGTTCAGGAAGAGCGCCAGAAAAAAGGATTTTTACCATGCCCGTCATCCTGGTCATCGACGACCATCCGGCCATCTGTTTCGCCGTTAAGGCCATTCTGGCGCCGCTGGCGGAAAACGGTATTCATACCGCCACCAGCGGCGTCAGCGCGCTCTCCGCTATCAAAGAACACCGGCCCGATCTGGTGATTCTGGACATCATGCTGAACCGCATGGACGGCCTGCAGCTGCTGCAGCATATTCGCCGTCAACAGCTGACGCCGCAGGTAGTGGTCTACACCAGCCTCTCCACGGAAACCTATGCGCCACGGGCGATGCGGGCTGGCGCCGCGGCTTTTTTCAGTAAGGATGCGGATATCCGGCAGCTGCTGCCGCTGTGTCAGCTGGTACTGCAGGGCTACAGCTGCTTTCCGCACGCCACGCTGGCCGCCGCGTCTAACGCTGCCGTGGAAGAAGATCCGCTGGAGGCGCTCTCCGATCGCGAACTCACCGTACTCCGCTACCTGGTCAGCGGCCTGAGCAATAAAGAGATCGCTGCGCGCCTGCTGCTGAGCAATAAAACCATCAGTACCTATAAAAGGCGGCTGCTTGATAAGCTGCAGCAGGAAAATATCGAGTCGCTTCGCGCCCTGCTGGAATCGCAGGATGCGTAAATGGCTAATCTTGCTGCTTTTCTGTTTGCCGGCGCAGGCGGAGCCGGTCGCCAGCTACCGCGAGCTGCAGCTGAACAGCCACGAGCAGATCCAGCTTGCCGAGCCGCCGCTCAGCCATGACGACCGGCAGTGGCTGCGGCACAAGCGCACGTTGCGCTACGGCTTTGCGGCTCCGGAGTACGCACCTTATGACCTCATCATAGGCTACCGCGATTACGATGGCCTGAACGCTGACTATCTGGCGCTGCTGGCGTTTAACCTTAATATTCCGATTGCGATCCACGTCTATCCCAATAAAGCCCGGCTGCTGACCGCGCTGCGCAGGGCGACATCGACCTGATCGGCCGGGCCAGCTTGCAGGAGGCTAAAGAAAACGATCTTCTGCTGACCCGACCTTATTTTTCCACGATGCCCGCGCTGGTGGAGCGTACGGACAGCCAGCCGGATACGGCGAAGCGCGTTGCTATCGGGCCGCTCTTTCACACGCGGAAAAGTCTGGCGGGCAGCGCGGTGCCGCATCAGGACGGCGTGACGTTCGGGCAGACGCTGGGCGAAACGGTGGCATTGGTTGAGGTGCCGGAAACAGGCGGCATCGGCGTGATCAATCAGTACGGCACGACCACCGACGCGCGCGGGTTCGCGGTTATCGGCAATCTGACCCCCTACAGGGTCAATGAGATGATGCTGGATAGTTTCTCGCTGCAGGATGGGCGGACGCTGCCGGATGCGGAAAAGGAAGTCGTTCCTACCGTGGGCGCCATTATGTACAGCCGGTTTAAGCCGCCGGCCGCCGCAGCTGAGTGAGGCGACCGGCGGCGCGAAAGCTTACTTCGCGTAGGCTTCGGTCGTGATGGTTAGCTTCACTTCGTCGCTGACGGCAGGCACATATTTGTCCAGCTTAAAGTCGGAGCGTTTGAACGTGGTGGTGGCGTCGAAGCCAACCGCCTCTTTCTTCACCATCGGATGCATACCCTGCTTGTTCAGCACAGCGTGCAGAACGACAGGCTTAGTGATGCCTTTAATCGTCAGATCGCCATGCACATCCATTTTATCTTTACCGGTGCTGACGACTTTAGTGCTTTTAAAGGTGGCGTTCGGGTATTTGGTGACGTCGAAATAGTCGGCGCCTTTAAACTCTTCGGTCAGCTTGTCCACGTGCGTGTCGATGCTGTTAACCGGAATAGTTACGTCTACTTTGGAATCGCCGATTTTGCTGGCGTCAAAATCGATGTTGCCGGTGATGCCGGATAAATCAGCCGTTGGATGAGAAAAGCCGAAGTGCGTCCAGGAAACAACAACGGAAGTATGTCCGCTGTCCATAGCGTAGCTGACAGGCGCCGCAGCGGAGAACTGTGACCAGAGCGCGGAGCTGACTAATAACGGCAGAGCCATTTTTTTGATGAGCGACATGCGATTTATCCTTATTTTCACCGGAAAGGTTTAAGGATAGTGCAGGATTATCGCTTTGCCCGATAGTGAAGATATTTGACCGGCTTTGTCAAAAAGATTAGGCAATAGCGTGGCGGAAGCGGGAGAGCAACGCGCTCTCCCTGGCAATACTCAGGCGCGGGCCACAAAAGCTTTTACCACTTCCTGCCACGGCGTGGTGGCGCGGCCGATTAGTTTGCTTAACGTCCGGCTGTCGTCATAGAGCGCGCCTTTCGCTGCGCCTGCGTCGGAATCCGCCAGCATTTCCGCCAGCGCCTCCGGCAAACCGGCACTTTTCAGCGCGGCAGCGAAATCCGCCTGCGGCAGATTAAGGTAATTGACCTCTTTGCCGCTGGCTTTGGCGATCTCCGCCGTAAACTGCGCCAGCGTGTAGGCCGTGTCGCCCGCCAGCTCGTAGACTTTATTAGCGTCAGTTTCGCTCGTCAGCACGACCGCGGCCGCTTCGGCATAGTCCTGGCGGCTGGCGGAAGCGATTTTCCCCTCGCCCGCCGCGCCGATAAATACGCCGTGCGCGAGCGCGGGCGCGATGCTGGCGGCATAATTTTCGCTATACCAGCCGTTGCGTAAAATGAGCCAGGAAAGGCCGGAAGCGATCAGCGCCTGTTCGGTGGCGCGATGTTCGTCGCCCAGCCCCATCGGCGAGCTGTCGGCATGCAACAGGCTGGTATAGGCCAGCAGTTTCACGCCTGCCGTTTTTGCCGCGTCGATCGCCGCTTTATGCTGCGCTTCGCGCTGGCCGATTTCGCTGGAGGAGATCAACAGCACTTTCTCCACGCCGCGAAAAGCCCCGGCAAGCGTCTGCGGTTGGTTATAGTCGCCCTGCCGCACCTGTACGCCCAGCGCCGCAAGATCGGCGGCCTTTTCTGGCGAACGCACGACGGCGACAATCTCTTCGGCTGACACTCTTTTGCGTAAAGCGTCGATGACCAGGCGGCCAAGCTGCCCTGTAGCTCCGGTTACTGCAATCATGATGCACTCCTTTCAGTCGATAAAAGCGGGCCCGGCATCGCGCCGGAAACGTTGTATTGACTCAGCCTATGCCATACACTAACTAAAAGTAAGTACTTACAGGTTTGTTAGTATGCAAAAAAATAGTCTGATTTCCCTTCGCGATAAGCTGCAGCGCGGCGAGCTGCTGAACAGCGACTGTCCGTCGCGCGAGGTGCTAAAACGGCTGACCAGCCGCTGGAGCCTGCTGGTGCTGCTTGCGCTGGAAGAGAGTACGCTGCGCTTCGGCGAGCTGCGTCGCAAAATCGGCGGGGTCAGTGAAAGAATGCTGGCGCAGACGCTGCGCTTTATGGAGGAAGATGGCTTTGTGGAGCGTATCGATTATGAAGTGATCCCGCCGCACGTCGAATATCGCCTTTCGCCGCTGGGACACGAGGCGCGCGATCGCGTCACCGGCCTGGCCGACTGGATAGAGACGAACCTGCAGCAGATTATTGCTAACCGCAGCCATCCTGCGGCGAAAGAGTAAAGAGTGCGGCTGGTTCGGTTCAGATATGTGGCAATAATGATGTTCGTCCGCGTTATCTGCGGATAAAAGCCATTGCGTAGAATAGCGGAGTTTCGCCAGCGACATCATCCCATCTTACGATACCGCGACGGCCAGATCTGTTCGGGCCTGACGCCCAGCGCTTCCGCAATCAGCCGTTCGCCTTTCGGCCAGTGGCGATTCAGGGCGTTCGCCAGCGTGGACGAAGCCAGCCCGGCCTCGCGCGAAACAGCGGAAAGCGAAGTCCCCTTTTTCCTCAATCCGGCGATGATATCCGCCGGATGCCAGTCCTTGTGAGTTATCCCGTTCATCCTTGTCTGCTTCCGTCAGGCGTTACTTGTTGAGTATCACTAAACAACTACCATGTTAAGTAATGCTAAACAGTAAGTCAATGTATGATCATTGATGGTGTGACTGATGATTCCAGCCCGGCTTAAAGCGGCCCGACTACGCGCTCGTCTGACTCAGGAAAAGCTGGGCGTTCTGGCTGGTATTGAAGAAGAGACGGCGCGTTCCCGCGTTTCGCAGTATGAAGGCGGCATCCACCGTCCGACCTTTGAAACCATGTGCGCTTTCGCACGCGTGCTTAACGTGCCGGAATGCTATTTCTATACCATCGACGATGAATTTGCCGAAATCGTTTTAGCTATCTGGTTAAAAAAGCGGAATTTAGCCTGATGGCGCGCCACAGCGGCCAAACGTCTTCCCTTTCTACCCAAAGCTTTTTCAGACAACAGCCATAACGGGCACCACCTGCCTTGCTCCGCGCCGCCTGCGGCACGATTTCCCGCCTGGTGAACCGCAAAAAATCGCTTATCGGGCTTGATCGTTTGCCGCAAATGATAATACTGTATTTATATACAGCTTATTTCGGGATAACCCCATGAATTTACTTCGTCCTGCCGAGGTGCGCGCGCTGGTACAGCTGCCGCTTTTTTTGACTCGGGTGCCCTGCGGCTCGCCGGCTGCCGCGCAAGACCATATAGAACAGCGGCTGGACTTAAACGATCTGCTGGTGCAGCGGCCGGAAAGCACCTATTACATTCGGGTCAGCGGCGATTCCATGCGCGACGTCGGTATCGACGATGGCGATCTGCTGGTGGTGGATAACGGCATCATCGCCGACCATGACGATATCGTGGTCGCGGCGGTAAACGGTGAATTCACGGTGAAAAAACTTCAGCTACGTCCGGACGTTCGGCTGCTGGCGATGAACGCGGCCTGGCCGCCGATAGTGCTGGCGGAGGAAGAGCAGCTGGAAATTTTTGGCGTGGTGACTTTCACGATTAAATCGATGGAGTAACTATGTTGAAAAATCGGGTTTATCGCGCCTGCGCGGCCACAACCCAGGCCAGCCAGCCGTCTCACCAGGTAAAATTTTTGTTTGCCAGGCTACAGGATCTGCTGCCGACCAACGACGACTGCTACCTCAGCGCCTGCAACGGCAGCTACTGCATTATCGACCGTTATCGTCCCGCCGTAGCGGGCAGCCGCGTGCTGATCGATATCGCAGGCCGCCGCGAGTGGGCCACTATTCGCTGCAATCCGGAGCAGATTGTCACCGCAGCGGGCACGATTATTGAGAGCGAGCAGCTGCAGGAAGTGACTATTCTTGGGGTAGCTATTCAGGAAGTGCTGTCGATCTACCAGCATCGAACAGCGCAGAACGCGCCCGTATAAATCGCGGCCAGCTGCGGATAAAAAGAGGCGATCAGAAGAGTGCGTTATTTCAGCCTTGCGTTGAGCCATGAATGAAAAAAGCCTCCCTTGCGGAGGCTTTCAACCATTAACGATGGATTAGCGTTTCGGTGCTGCGTCCGGATACATCGCCAGCAGACGTCGCGTTACGCCGTTGGTCCAGCCAAAACCGTCCTGCAGCGGATACTCGCCGCCGCCCGCTAATACCGGCGCGCGTCCGGCCACATTATACTTCTCGACCATCTTATGGTGACGATGGTAGGTGGCGCCGGTAACCTGCAGCCAGCGCGCGGCGATCTCTTTCGCCAGCAGCTCCTCGCCGTAGTTGTTGAAGCCTTTGATCGCCATCCACTGCATCGGCGCCCAGCCGTTGGGCTTGTCCCACTGCTCGCCGGTTTCTTCAACCGTGGTCAACATGCCGCCCGGCGCCAGCAGATGCGAGCGAACGGCTGCCGCCGTAGCGGCCGCCTGCTCCAGGCTCGCCATGCCTACATACAAAGGCGTTACCGTCGCCGCTGAAAACGCGCCTTTTTCACGCTCGCGCCAGTTGTAGTCGCGATAGAGTTCAGCCTGTGAATCCCATAGCCAGGTATTCACGGCCTCGCGGCGGCGCTCTGCTTTCTGCTGATAGAGCTCTGCCGTAGCGCGATCGTTTTGGCTGGCCGACAGTCGGGCAATCGTGGTTTCCAGCTTATAGAGAAAAGCATTGAGATCGATCGGCACAATACTGGTGGTCTGAATGCTTTCCAGCCGTCCCGCCTCGCTCAGCCAGCGGGAAGAGAAATCCCAGCCCGAGGCCGCGCCCGCGCGCAGATCGCGATAAACTTCGCTGGAAGGGCGCGCCGAGTTTCTGGCGGTTTCCACATCTTCAATCCAGGATTCATCGCGCGGCGTATCACGATCGTCCCAGTAGCGGTTCAGCACCGAACCGTCCGGCATCATTACCGCGTAACGATAAGCCTCATTGGGCGTCAGCGACTCCGCGCCATCCATCCAGAAAGCATATTCGCGCTTGAGCTGCTTAAGATAGCGATGCGCCTTGCTCACGCCATCTTTCTCGAACAGCTCCACCATTAGCGCGAATACCGGCGGCTGCGAGCGGCTCAGATAGTAGGTGCGGTTACCGTTCGGGATATGACCGTAGGTATCGATCATCCAGGCAAAATTGTCCGCCATCTGGCGCAACAGCCCCATCTGCCCACTGGCCGCAAAGCCCAGCATACTGAAGTACGAATCCCAGTAATAAGTTTCGCCAAAGCGGCCGCCCGGCACCACATAAGGCTCCGGCAGCGGCAGCAGCGAAGAGAATTCAGAATGTTTTTCCGGCTTGCGCGTCAGTACCGGCCACAGCGAGTCGATATGCTCGCTCATGCTTTTTTCCGGATCGGCGACATAGCGGCTGTCGTTGATTTTCGGCAGATCGAAATTTTCCAGCACGAAGGCCAGCAGGTTAAAGTCTTCCTGCTCCCGCTGCATAAAGTAGCGGTAAAGGATCCTTTCCGGCTCGATTTTGGGCGCGCAATCCGCAAAGGTTTTGCTGTCGGCAAAAATCCTTGCGCTCTGCACGGCCTCGAAAAGTTCCTGGTAACGATCGGCGGGCGTCAGGATATCCGGCGCAGGCAAACCACGGATAGGTTCGGGCTGCGGTTCAGCAAAAACATCCAGCGCTTCATAATCGTGATAATAAGCTTCATAATCCGCCAGGTTATTGTCAATGGTCAGGTCGTTATGATTAAAAGCGATAAAAACCTCCTGATATCTCTGATTGACAATGTGGTATTCGGTTTATTTTGCATAAACAATAAGTGTAGTACTCCTGTATCATAATGCAAACCGCCAATAATATGACAGGAGATAAGATAATATTTCAAAAAATAAATGATTCACGGCAAAAAATAGGTTTTACGCTTTACCTGACAAAGAGGTAATGGCTGGCAAACGCTTTACGCTTTTGAAAAAGGCTTAATTATTAATCTGCTTATCGTTCAGGTTGCGTCCGGCTTTTACGCTGGCCATGCGCCGATCGGGCGAAGTTCCTCGTTCATCTGCGAACAAAATTTGCGCGCCCAGGGAATAAATCGCCTGTTTTTTGCACGCTAAAAAAATATTCCATACTTTTATTTACATTAAATTTAAACTGTCCGATATTAGTGCACGTCAACGCTATTTTGACTATGGCAGCAATAAGATTATCTGATAGAAAACCCGCCTTTTAAATACAAACAAGGACACTCTCGTGGCACCGGCAGTAAATAAATCCGCAGCGTTAGACCCGGAAAGTCTTACCGAAGAAGATGATAGTTTAGTTTCTCCCGCCAACTCGCCAGACATAGATAAAACTTATATTGTCCGCGGTACACGACGCTTTATGCACGCTACCCTCGCGCTGTTCTGCGCCGGACTTTCCACCTTTGCCGTGCTCTATTGCGTACAGCCTATATTGCCGGTCTTCTCGCAAAGCTTTCATCTGACGCCAGCGCAAAGCAGTTTGTCGCTTTCGGTCACTACCGCCATGATGGCGCTGGGCCTGCTGGTGACCGGCCCGCTTTCGGACGCTATCGGCCGTAAGTCGGTGATGTCCGTCTCCCTGTTGCTGGCCGCAATTTTTACGCTGATCTGCGCGACCATGAACAGCTGGGAAGGCGTACTGGCGATGCGCGCACTGACCGGCCTGGCGCTAAGCGGCGTAGCGGCAGTCGCGATGACCTGGCTGAGCGAAGAGCTGCATCCGGTGTTCCTCTCTTTCTCAATGGGGCTTTATATCAGCGGCAACTCCATTGGCGGGCTGGTCGGGCGGCTCTCTACCGGTATGCTGGCGGATCATTTCTCGTGGAAGGTTTCCCTGTTCGTGGTTGGCCTGTTCGCCTTGACGGCTGCCGGACTGTTCTTCCGCCTGCTGCCGCCTTCGCAGCATTTTCGTGCCGGTTCGCTACGTCCACGCAAGCTGCTGATCAATTTTATGTTCCAGTGGCGCGATTCGGGCTTGCCGATGCTGTTCCTGGTCGGCTTTATCCTGATGGGCAGCTTTGTGACGCTGTTTAACTATGTCAGCTATCGTTTTCTGGCCGCGCCGTTTTCGCTGAGCCAGACGGTAGTGGGCTTGCTGTCGGTGGTCTACCTGACCGGCACCTACAGCTCGCCGAAAGCGGGGATGATGACGGCGCGTTACGGACGCGGCGTGGTGCTGATGGGCTCGCTGCTGCTGATGCTGACCGGCCTGATCGCGACCCAGTTCACCACGCTGCTGCTGGTGCTGCCTGGCCTGATGCTGTTTGCCGCCGGCTTTTTCGCCGCGCATTCGGTTGCCAGCAGCTGGGTTGGCCATCGCGCCCGCCGCGCCAGAGGCCAGGCTTCATCGCTCTACCTCTTCTTCTACTATTTAGGCTCCAGCGTGGCGGGCACGCTGGGCGGCGTATTCTGGCACGGCTATGGCTGGGCAGGCGTTTCGGCTTTTATCGCCGTGATGTTGCTGGGCGGCCTGGTGCTGGCTAACCAACTGCGCCAAATCCCGGTGCTGGTGAAAAAAGTGCGTTAGTTTTACGGGGCGGCTCGCATTCTCCGCCCCGATCCGCTTTTGCTCAATTTACTTCCCTTTGCTCAGCCATTAAGCTACTGCCAGTTGTCCGCTTCCTGCCGTCGTACAGGGATTCTTTCTGAAGGAAAATCGTCATGTCGTTTCATCTCTGGCTGGCCTATGTTGGCATTATCGGGGTTCTTATCGCCGTTCCCGGCCCGTCCGCGCTAATCAGCATGACGCACGGTCTGCGCTATGGAAGACGCCGGGCGCTGGCGACGGTTATCGGCGGCGTGACGGCGGCGATGACGCTGATGACCGCTTCGGCGCTGGGCCTGGGTGCGATTCTGGCCGCTTCTACCACCGCTTTCACCGTGCTGAAGGTTGTCGGCGCCGCCTATCTGATCTGGCTGGGTATCAGCGCCTGGCGCAGCAGCGCGCCGGCGGAAAGCATCATCATCAGCGGTCAGCCGCAGGAGATGCCGGGCGTCCTTAAACTGTTTCGCAAAGGCTATATGGTCGGCATCAGCAATCCGAAAGACCTGCTGTTTTTCGCCGCGCTGTTCCCTAACTTTGTCGACGCCAGCCAGCCGCACGCTATTCAGTTCGCCACGCTGGCTGTGACCTGGGCTATCACCGATTGCGGCCTGATGTTCGCCTACGCCTGCGCCGGGCGACGTCTCTCTGGCGTGTTCGCCAACCCATCGCGCCTGCGCCTGCTTAACCGCGCCGTCGGCAGCCTTTTCGTCTTTGCTGGCAGCGCGCTGGCGATCTCCGCCCGCTAATGAGCGATATTGAAAACCTGCACGCGATGGTGGTCTTTGCCCGCGTGGTAGAGACGCTGAGCTATACCGAAGCGGCAAAGCAGCTGGGCATGTCGAAATCTGCGGTCAGCAAGGAGATCTCCGCGCTTGAGGTACGCCTCGGCGCAAAGCTGCTGCTGCGTACAACGCGTAAAATCGCCGTTACCGAAGTCGGCATGACCTGGTATCGCTACTGCGCGCGCATTCTTAGCGAGGTCAAAAGCGCCGATCTCTTTATCCGCCAGTTTCACGAAGAGCCGACCGGCAGCCTGCGCGTCGTGGCGCCAGTCACCTTTGGCTGCCAGTGCATCGTGCCGGTGCTGAATCAGTTTGTGGCGGCCAATCTGCACGTTAGCGTGGATCTCGATCTCACCGATCGGCCAGTAAATCTGGTGGATGACAATATCGATCTGGCGATCGTCATTCGCCGCGAGCGGCCCGAACATCCCCACAGTTTGCCGCTGGTGGATATCAGCTGGGGGCTTTACGCCGCGCCGGACTACCTGGCGCGTTTTAAAACTATCAGCAAACCGGAAGATCTGACGCGTCACGACTTTATTCTGTTTCGCGGCCCGGCCCATACTATTTCGCTGCCGTTCCGCAAGGAGAAGCAGAAGCGGGATATCGAGGTACGCAGCCGTTTTCGCGCCAATAACAGCACGGCGCTGGTGAACTCGGCAATCGCGCAAACCGGCATCGCCTATCTACCGGACTATATCGCTATGCAGGCGGTGGAAGAAGGAAAGCTGAGCCGGATACTGCCGGAATGGGAAATGGATCTTTATAAATCCTGGATCCTGACCAAAGAAGACGGACTGATCTCACCGCGCGTCAGGCTGTTTATTGCTGCGCTGCAAAAAACGTTAAGCTAAACGAGGCGGCAGGCAGCTTCATATTCATTATCCAACCTGGTTAACAGTTACGCTTTGGATAAAGCGTATTATTTGGCTGGCGTATTTTCACCACGACTTAATGAGGCTCAGGATGAGCAAACGCAGCGAAATAATTGAAGGCAAAAAGGCAGCAACGGCTTTTTATGGGCTGGTTTATACAGAGGTGTTGGGTTGGTCACGCCCAGGGAACAAATATCAGCAATCTGCTCAGGGCAATCGACGCCGGCGAGTCGTCCGGAAAAGCTTACTATGAAGTAACTTATTCACAGTCGATGAGATCTCTTACCTTCAATACTAAAACAGGAAAGTTTATTACATGGCGCATTAAACGCGGCCGTCCATACTACGAACGTAAAAGCATCGCGCTGGGTATGATGATATCTCTAACCCTGAAATTTGAAGGGCTTCAGGCCTCATTTCCTTTCAATTTCATCACCGACAGCGGCTTTAGCGGGGAAGACCTGGTATCAAATTTATTAGGCTTTTATCGCGTGGTGACCAATCTGGATATTTTCACGCTGATTAAGCCCGTCAGCAAAAAAGAGGCGCTTAAAAGATGGGACCACTATGGCAGAATCGGCGCCTGGAAAAACAGAGATTTTAAGCCGATTCTGTTTCCCGATCCTGATAAATATCCTGATGCCAGACCACGTAAAGGCGTGCTGCCCGATTTTATGCTCTCTGTGCGCCCCTGGAACGATTTTCAATCCGGTAAGGTAAAGATCGCCTCGGCCGATGGCTCCTATATGGATACAGCAACGGGAGGCATGCTGCCTTATGCGTAACGCTTGTAAGATACTTTTTTGCATTCTGGTCATTGCAGGTACGGCGCTGATATATGCATGGCCACGGCTTAAGATGGGCTTGGCAAGTAGCGCCCATTATACGCAACAGGATATTCAGAAATACGACTATTATACTCCCGACATCCTGAAAAATATGCCCAGAATTTCTGCACGCTACGAATTTGATTATGCCAATATTTCTGGCCCGGCATCAGCCTTTATATTCACTATTAAATTCTATGGGACCAGGGAAACCGATAAAATAAATCTTTATCTGGATTCAACAGGTTATAAAAAACAGGCGACCTGTTTTGTAGAGGCGGTATGCTGGCAAGGTCATGACCCGAAAGAGGTTATAACAGTAGGAGACTCCTCTGATCCGGATACCGTGGCTGTTTCAGTAATTCAAAGATAAGCAAATAAGCCCGCAATTGCGGGCTAACGCTAAAGGCAGCTCAACGCCGACTCAGTAGTAGTTACCGTGGCGGTAATCCCAGGTCGTAAAGGTATCCGACAGCATCGACATGATTTTATCCACGTCCAGCCCTTTACGGATCAGCACCGGGCAAGGCGTGATATTGCGTTCGCCCTTCTGCTCCGGCACCAGCTTGCCGTTTTCATCCACCATCGCCACCATCACGCCCTGCTCGTAGCGGGTTTTCTCCGTCTCGTTAGGCTGGATGGACTTCACGTAGTCGTTGGCTTCGATAATCAGATCCGCCTGGGATTCGATACGTTCACCGATGCCCTCGACCAGGCCGCGGTTGCCTTTGCCTGACGGGTTAGCCGAGCTGGCGAAGGAGAATTTACCGTGGTTTTCCCACAGCTCTTTGGCCAGCTTCTCGCCAGGCACGCCGAATTTAATTACGAAGCAGCTGGTCTGACGGCGATCCATCATCAGTTCTTTTGAACCGTCGTCCGGAATACGCGCCACGGCTTCTTCTTTCCACGGCAGAATACAGCCCAGCAGCACATCGTTATCCCAGTGCTGCTGATACAGGGATTCGATTTCCGGGTTCAGCTGCGCCAGCTCTTTCAGCTGCTCCAGCGAGCCGCACAGCACTACGCCAGGCTTGTTGCGGTTACGCTGCTTGGCGTCGAACTTGCGCTCCAGCCCTTTGGCATCGGAAGTCATGATGATGTAGCCCACTTTGGTCGGGCAGACGATCATGCCGCCGTCGGCGGACAGAATGTTAACCGCTTCCGGCTGTAAGCCGCCGTTCCAGTGAATTGTTTTATCGTTCATGGTCGCACCTGCAAATCTAAGAGTGAATGCTGAAGGTCAGCGCCTGACGCCCTGACCGGATAAAACCATCCTAACGCCGCCGCTATTTTTCGCAACAGTAATGGGTATATCTCCTGTATTGTTTCCATAGAGAAACAATTGTTGCCGGCGGGATTGCGTTATAAAGCATAGCGTCCGCCTGATTTTTTCCCCTGTCCGAACTACTCTCACTGCTGCGCCACTCACTTTTTTATCCTGAGCGAGAATTTTATGCAGATTGCCTTTTTCACCGCGGAAGATCGCCTTCCCCTGAGCGGCTGGTTTACTTCACAAGCCGCCGTTACGCAGTGGGCCGGCCCCAACGTTGCCTGGCCGCTGGAAGACGCTTTTCTCAACACGTTGCTGGATTCTGCCAGCCAGCAGCCCGCCAGCCTGCTCACCTTTGCTGCCAGGATCGATGGCGAACTGGCTGCCGTGGCGCAACTCGGCTTTGACTGGAATAATCACCTGGCCTGCGTCTGTCGCGTAGTGGTCAATCCAGTGATGCGCGGAAAAAACCTGGCGGAGAGGATGCTGCGGCAGCTGGTCGCCACGGCTTTTAAGCAGGAAGCGATAGAGCGAGTTGAACTGCGGGTTTATACCTTTAACCTGGCGGCGGTACGCACCTATGAAAAGCTGGGCTTTGTGCGGGAAGGCGTGCAGCGCCAGGGCGTGGCGGTAGGCGACGAACGCTGGGACTGCGCGCTGTATGGCATGTTACGCGAAGAGTATCTTATGCGCAGCGTCGCCTGACAAAGGCCACGCCGCGCAGTGCTGAGCGCCGGCTGAAATCAGCCCGGGATCAGTTTTTCCGCTTTCAGCTTATCGAACAGCGCAAAAAAGGCGTCGCGCGTGGACTGATAGCCGGTAAAGCCCGCCTTGCGGCTTTTGCTGACGTCGGTGATAACTTCCATCGGGCGTCCCAGATCGGCATCGGTATGCCACCAGGAAACCAGCCTGCCGATATCGTCCTCTTTCAGATCGAACTGACGCGCAATGTTTTTCCACTGCTCCGCCGCCGCGTCCATTCGCCCATCCAGCGGCTGCATCTCATCAGGATAAGGCGCGGCTTCAATGCCGAAATAGTCGGCGATCTCGCCCCACATCCATTTCCAGCGGAACACGTCGCCGTTGACCACGTTGTAATCTTCGTTCTGCGCCGATGGCGTAGTGGCTGCCCACTCCAGCTGCTCGGCCAGCACGCTCGCGCTGGTCATATCGGTTACGCCGTCCCACTGCGTTTTCGAGCCCGGGAACACAAACGGCTGGCCGGTTTGCTTGCAGAGGCTGGCATAGACGGCCAGCGTCTGTCCCATGTTCATCGCATTGCCCAGCGCGAAGCCGATAATGGTGTGCGGACGATGCACGCTCCAGGTGAAGCCATATTTTTCGGCGCCTGCAAAAACTTCGTCTTCCTGCGCGTAGTAGAAGTTATCGACCGGCTGGCGGCCCTGTTCCTCACGGAACGGCGTCATCGGCACGGCGCCCTTACCGTAGGCGTCGAACGGGCCAAGATAATGCTTAAGGCCGGTGACCAGCGCCACGTGGCCGCCTTTCAGGCCGTCGCCCAGCGCTTCGATAACGTTACGCACCATGGCGCCGTTGACGCGAATATTCTCCTTCTCATTGGCCTGGCGCGCCCAGACGCTGAAAAAGACCTTGTCCACCTTTATGTCCGCCAGCGCTTTTTTAACGGATTCGCTATCGGTAAGGTCAGCGGTCAGCGAGGTGCAGCCAGCCGGAACCGCAGTGCGTCCACGTGAAAGACCGTAAACCTGCCAGTTGTCGCCGGTCAGCTGCTCTGCCAGCGCGGTGCCGATAACGCCGCTGACGCCAACAATAAGTGCGCGTTGTTGCATAATTTTTCCTCCTGATTACGATACCAATAAGCTTAATAGAGAATTTAAATCTTATTTAAGGTATAAATTCACACCATTTGAGAATTTGAATCACAAATCATGGTCAGTCAGGATCGCCTTAAAGACATTACGCCTTTCGTCGCCAGCGTGGATCACGGCAGCTTCACCGCCGCCGCTGATTACTTGCACCTCACCAGTTCGGCGGTCAGCAAAAGCGTGGCGCGGCTGGAAACGCGGCTTGGCTCACGGCTTTTTGAACGCACCACGCGGCGGCTGACGCTGACGGACGCCGGGCAGGCTTTCTACGATACCTGTACGCGGGTGTTAAGCGAGCTGACGGAAGCGGAAGCGGTACTCGCCGCTCAACGCGCTATTCCGGTTGGACGGCTGCGTATCGCTGTTCCCAACACCTTTGGCCGTATGCGCGTAATGCCGCTAATCAACGAGTTTTGTCGGCAGCACCCGGAGATGCAAATCAGCCTCTCTTTCTCTGACCGCTTTGTCGATCTGTTTGAGGAAGGTGTGGATATCGCGGTACGCATCGGCGGTTCCACCGATTTTCCGCCCTCGCTGGGCTGTCGATTTTTGGGGAATGAGCGGCTGATCTTTTGCGCCTCGCCCGACTATCTGGCGCAGCACGGGATGCCGGACTCGCTGCAGTCGCTGACCGAAAGGCGAGCCATTGTCTACGAGCGGGTAGACGGCAGCACCAGTCCGTGGCGTATCAGCTCGCCGGATGGGCGAACCCTGACCCGAACCATGCCTTACCGTATGGCGCTGGGCGATGGTGAAGCCCAGGTCGCCGCCGTCACCGCCGGACTCGGCGTGGCGCAGATGGCGACCTGGCTGCTGGAAAAAGAGTTGGCCAGCGGGGCGCTGGTGCCGATCCTGCCAGAGCTAACGGTAGAAGGGCTGCCGCTGTTTATCGTCTGGCCGCGCAGAAAGCAGTTGCTGCCAAAGGTTGACGCGCTGCTGGCCACGCTGGATCGGCTTAAAATCAGTCAGTAGTGGGTTTATTGACGTTGATGCGCCACGGCACGCCAAATTTATCAATCAGCGTACCAAAACCGGCGGCCCAGAAAGTTTCTTCCCATGCCAGCGTGATTTTACCGCCTTCGGCGAGGTTATCGAACCAGCGTTTGCCTTCGGCAGGATCGTCGCTGGAAAGGCTGACGGCGAAGCCGCTGTAGTTCACCGCCTCGACGCTGTCGCAAACCTGCAGCTCGCCGTTGCCGATATGCAGCAGCGCGTGCATGATTTTGTCATCGCCAGGCTGCTCCGCGCTCGGGCTGTTCTGCTTCTGCGGCTGCTGTTTTTTCTCCGCAGGTACATCGCCCCAGGTCATTTTGAAATTCAGCTGGGCGCCCGTCGCCTGCTGATAAAAAGCGATAGCCTCTTCACAGTTTCCCGCAAAGTACAAATAAGGCGAAAGTTGCATAACATCTCCTTCGTTTGAGGTATGTGCTGAAGCATAAGCATCGAAGAAAGTGTAGCAGGCGAGAAATATCCGGCGCCTTATTGGAAAAATTAAAGCAATAACAGACAGTCAGGCCGGAGCGCACTGGCGACATTCAGCCCTTACGCCAGGCGTCTTGCTGGCCGCCGATCGCGCATGCTACTTTCATTCACAGCATTTTTCTGTCCGCCTGTTGAAACCTGCCTCAGTCTGCCCGGAAAAGGAAAAAAGAATGCGTTCGCCTGAAGCCCGACTGCAAGATTTACTGCGCCAGCTCGTCGTGAAAGATTTTCCTGCCGTGTCGATAGCCGTCGGTAAAGGTGACCAAACCGTCTGGCAGCATGCCGCAGGCTATTCGCAAAAAGGGATAAAAAACACGCCGGAAACCCTTTTCGGCGTAGGCAGCGTCACCAAAGTATTTGTGGCGGTAGCGATCCTTCAACTCGTTGAAGAAGGACGGATCGCGCTTGACCAGCCTCTCGCCCGCTGGCTTGAAAAGCCCGTTCTTTTCGGCATCGCAAACGGGGAAAACGTAACGGTCAGACAGCTGCTGTCGCATTATGCGGGCGTTCCCAGCTGGGAGGATCGACCTCTCTGGATCCGCGAAGCGCGCGGCCAGCAGGCTGATCCGACAAAACGATGGCTGCCTTCTGACACGCTGGCCTGTATCCGCGGAGAAAAGCCTTTGTGCCGTCCTGGCGAAGCCTTCTACTATTCCAACAGCAACTTTACGCTGCTGGGTTTATTAATTGAGCGGGTAACGCAAAACAAGCTCAATGATGAATTAGAAAACCGGATTTTCAGGCCGCTTTCGCTCGCGCGTACCGGCCTGGAAGGGTTTCCCGCTTTTGTCAGGCCGAACACGGCGGACAGATTTCATCGTCTGGATGCCTCTTTTATCCGCAATGCCGGTATTTCAGATTACTTTAAGCCGGCACCGGGCAAACTCCTTAACGTCTCTGCGACCAACCTCTGCGTGGAATGGGCGGCTGGCGGCCTGCTTTCCACGGCGCAGGAGCTAATGACGTTTATGCTGGCGCTGAAAAATGGGCGGCTGTTGAATCCGCAAAGCCTGCGAGAAATGCAGCGCTGGCTGCCCGCCGACGAGGCGCAAATAGGGCTGAGCCTGTTTCGGATAAAAACGCCTTACGGCACGGCGCTCGGCCATGGCGGCAACGTGCTGGGCTTCAGCGCCTGCGTGTGGTGGTATGAAGACGTTGACAGCGCCGTAGCGATTTTAACTAATGTAGGCTCAATGCACGCCGCTCCGGCAGCGAACTGCGCCAGCGCCCTTTTCAAAAATTCGGAAATCGGCAGGCTGGCGCAGGAGATTAGCGCGCAAGGTGGCTGATCCGATCCAACAGCAGGAAAAACCATAAAAAAAAGCGGCCAGTTTAGCGGCCGCTTTTTTCCGAATGAAACCCGTTACTTCACTTCAATCAGCTTTTCGATATCCGCGCTGCCCTGCTGCTCAGCGTCGTTTTTACGCACTTTCGCCACGTCGCCGGCGCTGACCTGTTTTTTGGCCGTGTTACCCCAGCTGGTGCGGATAAAGTTCACCACGTCCGCGACCTGCTGGTCGTTCAGTCGCCAGCCGAAAGCCGGCATGGTGATAGCGGAAGGCGCGCCCTTCACGCCCGGCAGCGTCGCGCCGCTTAAGACGACATGGATAAGCGAGGTTGGATCTTCCGCCAGCACCACCGGATTGCCGCTCAGCTGCGGGAAGAAGCGTTTATAGCCGCTGCCGTCTGTTTTATGGCAGGCCGCGCAGCTGTCAACGTAGACCGACGCGCCTGCCTTGCTGTCGTCGCCTTTCCACAGCGCTTTCGCTACCTTGTCGTCCGCCGTGAAGCCGACCTGATTGAGATCTTTCGCGCCCAGTGATTTCAGATAGCGCGCGATAGCGGTGATATCTTCGTCGCTCAGATGCTGCAGGCTGTGCTGCACCACTTCAGTCATACCGCCGAAAGCTGCGGTGTGATCGTTGCGGCCATAGCGCAGGAACTGCGTCAGATCGTCTTCGCTCCAGCGGCCCAGACCGTCGCGGTTATCACCGCGCAGATTGCTCGCCGTAAAGCCGTCGATCGGCGCACTGCTGCCGGCAAGATAGTCGCTGCCTTCGCTGTCGTTCAGCGCTTTTTCCTGCATGGTGAGGCTGCGCGGCGTATGGCAGGCGCCGCAGTGGCCCAGACCTTCCACCAGATACTGGCCGCGAGCCAATACCGCATCCTGACCTTTAATCGGCGTAAAGGCTTTCACGTCCGGCGCAAAGAGTCCGCGCCAGATCGACAGCGGCCAGCGCATCGACAGCGGCCACGGAATATCGCTTTTCTGGTTGGCGGCCTCGACCGGTTTTACGCCATGCATAAAATAAGCGTAAAGCGCGTGCATATCTTCATCGCTGACTACGGCGTAAGAAGGGTAAGGCATCGCCGGATAGAGCGTGTCGCCATTCTTCGCCACGCCGTGACGCACCGCTTTCTGGAAATCGTCATAGCTGTAGTCGCCGATGCCGGTTTTTTTATCCGGCGTGATATTGGTCGAATAAATATTCCCGATTGGCGTCGCCATCGACAGGCCGCCAGCGAAAGGCTCGCCGCCCATTTTGGTGTGGCAGGCCACGCAGTCGCCCGCGCGCGCCAGATATTCACCGCGTTTGATCAGCTCCGCGCCGTTGTCGTCCGCCGCCGCCGCGGCAAAAGTCGTCATGCCCAGCATCAGTGCCGGGATCAGCATTTTCATTATGGTCATCCTTACGCCTGCACCAACGGCCCTGGGTTTTTAAGGTACTGTTCACGAATCGCTTTCGCCGACCAGTAAGTCAGCGCCGCCACCATGCCGGTCGGGTTGTAGCCCAGGCCCTGTGGGAAAGCGGACGCGCCCGGAACAAACACGTTGTGCACGTCCCAGCTTTGCAGATAGCGGTTAATCGCGCTGGTTTTCGGATCTTCACCCATAATCGCGCCGCCGTTCATATGCGTGGTCTGATAAACGGTGGTATCGAAATGCGTGCCCGGCATTTTCGGCGCGCCGCTGATCAGCTTAGGATTCATCGCTTCGGCGATTTTGTGCATCCGACCGTGCATAAACTGCGACATTTTGATGTCGTTTTCCTGCCAGTCGAAGGTCATACGCAGCAGCGGCTGGCCGAAAGCATCCTTGTAGTTCGGATCCAGATCCAGATAGTTGTTGCGATAGGACTGGTGCGCGCCGTGCGCATCCATCGAAACATGGTGCGTATAATGATCGGCGACCGCGGCCTTCCATTTGCTGCCCCAGGTCGGCGTGCCTGGCGGTGTCGGCAGGCCGGAAATCGGCTTCACGCCTGCCTGGTTGACCCAGAATGGCGAGCCGCCGACAAAGCCATATTTGCCGTGATCGAAGTTGTCGGCGTTAAAGTCGTCCACGCCAACGCCCGCGCCGCCCGCGCCGATAAAGTTGTTGGTGAAAACGTCTTTATCGAAGAAAGCTTTGATGGTGGAGATGTTCTGATAGGCGAAGTTGCGGCCAACCACGCCTTCGTTGGTGACCGGATCGTAAGGCTTGCCGATACCGGAAAGCAGCATCAGATGCACGTTATGGAACTGGAAGGCGGAAAGGATTACCAGATCCGCAGGCTGTTCAATCTCACGGCCCAGCGCGTCGACGTAAGTGACGCCGGTAGCGCGTTTCTTATCATCGGTCAGGTTAACGCGCAGCACGTTGGCGTTTTCACGCAGCTCGAATTTCGCTTCCTGACGCAGCGCAGGCAGCACGTTTACGTTCGGCGACGCTTTAGAGTACATATAGCAGGCGTAGCCGCTGCAGTAGCCGCAGAAATTGCACGGCCCCATCTGCGCGCCGTAGGTATTGGTGTACGGCGCGGAAGTGTTGGCGGAAGGCAGATCGTAAGGATGATAGCCTACGGATTCCGCAGCCTGCGCGAACATCTGCGCGGAGAAAGTCCGCTTCTGCGCCGGCAGCGGAAACTTATCGGAGCGATCCGGCGCGAACGGATTGCCTTTGCCCTGACCGATCACTTTGCCTTTAACGCTCCACTCGGAACCTGAGGTGCCGAATACCTTTTCGGCTTTATCGAAGTACGGCTCCAGTTCGTCATAGGTGACGCCAAAGTCCTGAATGGTCATGCCTTCAGGAATGAATTTTTTGCCGTAGCGCTCTTCGTAATGGCTGCGCATCCGCAGCTCGATTGGATCGACGCGGAAATGCACGCCCGACCAGTGCAGACCTGCGCCGCCGGTGCCGGTGCCGGGCAGAAACGCCGCCAGCTGACGGTAAGGCTGCGCGGTTTGCGCCGAGTTATGGCGAATGGTCACGGTGCTTTTGGAGAGATCCTGAAACAGCTTTTTACGGATGTTATAGGTCAGCTCGTCGATCACCTGCGGGTAAGCGCCATCGGGATAAGTGTCGCGATGCGGGCCGCGCTCCAGCGCCACCACGTTGAGTCCCGCTTCGGTCAGCTCTTTGGCCATAATCGATCCGGCCCAGCCGAAGCCGACGATCACCGCGTCTACTTTTTTCATTTGATTTGCCATTACGCTCTTTCCCCACGAATCGATACAAGCGGGAACGGATAGCGCTCGCCGCGCTCAACCCAGTCCATAAAATCGGCGCGCGCGCCCGGAAAACCGATCAGCTGCCAGCCGACCATGTTCTGATTGCCGCCGTGGATCGGATCGCTGAAGAAACCTTCGCGAGTGTTCTGCAGCAGGAAAGAGAAGAAAACCTTTGCGGGCACCTGTTTAAACTCCGCCTTGCCTGCTTCAAAAGCCTGCAGCAGCGCGTCCTGCTGCTCAGCGCTCAGATCCGCGAAGACCTTGCCGTGCTGCGCTTTGGCAAAAGCGTCCGCGTCGGCCAGGCCAAGACGGTAGATGTCACGCGGGATCAGCGGATACTGATAGCCCAGCTCTTTATCGGCGTCGGGATGGAAAGGGCCCTGCATATACCAGTTTGAGCCGGTGGCGTAAGGCGTGTTCATCTGGCGGTCGATATATTCCGGCACGCCCGCTTCCAGCGCGCCCGGGCCGCGATCGTCGGCGGGGATCAAACGAGCCACGGCGGCCTTAACAAAAGCGTACTCTTCCGGCGTAAACCAGGTCGGCTGGTAGTCGCGGGCTTTTTGCGGGCCGGCGGGTTCCGGCGCCGCCGTAGCTGGCGCTGGCGCAGTTAACGCGCCAAGGCCTGTGCCGCCAATCGCCACGGCGGGCGCAAGCGTAATAGTTCTCAGCAGAAAGTCCCTGCGGGAGCTTCCGATCTTTTCTTTCGACATGACATTGCCTTATCAAGAATGGCCTGGTTTTATGGCTAATTAAGAATTTGCGATCCCTGACCCACCGACCTGTTTTTTTATAAAAATGGCGCGTCGGCGTGATCTGCATCAATGTTACCGGTAACAATCGCTGAATTTTAACAGGTATTGCCGCAAATATTTAGCGCAAACAAACAAAATGGCACAATTTCATTAACAAATATCAACATGCCGTCGGCCCTGCACCTGGCAGAGAGGAGATGACAAAGGCGGGATGAGTCGCAAAGCGGGCTGGCTAACGTTATCGCCAGAGGCCAAAACTATGTCTTACGCTGACGTGATGTGCAGGCAGCGGAGTCGAGCTTCTGATTCATAGGCTATCAGCAGAGTAGACCTGGTAAGACGACAGCTAAAAGCTATGCATCATGTTTGCCGAAAAAATAAAAAACGGAAGTTTCCTTCCGTTGCTATTGCCGATCGTCTGCTGACCAGGGCTGAAACGCCCTTCGTTTTCTATTCCAGAATCGCAGGCCGGCTCTTCGTCTCCTGCTTTTCATTGACGCCAAACAGCTTGAGGCGCGTTTCCGACGGCTGCGGGCGGCCGAAATAGTAGCCCTGGAACAGCGTGCAGCCTTCAGTCTTCAGCTGCTCGAACTGCTCGCTGTTTTCCACGCCTTCCGCCGTAATCTGAATATCCAGGCTGCGGCTCATACCGGTAATGGCGCGAATAATCGCCAGCGCCTCGCGGCTCTCTTTCATATCGTTAATAAACGACTTGTCGATTTTGATTTTATCGAAGGGGAAAGATCGCAGATAGCTGAGCGAGGAGTAGCCGGTGCCGAAATCGTCCAGCGCGATGCGTACGCCCAGCTTTTTCAGCTTTTGCAGAATGCGGATATTCACCAGCGTGTTGTCCAGCAGCACCGATTCGGTGATCTCCACCTCCAGCCGATGCGGCGCCAGACCGGACTCTTTCAGCGCCGCCTCTACGACAGAGACCAGCGAGCTGTTTTTAAACTGCAGCGGCGAGAGGTTAACCGCCACGCTCTGGTGATCCGGCCACTTCGCCGCCTCGCGGCAGGCTTCATGCAGGGCAAAGGCGCCCAGCGAATGAATCAGCCCGGTTTCTTCCGCCACCGGAATAAAGTCGAGCGGCATAATCAACCCCTGTCTTGGGTGATGCCAGCGCATCAGCGCTTCGTAGCTGATGATCTGCTGCCCTTCGCCGTTAGTGATCGGCTGATAGTAAAGCTTGAGATGACGATGGGTCATCGCCTCGCGCAGATCGGTTTCAATCATGCGCCGCTTGCTGGCGGCTTCGCCCATTTCACTGGAGAAGTGCTCAAAGCGGTTGCGGCCATTACGTTTGGCCTCGTAGAGCGCCATATCGGCGCAGCGCAGCAGCTCGTCAGGCGTGGTCAGGCCGCCTGCGGCGATAGAGATGCCAATGCTCAGTCCAACCGACAGGTTGTGCCCGTCCACGCTGAAGGTTGGCCGGATCGCCTCGATCAGCCTTTGCGCCACGGCTTCCGCCTCCAGCTGCTGCGTCAGGCCGGGCAGCACGATAGAGAACTCATCGCCGCCGTTGCGCGCCAGCGTGTCCTGTTCGCGCAGCACGCCGCGCAGGCGACTGGCGACGGCGCGCAGCAGATCGTCGCCGACCTGGTGGCCGAGCGCGTCGTTAACGTTTTTGAAATTATCCAGATCCAGGCAGAGCGCCGCCGTCTGCTTGCCAGTATCAAAATCGTTACGCAGCGCCTCGTTCAACCGCTGGCTGAACAGCACGCGGTTCGGCAGGCTGGTCAGGTTATCGTGATGCGCCATATGGTGGATGCGCGCGTCCGCCGCCCGCTGATCGGTGACGTCGTCGGCAATCAGCAGCACATAGTTATTGTGGGTGTCGTTGCCGTTGATGATGGAAGCGGAAGCGTTAATAATCCGCTCGCCGCCGCGTGTACGCAGCATCTGCTCGTTTTTATGCACGCCTTCGTTGCGTTGCGCGGCGGTCGCCAGCTGAGCAAAGTAGCTGCACAGTTCAGAAGGCATAAAGTCGGCCAGCCTCTTGCCGCTCACCTCTTTCATTTTTACGCCCAGCAGCTGCTCCGCCTTGCTGTTCAACAACAGCACCTCGCGCGACACCACGTCTTCCACTATCACGCAGGAAGGAATGTTAGCGATAATGGTATCGAGAAAAGTCGACAGCGAGGCCATTTTCTGGCTGTTCTGCTCCGCCAGATCTTTAGCGCGCAGGATCTGCTGTTCATACTCGCGCACTTCGGTACAGTCACGAGTGATTTTGGCGAAGCCGAGCAGTTTGCCCTCTTCGGTATAGATAGCTTCAATGACCACATGCGCCCAGAAAGCGCTGCCGTCCTTGCGGTAGCGCCAGCCCTGATCCTCAAAGCGACCGACGCTTTGCGCGATAGACAAATTTTTATCAGGCAGACAGGCGAAACGATCCTGCGCGCTGTAAAAGCAGGAGAAGTGTTTACCGACGATCTCGCTGGCGGTATAGCCTTTGGCCCGATGCGCGCCCGCGTTCCAGTTCACCACATGCCCTTTGGGATCGAGCATATAGATAGCGTAGTCGGTGACGCCTTCCACCAGCAGGCGGAACACCTGCTCTCTTTCGCGCTGTTCGCGCAGCAGGCGCTGCTGTTCGGTACAGTCGCGAGTGATTTTGGCATAGCCGATCAGCTTGCCGTCGTCGTCATGGACGGCGTCGATCACCACGTGTGCCCAGAAAGAGGTGCCGTCTTTGCGATAGCGCCAGCCCTGCTCTTCGAAGCGACCGGTGCGCAAAGCGGTTTTCAGGTTAGTTTCAGGAAGTTTAGCCAGCCGATCCTGAGTGCTGTAGAAACAGGAGAAATGCTTACCGACGATTTCATCGGCGGTATAGCCTTTGGCACGCCTTGCCCCTTCGTTCCAGTTCACTACGTAGCCGTCCGGATCCAGCATATAGATGGCGTAGTCGGTAACGCCTTCTACCAGCAGGCGGAATTTTTGCTCCTGCGCGCGCTGTTCGGCAAGCTGGGCCTGCTGTTCGGTGCAGTCGCGGGTGATTTTGGCAAAGCCGACTACCGCGCCGTTGTCGTCGTAGACGGCATCGATAATAACATGCGCCCAGAAAGCGCTGCCGTCTTTGCGATAGCGCCAGCCTTCGGTTTCAAAACGCCCGGCTTCTCTGGCGGTTGCCAGGCTGCGCTGCGGCACGCCTTTTTGCTGGTCTTCCTCGCTGTAAAAACAGCTAAAATTTTCGCCGATAATCTCTTCCGGCAAATAGCCTTTCGCCCGCTCCGCGCCCGCATTCCAGTTGGCTACGGTGCCGTCAGGCTCCAGCATATAAATGGCGTAGTCGACTACGCTCTGTACCAGCAGCCGGTACATGACATCGTTATTTTCGTTCATTCTCTTTCCGCCTGGAGGACGCTGTCCCGAAGAAGGCCTGGCCTGCAGATAAGCCCGTAGAAGCAGGCTTTTCCCGTAAGTCTGACTTTTCTGAGAAAATCCCGCGCCGCTGTTCCCTGTAAAAACTTGCTGAATCAGGCTCCGGAGCCTGAAGGGGCTTAATAGTTATCGGCTTCGTCTAAATAATATTCAGCATTTATTTTCCCTTTATCGTTCAGGGAGATAAAACAGATTTTTATCGAAAAAACAGACCTTATAAGCAATTGAAACCGAATTATTACCGAAACAGGCAATCTGACACCAGCAGATACAAAGCGCGCAAGACCATTAACAGGGAATCGCGTTAGATAGGCAGATTCCCGTTCTGGAGTTGCTATGTTTAAATCCTTTTTCCCTCGGCCCGCGCTGTTTTTCAGCAGCGCCGCTATCTGGTGCGCCGTTGCTATCGTCGTCTGGTTTGCGGGCGGCAAAAACTGGCTCTTTCATTTTGCGCCCTTTGCGCATCAGGAGCCGCTGCCCAACAACGCGCTGCGCTTTATTGCTCCTTCGGCAATCGCTTTTTACCTCTATTATTTGGCTGCTTTCGCGCTGTTTGCAGGTTTCTGGCGCTGGTTCAGCCCACATCCCTGGCAGCGCTGGTCGGTAGCCGGTTCAGCGCTGGTTATCTTTGTGACCTGGTTTTCCGTGCAGATGAACGTGGCGGTCAACGCCTGGTACGAGCCGTTTTACGATCTTATCCAGCGCGCGTTAACCCATCCCAATTCGGTGCCGATCGCCACGCTTTATCAGCAGCTTGTGGGGTTTCTTAGCATCGCGCTGATTGCCGTGCTGGTGGATGTGCTGAATATGTTTTTTATCAGCCACTATATTTTTCGCTGGCGTACGGCGATGAACCACTACTACATGGCGCACTGGTCGCGGCTGCGCGGGATTGAGGGCGCAGCGCAGCGCGTGCAGGAAGATACTATGCGTTTCGCCTCCACGCTGGAGGATATGGGCGTCAGCCTGATCAACGCCGTGATGACGCTCATCGCTTTTCTGCCGGTGCTGGTTGGGCTGTCGGGACATGTGAAAAACGTGCCGCTGCTGGGCGATCTGCCCTATGCGCTGGTGATTGCCGTGGTGCTCTGGTCGCTGCTGGGTACCGGGCTGCTGGCTGCGGTAGGCATTAAGCTGCCGGGCCTGTCGTTTCGTAACCAGCGTGTGGAAGCGGCCTACCGTAAAGAGCTGGTTTACGGCGAGGACGATCCTGCGCGCGCCACTCCGCCGACGGTGCAAAACCTGTTCTGGCTGATACGGAAAAACTATTTCCGCCTCTATTTTCACTATCTCTATTTCAATATCGCCCGCTCGCTCTATCTGCAGCTTGACGCCGTTTTCGGGCTGGTAGTGCTGTTTCCTTCTATCGTCGCCGCCGCGATTACCTTCGGGCTGTTACAGCAGATCAACAATGTTTTTGAGCAGGTGCGCGGCGCTTTCCAGTATCTGGTCTATTCGTGGAGCACGCTGGTGGAACTGCTCTCCATCTATAAACGTCTGCGGCTGTTCGAGCAGGTGCTGGACAGGGAAGAGGCGGCATAACGAAAGGGCGCGAAAGAATCCGCGCCCCGGCTGATGCTGCGGCTACTTCTGCGCCGCCAGCCTGGCGAACACCTGCTCGACCGCGTAAGCGCCCGGATCTTTCACGCCGTGCAGACTCTCTTTATTCAGGTAGGAAGAGCGTCCCGCCTGCGCTTTGCTCATCTGCGCCGTCTTCTCCGCACCCTCTTTCGCGGCGGCGGCCGCTTCGCTCAGCCCTTTGCCGGCGACTAACGCAGCGAAAGCCGGCTCCAGCGCGTCGATCATGGTGCGATCGCCCGCCCGCGCGCCGCCGTAGTGCTGCATCCGCTCCAGACCATAGCTCAGCGCCTGCGCCAGCGGTTCGCCCTCTTCCAGCTTCTGTCCGGCGGAGGTGAACATAATCGACATCAGCACGCCGCTGGAGCCGCCCATAACAACCGCCAACGCTTCGCCGATCAGCGTCAGCAGGCTTTCCGGTTCGTTCAGCGGCAGCCTGTTCGCTTCCAGCTCTTTCAGGATTTTTTTCGCGCCGGCAGCGAAGGTTGAACCGGTATCGCCGTCGCCCACTTTCGCGTCCAGCTGGTTCAGCTCGTTCTCCAGTTCCGCCAGCGTGCGGCATACGGTGGTCACCACAGCGGCGGCCTGGGCGTTTTCAGAAGGCGTAAAGCTCTGCTGCCGCGCGGCTTTCTCTCCCTTCACCGTGGTTAATTCACCAGGCTTAAAAGCGGGCAGCCAGCCGCTGGCTTCGACCGGCGCCTGTAGCGCTTCCGCCAGCGCGTCGGTCAGCTGCAGCGTGGAAAGCGAGAAGCCTTTCATATCCAGCGCGCTGACCAGCGTCGCCGGGCCAATCAGCAGCGCCACGTTTTTTCCCAGCGGGGAATGCATCACTTCGCGAGTCAGCACCGCCATTTCCAGCGTGGAAAAACCGCCCAGATTATTGATTAGCAATGCGGTTTTCTTGTTTTCCGGATTGTGCTCCGCCAGCTTTTCCGCCATTAGCGCGACAATCTCACGGCTGTCCTGGGTTTTCAGCGTGGTGGCGCCAGGCTCGCCATGAATCCCCATGCCCAGCTCGCTTTGTCCCTCTTTAACCCGCTCGTCACGCTTTTCGCCAGGCACATGGCAACTGCTGAAGGCCAGGCCAAGACTGGCGGTGGCAGCAATCGCTTCGTTGGCGGCCGCAGTGACCTCTTCCAGCGATTTGCCGCTGGCCGCGGCGTAGCCGGCGACTTTGTGAATTAGCGCCGTGCCTGCGATACCGCGCGGTTGCGGATTGTCCGGCAGCGCAATGTCGTCGGTGACCATCACCAGCCCGACCTTAAAGCCCAGCTTTTTCGCTTTTTCCGCCGCCAGGCCGAAGTTCAGCCGGTCGCCCGTGTAGTTTTTTACGATCAGCAGGCAGCCTTTTTCACCCGTGACGTTGATGATGGCGCTGAGCACCGCCTCTACGCTCGGCGAGGCGAAGATATCGCCGCAGACGGCGGCGGTCAGCATACCTTTGCCGACAAATCCCACGTGCGCCGGTTCATGACCCGAACCGCCGCCGGAGATTAACGCTACCTGCGACTTATCCCAGTCGTTGCGTACCACAACCCGAATGTCGTCGCCCGCGTCCAGCAGGCTGAGATTGTGATACGGGTTGCCGATTAGCGCGCCTTCTGTCGCTTCGCTGACCAGATCGCTTTTTTGGTGCATAAAAAACTGACTCATAACCCTTTGTTCTCCTGGCTGAAAAAAGAGGTGCACGAGTCACTAACTGTAGCTGAATTCCCGCTGCGCTCGCGCAGAAACCAGGCGCGCGATAAAAGAGAATATTGACGATAGAGTGGAATCAATTTTGCGTTTATACAGAGAGAGATTTCATTGGCATTGCCAAAAAAACAACAGAAGATTTTATATTTTATCGGTCGCGTTAATCGCGCTTATCGCCTGACCCGCTGGTCGGGCCTGTGCGCACTCACCATAGGATAAGTCTCAATAGAACAAATTAGTACCATGATATTTAAAGTATTTATTATTTAATACCCCGGTATTATTCCTAATTATCGACCACATTTGGTTTTGAGATTGCAGTATATCAGTCACTTATTATACAGTTTTCATTATCGTTCTGCGGTCGCGGGTAATAAAAGCTTCATCGTTAATGAACGCACAGGTCGGTAAAGCAGGCGATTTTTTACCCTCCCGTAGCAGGATAAGCTTCATCACGTCATCACCAGGGCGTTATGCGGAGCAGGTCGCAAGACCTGCTCTTTTTTTATGCGTGCTTTCCCGCTATGAATGCCTGACAGCGCAAAAGTGTTTGAGCGCAGAAGAGAGTGAGCTGTACCGAGAGTTCGTTTATTGCGCGGCGGGAGCGCCTAAAAGGCTTTGCTATTTTTAAATAAAATCAGAGGCGGGCAGATAAAAAGGCACGGGTTTCATTCACAGCGCGCAAAGGTCGCCGCGTCCGAAACCCGCGTGATGCTTAGCGGAACACGCTGATCGCTTCGACCAGCCGCGTCGCCTGGTGGGTCATACGGCCTGAAGCCTGCGCGCCCTCTTCCACCCGTTCGGCGTTTTGATGGGTAATGTTATCCAGCTCCTCTACCGCCAGGCTTACTTCGCTCAGCGCCGTGGCCTGCTCGGCGGTGGCCGAACTGATCTGTCCCACCAGCGAAGTGACGTTCTGCACCTGAGAAACGATCTCTTCCATGGTTTTGCCTGCGCCGTCGACGTGGACACTGCCGGACTCCACCTTCAGCGTGCTGTTCTCAACCAGCGTTTTGATTTCGCTGGCGGCTTTCGCGCTGCGCTGCGCCAGGCTACGCACTTCGCCCGCCACTACGGCAAAGCCCTTGCCCTGCTCGCCCGCGCGGGCGGCTTCCACGGCGGCGTTCAGCGCCAGGATGTTGGTCTGAAAAGCGATGCCGTCGATCACGCTGGTAATATTGGCGATTTTCTTCGAGCTATCGGCAATTTCCACCATCATGCTGACCATATCTTTCATCACCACGCCGCCTTTGGTCGCCGCGTCGCGCGTGGCGGCGGAAAGGGAATTCACCTGCTGCGCCGTTTCGGTATTGCTTTTCACCGTGGCGGTTAGCTCATTCATGGTTGCAGCGGTTTGCTGGACGTTGGCCGCGGCCTGCTCGGTGCGGCGACTGAGTTCATTGTTGCCCTGCGCGATAGCGTCGCTGGCGCTCATCACGTTGATCGCCTGTCCGCTGACATCGTCCACCAGCCAGCGGAACATCAGCCCCAGCTGACCCACGGCGCGCAGCGTGGTGCCGATCTCATCCACGCGATCCATCTGGTCGACCTTATGACAGGCGCCGGTCGCCACGCTCAGCGCCTGTTTGCACAGCCGCTCGACGGGACGGGAGATCTGCTGTTCAAGCCAGCCGGAGGCCAGCAGCAGCAGCACGGCCATCATGGCGCTGAAGATCGCCAGCGACTGGCCCGGTAGCCCAAGCGCCCAGACGCCCGCGACAGAGAGCGGCCACAGCGCCATCAGCGCGGAACGAATACGCCAGCGCAGCGGCATGGTTTTAAACAGCGAGGCCCAGCGCAGCGCGCCGGTACGAACCAGCAAACCTTTATGAAAGCGCCAGCCAGTCCGCTTGCCTTCGCGAAACTCTTTATACAGCTTTTCGGCCTGGCCGATCTCCTGCGCGTCTGGCCTGGTGCGCACGGACATATAGCCCTGTACCTGACCGTCACGCACCACCGGAATCGCGTTGGCGCGCACCCAATAGTGGTCGCCGTTCTTACGGCGGTTTTTCACCAGCGCGCTCCAGGGTTCGCCCTGTTTCAGCGTCGCCCACATATCGGCGAACGCTTCCGGCGGCATATCCGGATGGCGCACGATATTGTGAGGCTGTCCGGCAATCTCTTCCGGCGTAAAGCCGCTGACCTTGATAAAGGCGTCGTTGGCATAGGTGATATGGCTGCTGGCGTCGGTGGTGGACATCAGCGTGGCGTTATCGTCAAACACAAATTCCTGCTGTGTTACGGGTTGATTGGTGCGCATGAAGTGAATCCTTGAGGCGGGATTGGGCTTTAAGTGAATAAATTACCTTTTGTTATATTTTCGGCCCATCGCGCCCGAACTTTAGTTGCTAAAGCTAAATTCCCGCTGAGCGGCAAAAAACGGCAAAGCCAGATGGCAAGCCAGCTAGCGTAAAAGGAACCGGTTCCGGCGGCTGGCAAGACCTTGCGAAAGATAAGTCATTATTATGCAGCGATGTTTTAGTGAGCCGTGCGCCTGTGGCGGATGCGGGCCAGATCGCGCTGGCCCGCGCCGTGTCAGAATGTCCACCTCACGCCCGCGTTATAACCCCAGCCTTTGCCCCCGTTGCCGTCGATCTCTTTGCGGTAGTCAGCCTCGGCATAGAGCGACAGCGTATCGGTAAAGGCGGCGGTGCCGCCGACGCCAATCTCCCACATCTGGCCGAACTTGCCGCTGCTAAAGCGCTGCTCAAGGCCGTCAATGCCTTTCGCGCCGACGGTGGTTTTGGCCTGGCCGCCCCAGCCTTTATAGTAGTTAGCGCGCAGCCAGGGCGTATACTCGCGGCCGCCGGCGTCGCTCCAGCGCCGGTCCAGCTTCGCGCCCACTCGCCCGATAGTCTGATCGTAGTCGTCATATTTCACCGCCAGATTCTCCTTATCGCTGAAGTTGTCCAGCCCCAGATGCAGATAAGTCAGCTGCGCCTGCGGCTCCAGCCTTATGCCGCTGACGAGATCGACTGGATAGCCGCTCTCCAGCGAAGCGCTCCAGCCTTTGCCTTTGATCTTCGCTACATCCTGTTTGCGGGCGATGTCCGTTTCCCCGCGGTGCCAGCTGTAGGAGAGCGTGCCGTCAAGATAAAAGCCGCTTTCCTGTAGCCAGGTGCTATAGAGCGCCAGCGTGTCGCTGTCGAACGCGGTGCTGCTGTAGCCATCGGCCGCGTCCGGACGGATTCGGCTGTTGCCGCGCGTATAAGCGACGCCGCCGCGCAGGCTGCCGTTTTCGCCGTCCAGATGCAGCACGTTGCCGCCGACCTGCAGCGCGCTGTAATCCATATCAACGTTGTAGCCGAAGTCCCTGAAGCTCTGGCTGGTGCTGTAGCGCATATTGGCGCCGGTGTAGCGCAGGAACATTTCGCCGTCGCTGCCCCGATCCTGACTCTGCCGCAGCTCGCCCAGCCGGTTGTGCAGGTCGTTAAGCGTCGCGGCCGAGTAGTAAGCCAGGCCGACAGGCGCGGAAACATAGGACGGAACCTGCGGCACAACCGCGGCACGCGAAGATGAACCCTCGCTGACGATGCCGTTGGCCAGGCGATAGTCCCAAAACTGGTTGCCGCTGCCGTCCACCAGCCGCTGGGCGGCGTCGCTGCTGCCCGGCGCGAAGCTGTAGAGATCGTAGCGCCACGGCCCTGCGGCCAGATAGCCGCCCTGCAGCGCGAAGCTGTCGGCGCTGGCGTTGCCCGCTACCTGCGCCAGCGACACGCCCCGGCTGGCGTCGCCTGGCGCGTTCTGACTCACGCCGCTGCCTGCCGCTGGCGTGACGTTGATTAGCGTGACGCCGTTGACGTCGCCGTTCACCCGCAAGGTATCGCTGTTCTGCTCGCCGCTAAGCGCGCTAACCAGCTTCAGCGTGCCGTTCAGCGAGTTCAGCGTGCCGTTAATAGTCAGCGTATTACCCGGCGATCCCGCGCCGTTGGTCAGATCCAGCGTGCCGGCGTTGTTTACCGTCAGCGAATCGTTGGTTCCGCCCGCTAACACCGGATTGACGTTGTTTCCGGCATAGAGCGTGGAGGCGCCGTCAATGTTGATGGTGCTGTGCGCCAGCTTGAGGTTGTCGGTTAGCGTCCAGGCGGTGCGGTAAAAGTTGATGGTGCTCCAGCCCGCGCCCAGGTTGACGCCGCGCAGCGGATCGTCGCTGGCGAAAGTACCGCCGCTGGCCGCAATCTCGCTCAGGCTGAGCGTGCTGCCTTCGCCGCCTGCGGTAGTGATATGGCCAACGTTGGCCAGGCTGACGTTCTGCACGAATGCCTGATTATCAACGCCGCCGCCCATCGTCAGATTGCCGTTAATGGTGCCGCCGGTCAGCGCCAGCGTATCTGTGCCTTCGCCGGTATCGATATCGCCGTTGACCGCGCCGCCCACCAGCGCGATTTCATCATTGGTCGCGCCGCCGACTACCAGCGGCGTATCCGGGTACTCCGCGCCAATGGATCCTTCGTTGATAAACACCGTCTGACCGCCGCGCAGGTCGATAACCGGCGCCACTGTACTCCAGGAGTAGATTTCGCCACGGTTGATCACTTCGCTGGCGGTGCTGGTGACGATTGCCGAGCCGCCGCCTTCGCGCGTCACGTAGATATTGCCTTCGGTAATAACCTGTCCTGTAGTCTTCGCCCGAATACCCGTACCGCCATCGCCGGTCAGAATCGCCATGCCGCGCGGCAGCAGCATATCGTTGCTGGTTGTCGAGCCGTCGGCGTTGGCAAAGGTATAGCCCGTCGCGCCGCCGGAAGGTTCGATGGTCACGCTGCCCTGCGGATCGATCGACACAGCGGAACGGATACCGCTGCTGCCGTTGCCGCGCGCATAGATATAGGTGCTGGTCATGGCGATATTGGTGGTTTCAGCAAGGTTATTCAGCGCGCTGCCGCTGCCCGTCACCGTAATGGTGGTGCCGTCGACCGACAGTCCCGCCGCGCCTTTCTCAAGCCGGATGCCGTCAGCGCTGCCGTCGCCCTCAATCAGGTTACGGAAGATGCCGTCGCCCAGCACGCTGAAATTCGCGCCGCTGTTTACCCGTACGGCTGCGATGCCGTCGTTGGCGACAAGCTGCGCGCTTTCCGGAAAATAGCGGCTGTCGCCTTCGCTGGCCTCCAGCGCGATGCCGGACGCGACCTGGATGCTGCCGGTATTAAACAGCGCGCCGTTGCGCAGGCGGACGCCGGTATTATTGGCGCCTGTCAGGTCGATTCGCCCACTATTGCTCAGGATGTAGCCCACGTCAAAACCGGTGATAGCGCTGCCCGCGCCCGTCACCTCGCTGCGATTGCTTAAAACACTGTAGTCAGTGTCGCTGTAGCCGCCCAGCGCGTTGTCGCCGTTAAGCACGATGGGACTGCTGATGGTCACGCTGCCGCTGTTAAGCGCTTTAACGGCCGTTGCGCCATCGCCGCTAACGGTAAAGCGATCGGTGCTGCCCGCGTAGCCGCCATCGGCGACGATGCCGCTGCTGGCCGCGCCGCTCAGCGTGATATCGCCTGCGGAAGTGGCGTAGAAGTTGCCGAGGTTAAGCTGATATAGCGTTGCGTTGGCCGCGCTGACGTCGATAGTCGGGCCGTTGCTGTAGATAATCGCGTTGTAGCCTGTCGCCAGATAGCCGGTCTGATTGTCGTGATGGAAAGTCAGCGAGCTGCTTTTATCGACGATCAGGCTTCCGCCTCGTTCCACCATGGCGCCGGTCGCAGAGTCGCCGTTAAGGTTGATAGCGCCTTGCTGAGTGAAAGTGGATGTGAATCCGGAAACCAGCACGCCGCGCGAAGGCGCCGTTTCACTGCCGCCGTTAACGTTAATGCTGCCGCTGGACCAGACGCTGGCGCTGCCGTCGACGGAAAGCACCTTGATGCCGGTGCTGTTGCCGCCGTTTAAATTAATGGTGCCCGCGTTGCCTACCAGGCCATCGCTGCCGGCGTCAATCGCCAGCATGCCGATATTCTCTTCGGGCTGCAAAGTCGCGCGCCCGTCGATATCGATAACGCCGTTGTTCAGCATCTGGCCGTTCGGGGCGTTATCCGCCTGCATGGCCACGCTGCCTTCGGTTAGCGAACCCAGCACGATGCGGCCATTATTGACGGCGCGGCCGTTCAGAATAGTGTGGATCCCCACTGAGTTGTTGAGATGGACGTCGGTTGTCTCGTCCGTCGGCTTATTCTGCGGCGAGCGCCCCAGGTAAAGCGTTCCGCCCTCGGCGTTCACAAAGCTGGCGTCGCCGCCGTTAACAGAAACGCCCTGAGCGCTTGACCAGTCAGAAACGCCAACGTTGATAGTGCCATTGTTGATCGCGCTGCCGCCGTAAACCGACAGCGTATTGCTGCGGCCCGTACTGTTGATAACGCCGTTATTGATAAAGCGGCTGCCGTCCTGCAACGCTACCGTATCGTTGCTGTAGTCAACCGTGGCGCTGTCCACGCCGGTGCCGTCCGCCTTGTTGAAAAAGCCACCGTTAATAACGCCGTTATTGATGCCCTTGCTGCCGCTAAGCAGCTCAAGCGCCTGGCTGACGGTGTTCGCGCCGTTGCCAGTGCTGGAAACTTTGCCGTCGACGATCGCCGTCGCGCCGTTGGAGGCCTGCACCGCACTGCTGGCGTTGACCACTTCCAGCACCGCGCCCGCCTTAACGCTGACGGTAGCTTTGGGGCCGTCGGCGCTCAGCACGATCAGATCGCCGACCGGCTGCGCGGCTTCGTCATTGTCGTTTTGCATCACCTTGTTGTAGACAATATTGCCGCTGGTGATAACCACAGCTTTATCCAGCTCGCTGCGATAGCTGTCGGGGCTGAGGCGGCCGCTTTGCAGCTGCTCAATCAGCCAGTTGTTGTAGTTTTTAAAGTCGCTAAAGCTGGTGACGTTAAAATTTGTCGTGACGTTATCTTTGGTGGTGACGCTGAACGCTCCCTGATAAAAGGCGACGTTATCGACAGGATAGTTCAGGTAAGGGCCGCCATAGGGCGGCGGCACTGAGGTAAAAGTGAGGCGGTTGTTCGATTCCCAGTTCATATTGCCGCTGCCGCTGGCCGTAAACAGTCGGCTCTGTTTGGCCGCCATCTGCCAGCCGTTGGTTTCGGCGGTTGATGCCGCGCCCGCCTCGCCAATATCGACGTTGATGGTGCCTTTACTGACCTGAGCGACGCGGGCGTTAATGTATTGGCCGCCGTTCACGTCGACATAGTTCGGCACTTCCGTCTCCATCCCGATAGCGGGAAGCTCGATCATATTGGCGGAATTAAACACATCAACAGTGTTATTGCCGCTGCCGTCCGTGTCAGGCAGCGTAATGGTGTAGTCGGCGCTGCCCGGATCGAGGCGCGACTGGCCTACCAGAGAATAATCCGTTCTGCCGCCGTAGTGCTCGCGCAAATAGCCCAGCGAAAAGCTCTGCTCGCCGGTGAGGCCAGGCGAAAATTGCTGCACGCCGCTCAGCGTTTGCGTCGAACCGTTGCAGACGCAAAACACGCCAGCCTTATTATCGTTTACATAGGGCGAAAAAGGTTTCAGCGTTGCCGCCAGCGCGGCGGATGCGGGAATAAAAGCGCCCTGCGCCGCGATAAGGCTCAGAAAAAGGGGATGTAATTTAAACAAGGATATTTCCTCCAGAGCTGAAGAAAAAATAAAAACGCCTCGCCGGAAGAGATACCTTTTGCAAATAGCAGGCTCACGGCGTGACAAAAAATTAAAAAGTGTTAATAGCAATCACATCACCGCCGGCGGGAAAGATCCATATAAAGTTATGGCTAAAAGGACTTACAGAGGGAAAATAAGAATAGTGCCGTACCAGGTTATAATAATGCGTGGCTCTTTAATTGCCGCTTATTATCTTGATCGTTAAATAGATAAAATTATTTTTCAGGCTTAGCCTAAAATCGAACAGATGAGACGTCCGCCGAAAGCGCGTGCTGTGTGAAAAGGAAAGGGCTAACGGAAAAGTGACTTATCGCCGAAAGATTTATTAGCGCCGAATTTAATTAATTCATTGCAATAAAAATAATATCACCTTTGATTATTCAACCAATAGAGCAAAAAAAATGGCCCGCAGGCCATTTTATTGTTTACGTCGAGTGGTGTCAGGAAGCGGACGCCAGACGCGCCTCGTAGGCCACCGCCTGCTCGGCGTCGAACTGGTTTTCCCACTTGGCGATCACCAGTACCGCCAGCGCGTTACCCACCACGTTCAGCGCGGTGCGCGCCATGTCCATGATGCGGTCGACGCCCGCGATAAAGGCCAGGCCTTCCAGCGGAATGCCCACGCTGCCCAGCGTCGCCAGCAGCACCACAAAGGAGACGCCAGGCACGCCGGCGATGCCTTTCGAGGTCACCATCAGCGTCAGCACCAGCACAATCTCCTGACCAATAGAGAGGTCGATGCCGTAGAGCTGCGCGATAAAGATCGCCGCAATGCTCTGATACAGCGTGGAGCCGTCCAGGTTAAACGAGTAGCCGGTCGGCACCACAAAGCTGGTGATCGACTTAGGCGCGCCGTAGGCCTCCATTTTCTCCATAATCTTCGGCAGCACCGTCTCTGAGCTGGAAGTCGAGTAGGAAAGGATCAGCTCGTCTTTCAGAATGCGCATCAGCGTAGTGATGCGCAGCTTGCAGATGCGCGCCACGGTACCCAGCACCACGAAAGCGAAGAACAGGATAGCGACGTAAACCAGAATCACCAGCTTGGCCAGCGGCCACAGCGACGCGAAGCCGAAGTTGGCGATGGTCACCGAGATCAGGGCAAATACGCCGACTGGCGCATAGCGCATAATCATGTTGGTGACTTTAAACATGGTTTCCGACGTGGAACGGAACACCTTCACCAGCGGATCGCGATGTTCCGCAGGCAGCGATGACAGCCCCAGACCAAACAGCACCGAGAAGAAGATGATCGGTAGCATTTCGCCTTTGGCGATCGCCGCAAAGATATTCTGCGGGATCAGCGACAGGATAGTGGTGACCAGGCTGTGCGCGCCGCCCTGCACCTGCTGCGTTGTAGCTTCATACTTAGAGATGTCCACCGTTGCCAGCGTCGACATATCAATGCCGTAGCCAGGTTGAAACAGATTCGCCAGGGTAATCCCTACCACAATGGCAATGGTGGTTATCACTTCAAAATAGAGGATGGTTTTAACGCCAATCCGTCCCAGTTTTTTCGCGTCGCCGACGCCGGCGATACCGACAATCAGCGTGGAGATCACGATAGGAACGACAATCATCTTAATCAGATGAATAAAGATATCGCCAGCCGGACTGAGAATGTTAGCGATTAACCATTCACGTTCGGACGGTTGATTATGCAGTATCGCGCCGACGACGATCCCCAGTACCAACGCCGTCAATATTTGCCAGGCAAGGCTGAATTTTGCAGCTTTCATAATAATTTTTTCCTTAACAAAACCCGCTCTCCGCGTCTGTAATGCGGAGCGATCACTCTCATGGGAAGCAGGCCGATGTCGGCGAATGCGCGGATAATGGATGGTTGATACCTGATTTGCAGGCGCGTAATCAGTACCATTTTCACGGGTATAAATGCAACCCTAAGTGATATATGGCTAAACAATCGTCGCCAGACAGGATAAAGCTCTGGAATCACCGCATATTACTAACCCTTTGTTATAATTGGCAATATTTTTAACAAATTGCGCATAGCTATGCAGTGTTGCGCAAAGGCACGGCACAGCGGCCTGGTTTAATTGTGCGCAATTCGTACAGCTAATTTGCGTTATGCGGCGAATGAGTGGGCAGCAAGCGCGGAAAGTTCCGCCATAATTTGACAACTTTTTAATCTATTTCATGACCTGGCGTTATGACGTGATCCACGACGCAAAAAGCAAACAAAGCCCGGCGGCTCGCTCCATCCAACCTTTGATTGACATATTATTAACATCTTCAAGGAGAGTAGCCATGAGCCAACAACACCGACATCCCGTTCCCGCCAACATTGCGGAAAATACGCTGATTACTGCCCCGCAGTATCAGTCGATGTATCAGCAATCCGTACAGGATCCCGAGGCGTTCTGGGGCGAACAGGGCAAAATTCTCGACTGGATAAAGCCCTACAGCCGTGTGAAGAACACCTCTTTTGCGCCAGGCGACGTCAATATTCGCTGGTATGAAGACGGCACGCTAAATCTGGCGGCCAACTGTCTGGATCGCCATCTGCACAATCGCGGCGAACATCCGGCGATTATCTGGGAAGGCGATGACGCCAGCGAAAGCAAAATCCTGACTTTCCGCGAACTCCACCGGGAGGTTTGCCGTTTCGCTAACTCTCTGAAAGAGTTAGGGATCAATAAAGGCGACGTGGTAGCGATCTATATGCCGATGGTGCCGGAAGCCGCCGTGGCGATGCTGGCCTGCGCGCGCATTGGCGCGGTGCACTCGGTTATTTTCGGCGGTTTTTCGCCGGAAGCCGTTGCCGGACGCATTATCGACTCCGCAGCGAAACTGGTGGTTACCGCCGATGAAGGCATCCGCGCCGGCCGCACCATCCCATTAAAGAAAAACGTCGACGAGGCGCTGGCCAATCCTGGCGTCACCACGGTTGGCAACGTGATCGTCTTCCGCCGTACCGGCGCGGATATCGGCTGGCAGAGCCGCGATATCTGGTGGCACGAGCTGATGAACAAAGCCAGCGCGCATCATCAGCCGGAAGAGATGGGCGCGGAAGATCCGCTATTTATCCTTTATACCTCCGGCTCTACCGGCAAACCGAAAGGCGTGCTGCACACTACCGGCGGCTATCTGGTTTACGCGGCCACCACCTTTAAGTATGTGTTCGATTACCACGCCGACGATATCTACTGGTGTACCGCCGACGTTGGCTGGATCACCGGCCACAGCTATCTGCTGTACGGCCCGCTGGCGCTGGGCGCGACCACGCTGATGTTTGAAGGCGTGCCTAACTGGCCGAAGCCGAGCCGTATGGCCGAGGTCGTGGATAAGCATAAAGTGACGCTGCTCTATACCGCGCCAACCGCTATCCGCGCGCTGATGGCGGAAGGCGACAAGGCGATTGCGGGCACCGATCGCTCCACGCTGCGTATTCTGGGATCGGTAGGCGAGCCTATCAACCCGGAAGCCTGGGAGTGGTATTACCAGAAAATCGGCGACAGCCGCTGTCCGATCGTCGATACCTGGTGGCAGACGGAAACGGGCGGCTTTATGATCGCGCCGCTGCCTGGCGCGACAGAGCTGAAGGCCGGTTCGGCGACCAAACCTTTCTTCGGCGTTCAGCCCGCGCTGGTGGATAACGAAGGCAACGCGCTGGAAGGCGCCTGCGAAGGCAACCTGGTGATTGTCGATTCCTGGCCCGGCCAGGCGCGGACGCTGTTTGGCGATCATGAACGCTTCGAGCAAACTTACTTTTCCACCTTTAAAAACATGTACTTCAGCGGCGACGGCGCGCGACGCGACGAAGACGGCTATTACTGGATCACCGGCCGCGTGGACGACGTGCTGAACGTTTCCGGCCATCGCCTGGGGACGGCGGAGATTGAATCCGCGCTGGTGTCGCATCCTAAAATCGCCGAAGCGGCGGTGGTCGGCATTCCGCACGCCATTAAAGGCCAGGCTATTTACGCCTACATCACGCTGAACAGCGGCGAGGAACCTACGCCGGAGCTGTATAACGAAGTGCGCGGCTGGGTACGCAAAGAGATCGGCCCTATCGCCACGCCGGACGTGCTGCACTGGACGGATTCGCTGCCGAAAACCCGTTCCGGGAAAATCATGCGCCGTATTCTGCGTAAAATCGCCGCCGGCGATACCGCTAATTTAGGCGATACCTCAACGCTGGCCGATCCGGGCGTGGTGGAAAAACTGCTGGAGGAGAAACAGGGAATTACCATGCCCTGACTTGCAGGAAAAGAAATAAAGCGTCGTGGGGCAGCGTATCGGGAATAACGCTGCCCTTTATTTATCAGATCTTCATTTTTCGATAACGAGGCATTACCGGCGCGGTCGCTAAACAGGATGGCAAAGCCGGATCGACAGCTTTTACCCTTATCTCTGGAGACCCTGCGATGAACGACAGATATCAGCGGATTGAAAAAAGCGCGCGCTTTAAAGAGTTGGTCAGAAAACGCCAGGCTTTCGCCACGCTGCTCTCGGTAATAATGCTTATTCTCTACGTCGGCTTTATTTTATTAATCGCCTTTGCGCCGGGCTGGTTAGGCACGCCGCTGGACGCCAATACCAACGTCACGCGCGGCATTCCAATCGGTATTGGGCTGATCGTGATCTCTTTCCTGCTAACCGGTATTTATGTCTGGCGAGCTAACGGCGAATTCGATCGCTTAACCAAAGCGCTGCTGGAAGAGGTGAAAGGATGAAACTTTTCCTTTATTTCGCTCTGCTGCTGCCTTTCTCTTCTCGCGCGGCCGACGCTATTAGCGGCGCGGTTGAAAAGCAGCCCACGAATATTGAAGCTATCGTGATGTTCCTGGTGTTTGTGGCGGCCACGCTCGGCATCACTTACTGGGCTTCCAAACGCACCCGCTCGCGCAGCGACTACTATACCGCTGGCGGCAACATCACCGGTTTCCAGAACGGCCTGGCGATGGCGGGCGACTTTATGTCCGCGGCCTCGTTTTTGGGCATCTCCGCGCTGGTTTACACTTCCGGCTATGACGGTCTGATCTACTCGCTGGGCTTCCTGGTCGGCTGGCCGATTATCCTGTTTCTGATCGCCGAGCGGCTGCGCAACCTGGGCCGTTACACCTTCGCCGATGTCGCCTCTTACCGCCTGCGGCAGCTGCCGATCCGCACCCTGTCGGCCTGCGGTTCGCTGGTGGTGGTTGCGCTCTACCTGATTGCGCAGATGGTCGGCGCGGGCAAGCTGATCCAGCTGCTGTTCGGGCTGGACTATCACGTCGCCGTGGTGCTGGTCGGTATTCTGATGGTGCTCTATGTACTGTTCGGCGGCATGTTGGCCACGACCTGGGTACAGATTATCAAGGCGGTGCTGCTGCTGTTCGGCGCCAGCTTTATGGCGATTATGGTGATGAAAACCGTAGGCTTCAGCTTTAATAATCTCTTTACCCAGGCGATGGCGGTGCATCCGAAAGGCGTGGCGATTATGCGGCCCGGCGGCCTGGTTCACGATCCGATCTCCGCGCTGTCGCTTGGGCTGGGGCTGATGTTCGGCACGGCCGGTCTGCCGCATATCCTGATGCGCTTCTTCACCGTTAGCGATGCCCGCGAAGCGCGGAAAAGCGTGTTCTACGCCACCGGTTTTATGGGCTATTTCTATTTTCTGACCTTCATTATCGGCTTCGGCGCGATATTACTGGTCGGCGCCAATCCCGCGTTCAAAGACGCGACCGGGCTGCTGATTGGCGGCAACAATATGGCGGCGGTGCATCTGGCCGACGCGGTCGGCGGAAGCCTCTTCCTGGGCTTTATTTCCGCCGTGGCCTTCGCCACTATCCTGGCGGTGGTCGCCGGTCTGACGCTGGCGGGCGCGTCGGCGGTATCGCACGATCTCTACGCCAGCGTGGTGAAAAAAGGCCAGGCGACGGAGAAGCAGGAGCTGCGCGTGTCGAAAATCACCGTGCTGGTATTGGGCGTGGTCGCTATCGCGCTGGGCATTCTGTTCGAAAAGCAGAATATCGCTTTTATGGTCGGGCTGGCCTTCTCGATTGCAGCGAGCTGTAACTTCCCGATAATCCTGCTGTCGATGTACTGGTCGAAGCTGACCACGCGGGGCGCGATGGCGGGTGGCTGGCTGGGGTTGATCACTGCGGTGGTGCTGATGATTCTGGGGCCGACGGTTTGGGTGCAGGTATTAGGCCACGCGCAGCCCGTTTTTCCCTACGAATATCCGGCGCTCTTCTCTATGCTGATCGCCTTTGTCGGCACCTGGCTTTTCTCGATCACCGATCATTCCGCGGCAGGCGAGCAGGAGCGCCAGCGTTTTCAGGCGCAGTTTGTCCGTTCGCAGACGGGCATTGGTATTGAGAGCGGTAAAAGCCATTAGCGAAAACGCAGGCGCTGCACGGGCAGCGCCTGCCGAATCAGAAGTAATTAAGCGTGATCACCACGCTGTCCTCAATACGCTGCGCGGTTTTGGGCGTGCCGGTAGAGTGCATATAGAGCGACGTAGTCAGGCCGTTTCTGAACAGGCGCAGCCCTTCAAACAGCGTGCCGTTTTCATCGACGATCTTCTGTTGCAGCACATTGTCCGCCGAGGCCTGCTGAGTGATCTCCAGCGTGGTGTTATCCACGGTTTTGCAGCGTATCGTCAGATCGCCCACTTTGACATTACGATCGACGGCTTCTCCGGCGATCAGGGTGCCGGCATCATTGCTGTAATTGATCATTTCCGAACTACAGTCGTCGGCTGGCGTCATCGGCAGCCCGCTGGTGCAGCGCGCATCCTTACCTGTTCCATCCCAGCCAGACCAGCAAACGTTGAAATCCCCTTCCTGCACCGGCACGCTGATCGATTGCGTTAAACGATACTGTGCCACTTTGATATGCGACGCGGTTTCATCAGTGGCGTCCTGGCACTGCTGCACCGTGGGGATGCCGGTTGCGGAGTCGCTCATACCGATAAAGGTCGCACCGACCTCGATATCGCGCGTTTCAAGCCCATAGATATGAAACACCAGCGTACGGTCGCTGCCGCGCGTAGAGCAGAGCCAGATATCCGTGCCGGCCTGTACCGATATCATGCCGTCTCTGACCGTCAGCCCTGTGGTAATACCCGGAACGGAGTTGTAATACCAGGCGAAAGTAGGTATGGAAAAGCAGGTAAGGCAAAAAGCGAGCAGCAATTTTAACATTATGCGTCCTTATAACTTGTGGCGCCCGGCGAACAGTGCGCAAGCAAGCCGCGCCATCACAGGTAGTTAATGATGTAGTTCAGCGTGGCGGTGAACTCGCCCGGCTGCAGGGAATCGCTGTCCACGGCTTTTAAATAGGCCTGCAGGTGGATAACCACTTCGCCGGCGTTAAGCGGCAGTTTTAATGGCGCTGACGAGGCGTTCAGCGGTACTGGCTGACCGCGCAGGGTTTCGAAACCGATAACCACGCCTGCCGCCGTACTGCCCTCATCCATCTCCAGCATGCCGTTGCCGTCGCTTTGCCCGGAAAGGGAAACTTCAATCAGGCCAGCGCTTTCCGGATCGAGCTCGCAATCCTCCAGCCGAATGGCAAACGGCTGACGCGGCCCTTCCGGAACCACCTTCAGCGCGCTGAAGCTGACCTGCGCCAGGGGAAAAGTCAGAATTTCATCGCCGGGATGAATAGTGCACGGCGTCAGGTTTTCGATCAGCGTGCCGCTAAATTTGGCCTTGACCGACAGCTCCCGCTCTGCCGCAAACAGCGAAGGCGTAGAAAGCGCGATAAACAGACCTGCCCATCCACAGAGTTTTGCGAAATTAGTCATTCGTAGTTCACCTTGATCGTCGCCGTGGCTTCAAAAGCTCCTAACGTCAAGACGGCCGCTTTATTTTTTACCGGCACTGCCGTCAAGACCGGCGGATTGCTGCCGTCGAACGCCAGCGGCGTATTGAGAGGCAATAAGGTGTCGCCCTGGCGAATTTCTATAGCCAGGCCAGGCCTGACGTACAGTAATCCCTGGCCGAAGTCCGCTTCGACGCCTTCGATTTGCAGGGTCATCTCATTTTTCCCCACGCTATCGCAGTGAAAATTCCACTCGACGGGCGTTTTATAGTTGTAACCGTTGATTTTCCCGACCTCGACCAGGTCGCCGAAGGAGACTTTCACTTCTCTGCCGTCGTTCAGCTTGCAGGAGGCCGCCTGTACGACATTCGCCGTCATGGTGAACTTATAAACGTCGGGCTGATTCGCGGCGTGAACCGGATATAGCGGCAGCCAGGCCAATACACAGAGCAGCGGCTTCTTTAAAATGGATAACATATTTATCCCCACGTTCCCGGCCCGGTTAGTTGGCTACAATTTTCCACTCAGCTGCCACGGGCGTTGGTTTTTACAGGCGACGCCTTACAGTCGGCTCCGCGACAGGTAAATTGCAGTTTCGGACGGCCGCCGAAGTCATTGACGTAGGTAAGAACCGGATTGCTGCCCAGCGCTTTGGCGGAAACCTCCAGCACTCCTTCGCTTTTCGGCGCCACCATCAGCGGCGTAAATCCTTCAACCGACTGGCCATTTACCGAGCTGCGGCCATCAACCAGCGTGATGTAGTAAGGCGTAGGATTGTTCACCCGATAATGTTCGCCGACGCGCGTCAGCGTCAGCAGTTCCTGGAACGGCACGGCGTTTCTTTCCAGAATTATCGCCTGCGGACGATAAAACAGTTTGATGCGCGTCTGCAGCGCGAGCTGCAGCGAGTTAGGCGTATTGCTGCGCGGTGGAATTTCCCGCAGGTTGAAGTAATAGAGCGTTTCCCGATCCTGCGGTAAGCCGGCGACCGATGGCAGCGCCTGAATCTTTACCTGGCTTTTGGTTTTGGGTTCGATACGCTGAACCGGCGGCAGCACCACAAGCGGATCGCGGATTTTTTTCCCTTCCTCGTTTTCAAGCCAGCCTTGCGCCAGATAAGGCAGCTCTTTGCTCTCGTTAGTCACCGTCATGCTGATCGATTTCTGATCGCCGTTAAACACGGCGCGGGTACGATCCAGCGCAACAGCGGCGTAGCCTGGCACACTCGATAAAACGCTTAACAGAACCGCCGCATACGGAAGCAGCTTGTGGGATGACTTCATTTTTCACCTTTGTCATTCATTGGTTTTTGATAGCCTCTTCACTCTGTGAAGAGGAGATAATTGCCAGCGCGCGGCAGGGTAAAAACAGGTTTTGCATAAAATCCGCCGGCAGCTTTTTAGGGAGTTCCAGTTCGCACTGCGCTTTGCCATTCCAGAACACGCGCATTTTTTCGCCCGGCTGCATCCCGCTCAGATAAACGCTGCCGTCATCGCCTACCACGCCGACATGCTGACGCTGGCTGTTTTCCACTACCGCGCCAAACGGCGGTATGTCGCCCGTTTCCAGCCGCAGCATGGCCATAGCTTTGGCGCCCGATATCACATCAAACTTGCCGTAACCGATAGCGCCCTCGGTTAAGGTGCGCTGCATTACCGATCCTGTCGCTTCCGCATTGTCCGGCAGCCCGTTTATATCGATGCTGACGCGGTTGCGGTAATAGCTGCTGACGTCACCGACCACCGCCAGGCCGAAGCGGTTGGTTCGGGTGTTGGCGCCCCAGGTTTTTACCGGCACGCCGCTTACGCCAGCGGTATCGATCATCATTCTGGTGCCGCCCATCATGCTGATACGATGGAGCGCCGCGCCTTGCGCCGTCGCCGTCGCGCCGCCCTGCGCCGAAACGCTCATCGTGGAGTAGCGATTGCTTTGATACGCGGCATTGAAATGGAGCTGCGCGATATCGCCCAGATAGTTGTAGTTGCCGCTGCCCGTGGCGCCATTGCGGGACATACCGCCGCTTACCTGATAGTTGCTCCTGTCGTCCAGGCTGTTGAAATAGCTGGCCTGATGGGTGCTATCGTTATGATTGAAAGCCCCGTTATAGCTGAGCGTGCCGCTGTTGCCCCAGGGCAAAGAGAACGACAGGTAGAAGCCGTCGTCACGGCTGTTGCTGTATTTATTGCGGTACGCGGTCGCCGACAGGCTGATATTGCGCAGGCCGAGGAAGTTAAAATATTTCGCCGCCGTTAACGTAAAGCGATCGTTATCAGGCCGATCCCAATAGCTCTGATGGGAGTAGTTCAGATAAACGCTCATCCGCCAGTCGCGCAGCCGCTGGTTAAAGGTGGCGGTGTACATCTCTTTGCCGTTGCCGTAATTCTCGCCATATTTACGCGCGTTCAGATAGTCGCCCATGCTCATATAGCCCTGCTCCGAATAGCGGTAGCCGGCGAAGTTTATTTCGCTATCGGTTTCATCAAAGCGTTTGGCATAGCTTAAACGCCAGGAGGCGCCGCTTTGCGAGCCGGTATCCTCAAAAGGCAAGCGACGCGCCCATGCCTGCGTGACATCAAATGAAAGCGCGCCAAAAGCCATTAAATCCCGGCCAATCCCCATCGCCAGCGAGTTGTAATTCTCGCTACCGATCGCGCCGCCATACAGCGACCAGCCGTTGCTGACCCCCCAGGAAAATTCGCCGGTGGTAAAGGCGGGGCCTTCCAGATGGTGGCGGAAGTCGGAAGGTCGGCCGGCGACCAGCTTGTAACGCAGTTGGCCAGGACGCGTCAGATAAGGCACGCTGGCGGTGTTAACCCTGAAGGTTTGCACCGAGCCATCCTGCTCCTCTACCCGAACATCCAGCTCGCCGCTGATCATTTCGCTCAGATCCTGAATACGAAACGGCCCTGCGGCTACGCGAGTTTCCTGAATCACTCTTCCTTGCTGGCTGACGATAACTTTAGCGTTGGTTCTCGCTACGCCGCTTATCTCCGGCGCGTAGCCGCGCAGATTAGGCGGTAACATGCTGTCGTCCGTCGCCAGATTGACGCCGGTGTAGGAAAAGCTATCAAAGATATCCGAATAGAGAGAGTTCTCACCCAGCCCTAATTTGGCGTTGATTTTCGGCAAGGCGCGCCAGGCGTAAAAACGAGTCCATTCCCAGTCTAATCGTCTGCGTTCGGTGCCGTTGTTGTAGCTTCCCTGCCAGTTGGCGCGCAGGCGCCAGGGGCCGGTGTTAACGCCCACCACGCCGTTGCCGGTGACGGTGTTAACCGTGCCGCTATCGTTTTCACGACGGGATTGAGCGCTGGCGTAATAGTCGAAAAGCACGCCCGACACGCCTTCATCCCATAGCGAAGGCGGATCCCAGTTAGGCGCGCGATATTCCATATAGATTTGCGGCACGTTCAGGTAAAGCGCGTTCGCGCCTAAATCGCCACGCACGGTTGCGCCGGGAAGGCTGTCGAGATTCAGGCACTCTCCCTGATGCCACCACGTCAGGTCTGGCTTAAGCGCAGGCTTAAGACCGATAACCTCCACCAGCTTTGCCGTCAGGCAAGGCTTGCTCTCATTTTCGTCGTCGTCGGCGGTAAACCAGTCAATCGGCAGCTCAGACATTTCGCTGTCATTCACGCGCAGCGTCAGCGTGTAGTTACCTGGCATAATGTAGCCGGCCCGTGAAAACCGACTAAAATCGATATTTTCTTTATCCTGTATGTCCACTATGCTGGTGTTAAATTCTATTTCTTCGGCATACATGGCCTTCACATAGCAGCACAACAATGCAACCCCAAATACAATATTCCATAACTGCACAGGATACCGTTTTAAAGAATCAATCTTCGTCATCAGGTTCCTTCCATCTGATAAAGCGCTATAAAAGCCGGCCTGAAAGCATTAGTCATGTTAGAAATTTTCGTTTTGCACCGTGGATAAAACAGAGAACGTCGACGGGAAGAAAGATCGGCTTTATGTATTAGAGTAATGCTCATAACCACAGCGCTTTATAATAGTGAAATTGCGTCCGCCGTGATCAGTTAATAATAATCCGGATACTTATCTTTAACATGACCTGCTTAAGCATAAAGATATCATCAACAATCTATACAAATTAAAATTAATTTATTATCACTCGGATAACAGCCGCCTCGCCCACGTCAGGTTAATTCTAAATAAAATTCATTAAACGGCTTATCACATTAACTTATTATATAAAAACTCCCTGCTTAAAAGCAGGGAGCGTACTTATTAATTAGCGCTATTACTGATAAGCCAGCGTAAAGTCAGCGATACTCTGGAATTCACCAGGCACCACGGCAATTGCTTCGCCTTCGGCATCTTTCGCATTATCGCCTTTCAGATAGGCAGCGAAGCTCAGCGTGTTCTGTCCGTCCTGCAGCTTCTGGCCTTTGCTGGCTGCGCCCAGTGTAACAATGTTGCCGTTACCATCGGTAATAACGATGCTGGCGCCCTGTGCCGTTCCTGTCATCCCCAGCAGGCTGTTAGCGCCTTCAGCGCCGCTGAAGGTGGTGGTGACAGTGGAAGCGGTGCCCAGCGAGCAGTTTTCCAGGTTGATCTGGAAAGGACGAGGTAAAGAGGTACCGCCATTCGCCAAAGCCTTAGCGGAGACCTGACCCAGAGGAATAACCTGCTCAGTAGAATCCGGATTAATTGAGCAAGGCGCCTCAATGATCGATCCGGTAAAAGTTACTTTACCGTGTCCCTGATCGGCATGAGCCACAGATGCCATGCTTAAAGCCATCAGTGCTGCTACAAAAGTCTTATTCATTTCCATTTAAATATTCCTTTAACTCAAAAATAGATTAATCCCATCGGAGGAAAAAAGTTAAGAATGATAAAAAGACAAACTCCTCACTCGCAAAAGAGTCATTAAAAACCCTGAACAATATAGATTAAGAAGCGTCTATCAGGTTGCTTGTAAATTAAGAAATAATTCTTTGAAGTTAACCAGCTCCTGATAAGAGAATTCTTACAGAATAGATAAAAAAGGGGAAGGGATTTTAGGACAAACAGGTGGAGAATCTAAAAGAAATGGCAAAACAAGGATAAATTAAAGAAATTCACAAAACTTTTAGTGTAAAAATCCACAAAACAGAAATGACACAGTTTTTTATATTTTATATTTTTCTTAATCATTTATTTTAAAACAAATTCATTTGAGGTAAATAATTAAAAAATACCGTACGTTTTAATTATAATGCAGAGCAAACGTTTAATGACAGGATCAACCCATCAAATCAGCAAACAAAAGGAATTATAATTTAACAACTCTTTTAAATCAGAAAGGTAACTCATTATTTTAACAGCGCTGAAATCTTTCCACAAAAAGACCAAAAACAGACCAGTAATCACGGTAACCATATTAAAAATCATCAGCTTTCATGACGATTATTACAGAGAAGAACGAATCCGGCTGGCCTGGCTGCCGGATTCGCTATGACAAAGAAGCTTAGAAGTGCAGAGAAGCACCTACGTAGGGGCCGTCGGCAATGACGTTATCTTTGCGGCCATTTTTGCCGTTCATCGCCAGGTACTGATAGCCTACACGCACGTCAACCAGAGAGATCGGCTGAAAGCTTACGCCAGCGGAAGCTTCCTGGTAGTTGTCGATATGACTGGAGAAGGCGTCCGGCGAGTAGTAGTACTGGCCGAAAACGTTGAACATGTTAGTGATCGGCGCGCTGGCACCGACGCCGACCGCAATGGCATAACCATCTTTGTTGTCGCTCGGGTTGGTAGAAATCGCTTTAACGCCTGGCGAAATAAGCACATCGCCCAGACCTACGTTGTAACCCAGACCCAGACTGCCCATGCTGCCATCGTGATCGCTGCGCAGCCAGTTGCCGGAAAGCGCGAAACCTGGCGTAGTCGTGCCCAGACCCGCGTGCAGATTGGTATAGTCGCGACCCACATCGATGCCGCCTTCAATTGCCTGCGCCGAACCGGCCAGCGCCAGCAGCGCCAGAGCGCCTGCGGTAATTGCCACTGCTTTCATTTGATTCTCCTGATGAATTTCTGCCGTTTTCCCGACGGCAGCGAAGAGTAAACCAACATCCGCTGGAATTAAATGGGAATGCGATGAATTCTGCGGTTCGTTTAGTTAAGGTTACTGTCTCGCGGTAACAGAATATGTCCGCTAAGTTATAGTCCACATAATACGGCCGATCAGCGGTGCGATAATCACCGTTACCACGCCCGACAGCATCATCACCAGACTGGCTACCACGCCTTCTTCCTGCCCTATCTCATAGGCGCGAGCCGTGCCGGCGCCATGCGAAGCCGCACCGAAACCCGCCCCTTTCGCCAGCCCTTGCCTGACGGCAAGACGGATAAACAGCAGATCGCCGACGGCCATGCCGAACACGCCGGTAATAACCACAAACAGCGCCACCAGATCGGGCTGGCCGCCCAGCTGTTTCGCCGCAGCCAACGCGAAAGGCGTGGTGATGGAGCGAACCGCAAGGCTACGCTGAATCGCTTCCGGCAGCGTCAACAACCTTGCCAGCCATACCGAACTGCACACCGCAACCAGGGTTGCGGTAAACACGCCTGCGCTGAGCGAAAGCCAGTGACGACGAACTATCGCCATATTTTCATAAACGGGCACGGCGAACGCCAGCGTTGCCGGCCCCAGCAGCCATAGCAGCCAGCGGTTTTCACCAATGTAATTATTCCAGGAGATATGGGTCAGCAGCAGCAGCGCAACCAGCACCATCGGTGTCATTACCAGCGGCATCAGCAGCAGCCTGTGCCAGCGTCGATAAAGACGCTTGTTCAGGAAATAAACCAGCAGAGTCGCCAGCAGACAAAACAGGCTGACAGATAAGTTACTCACCGCGCCGCTCCTTCTTCCTCTGCTCCAGCCATAGCTCAAGACGGTAGACGCGATCCACTACTATTGCCGTGGCGGAGAGCACCAGCAGCGTGCTGATCATAATGACCAGTAAAATGCGCCAGCCGTCGACCCGCAGCAGCTGCGAATAGTTGACTACTGCCACCACCGCCGGAATGAAGAACAGCAGCATTTCCGCCAACAGCCAGCGCGAGCCGGCCTTAACCCAGTTTAGCGGCAGCACCCGCAGCATAATCAGTGCGAGCAACAGCAGCATCCCAACAATATTGGCGGGCAGCGGCAGATGCAGCCAGTCGACCAGCTGCTGGGCGACCATAAAGAAAAGGATATAAAACGCAACCTGTAGCGGCACCTGTATACGCTGCGGCCAGGTTGTTGGCGGACGGATCGCCGGGATCATATGGTTTCTCTCCGAATAATGCGTTCAGAGAGTATAAAGCCGTGTCAAAGGGTGAAAAAAATGACTTAATGTTATCTTAACTATGCCTTACAGGAATGTTTATGGACGTCCGAGCCCTGCGTTATTTTGTAGAAGTGGTGCGCCAGCAAAGCTTTACCCGCGCGGCGGAGCAGCTGTACGTGACCCAGCCGACCATCAGTAAGATGCTGCGCCAGCTGGAAGAGGAGCTGGGCTGTACGCTGCTCATCCGCGAAGGACGCAAGCTGCATCTGACCGATACCGGCCAGGCGGTCTATCAACGCGGCCTGACGATCCTGCAGGAGTTCAAGCAGCTGGAAGCTGAGATCAGCGATATCAACGATCTGAAAACCGGCGAGCTGCGGCTTGGTATTCCGCCAATGGTCGGTATGCAGATCGCCGGTTCAATCTCCGCTTTTCGCCAGCGCTATCCCGGCGTCGAGCTGAAAATTTCCGAGTTCGGCGGCCTGACCGTACAGCAGGCGGTGCTTTCCGGCACGCTGGATATCGCTATGACCGCGCTGCCGGTAGCCGAGGATCTGCCGCTGAACGCGCTGCCGTTGATGAGCCATCCGCTCTGCGTGTTGGTGCCGAAAACGCGTGAATGGCTGCGTCGTACTCATGTTCCTCTTGCCGAGCTGGCCGGACATCCCATCCTTATTTATAACGAAGAGTTTTCGCTGAACCGCCAGCTGATGCGCGCCTTCCAGGCCAGCGGCTTTACGCCGCAGATTGCGGTACGCAGCGGCAAGTGGGATTTTCTCGCGGCGATGGTACAGGCAGGAATGGGCGTGGCGATCCTGCCAGAACCGATCTGCCAGCGGCTGGATAAGAGCCATCTGCTGTGGCTGCCGCTGGAGTCGGAGCTGGTCTGGCAGCTGGGCCTGATTTGGCGGGAAGGCAGCTATCTGTCGCGCAGCGCCCAGGCCTGGATCGCCTGTTGCCGCCAGTTTTGGCCTGGCCAGACGCCAACGCTGTCGGTATAGCGGCCACACTTAGCCAAACGTTTAAAGATGAACAAAAAACGAGCTTCTATCGTAGCGACACAGAGCACTGACGCTCGCCAGCCCGCAAAAAGAGAGATGAATATTAAAGGCGCGCCGGTGGTTGGCCTGCGCGCCTTAGTTACGTTTCACCGATTATCGTTTACCGGTGATCAGCCGCATCACTGCAGCGATGATTTCGACGACCAGCTTTACAATGGTCAGGATCTCTATCATCCGTTTTTCCTTAACTAAGGAATGCAGCTGACCAGCATAGCCCTTAAATTTCCCTGTAGCTGGCCAGGCTTTTGTCAAAGTTTGTTTACTGCATTCCGGGCCTGAGCTTTGTCGGCACCACCCGTTACAACGGGGAAAATTTCGCGCGAATAACCCTTGATACAGTAAGCTTTTGACGAAGCTATAGTACACTCCCTTTGGCATCTGAGAAACAAATCCCCTGGTATTTTTTGTTTGAAAATCACACAAAATACAGTAGTCTGAACACGTCAAAGTTTGTTTGCTGCAGTATGCAGTACCGTTCAGGAATGCTTAAGAGCGGTTTAGAACTGTTTAAAAAGACCCGGCCTCACCAGCCGGGTTTTTTTATCGCTACGCTACCCAAAGCAAATTGTCGCGCAGCGCCCGGGCCTGGATCGCCTGCTGCCGCCAGTTCTGGCCTGGCCAGACGCCAACGCTGTCGGTATAGCGGCCACGCTTAGCTAAACGTTTAAAGACGAACAAAAAAAAGCTGCTATCGTAGCGACACAGAGCACTGACGCTCGCCAGTCCGCAAAAGGAGTCTTGCATGACACAACGTCCGCAGGCATTGCGCCTGCCTTTCACGCTTTTTCAGACGCAGAACCGCATG
>Ga0157363_1000056_pt1 | contig 85943 bp, 78 predicted proteins | sample AttsexASBM1_FD_111477 | JGI IMG/M metagenome (GOLD analysis project Ga0157363, IMG submission 111477) | Fungus gardens microbial communities from leaf cutter ant in Ribeirão Preto, State of São Paulo, Brazil - Atta sexdens ASBM1 | ecosystem: Host-associated > Fungi > Mycelium > Unclassified ...
GATATCGCGATTAATATGCCCTTAGATCTGTTTATTTCTCATACATCGGCATTAACGCAAGAGTGCTTAGCATGTGAGTTTGCACCGCGTGAAGCGTCGTGGATGTGGCACGCCTCCATGGCAGACGCTTACCCTGATGCAGTTTACGGTATGTTATATTGTTTAGTGAGGTTATCCGGCTCCGCCATTGACCAGATGAAGGCTCATCGAATGACGATGCAGCCACAAGGTGCGGGACGTCTCGATTATCCTAACGACGAGGCATTTACTGGCACAATATTGATGCATCTTGGGCTAAGTTGTGCGGACTTAAAAAAAGTTTTACCGGAACTCTTTCAGCCTTATTTCACCCTTACTCGGCCTATTCTGTTAGATGAGCTGTCGGCAGAGCATACACAAGGGAAGGTAATGCATCCCGTGTGTGATACGACGCGCTGCTGGCAAAAGATCGCTACGCGAGTTAAGCAACAGCAATTTTCTTCACTGCAAGATCGCTTATATACCTGCTTTCTCTACTTACCGGAAACCGTTTTAAATCAATACTATGATCAGCGGTTTAGCGAATTACTCTCGCAGGCCTTCGATGGTCAACCTCTGATAAAATTTTCAGATGTTAGCCTAGATTTTCCCGTAAAAAATTTCCCAACGCTACTTCGATATTGGTTCTACCGTAGTTATATTTTGGTGGTTGAGCTGGAGAGTAAGTGGGGGCGCTACGCGATCGATATCCAAGCCGATCATAAAATTTTTATGGTGCCGCGTAATAAAAAAGCTAAGCAGCGACTCAAACAGTCTATTTTTGGCGAATCAAGTAAACCAGAACTTTATCATCATGGTGAGTGGGTATTACCGCAATTAACAACATCGATCTTTTGTGACGATCAGGGTTTAAGATTAGCGGAGTTAAGTACGCTGATTGAGAAACTCGATACGCTTATCAGCGGAGAGAGTTTGGAGGATACTGCTTGCGTAGGTTAATCGCCTTACTACCGTTAGTCGTTTCTACGATATCTTGGGCGCAAGAAAGCAGAGGTTTTCTTGCGCCTTCGCCTTGCGTCACCGGGACGCAACTTGCTTCACATACTTTACCTGAAAAATATCAACAAGGTATTTTTACGCTGTATTATACAACAGTGGGTGATGACGCGTTATCGGATATTACGCGGCAAACTCCTCATACTCCACCCTTTAGGATCGTGGATATTGCGCGGCAATTACAAGCAGCCCAACAATTTTACGTCAAAGATTTACACTTACGCACGCCCTTAAGCCAACCAATTTTTCAGCGAGCCAAACAAATTAGTGTGTTTATTTTGGACCTTAAAGGAAATGGTCGAGCCTTTGATAAAGTCGCCCATGAAATCTTTGCCGATGGTCAGTCGACGCCTTGTGGCTTAAAAATCATGCTCTCTAATCGTCTCGATCCCACCAAGAATCCGACGCCAGCACACGAGCTATTCCACCTTTACCAATACGGTTATGCACTATTTAAACAGCGGTGGTATCTGGAAGGGATGGCTAAATGGATGGAGACTGTTTTTAAACCTGAGGATCCGGTTAGTATTGCGATGACCGCCCCCGTCGACTGTGCGGCATGGTATTCACAAAGTTATAATGCCGCTATTTTCTGGCAAGGTTTCGCAAATCATTATTCAGCAATACCGGTCACTCTCGGGCCAATAACCTATTCTACCCAACAACCGGTCTTTAAAAAGTCTCTCTTCAGTGGCGGAGGGATGGCTGCTCCCTTACTTTCAGCGCTGAGTCAGCAAAGTATCCGCCTTACACAGCAATATCAGCGGCCAATGCGAGACTGGAGTGAGGAGCAACAACATCAACCCCAGGATAACGAGACGATTTGTCAGGTAGTGAATCAGTTATTCAATAAACCTCTTTAGTATAGGCATTTAATAATTTCTCCCTTAAAGGAGGGGGAATTTCCGCACACGAAAGAATTGGTCGTTACTTGTGAGTACCAGAATTAAATAATTTTAATATTCTTGCTATCAATATTTTTCACCTGATGGTGCAAGCCTTTCTTTTGCTCTAAAGGCTTAACATTGGAATAGAGCCTAGTTTATCCCTTCACCCACCGTCGACGCCGCTGCTCGGACCAAAGCGTAAAGATCCCCGTGCTGGCGACAACACCTGCGCCTATAAGAGTAGAAGGCAAGGGTAGGCTATTAAGAAAAAGGTAGCCAATCATCATCGACCACACCAGTGTGCTGTAATCGAAAGGAGCAAGTAGTGAGGCATCACTAAAACGTAAGCTGAGTGTCACTAAAATCTGTGCCATTCCACCAAAAAGACCACAGCCGATCAGTAATAAGAGTTGTTGTCGACTTGGCACGACCCAGCCCCAATAGTAAGTGGCTAAGCCAATCAGTGTTGTCATCACAGAAAAGTAAAAGACGATGGCACCGGGTTTTTCTATTCCGGTGAGGAATCGAATTTGGATATTGGAGGTCGCGGTACAAAGGGCAGCAACTAGCGCGAAAATGATGCCTACCGTCATGCCACTGTGTAGGGTTCCTGATATTGCAGTGTGCTCAGCGCGTAAGCTGGCCGAAAGCATAATTACGATACCGCATAATCCGATAATCACGGCTAACCAGCGTGAAATGCGTACATGCTCTTTTAACAAGATAACGGCCATCATTACTGTAAACATGGGGGCGGCATAACTTAACGCCGTGGCATCGGCAAGAGAAATATAGACCAGTGCCAAGTAATTAAAATACATCCCTCCAGTTCCTGAAAAGCCACGGATGAAATGACCCAATAAGTTTTTAGTCTTTAAGTTATCGATCACATTCCCCTGCAGTGTTAGCCAACCCAATAACGGAAATAAGGCTACAAAGGAACGAAAGAAGATTACCTCACCCGTTGGTACGGCCCCATGTAATCCTTTTACGCACGCTAGCATCAGCGTAGAACAGAGGCATGCTGCGATCTTCAATAGGACCCCTAACTTAAGGTTCATCATTTTATCCTATACATCAATATCAAGTCTGGCCGTTAGTCTTTACCTTAAACCTATGAGAGGAGGGTGATTAACAGTATTTAATTGTGGAGAGATAAAGATTACTTATTGCCAAGCTAGCGACTACAAACTATTCGCTTAGGGGAAACAGGATGACTGAATATCGACAAGGCTTATCAGCAACGAGCCATATAAATCCCCTATCGACCAACAGGCTTTACCTCTTAGCATCGAGTAGGGCGTCTCGATATAGTCACAATCTGTCCTGAATCCTTGTCAACATAACGACTTTTGCTGACCGTGAATTAATTATTGCTGTTATATCCAGAGGAGAACCGGGTATGAACGTTAAGGTGTTTTCTTATTTAGCATTGGCGCTACCTTTATTAACAACAGTGTCTACCGCTAAAGCAGATTTATTGGCCAGCATCAAAAGCAGTGGTGTATTACGCTGTGCGGTGTATTCGGATGTCCCCCCCTTTGCAGCTCCTGACACTAAAACACGTCAGTTGGTTGGGATGGATATTGACCTGTGTCAGGCGCTTTCTAAACAGATGGGAGTCAAAGCACAACTTGTGCCGACGTCAGTCGAGGCGCGCGTCCCCGTTATTGCGACAGGCCGCGCAGATGTGTTGATCGCGAATCTAGCCTATACCAAGACACGAAGCCAGCAGATTCAGTTTAGTGATCCCTATTATGTTGCGAAAGAAATGCTGGTGGTGAAAGCCGCTAATGCGGATAAACCCTTATCTTTTTTTAAAGGCAAGCGCATCAGTGCTAATAAGGGGACGACGTCTGAACAATCCATCGTCTTAAAAGGCGGTAAGCCCGTAACCTTCCAAGATGCCGCTTCTGCGTTTTTAGCGCTTGAACAGAATAAAGTGATGGGGTTTGTCACCAACACGATGACGGCGACGAAAATGATTAGTCAGGCTAAGTCATCCGGTATTAATTTGGCGATGGTAAAAGAGCCCATGGCGTTAGAACCTATTGGGGTTGGGATGAAGCAAGGTGAGCCCGCGCTGCTTACTGCCGTGAATAGTGGCCTGAAAGCCATGGATGAGCAAGGCACTATCGATAAAATTTGGAACCAATGGCTGGGCCCAAACACCGACTACAAAATGACCCGCGAAGAACATGTTCAACCATTATCTTCGCTCACTTTCCAGCCGTTGGATTAAGCAATGGAACGGTTGTCGGATGCTGTGATGAGGGAAGTGAGCCGTCAAATTACGCACGAACCTCCTCTCTTATTATCAACCATGGGGTGTCGAGCATGGCTTGCCCAAGCACCAGGTGCTTTTGACTTAGGAAACCAACGCCGCATCTGGGCATTGGCGGCAACCTTAAAGGGTGATCCACGAGTTGAGAAGACCATTCTTGGCGTTACCAATGTGTTGGTCATTTTACGAGAGATCCCATCAGATGAGAGGGTTATCACCGACTGGCTAAAACAATTGTGGCATACCGCACTGGCGATACCTATTGCTGGACGAGAAGTGGTCATCCCCGTGACTTACGGTGGAGAATGGGCAACGGATCTTGATGCTGTCTGCCGTCATACTGGTTTATCGGCTCGGGAAGTGGTACGGCGTCATTATCAAGGCCACTATACCGTTTGCGCAGTAGGGAGTGCACCGGGCTTTGGTTACTTACATGGCTTAGATCCCGCATTGGCTACCCCCAGAAAAACGGTTCCTTCGCTAAATATGTTAAAAGGGACCGTCACGATAGGGGGTCCGCAAACCGGCGTATCAGTATTAACTGGGCCGAATGGCTGGAATGCAATAGGGTTTGCCGACATTGAGTTTTTTGATCCTCATCGCTCCCCCCCGGCGTTAATTGCCCCAGGCGATACGCTACGCTTTGTACCGGAGAAAATTGAACTGTGATCGAGATCGAGCAAAGTGCGGCATTAAACTCAATTCAAGACTTAGGACGTTACGACTGGCGTGATAGTGGCGTTTCAGTCAGTGGTGCTATGGATAGCTTAGCGCTGCGGGCGGGGAATATTTTACTGAATAATGCTGAGAATATGGCAGCTATTGAAGTACAGATTTTTCCTTTTCGTGTGAAATTCCATCAGCCGACGACGATCGCGATAACGGGCGCAGACTGTAGAACCTTACTTAATGGCCAACCTCTTCTCCCTTGGTGTGTCCGACCAATCGCGGCGGGTGACATAGTAGAAATGCGTTTTCCGACACAGGGCGCGCGGGGATATCTGTGCGTGGCGGGTGGGATCGATGTTCCTGAAGTTTTAGGATCGCGCAGTACTGCATTACGCGGAGAGTTTGGCGGATATCACGGAAGGCCGTTGAGGCGTGGTGATAAGTTAAAGTTTGGTGCTACGCGTCAGCCAACGCTTCCGCAAATGGGATTAAGTATTACCCCACCAGAACTGGCGATGGCTGAATATTTTCCTAAGCTTGATCAAAATGATCTGTTAGTTCGTGTTATCCCCTCAGGTGAATTCACTCTATTTACGGCCGACTCTCAGCGAATTTGGCAGCAGAGTTGGAAAATATCATTGCAAAGTAATCGTACTGGTTACCGGCTGTCCGGACAGCCATTGCGGGCTTCAGAAACGATTGAACTCAGGTCTTATGGATTGATCCCCGGGATCATTCAAGTTCCACCCGCCGGTGAGCCGATCATCCAGTTGAGTGATGCAAATACCGCGGGGGGTTATCCCAAATTAGCCTGTGTGATTGAGCAAGATCTGTGGCGACTCGCACAACTTCCCCCTGGAAAAACGCTCCGTTTAGTAGAGAGTACCGTTGCGCAAGCTCGAGATATCGCTATTGCCATTGAACGTTGGCTCCTCGGCCTTAAAGACTGTATGCGTCTTTGGGGTAATTCAGTAAGGTAATAAGGCAGGTACAGATGACTATTGATATTAACTCCGATATGGGCGAAGGATTTGGTGTCTATCAATTATGTGACGACGATAAGCTGATTCAGTATGTTTCCTCAGTCAATATTGCCTGTGGTGGGCATGCAGGGGATCCAGCATCGATGACTCATTTGGTCCGCTTAGCCCACAGCCGTAACGTTAATATTGGCGCCCATCCTGGTTATCCCGATAGAGAAGGATTTGGGCGCCGCGCGCTTCCCTATACAGCGGATGAGATCTGCCAACAGGTCGCTTATCAGCTTGGTGCACTTCAAGCCATTGCGAAAGCGGAAGGGGCATCGGTGGGCCACCTCAGTTTTCATGCAGCGATGGGAAACCGTATCAATGAGGATGAGCTACTTGCCGCACAAGTGATGCAAATGCTTTACCGAATTGATCCGGCGCTAACGTTGCTCTGCATGTCAGGATCGTTAATTGAATCCGCAGCACACGCTGCGGGGTTAGCCACGCGCGCGCTCTTTTTGGTTGATCGCGCTTATCAAGACGATGGCACACTGGTTCCACGTGGTCGACCAGGGGCGGTGATTACTGACGAAGTGATGATTTGTGCTCGAGTTCGTCAATTCATTGAACAGGGGACGGTTACCACCCTTGCAGGGAACACATTAACTATCGCGGCCAAAGCCTTATTGATTCATAGTGACACACCGGGGGCAGTACATCTCGCGGCGAAGATACGTAAAGAGGCCGATAAAGTAAGCTTAAGTTCTGTGTAGTACTATTAGATATTAATGAAACCGTGCAGTTGACGCTGCACGGTTTTTTTCCACCATAATGGCTATCAATCCATAAAACCTTCACAAAATGCTTTGATCCGATCACAGCCGGTTTCCAGACGTTCCATGCTCGTCGCATAAGAAATACGAAGATAGGGACTCATTCCGTAAGCAGCCCCCTGAACGGTAACGACTTGCTGTTCTTCCAGAAGGGCGAGAACAAAATCGGTATCGTTCTCAATTTTATTACCGTTGGCACTCGTTCTACCCATAAATGCGGCAATATTGATAAAGAGATAAAAGGCGCCTCCTGGTGTATGGCAATGTAATCCCGCTATCTCTTGTAATCGGCCTAAGACATAGTCACGTCGTTGGCTGTAAACCGTGATTCTCTCTTGTAGAAGATCTTGCGGGCCATTTAGTACTGCGACGGCCGCGGCTTGGGTAAGGGTACAAACGCCACTACTATTCTGAGTATTCACATTACTCATCGCATTGATTAATGGTTGCGGTCCACCGCAATAACCCAGACGCCACCCCGTCATCGAATAGGCCTTGGAAACTCCGTTAACCGTTAATACTCGATCAAAAAGAGCCGGCACCACTTCTGCCACAGTATAAAATTGACGATTATCATAAATAAGGTGTTCATAAATATCATCAGTGAGAACCCAAATATCGGGATACTTAAGTAAGCACTCGCCGATTGCGGTTAGCTCATCTTTAGTGGCGACTGAGCCCGTAGGATTACTTGGGAAATTAAGGAATACCCATTTTGTCTTAGCCGAGATGGCTGAATCAATCGCGGTGGCTTGAGGGATAAATCCATCCTCTTCCAGACAGCTGACCATCACGGGAATACCCCCAGCGAAACGGACAATATCAGCGTAACTAATCCATGCCGGGCTAGGAATTACCACCTCATCACCAGGATTGAGAGTCGCGAGCATGGCGTTAAAAATAATCTGCTTAGCACCACCAGCAGTCAGGATCTGGCTGATGGCATAATCCAAGTGATTATCTCTTTTGAATTTATTGCGGATTGCGTCACGTAATGCTGGGGTACCATCAGTAGGGGGGTAACGTGTATCACCGGCAAGTGCAGCGTTATATGCTGCATCAATAGCGTGTGGAGGGGTAGGGAAATCGGGTTCACCGGTGGAGAGCACGACAACATCAATACCCTGTGCCGCAAGATCTCGGGCTTTTTGCGTCATAGTGACTGAGGCAGAAACAGAAACTGTTGATAAACGTTCAGCAATGTCAGGCATAGAAATAGTTTCCAGAGGATATGGGTGGAGTTTGTGCCGTGCACAACGTAGGTAGAGGACGTCTTACCGAAGTAGAAACGTCGCGATAGAAGCAGAATAAAGTGCGGGCAGCTAACGCTGATAATAGTGCTTTGTTGTGGCGTCATAACCTAAGCTGATGGCGGTTAGGGAAGTTTATCCCAAACCTGGGTCAGTAATAATGTGCGGTAACATCATGAAATGCCATCGATAATGCCTTAGGGTTACTGTAGTGTTGCACCATTATGGCGCCCGTTGGCATGGGGTTCTGTATGTTCCATCCAAAAGAAAGCCTTATCTCTCTACCATCACCTCTTATTTCTCTCATTTCCTGAGCTGGCATCAATTTTGCTTATAGTTAAGTAAATATCGCTTAGCGAGGGAAGATGATGAACTTACGCCGACTGAAGTATTTTGTGAAAATCGTCGATATCGGTAGCTTGACTCAGGCTGCCGATGTTTTGCATATCGCGCAACCCGCATTAAGTCAGCAATTAGCGACACTCGAAAACGAGGTGAAACAGCAACTGGTCATTCGTACGCAACGCGGCGTAACGCCAACGGAGGCTGGTAAAATTCTTTATGCGCATGCCCAAGCCATTCTCCGGCAATGTGATCATGCGCAAAGCGCTATCGATGGGGCGGGAAAAGCGTTGAGTGGTCATGTTTCGGTTGGCCTTGCTCCCGGTACGGCAGCTCAACAATTAGCACTACCGTTAATGCAAGCCGTACAGCGCCAGCATCCAGGAATTGTGCTCTATTTTAATGAAAACTTCGGGACCACCCTGAGTGAACTCATTATGACGGGACGTATGGATATGGCCGTTCTTTATGATAACCGCGAAATCCATGGCTTACGCTTTATCTCGTTAATGAAAGAAAATCTCTATTTTGTCTGCCCACATAGCTTGGGTTCCGCCAAACAGACTATTAGCTTAACCGAAGTGGCAGGATACACGCTCTTTCTCCCCCGTATTTATAACCTGATGCGTAAAGTTATCGATGACGCCTTCGTTCAACAAGGGGTACCTTATCGCGTTAGCTGTGAGATCGAGTCGCAAACCACCCTTAACGCAGCTTTAGCGGAAGGATTAGGTTGCACCATTATGCCGGAATCTGCCGCTAGCGCGATGTTGGACCCCGCAAAGTCGTGGATGGCGAAAATTACTTCGCCAGAGATGCGGACGTCATTATCGTTCTGTATGTCTGACCATTTACCGTTATCGCAACCTGCCGAAGCAGTAAAAGAAATTCTTTTACAACTGATGGTTCCGCGCTCGCAGGATAATACGCCGCTAATGTTAGCCGGCTAATAAGCTTCTCTTATTGCGATAAAACAAAAGCCTCTTTTCGAAGGATCCTTGGCCCAAGATACATTGCTAATTCTAATCCCCTCGAAAAGATGGCGAGTAAGAAACGACGATGAAGGTAGAGACATTTAAGATTACCGATTTACGACAACTTGCTCTACATATGGCGAAGGCTCGCCTAGATGAGCTCGCGATTACCCAGCAAGGGATGTCGATACGTATGCGTTTTAGGCCATCGCCTTTCGTCGAGAATAACGAGGTTCCCACGCAAGAGACGACTGACCTCACGACACCCCCTAGTCTCGAACAGGACCCTCGACAGCCAGTTCTCGCTCAAGGTCCAGGTTACTTTTTAAGGCACCATCCTGCCCATCATCAAGAATACATCTCGCAAGGATCCATAGTGAAAGCCGGCGATATGTTAGGGGTAGTAAAAATGGGACAAATTTATCTCCCTATTTACAGCCCACTTGATGGGGAGGTAGTCGAGGTCATGGCAACAGAAAGTCAGGTGGAGTACGGACAAACCGTTATTGTACTAAAAGAGGGTTCAACAGAGGCGAGGGCATAAGCCGTACTTATTGGCTCACAGTGTTTACCTCTTAGGCGGTGGGAAAGAAAGCGAATACAGTCAACTTAACACTAAACGTCTTATGGCCCCAATGAGGAACGAAGTATGCCATTTTCAGATTATAAAGTTGCGTTAGTCACTGGAGCCTCTGCAGGAATGGGGGAAGCCATTGTCGAACGCTTGTGTCAGCAAGGTATTACCGTTCATGCTGTGGCTCGACGGCATGACTCGTTACAAGCTTTAGCAGAGCGAACCGGTTGTATTCCTCACGCTATAGATGTAGCGGACCTAGTCTCTCTTACTGAATTATGTAAAGACTTACAGGTGGATATCCTAGTCAACAATGCAGGGGTTTCCCGCCCAGGATCAATCCTGAATGCAGATGAAGAGGCAATTGATACACAGGTTGATGTGAATCTACGGGCGGTCTTACATTTGTGCCGTTTAGTCGTACCAGGCATGATGGCAAGAGACTGTGGTCATATTATCAATGTAACTTCTATCGCGGCGATTTATAACTTTAACGGTAATTCTATTTACCACGCGACCAAAGCTGGTGTTCACGCATTATCTCGTCAATTACGTGTCGACTGTTACGGAAAGCGGGTGCGTGTCACTGAAATTTGCCCAGGCAGAGTCGCGACCGACATTTTTGGGAATGTGACTGGCGACCATGAACAAGCTCGTAAACAGTTTATCGATGGTTTCGAATTACCAACGGCGAAAGATATTGCGGACTGTGTCGCCTTTGCGTTATCTGCCCCAGTAGCCGTTAATATCGGGAATATCGAAATTACGCCAACCCTACAAGTACCTGGCGGGCTCTCTACCATGCGCCCTGCTGATAGTCATCCAGCGCTGACTTAGGGAGCACTCATCATGGCACTCGATTTTAACGCAGTGTTGGCTGGCGACCATGGCTCGCTAATCGTCAAGGGTATTACGGTCAGTCTTGAGCTTGCGGTGGGTGCTTGGATAATGGCGATGTGCATCGCAGTAGTGTTGGTAATTATCCGTTTGAGCCATTCTCGACTCGCCAATGCGATGGTTGCTGCATATGTATCCTATCACCGCAACGTGCCCACTTTAATTCAATTAATGATTTGGTACTTTGCGATCCCGACCTTGCTACCATCGTCTTGGCAAGACGCGTTGAACAGTTATGACACGGAATTCATTTTCTCGCTTATCGCGCTTGGGTGTTGCCAAGGGGCTTATTTTTCTGAAGATATACGCAGTGGTTTACGTGCAATTCCCGCTGGGCAGACAGAAGCCGCGCGTGCTATGGGGATGGGATATCTGCAAGCTATGTGCTGGGTTATCTTACCGCAGGCAATACGTAATGCACTTTCCTCGCTGATTAACCATACCGTTCTACTTTTTAAGAATACCAGTTTGGCGATGGTGATTGGCGTTGCGGAGCTGACCTATGTTACACGAGATATTGAAAACGAAACGTTTCGTACCTTTGAATCCTACCTCGTTGCGAGTAGTGGCTATTTAGCCTTCTCACTCATTTTGATGGGGATAGGTGCCTTACTTGCCCGTCGCTTTCAGCGTGTCTACCAGAGGTAATCGTTATGTCTGATTTCTTAAATATCTTGCACAGTAATGGCGTATTACTCCTTATGGGGCAGTATCCGATGGGGCCGCTGGGTGGCGTGTTGTGTACCTTGTTGCTCTCTTTCTTGGCGTTGATATTTTCTTTTCCTGTCGGAATCTTAGTAGGGGTGGCACGACTCTCTCCGTGGCGGTGGTTACGAAATACGGCTGCCTGCTGGGTGTACCTGTTACGGGGAATTCCTCTAATGATGGTCATCTTTTGGACTTATTTTTGCGTCCCTCTACTCACTGGTCATGATGTCAGTGGATTCATGACAATGCTGTGCACCTTGGTAGTGTATGAAAGTGCTTATGTTGCAGAGATTGTTAGGGGGGGGATTCTCGCTTTACCCAGCGGGCAAACTGAAGCGGCGAGAGCGTTAGGGATGGGCTATATACGTACGCTCTTTTCAGTGATCCTACCTCAAGCGCTTTATAACAGTTTACCCAGCCTAATTAGCCAACTGGTCTCTATCGTAAAAGATACATCATTAGGCTATGTGATCAATGTGCCAGAACTGACCTACGCGGCGAACCAAGTCAATAATCAATTACTGACTAAACCGGTACAAGTTTTCGCTATTGTCGCGCTCGGTTATTACCTGATTAATTTTAGTTTAACTTGGCTTGCTGAAGCCTTGGAAAAGCGAATTACGACTAAACGGCAGGCTGCAGTATTGACAGTAAAGCATACGACACATCCCTTTCCCCTGACCAACACCCAATCACATTGAGGATAACTTATGCGGCCGATGATTATTTTTAACCAAGTCAACAAATGGTATGGCGAGTATCAAGCCTTAACTGATGTGAGTGCGGAGATAAAAAGTGGTGAAGTGGTCGTGGTTTGTGGCCCATCGGGTTCAGGAAAGTCAACACTTATCAGAACGGTGAACCGCTTAGAGCCTATCGAGCGGGGGGAGATTTTTTTTGATGGTTTGGATATTCATGGGAGTAGTTATCGACTAAATCACCTGCGACGACGGATAGGTTTTGTTTTTCAGAGTTTTAATCTTTTTCCGCATCTTTCAGTGATCGATAACGTGATGTTATCCCCGGTTAAAGTGTTGGGTGAAAAAAAATCAGACGCTAAGCGCTTAGCTGGTGAGCTACTAGAGCGAGTCGGGATGTCTCATCGTGCGGGCGCCTTTCCAGCACAGTTATCGGGAGGTCAGCAGCAACGCGTCGCGATTGCTAGGGCTTTAGCGATGAAACCTCCCGTTATGTTATTTGATGAACCGACGTCGGCCCTCGATCCAGAAATGGTAGGCGAAGTCTTGAGTGTCATGCGTGGATTAGCCCAAGAGGGGATGACCATGATGTGTGTGACGCACGAGATGAATTTTGCTCGCGAAGTCGCGGATACTATTTGGTTTATGGATCAAGGTAAAATTCTTGAGAAATCCACGCCTCAACATTTTTTTAGTGCTCCCCAACATCCAAGAGCACAACGGTTTATTACTGATTTAGCGGCGCATTGATAAATGCATCATTAAAAATTTAAAAAAAGTCTTAGGAAGCTTTTTACGCCTCTTGGCTAGCTCGGCCTAATATCGGTAGCAACATGGGTAATCTCTTCTGGTGAAATCTGACTTGAGGGGCGTTGAAGATTCAAACCCTCAAGTACATTCTATATCCTATTTTATTATGAGTTATAACTCTCTGTTATTAGATGGAAATCGCTAAAAGCTCGACAATGGTAGATCATTATTTTTATTTATGATTGTTAGAGGGCATGCGCGTGGATACTTCGCTGACCGCTGAATTCGCGAAAATACTTTTTACTCACACGCCGACCGATAAAGAAAGAACTGCCGCGCGCCGAGGGATCAGCGATTTTTTAGCCAGTTTGCTGCCAGTTTCTCTCGGTTCACTCCCCGATACGGGTAAGCAAGCAGTGCTGGATAATTTCCTTACAACGGCATCAGCAGAAAACACTGCGTTAAAGCTCGGCTACCTCAGCCATGCATTGGATTATGATGATTATCATGCGGCTTTTCGTGGGCATCCCTCTACTGTGATTCTTTCTAGCCTATTCGCCCTGAGCCACGCTCTGGGCCGCTTCACCATACAAGACTTTCTTGATGCTTATATTATTGGCGTTGAGGTGGCCGGACGTTTGGGGCGCGCTATAGGAACACGCCATTACAGTATGGGACTTCATAGTACAGCGACCCTAGGCCCACTGGCTGCCACCGCGGCATGTTGTCGCTGGCTTGCACTCTCTCTCGAACAGACACAAATCGCGCTGGGCTTAGCGGCGACACAGTCTTCAGGGTTGCGCGCACAGTTTGGTTCGGCGACTAAGCCGCTGCATTCAGGATTTGCTGCACGCAGTGCGGTGAACAGCGTGCAACTTGCGATGGCTAATTTTCCTGGGCAAGAGAGTGGCGTTTTGGAAAGCTTTCTAAGTGTACTGGGTTACCAAGCAGAACAACCTCAACTGCTGCTAGCGGACTGGGCTACGCCATGGCGTATCATTGAACCAGGTTTAGAATTTAAGCGCTACCCAACCTGTGGTGGGACACATAGTGCCGCTGAGGCAGCCTTCACGCTCCGCCAAAATTGTTTCGAATTGGGCGTTAGCGATTTTCATACGGCAATAAAACGTATTGAAGTCAGTTTTCCGCCAGGTGCAGATACGGCACCCAATATTTACCATCCTGTCGATGGGATCCAAGCTCGATTTAGCTTGGAATACGTGATTGCCGATGCTCTAGTTAATGGTTCTCTCGCACTTGAGCATTACACAGCAGTGCCTGTGAATCCATCGTTGAGCGCCTTGGCGGCACGGGTTGAACGTTGTCCTGATTTTTCCGCTCCGGCTGATGAACTTGACCCCGATAGGCGTTTTCATCGAGTTACCCTCTTTTTAGATGATGGTAGGAAAATTAGCCACTGCGTAACGCGACAGGAGACCGCTGCGACCTACACTGATGTGGATAAAAAATTAGCAGTCAGTTTAGCGTTACTTCCCTCTGCAATTGCTGAACAGTTTTCAGCAACGCTTACATTAGACAGTGACAAGCAGCTGCAACAGCTCGCGTCACTACTCTGCTCATAACAATTAAGGATTTATGATGGCTGTTACTCAATTGCCTAAACGTCAATTACGTTTGGGACTTTTTGTTCAAGCACTAGGACACCATGTTGGGGGGTGGCGTGCTGACGACGCTCAAGGGTCGCCTACCGATATTGAATGGTTTACATGGATCGCAAAAACGGCGGAAAAAGGGCTATTTGATATGTTTTTTGTCGGGGATGCCCTGGCAACAAGTGTGCACCGCTTACCTTCGACCATGTCACGCCTTGAACCTTTAACTTTGCTCTCTGCGTTAGCGGTACAAACTACGCATATTGGATTAGCCGCAACGGCATCCACCACTTTTGACCAACCTTTTCATTTGGCTCGTGCACTCTCGTCGGTTGATCACATCAGTCATGGTCGTTGTGCCTGGAATGTGGTGACTTCGTTCTCAAGCGATGCGGCCAAAAATTTTAGCCGCAGTGATTTACCCAACCACGCTGAGCGTTATGAGATGGCACGAGAGTTTCTCGACGTAAGTTTTAAACTGTGGGAAGGATGGCAGCCAGGCGCTATCGTTAAAAATAAAGCAACGGGCCAGTATTCAGATGAGGAGAAAATACAGGCGGCTAACCATAAAGGGCGATTTTTCCAAGTACAGGGTCCGTTAAATATTGCGCGTTCACCACAGGGACGTCCGGTCATTATTGAAGCGGGCTCTTCTCCTGCCGGGCAACAGCTCGCCGCACAAACTGCGGAAGTAGTCTTTACTGCCGCAGCGTCGCTAGATGAGGGGCAAGCTTTTTATCGAAGCCAAAAACATTATGTTCAAGAGGCTGGGCGCCAAGCCGATCATCTATTAATTTTACCCGGTGTGATGCCTATCGTTGGGCACACTCGTGAAGAGGCAATGGCGACCTGGCATCAGTTGAACGAGTGGGTCGATATCGACAATGGTATCGAACAGCTTTCGACTCGCTTTGGTGTCGATGTTTCACACTATCCGCTGGATGAACCCCTTCCAGAGATTGAGGTGGCTGAAGCAGGTCAAAGCCGAGTAAAACTACTGTTAGACTTAGCTAAACGTGACAATCTTACCCTTAGGCAGCTGGCAGCAGTCGCGGCAGGATCGCGAGGGCATCGCGTTATCATAGGAACTGCACAAGATATAGCCGATGATTTTCAACAATGGTTAGAGCAAGAGGGCGCTGATGGCTTCAACATTATGCCTGCAGTGCTCCCTAACCAATTAGCTCTCTTTGTCGAATTAGTTATCCCTGAGTTACAACGTCGTGGTTTATTCCGCACTGAATACCAATTTACGACCCTACGTCAAAATCTTGGCTTACCGACACCAGAGATTAATTTCAGCAACGTTTCTCCACTGAATACTCATAAGGAATAACAGATGAAAAAGCGCTTACTTCTCTCTTTATTCGCTGTAATCTTACCTGTCAAAAGCCTATTGGCTGCCGACCAGAATGTTGCCTATGTGAGTAGTGTTCACACCGCTGCAGATGCATCGTTGCATGCAAGCTTACCGCAAGATATTCAGAGACAGGGTTTTATCGTCGCGGGTACTAACCCGAATACGCCACCGACGACTTTTTATCAAGCCGATAATAAGACTTTAGCGGGGCGAGAAATCGACATTGTGAGTGCCGTAGCCGAGCGACTGGGTATTGCTGTGCATTGGCGTGATACGGGGGGCTTCGACAATATTATCCCCGGACTGAAATCGGGCCGTTACGATGTTGCGGCTGCCAATATCGATGCGACAAAGCAACGCTTAAAACAGGTGGATTTCGTCGGATATTATAACGCTTCCAAGCTCGCGCTTATTGCTCGTAAAGATTCAGCATTAGGCCCGTTTAATCAATTTATGGCGTTATGTGGCCAAACCGTCGGCGCCGGTGCGGGAACCTCGCAAGTCACTCGCCTTCAAGCAGCAAGTGACCAATGTAAAGCGGCTAATAAACCTGCTATTTCTATTCCTATTTTCCCTGACCGCCCGGCAGGGGTTCAGGCGGTAATCAGTGGGCGTGTACCGATGTTTTTTGGTCCTTATGAAGGTTTACGCTATCAAGTGAGCCAAGTTAAACCGCTCGCTCTCGCGGGGGAACTGACGATTGAGGATACTATTGTTTCTATTGCGCTCCCTAAGGGGTCAGCGCTGGAAAAACCGATTCAGGCGGCGCTAAATTCGTTAATTGCTGATGGTACCTATCAAAAGATCCTCGATAAGTGGCAAATAGGTTTTGGTGCAATCAAGCATGCCGGGATTAATGATGAGGTTGCTCGATGAATGTGCGGCCATCTTCCCAACGCCCAGCTTTAAAAATTATTGAACATCGACATTATGGGCGTTGGCTCAGTGCAGTAGTCGTGTTACTCATTTTGGGTTTTTTCGCCTCTTCCATTGCGAGTAATCCTAATTTTGAGTGGGATGTTGTCTTACAAAACCTCACAGAGGACTCGATCCTAAGTGGGGTAGTGATGACTATCAAGCTGACCTGCATCTCGGTTTTATGCGGCTTTGCGGGAGGGACGTTACTGGCCTTTATGCGCTTATCGGCGAACCCTGTGCTCTCCTGGGTGAGCTGGGCGTATATTTGGTTCTTTCGTGCAGTACCGATGCTAGTACAGCTATTCCTGTGGTACAACATCGCTACACTCTATCCAAAACTCTCCCTGACTCTGCCTTTCTACGGCGAGATTTGGACGGTAAAAACTAACCAATTGATTAGCCCCTTCAGTGCGGCGGTCATCGCGTTAGTGATGCACCAATCCGCTTACGCAGCAGAGATAATTCGAGCGGGTATTCAAAGCGTGAGCGTCGGGCAATTGGAAGCGGCTAAAGCACTGGGGTATCGTCCAGGGCAAATCTTTCGCCAAACAGTGTTACCTCAAGCCATGCGCGCGATATTACCGCCTGCCGGGAATGAAGTGATTGGTCAGTTAAAAACGACCGCCGTCGTCTCAGTCATCGCGCTGCAAGATGTCCTCTATTCCGCGCAAATAATTTATCAGCGAACCTATGAAGTGGTTCCGTTATTACTGGTGGCTACAGCATGGTATTTACTGATGACCTCAGTACTGTCGATCGGCCAACACTATATAGAAGTTTTCTATAGCCGTGGAAATGTACCGGATAAGCGAAAATGGTTTCGTGCTAAACCAGAAAATAGTGAGGCATCATCATGAGTGAGTCGATAACGCTGCGGGGTATTCGTAAGCAATTTTCAGGCAAAACTATCCTGCATGACGTTGACTTAGATATGGCAGCTGGTTCAGTGACCGTGATACTAGGCCCTTCAGGCTCAGGAAAATCAACCTTATTGCGCTGTATTAATCACCTTGAAAAAGTGGATTCAGGCACAGTTCATGTCGGTCAAGAATTGATTGGCTATCGTCAAAAAGGGCAGTATTTAGTCGCGCTTCCTGAGGCGAAAACTGCCCGGCAACGCCAAAAAATAGGCATGGTGTTTCAACAGTTCAACCTATTTCCCCATCGGACTGTTTTGCAAAATATTATGGATGCACCGCAGCGTATCCTGAATATCAAGGCTGACTCGGTTAAAGCACGTGCGATGGATCTGTTAACGCAAGTGGGGCTAGAGCATCGTATCCATGCTTGGCCGCGAGAACTTTCTGGTGGTCAACAACAACGTGTAGCGATCGCTAGAGCTTTAGCGATGCAACCAGAAGTGATGCTTTTTGATGAGCCGACTTCAGCCTTAGATCCAGAATTAGTCGGTGATGTCCTTCAAGTGATGAAAAAGCTTGCACAATCAGGTATGACAATGGTGGTAGTTACCCATGAGATTGGCTTTGCACGTGAAGTCGCTGACAACATTGTTTTTATGGATCAAGGAAAAATTGTAGAGACCGGTACTCCCGACTCACTACTTGATAACCCACAACATCCACGACTACGTGAATTTTTATCAAGCGTGCTGTAGTAAGGTTCTGATTGCTAACCTTTTCGCCGGTATCGCGAGGAGGTTAGCGTTATCATTCCCAATAATGATGATTTTGCTAAAGGCAGAGGGAGTGACTTATTAAGTGACGACATAAGCTATTACCTTCACAGGTCTGGCTAGCACATTGGGATTAGATCAAATTATTCTCTCAGTATGACTGTGAGAGGGCACTTAGGCTGAACACAGATTGCCGTCTTGTTTACATTTACCTATTTAGCACTCGTCTCCATCCAGTACGGGCCGGTAAATCATAATGTATCTTGAAAAATATTTACTCGTTGAAATTTAGCGCAGCTATTCGTCGGCGGATCGTCTTGCAAACTCTTGGTCACTAAGGAAAATAAAATCATTATGATTAATAATAATAACCAAATTATCCATTTCTTCTGTTAGAGAAAATTTTTGAGCACTAGTTATCTTATCTAAATTTACCGTTACGCCAATATATTGAGCAAGTAAATAAATAACACTTTTATTTTCAACTATTTTTCCAGATGGGACACTAATAATAATTTCTACGTTTGGGACTAATGAAATAATTTTTGTCATTGAGATACCTTTATTTATTACACTCAATGATCATACTGAGTAAATTGCACCGTCGCATTAACAAAAAAAGAAAGGCGATATCATTTTTTGTGATAGAAAAAATGGCATGAAATTTTTTTCTCTTAACGAATTATTTTATAATTTACGGGTGTACTTTCGATATAAACCAACACCATGATCCTAATAGTGAAATTCCCAAATTTGATCACAAACGATCGTACTCAATAAATAATTGGCTTATTTTTATTGATAGGAATAATCTAGGCTTTTGGTGATTGTGATAGAGAATACCTTGCTGTGATGGGGTGGAGATAGAGTGTTTTACACTGCTTTGATCAGTACTACTAGCATAACTAGGTTGAGCTGAAGGGGCGGTTCTTATTGTGAAGATAAAATAAGCTCATCGAGCTTTTCGAAGTGGTATTAAATAATAAACGGCCTGTGGGTATTATTGATTAGCCAGTTTAACCCGGCTAATCATGAGTAGTTTTCAACTATAATTTGGAGCGACTTAGCTTTGGTATTGTTATAGGGTATAAAACAAACCTATCCCTAACCCTAATAGTAAAATATAAGCTAAACAATATTTTAAAGTGCTAGACATTATCTCACCGCTAAGATGTTCTAGTTTACTGGCCGATACCGCAATGGCAATACTTTGAGGAGAGATCATCTTACCCCCAGTGGCTCCAGCCGTATTCGCCGCAGCGAGGGCGTGAGGATCGATTCCCAGCTGATGCGCGGCGGTGGCTTGTAGCTTACCGAATAGCACATTGGCATTGGTGTCACTACCGGTAACGAACGTTCCCAACGCACCGATGACCGGGGAGATAAAGACATAACCCACTCCTGTCGTCGCGACCAGCGTTGTGGCGATAACGGTAATCATGCCGCTTTTATCCATCACCGTAGCCATCGCGACGATAGCTAAAATCGCGACGATAGATTTTTTAAGTTGCAGAAAGGTGGTGATAAGTAGGCTAAGCATTTGTTGCGGGCGGCTACCTTGAATAGCTCCGCCAATCAAAGAGGCCAGCAGTATCAACACGCCAGGAGTGATAAGCCACTCAATTTTTAGTTGTAGCGTTTCAGTCGGCGTTAGGGGGAAAGGGAGTTGACTAGAGACTTCTCCTAATGTTTGTTTAATCGCTTGAAATAGGGGAGAGCAGAGTACAATAAAGATAAAAGTAAACAGATAAATAAGGCTTGCCCTGAACAGTAAAGGGGGGGCGACACTTTGCGTACTGTGGCCAGATTTTCGGTAACGGGCAAGGATAATGGTCGCGATTAAGCCACCCAGACTCCCGGCAAAGGCGGGTAATTCTGCGCCTAAATAGTGCGCCACAATATATTGTGGAAGCAGTGATGCGATACCGCAACAGAGTGTGATTAAAAATACCCCTCGGATAGCCTTAACACCGCCACCGATAATTGCTACCAATACGAAAGGCAGAAGAATATTGAAGGCGGCTAATTGTACGATAATGTGCGTACTCAAGGTCTGTACGGCGAGACCGGTTTGCTCGGCGAGCATAATCACAGGAATACCTACCGCGCCAAAGGCGGTGGGGACGGAGTTGGCGATTAGCGAAACTACGGCAGCCTTTAGAGGCGTAATACCCAAGGCAATAAGAATACCTACCGGAATCGCGACAGCGGTTCCATAACCTGCAACGGCTTCAAGAAATCCGCCGAATCCCCAAGCGATAATCAAGACTTGTATTCGTTTATCGTCGCTGATTGCCGCTAAAGCCTGTTTAATAATTGCCATACTACCGTTTGCCAGCATCAGGTTGTAACCATAGATGGCGGCAAAGATTACCAGTACTATGGGCCACAGTCCTTTCGTCGCCCCATAGAGCGAGGCCATACTTAAGGCTTGTAAAGAGAGACCAAAGTGCCATCCCGCAATACCCCAAGTCACGAGTAGTGTGATAGGTACGGCGTAATGTACCGCAACGTTCAACATTAAAATGAGAATAATCAGTAGGGCTAGAGGGGCTACCGCTAAAAGAAACGAGGGTATATCCGTCATCATGTCCATTCCTTGAAGAAAGAGAGCAAAGATTAACCACTCCAAAACTATACGCAGTTTACTGTCGCAATATATTGATTTAGGGCATAAAGCCACGCACAGAGAGGGATTCGCTATGACCTCTCACTCTTACAAACCTCAGTCAACGAGCCTGCGATAAAGTCGTTAACTGGAGTGAGTGCTGCGTTGCTCAGGCTCTTTCTGAGAATAACGTTTAGAGTCTGGCACGGCACTTGCTTTAGAGATCCTTTGACTTAGTAGGAGGTCTCCTTATGTCGACGTATCGCTACCGTATCTTTGGATTGCTGTTTTTAGTGGCACTCGTTAACTATATTGACCGTGGTGCGCTCTCTTTTGCCGCGACCGCTATTGCTCAGCACTATAACCTCAGCAAGGTGGCCCTGGGCGCATTACTCGGGTATTTCGGCATAGGTTATTTGTTGGGTTCACTGTGTGGAGGTTTTCTGGCCGATCGCTATGGGACTCGTAGAATTTGGCTGATTGCTGGGGTGAGTTGGTCTTGTTTAGAGATGATGACAGCATGGGCGGGGGAACTCGGGATCTCGTTACTCGGCGGTTCAGCCTTAATGGGATTCGCACTGTGTCGGATCCTTTTTGGAATGAGTGAGGGACCAGCTTACGCATTGATGAATAAAACGATTGCCTACTGGGCGCCTGATCAGGAACGCGGGGCTGCACTATCAATTGGTCTGCTCAGTACTCAGATTGGTGCAATGCTTACTGCACCGATTGCGGTAGGGTTAATGTTACTCACCGGGCACTGGCAAACGATGTTTATTGTGTTGGGAGGATGCTCGTTGTTGATGATGCTGCTATTTGCTAAGGCCTTTCGCAATAGTCCCTCAGAGCATCCTACCATTAGTGAGGCGGAGCAACGCTACATTACTGAAAACCAAAAAAGTGCAGGAGACACTGGGGAAAAATTGGCTTGGTGGCAATTCTTTACTTCGCGGACTTTGGTCTGTAACGCTTTAGGCTACTTTAGTTTTCTCTACATTACTTTCACATTAGTCACTTGGATGCCCAAATATTTGCAAGATACCTTCCATTATGATCTTCACGCCCTCTGGTATGTCGCGATGATTCCATGGAGTGGCGCGGCAATAACCGTACTTTGTGGCGGTAAAATAACGGATTTTCTCTTACAACGTTTCCAGCATTTACGTATTGCTCGTAACTTGTTCGCGGTGGTCAGTTTGGCTGGGGCCGCAAGCTGTTTTCTGGCCATCCCTTCAGTCGGATCGGCGGCGGCGGTTATCGCCCTAATGACACTTGGCAATGCTTTCAATGCATTAATTAATAATATCTATTGGTCGGTTGTCATTGATGTCACGCCTAAAGCCTCAGTCGGGACTTATAGCGGAATGACCCTGGCGATTGCGAATAGCTCCGCCATTATTTCGCCCATTCTCTGCGGGGCGTTGGCGGAATATTATGGCTATAACGCGATGTTCTGGGTAACAGGGAGTTTAGCTTTATTTAGTATGTGTGCGATGGCATTTCTGCAACCGGAGAAGCGGTTGGTTGCGAGAAGGGCGGCGATACCACGCTCCGTCACCTCTCCCCAACTCTAGGAATAGGCTATGCTAAAGATTCTATTTCTCGCCAAAGCATATTGATGGATGAAAAAAGTAGGTCATAAGATAGCCTGGTGTATTGGGCTACTTTTCTTAGCTCAGAGGGCAGAGGCTGAGCTTCCCCAAGTTGGGGCATTGTTGCCTGCTGTGCAGGTGCAACGTGGTGGAGAAATTATTCTCAACCAAGGGGAAGAAGCACGCCAATCTTGGCAGCCTTCTTGGCCTCAATCACGACCACAATTAATTATTCATGTTGCGGGACGTTTGACAGCCAAACAACAGCTCGAGCCGGTGATTACCCAGCTTGCCCGTACGCAGTGGGTAAATCAACACGTCGATATGACGACGATTATTAACACTGATGACAGTATCTGGGGAAGCGCGCCTTTTGTTGAACACAGTATCTTGAATAGCAAAAAACACTCTCCAAGTAGCCATTTCGTGTTGGACACTAGTGGCGTGGTAGCCCACCGTTGGCAGCTTCAAGCCGAGAGTGCCGCCATTATTGCAACGACGGGACAGGGGCAGGTTATTTTTTTCCAACAAGCGCCTTTTTCTGCGGCAAGTATTCAGCGACTGCTTAACCTATTACAGCAGAAGGTAAAAAATGATTTAAATTCATCTTTTCACTAACATTTTTGACTGGGTCAGCTACGCTTAATGTAATGAGAAATACTATCTATTTAACCTGTTGGTAATAAGGGGCGGCTATGTCGATCGGTAAGGAAAAAAGCGAAGGAAAGGTGACTGATCCGATTACGCTTACCCTTAGCGCTATTGAACAGCGATTAGATCAACTCCTTCCGAACCCGTCTGAACGGGAAAAAGTGAGCTTGGCGATGCGTGAGGGGACATTAACGCCCGGTAAGCGCATACGGCCATTGCTGCTCCTTATGACTGCGCAGGACTTAGGATATCAATCTTCGCCACGAGGATTGCTCGATTTTGCCTGTGCGGTTGAAATTGTTCATGCCGCATCGCTGATTATGGATGATATGCCTTGCATGGATAATGCGCTGATACGTCGCAATCAGCCGACGGTGCATCGCAAATTTGGAGAAGCCGTGGCGTTATTGGCGGTGGTTGCCCTGATCAGTAAGGCATTTCAAATTATTAGCCAAGCGGAAGGGATCAGCGAGTTCGCGAAAAACTTGGCGGTTGCCGAACTCTCTCAGGCCATAGGTGTTCAGGGGCTGGTGGAGGGACAATATCAAGATTTAAATGCTGACGAGAATGCTCGTAGCCCAGAAGCGATTGCACTGACCAACCATTATAAAACGAGCACACTGTTTTGCGCGGCCTTACAGATGGCTGCGATTGCGGTCGGGGCGGATGATGTGACACGTGATCAACTGCGTCACTGCTCCTTTAACCTTGGGCAGGCCTTTCAACTGTTGGATGATTTATCGGACGGTTCTCTCTTCACTGGGAAAGATCCTCATCAAGATCTCGGCAAATCGACATGGGTCAATGTCTTCGGGGCGCGAAAAAGTGAAAAGCGGCTGCGAGATCATTTAGGTAATGTGAGTCTGCATTTCTCACAAGCTTGTCAGCATAGCCGCCAAACTCAGCAATTTGTCGAACAGTGGTTTGCCCAAAAACTTGCTGCGGTGGGCTAGGAAACGTCGATGAGTCATTATGCGGTGATCGCGCCACCCTTCTACAGTCACCTTAATGCCCTTGAACAGCTCTCGCTGGCATTAATCGAGCAAGGCCACCGTATTACCTTTTTTCAGCAAGCCGATGTTCGCAGCCTAATCCGATCACCAGCCATCGGTTTTTATACCCTGGGGGCGAAGACCCATCCGACGGGAACGTTGCGTCATACCTTATCTTTGGCGGCGAAACCCTTAGGACCGTCGATGTTTCGTCTCATTGACGATATGGCAAAAAGTACTGCGCTATTTTGTCGTGAATTACCTGCAGCGTGCCGAGCGCTATCGATCGATGGGATCATTGTCGACCAGATGGAGCCAGGGGGCGCATTGGTGGCTAAAAAACTGGATCTTCCCTACGTCTCTGTCGCCTGTGCACTCCCACTGAATCGTGAAGCCGGTTTACCTCTGGCGGTAATGCCATTTAGCTACCAGCAATCGGCGCAAGCGTATAAACGCTATGAAACCAGCGAGCGCATCTATGATTGGATGATGCGTAAACATGACGATGTTGTGGCGCACTATGCCCAAGACTTTGGACTAAGGGAGATTACTCAGTTACATCACTGTTTCTCGCCCTTAGCCCAATTAAGCCAATTAGTACCGGAACTCGATTTTCCGCGCCATCAGTTACCTGACCATTTTCACTGTGTCGGCCCTCTGCGGGCGAGTACTCGCACCACAAGTATTTCAGCACCCTCAACGCATCAGCGGTGTAAGGTTTATGCCTCGCTGGGAACTCTCCAAGGGCATCGCTATTCCCTATTTAAAAAGCTGGTTTCCGCTTGCCAGCACGCCGAGGCTGAGTTGTTGATCGCCCATTGTGGGGGATTAACGGCAGGGCAAAGTGCGGCGTTAGCTAAGAAGGATAATGTCGAGGTGGTGGACTTTACTGACCAGCCACAAGCTATTGCTGCCGCAAATATCACCATTACCCATGGCGGGATGAACACCGTTTTGGACAGCATTCAGCACTTAACCCCGCTATTGATCATGCCGCTAGCATTTGACCAACCCGGCGTCGCTGCGCGTGTCGTGCATCATGGCGTGGGGCAGAAGTTATCCCGTTTGGCGAGCGGTAAATCGTGGGGAGAACAATTAAGTCACTTAGGTGAGCAGCCAGGGATAAGGGCGAACCTTTTACGGCTAAAGCGGGCCATTGACCAAGCGGGTGGTAGTTGCCATGCCGCATCATTAGCGAGTCAAGCGCTACGCTTTGGGCAACCGGTTATCGCCAGAGGTAAACATGGCTGATTATGATCTTATTTTAGTTGGCGCAGGATTAGCCAATACACTCATCGCCCTCAGGCTTAAGGCCATCCAACCGCATCTTTCGTTACTGCTTATAGAAGCCGACGAGCAGCCCTTAGGAAACCATACTTGGTCGTTCCATCGAGATGATTTAACCGAGAGCGAATTCGAATGGATAGCGCCTTATATTAGTTACCAATGGTCAGGCTACGATGTTCGTTTTCCCAAACTGCATCGGACCCTTTCTGGTGGATATTACACCCTGACGTCCGAGCAACTTACTACGCACCTTAGCGAACAACTAGGCGAGAGCATCTTGACCGGAGCAGGGGTTAATACGCTGAACGACGAGTCGGTCACATTGGAGGACGGACGAGAAATCTTTGCTCACGCTGTTATCGATGGTCGAGGATTTCGGCAAGACCCATCGATGGCGATTGGTGTCCAAGCATTTGTCGGTCAAGTCTGGCAGTTGGCTGCGCCTCATGGACTTACGCGCCCCATATTGATGGACGCAACGGTCGATCAACAGCATGGCTATCGCTTTGTTTATACCTTGCCTCTGACAGAGGATCAGTTATTGATCGAAGATACCCATTATATCGATCACGCTGATCTCTCTTTAGCGCGTGGTCGAGACAATATCAGCGATTATGCCAACGCGCAGGGCTGGCAGTTAGCAAGCCTACTACGTGAGGAACACGGGAATTTACCAATTACTTTAGCGGGGAAGTTTAAGCGCTTTTGGGCGAGTCAACCCACCGCTGCCAGTGGCTTACGCGGAAATCTTTACCATGCTACCACTGGCTATTCACTGCCACACGCCGTAGCGTTAGCCGATGAAATAGCGAAAATGTCTTGTGTGACCAGCCCTTGTTTACGCTCGCTGACTTACCAATTTTCACACCGTTCATGGCGAAAGCAGCGTTTCTTTCGCTTGTTAAACCGTATGCTTTTTCTTGCCGGTCCAGCGACACAACGCTGGGAAGTGATGCAGCGATTTTATCGTCTCAAGGCTCCACTGATTACGCGCTTTTATGCGGGAAGGCTCACCCCTTGGGATAAGCTTCGCCTAGTCAGTGGCAAACCCCCCGTGCCGGTCATCGCTGCGGTTAAAGCCATTATTACACCGCTTATTAAATGAGTCCTAGTATGAAAAAAACTGTTGTTATCGGTGCCGGATTTGGTGGATTAGCGTTAGCCATTCGTCTTCAAGCTGCGGGTATCGCCACACTATTATTAGAGCAACGGGATAAACCGGGTGGTAGAGCATACGTCTATCAAGAACAGGGGTTTACCTTTGATGCAGGACCGACGGTCATCACCGATCCTACGGCATTGTTTGAACTGTTTGACTTGGCAGGGAAAAGGATAGAGGACTATGTCGAACTCCTGCCAGTAAAGCCGTTTTATCGTCTTTGCTGGGAGAATGGTAAAGTCTTTGATTACGACAACGATCAAGCTGAACTGAACCGTCAGATCTTGGCCTTTAATCCCGCAGATGTACAAGGCTACCAGCGGTTTCTTGCCTACTCACAAGCCGTCTTTAAAGAGGGTTATTTAAAATTAGGCACAGTTCCTTTCCTCTCTTTCAAAGAGATGTTACGTGCGGCGCCACAATTGGGGCGGTTACAAGCATGGCGAAGCGTGTACAGTAAAGTGGCGAGCTATATACAAGACGAGCATCTACGCCAAGCTTTCTCCTTCCACTCTCTGCTGGTCGGCGGAAACCCCTTTGCCACATCATCGATTTACACTTTAATACATGCCCTCGAACGTGAGTGGGGCGTCTGGTTTCCCCGTGGGGGAACCGGGGCCCTAGTACAAGGCTTGGTGAAATTATTCCAGGATCTGGGTGGAGAACTGCTGCTGAATGCAAAAGTGGACCGGATCGAGTGTGCACAGCGACGTATTACCCAAGTCTCCCTAGAAGATGGTCGAGAGTTTAGCGTTGCGGCGATTGCCTCCAATGCCGATGTCGTACATACCTACCGACATTTGCTACGCGGACATTCTCCCTCGGAGGAGTATGCCGAAAAATTGGTTAAAAAGCGTATGAGTAACTCGTTATTTGTGCTCTATTTTGGACTCAATCATCACCATGATCAGCTCGCTCATCATACTGTTTGTTTTGGTCCCCGTTATCGGGAGCTCATCGATGAAATCTTCAACCACGATGGGCTGGCAGAGGATTTCTCACTCTACTTGCATGCGCCTTGTGTCACCGATCCTTCCTTAGCCCCTGACGGTTGTGGCAGCTATTACGTCTTAGCCCCTGTTCCGCATCTTGGTACTGCGGCACTGGATTGGGAGGTGGAGGGGCCTAAATTACGCGACAAGATTTTTGCTTACCTTGAAGAGCATTACATGCCCGGTCTACGTAGCCAATTAGTGGTGCAGAGAATGTTTACGCCATTCGATTTCCGGGATCAGTTACAAGCATGGCAAGGATCGGCTTTCTCGATCGAACCGATCTTGACGCAAAGTGCGTGGTTCCGCCCACACAATCGCGATAAAACTTTAGAAAATCTTTATCTGGTCGGCGCGGGTACGCATCCAGGCGCTGGCGTACCTGGGGTGCTTGGTTCGGCCAAGGCAACCGCTGGCTTAATGCTTGAGGATAATCATGGATAATCACGATCTGGATAAACATGTTAAACAGACGATGGAGATCGGATCGAAAAGTTTCGCCGCCGCTTCTACGCTGTTCGACCCGACGACGCGACGCAGTGTATTGATGCTTTATGCGTGGTGTCGTTATTGCGACGATACCATCGACGATCAAGTCCTTGGTTTTAGTGCTAGTCAGCCAGCGAGTACCACGGTTGCCACACGCTTGGCCGATTTACGGACTCAGACGGCCAGTGCTTTCGCGGGGGAACCCCAATCTCTCCCCGCTTTTGCCGCCCTGCAGCAGGTGATCAACGAACATGGCTTAAGCCAACAATTTGCGTTCGATCACCTACAAGGTTACGCGATGGATGTTAATCAAACCCATTACGGCACCATTCAACAGACCCTAACCTACTGTTATCACGTCGCGGGTGTCGTTGGACTAATGATGGCCCAAATTATGGGGGCACGGTCAGCCGCGACGCTGGACAGTGCCTGCGATTTAGGATTAGCGTTTCAGCTAACGAATATCGCGCGTGATGTGGTAGAGGATGCCGAGGCAGGTCGTTGCTATCTCCCCGAGCAGTGGTTAATCGAGGAAGGCTTAAGCCTCGATAATTTCGCTGACCCTCATCACCGTCAAGCCTTGAGTCGTGTCGCGGCACGACTTGTCGATTATGCCGATCCTTATTATCACTCGGCTTATCAAGGTCTGCCGGCATTGCCCCTGCGTTCAGCTTGGGCGGTCGCCACGGCCCGGCGCGTTTATCGTGCGATTGGCCGTCGTGTAAAACAGGCGGGAGCCGGCGCTTGGCAGCAGCGTCTGTCGACTTCTAAAGGGGAAAAATTATTAATGCTTGTCGCCGCCGCAGGGGATGTCATGATGAGTCGCTTACAGACGACGCCTCAGCGTTCTGGCGCTTTGTGGCAGCGGCCATAGCGCGTTGGCGCTTTTTATAGTCTTTGAGCTGAGCTTGGATTTTTTCAACTGGTGGCGCATAGATAAAACCAAACGAGACGCAGTCTTCCTTGCCCCTTACGGCGTGATGAAAATGGTGGGCTAGATAGAGACGGCGTAGATAGCCTTTATGGGGAACATAACGAAAAGGCCAGCGCTGGTGGACTAATCCATCGTGCAGAATAAAGTAGATTACCCCATAAAGCGTCATCCCTGCACCGATCCACTGTAATGGCCAGATCCCATGACTCCCTGCAAAGATCAAGGCGATAGCGATCCCAGCGAATACTAACGCATAGAGATCGTTGACCTCAAAGATCCCGTGCCGAGTTTCATGATGCGATTGATGCCACCCCCAGCCCCAGCGATGCATCACATATTTGTGCATTGCAGTGGCGACGACTTCCATCACCAGTACCATTACGACGACGATTAGCAGGTTAATAAACCAGGGCATTAAGTTAATCCTTGTTAACAGATAATGATTGGGGTAATCGACTATCCGGCGTTATATTTTCAAGGGTTACCCAGAAGTCAGTCGTCAAAAAATAGCATAGTCAATAAATTGCCCCGTAGCGAGCAGTGCGTTGTCATATCAATTATTATCGAGTCAGGCCGCTACGGCGGCTTAAACCTAGTAAGGGGTGTTCATGTATAGTCATGTTGTAGTCGGTGCTAAAGATATTGCCGTAGCACAGCGTTTTTATGACGCGATTTTTTCGCATATGCCACTCGATGAGCAAGGCTTAGATAAATTGGAACGTCCTTTTTATCGGCAGGGTAAGCAGCGTTTTATTATTACGCTACCGATTAATGGTCAACCTGCCACTGCCGCCAACGGTGGTACTATTGGTTTTGAGTTAGAGAGTTGTGAGGCAGTGTATGCGTGGCATAAGTCGGGTATAGACCATGGTGGTAGCAGCGCAGAATCGGCACCGCATATCCGTGAAGACGGTAAATGCGTGGCCTACTTACGCGACCCTACCGGAAATAAACTCTGCGCGTTTTATCAGTCGTAAGGGGTGTGTGTTAAAATGCCCTTCTCTAAGGAAGGGCGTAAACCATTAACTACTTTTTATCGAGAGAGTAAGGCCCTGCACCTGTCACCGACAACAGTAATAGCCCACCAATAATACTGATATTTTTGTAGAAATTAATTTCTGCGGCCATCTGTGCCGTACCACTCATTGACCAGAAAGGGTGGCCGATAATCGCCGTGGCTAAGGTATAAAGGGCCAGGATAAGTGCAATAGGTCGAGTAAAGAATCCCAGTATAATCGCCAGTCCCGCGAAGAATTCGAGTACTACTGCCATTAACGCAGCCACTGTCGGCAAAGGAGTTCCCAATGCTTTCATATAGTCGACGGTACCGCCGAAGTGAATCAATTTTTCATAGCCGAAGATGACAAATAATAACATCAGTAAAAAGCGGGCGATAAGGAGCACACTTGGCTGCTGTTTAGTTAAAGTGAAATATTGCATGGAATTCCTCATTATTAATCTCGCAGTCATTGATGGAGCAGACTCTAGCGCTAGCTATAGATGGGATAAATAGCTAAAATGAGTAAGATAATTTCATATTTGGGATAATGGATGCGCGTCGATGCTAATGACCTACTCCTCTTTACGCGCATCGCGGAAGAAGGGAGCTTCACTAAAGCCGCTGACAGGCTTGATGTGCCGGCCTCCACGTTATCTCGGCGCATTGCCGCATTGGAGCAGCAGCTGGGAGAGCGATTATTTATTCGTACTACCCGCAAAATGACCATTACTCCTTTCGGGCAAGCAATACTCAGACATACACAACAAATCGCCGTAGAGATTAGCGCAATCGATGCCTTAATCGAACATCGTAATATCGTACCGAGTGGCAAATTGCGGATTTCCCTACCAGGGGATTTCACCCAAGCAATAATTAGCCAATTTTTGGCGGATTTTATTGCTGAATACCCGCAGATCACCCTTGATATTGACGTGTCGCAGCGGCGGGTCGATTTAATCGCTGAAGGCTTTGATCTGGCTCTAAGGATTGGGGCCTTAGCCGACGATGCTTCGCTTGCAGCACGACTCATAGGGCATTTCGAATTAGGCCTCTATGCGGCACCGAGTTATTTACATCATGCCGCAAAGATCCGCCAGCCTGAGGATTTACTCGCTCATCCTTTGCTCCGTCTTCACAGCGATACCTCACCGTTAAGCTTAATGAGTGGCCAGCAACAATGGCAGGGAGAATTGATCACTAAAACCGTGGCAAACTCGCCCAACCTGTTGGTTAATCTTGCGCTGCGCGGTACGGGCATCACTCGAATTGCTGCCCATTCAGTGCAACCTTATGTTGAATCAGGAGAGTTAATTCGCGTGCTACCTGAGTGGCGGAGTAAAAAACGCTCAGTTTGGATAGTGTTCCCTGCGACGCGCTTAATGCCGTCAAGGACTCGTCTTTTTATTGATAGTCTGGTCAGGCGCTTTGAGCCGTTGAGTTGATGCCCCTGGTGGTAGATTGAATAATTGGCCTCCACCTAAACTCATTTTATCCAAACTAAGTGAGCACATACTCTAGTGATTCCATCGAACTTATCCGTCGGCAGGCTCTTAGCTTAAGCCGTTTTTATGATATTGAAAGTGCCATATTATTTAACTTGGTTCGCATGGATTAGGAATATATCTATCAGGTTAACTAGTAAAATGGTTTTTTTCTCTAAATTCTGAAGGTGATAGATCAATAATAGCGATAATTTAGTTTTTAATTTTAAGGTTTAATTTTTCGTTATCAATGTCTTTAGTTAACTATGACTTTCTAGAAAAAACATTGAGAATAATGTAGATGATTACTATTGGTTACTGTTTTTTCTTATTCATATAGGCTAAAGAAATTTATATTATCTCCAGAGGGATATTAAGTGCTACCAAAAATTTCAAAAGCTACCTATTACTTTAGGGTTGTTATGATGCTGAAACTACAAAAAGGATTACTCACTTTTATGGCTGAAGGAAATAATATTCCTACGAGTCAATATTATTCTAGGAAACTGCATTGGCCGGGTATATCCTCAAAATGTAGTATTTACCGTTCTGGTGTTACGCTAGGACGAGGATATGATATGAAATACAGGACTGTGGCTGAAATAGTCAATGATTTAACCTATTCTGGCATACCTATCGAAAAAGCGAGAGAAATTGCTAAAGGTTCGAAAAAACACTCATTTTCTGCGAGAGATTTCGTCATTGAAAACAGAAACAAAATTACGGATATCACGGAAATTCAGCAGCTTAAATTATTTAATCTAATCTATAGTCGATATGAAGTAGACTCAACTAGATTTTATAATAAATATAAAATATCCACTTCTACGCTCTGGGAGGCGCTACACCCAATTTTGCAGGATGTGCTTGTTGATATGAAATACCAAGGGGTATTGAGTTTTGAAATGGTCCCTATTTTCGGACTCAATAATAAGGAGAGAGTTATAGAATTATTAAAAAATGATCGGGTCTCTACGTTATACGAAGCGTCTAGGGGAAGAATTTCAGATATAGAGAGAAGTATGCAATGATTTTTTTAAAAGCAACAACGCTATCATTACTTACAGTCTCTTTTATCACGCACGGCCATGTGGGAAATATTGATAGACTCTGTGAGGATATAAAACATAGTGAGGATGTTTCTGTTTGTCTGATAGAAAGCGTAGAGGAAATAAAAAAAGAGTATAATGAAAGCTTTGTCGAATACCAGTTTTCAATTGGAAGTGAAGGAGTAAAGCCCTACAATAAAAAAGAGATGGTTCAATTGGTTAAGAAAGCAAAACTAAATTGGCAGAAATACCTTACTGATGAGTGTTTGATTGAATCATCTAAATTTGAGAGGGGTTCTACTGGTTTTAATGATAGTTATAATATTTGTTTAATAAAAAATTATAAAAAAAGGATAGAGTATTACAAAAGTAACAGGCTCTAGTTCGCGGGCGTTAATCTAGACTATATCTAAAATTTACCCCTCTACTTTTTTATTTTTGATCAGTTGTCCAGATGTTATTCAATCACGATTCATCTTTGGGGAAGTGTTATGGCCATTACGAAAGTAACTTAGCTTGGGTAAGTTAAGCAGGCTTAATTTCAAATCCTTTAGCGGAATACTTGCTTTGGCGTCTACTTTTAGACATAACGTTAGTCTGGTAAAAAAATCTTCGTACTTATCTCCCTATTATGGCGATAGAAGCCACCTAGTGAAAAGTTTTTCTTACCTTCTAAGATTGGGATAATAGACACGCTTCGATGCCAATGATCTACTCCTGTTTACGCGTATCGCGGAAGAAGGGAGCTTTACTAAAGCCGCTGACAGGCTTGATGTACCGGTATCTGCGTTATCTCTGCGTATTGCCGCATTGGAGCAGTAGCTGGGAGAGCGATTATTTATTCGTATCACCCGCAAAATGACCATTACTCCTTTCGGGCAAGCAATACTCAGACTCACAACAAATTACCGATTATTGATAGTCTGGTCAGGCGCTTTGAGCCGTTGAGTTGATGCCCCTCGTGGTAGATTGAGGGGCTTAGGGCTTAATGATGATCGCGAGCGGAAGGCTCAATGGGTAGCGCCAGTTTATACATCTTCACAGGATAGTCGACAGTCGATGGTTTACCGCCAGTTGTGGCCGGTGAACGGTTAATCTGTGCCGCAGGCATCCATAGTGCACCATGACCGACCCACATGGCATCGATCCAGATTAAGCGAGGATCACTAATGACGGTAGAAACTTTGCCTTCTGGGGTAATTTTATTAATCGAACGCGTATTAATATTTGAAGCATAGATATTCCCTTGGCTATCTATGGCGGTCCCGCCAGTGCTCCATGTATCGAGGAATTTCTCAGCATGACGGTTTACGTCTGCAGCAGAGAGTTTTTCGTCATCTAAGTAACGGGTCTCAATGCGTGCTAGCGGGCCAGGAATCGCTTGATAATAGAGCCATTTACCGTCTGGAGACACTTCAAGTTGATCTAAGCCTACGCGTTTTTCTTTACCACTGGGTAGAAAGAGTTTTTTACCATCGGCATAAATCGGCTGATGGTCAATAGAGAGTGGGTGATTATCTAAAACGCGATGTGCCTGTTGGGTCTTAAGGTTAAGCACGACCAGACCCACGGCACCTGGATCGGTGATATAAGCGTAATCGCCATTAAAACGGACGTCGTCGAGATAACTTTCAGGTTTCTGGACCGGCGGTTTGATGACATAGGTGGCAATGACTTTATTGGTCGCGATGTCAATTTTTACGAGTTTCCCCGCACCGGCAACAGATTTTGCACCAGTACCAATACCTGTGTTCCCTGCATCCATTACCCAAAGATTACCGTCTGGCCCAATACGAACCGCATTCACATGTAGGAAGTGGTGCTCAGGATCATTCTGCTGCCAGGTATTCCAGCCTTGATCGGGGTAGGGAGTAATTTTTCCCTCAGCACCCACTTCACCGAGTTGTAAGCCTTTGCCTTCAGTTTGAGTAAATGAGGCAAAAATTCGTCCATTGGCGGCGACAGTGACGCCGTTCCAAATATGGTTTGAGGTGGCAACCTGTTGGAGTCGAGCATCTTGCTGTGTCGGCAAGGTCGGCGGTAGCGTATCAGCGGCATAAACTGATGAGGTTAGTAGGAGTGCTGCAATAATGCTGAGTTTTCTTATCATAATGTAAAAGCCTTATTGAACAGAGGGTTGCAGGGGAAACATCCAATCTAATTCATTTTACTCATTGTTTAGTGCGTGATCTTTAAACGGGGCAACCCTTGGCGCGTAATAAGCTATTAAAACGCTCAGGGTCGGCTGTTCCCGAAATATTGGTCTGGCGAATTTTTTCCTCACGTTGAGCATGCGCTTGCACTTTAGGGAGAAGCCCTGAAAGCTCATCATAGGGAATCGCAATCACGCCATCGGCATCGGCAACAATCAGATCCCCAGGGGAGACAAGAAGTCCTGCACAAGAGACCGTTACATTGACCTCACCTGGGCCATCTTTGCTTGGTCCGCGTAGAATATTACCGCGTGCATAGACGGCCACACCGCCTTCCGCCCACTCATTAACATCCCGAATCGCCCCATCAATGATAAATCCCGCAATTTTTTTGGTTAATGCCGAGGTTCTCATTAGACCGCCAATCAGCGCTTGAGTGAGGTCGCCTGCACCATCCACTACAATCACGTCTCCGGGTTGGGCCATTTCTATCGCTTTATGGATCATTAGGTTGTCCCCTGGACGAACCTTGACAGTGAGCGCGGGTCCACAAAGCACATGATGGGGATCGTTGTGATAAGGGATGAGGCCCCTTGCGGCGACCGTACGCCCCATACAATCGCCAATATTCGGAACAGGAAGTTGGCGGTAGGCGTCAATCAGTGACGCGTCAGGGACGGATTGTCGAGAGCCGATGTAATAGCCAACAGGCCAGTCGTGACGATTACTCATGAGGTAAGTTCCTTATTGGATTTGAAATCAGGGTTCACACAAGCGCGAGAAGCAAAGGTTTGTTCATTGAGATAGGTCAGACATTGTTGGACGGCTGAACGGGCAACCGCATCTAATGCTGCTTGAGTTGATCCTCCAATGTGCGGTGTAAGAATCAAATTATCAAATGACCTGAAAGGGTGGTCAGCAGGAAGGGGTTCGACGGCAAAAGTATCTAATCCCGCGGCTGCTACAGCACCACTGCGCAGCGCTGCAACAAAAGCTGCTTCATCGATCAGTTCTCCTCTCGAGGTATTAATGACGACAGCCCGCTCAGGTAAGTAAGCAAGTGCTGTCTGATTGAGCATTTCACGAGTGGCATTATTGACCGGGCAATGTAGGCTGAGTACATCACTGACAGGGAGGAGATCGTCAAACCGATGTAGGCGAGTAATGTTGGGATGTTGGACATCCTCAGGTAATCCGGGGTCGAAGAAACTGACGGTCATACCGATAGCTTGGGCGATACGTGCAACGCGCTGACCTATTTCACCGAAGCCGACTAATCCAAGGCGTTTTCCATAAAGCTCGCCCCCCACACTGCTTCGTGTCCAGCGGTTTTGTAAAATTTCTTGTTGGAAAAAGTGTAAGTGACGTGAGGCGGCAAGCATTAAACCAATCGTTAATTCAGCGACAGACTGAGCATTAGTCGCTGGGGTGGTGAGTACCGGAATACCGCGTAGGGTAGCGGCATTGACATCAATATTGGTGACACCCACACCGTGCTTACAAATCACTTTTAGACTAGGGCAGGCCGCAATCGCTTGTTCCGAAAGCGTAACGGTGCGCGAGATAACTGCATCATAAGCCGTTGAAGCCATTTTTCGTTCCACTTCACTGGCATCTTGGCTATCAACGAGGTAGTCGACCTGACAGCCGGCATCGATTAATACTTGTTGACCTGCAGCACCCAGCGTCGGTGCGGTCATCAGAAATTTATAAGCCATATCCCATTCCCCTGTTGTTTTTTACATCTTGGCACTGTTAGAAGATAGAATTAACTTCTCAAGCTTATTTATTAATTCCTGTGAGGAATCAATGGACCTCAAAGATTTACGCTACTTGTTGGCGATACAAGAGACTGGGCATTTGGGACGTGCTGCAGTTAACCTTGGTATTACCCAGCCAGCACTCTCAAAGTGTGTACAGCGGCTAGAGAAAATCTATGGCACAGCACTATTATTAAAAGTAGGGCGAGGGATTAAGCTGACGGAAGCAGGGGGCTTGCTTTGTGATCGAGCTCAAAAAATTGTGCTCACGCTTGATGAGACCCACCGTGAAATGGATTCTTTATGTGAGGGAAAAGCTGGCTTTATTCGCCTAGGCGTTGCAGCGACAGCAGCAGAATTTATGTTGCCGACCTTGATGAATGAATTATTAAAAATTGCTCCGCAGGTACGAGTCGATGTAAAAGTCGGAATGAACGATTACTTACAGAATCTGTTGCGAGAGAACCGCCTCGACCTCATTTTAGGGTTTCTACCGGCTGAACACGATGAATTTGCTCGCCGGCCGTTATTGGATGATCCTGTTGTATTAGCGGCTAGCCGCCACCATCCATTGGTTGGCGTGCATCCCACGCCAGAAACACTCGCGCAATATAATTGGTTACTCCCCTCGACCAATGTGGCAACGCGCCAATGGCTTGAGCAGCGTTTAGTGGCCGGAGGCTATCAGGCACCACGGATTCAAATACAGGTCAATTCAATAGCAACATTACGCACCGTCGTCGCACAATCGCAGTTATTAACCTTTCTATCTCGCCGCTATTTAGAGGCGACAAAAGGTCAGGTGGGATTAGTCGAACTCCCTATGCCATTGGTTGTTATGCCTAGGACCTTTGGCTGGCAATACCATTCGTTAAGTGAGTTATCGCCGATTGCCAGAAAATTGGTATCTATTGCGGGTAAAATATGGGTATACCGAGAGTAAAATTGACGCCTCATTACAAGAGGCGTCTTGAGCGCAGGTTATGCGCTGTACAGTGGAAAAATACCGAGTAGCAAACTGACTACAAATAAAATTAGGCAGTTGATGAGCGACCATTTTAACGTGTATTTTTGGTTTTCTGCATAATCGAGTTTCAACATACTCACCACAAGATAAGTCGACGCCACTAATGGGCTTAAAATATGAACCGGTTGGCCGACCAACGAAGCTCGGGCAATTTCTAAACCAGTAATTCCGTGATGCTGAGCCGTATCGGCTAACACGGGTAATACGCCGAAATAAAACACGTCGTTGGAGACCAACCAGGTCATCGGAATACTTATTAAGGCCGTAACGGGAGCCATAAAGGGACCCATTGAATCTGGAATGACTTTCAATAATGCTGAACCGACTGCATCAACCATCCCTGTTCCTGTCAGTAATCCAGTGAAAACACCTGCAGCAAAAATTAAACTACATACAGCAAGAATTGGGGGCGCGTGTTTTTCAACTTGCTCTTTCTGCGTGGTAATTTCAGGAAAGTTTACGATTAATGCAATACAGGCTGCTAACATAAAAAGATAGCTCAGGGGGAGAACTTCAGTACAAAGTGCAATAATCAAAGCAATAGTAAGCACCCAATTAAAGTAAAAGGTGATACGACCGCGACTCCGTTCTTGGCCCTGCTGATAAATGTCGGAGAGGGCTGTAACGGGGGAATTTGCGAGACGCACACGTTCACGACGACCAAATATCCACGCCAGGATAAACGTCCACACAACACATGCAGCCAACGCAGGAAGCATCGGTACAAAGAGGTCACTAATTTCGGCATGCATTGCTGTTGCCGCCCGAGCAGTGGGCCCTCCCCAAGGAACCATATTACCTAAGCCTGATACTTGTAGTAACAAACAGCAGACCATCGGTAATGATAGCCCAAGACGCTTATATATCGGTAGGAATGCTGAGAGAACAATGATATAGATTGTCGCACCGTCACCATCTAATGCCACAATAAAAGCTAACAATACCGTACCGATAAAGATCCTTACGGGATCGCCTTTTGTTGCTTTAACAATACGGTTGATCAAGGGGTCAAACATCCCCGCCTCTGTCATCACCATAAAATAAAGCATGGCAAAAATAATCATAATTCCATTAGGAGCGACGGTACGCAGCCCCTCAATAACAAATTTACCTGCTTGGGCATAGAAACCACCAAGCAGGGCGAAAATGGTTGGAATTAAGATCAACGCGGTTAACGCTGATAAGCGCTTTGTCATTAAACACACGACAAAACAGAGCAACATTAGAACACTCAGTACAATCAGCATTGCGTTATCCTTCTTAGTCATTATCGCTTTGCAGCATTAATACCCGCTTAGTAAATACCTTATTCGGGTTAAGAAAAAAAATAGTTATCCAAAAAAAATTATTAATTATCGGCCAAGTCGATTATGGCAGCCTGTAAAATCCAATATAGTGATTCCTTTTTATCAATCTATTCCAGTTAGGAATGGAATGACATTTTAATTGTGGTTACCCCCTCAAGGGTAGCAAAGCGGTTTATTATTAATGTATTGATATTATTGATTTTTAACTCTTATTTCTTTTAAATTATTACAATGAGCAAGTAAAATATTGGTGATGGAAATGTGATATCAAACGAAAAATATCACTATTTTGCATTCATTCTTGAACATGATTTTTGGATAAAGAAAGTTACCGGTTGCTTAGATCGGAATTTTATTATTATAAATAAATAGGAGTGACGAGAAGCATTACGAAGTTATTTGAAAACTCCCCTCTTAATTATCCATTTACAACAATAATAAGCAGATGAGGCTTTTATGCAGAGCTCAACAGCATTTTTTTATGTTATCGCACGCATTTTAGCGGTAGGACTTTTTTTAACTTCGGGTATCGATAAGCTTTTCCATTACCAAGAAAATCTTGCCTTAATGACACAACATCACGTGCCAACTTTTTTTCTTCCCTTAGTTATTTTACTGGAAGTCGGCGGAAGCGTGGCGATTGCGCTCGGTTTCCTCACGCGTTTTACCGCATTCTTTATGGCTATTTTTTCTATTTTAGCTGGGATCCTTTTTTATCAAGGATGGAGCTACGCACATCTTATTGTATGGCTAAAAAATGCCTCCTGTGCGGCAGGGTTTATTTTTTTAGTTTTACAAGGCGCTGGACGTTTCAGTATTGATTATTGGTTTTCTAGCCTTCGTCAGAAAAAAAATCACCTTTGATACGTTATTTATAGAGGTCTCTAATGAAAAAATTCTATCTGTTTTCACTCTTAGCGATGACCAGCGCATTCGCTTCAGTAAGTACACATGCCACGTTAACGCAAACGGTGTTAGCGGTTAATGACACAGACAGCCTAGTGAGTGCGGCAGTGACAAAAGCCAATGAACTGAAGGCAAAAGTATGTATCGCGGTGGTTGATCAAAGTGGGCAGTTATTAGCCTTTAAACGGATGGACAATGCTCCGGTAGGGTGTATTGACTCGTCGATCCTTAAAGGACGGGCAGCGGCGCTTTACCGTACCCCAACCGATAAATATATGGAACGCGCCAATGGTAAAGAACCGGCGATTGCTACCTTGCCTGGGCTGGTTCCACTAGGGGGAGGTGCCCCAGTGAAATACCAAGACAATGTTATTGGTGCCGTTGGCGTCAGTGGTTCGGCGAATCCGAATGAAATTGCGATAGCGAAAGCGGCGGCCGACAGTTTTCATTAGTTCCCTTAGTTAGGTCAGAGCGATCCGTTAAGAGACACATTCTCTACGTCACGCTGTTTACTTTTACAAGGCAATCTTTACCATGAAATGTTTACCTCTAGCCGTTTTATCCCTGAGTATACTGTCTAGCTCTGCTTTTGCCTCGACGACTGTGACTCGCCAACCCGTATTAACCTATGCACAAGCCCGCAGTGTAGCGGATAAAGCCGAAAGTATTATCAAGGAATACCACCTCGGTGGCGTGATTGCCGTCGTCGATAATGCGGGACTGCCGATTATTACCGAACGTTTGGATGGTGCTACTTTAGCCAACAGTGAACTCGCCCCTAAGAAAGCCCATAGTGCCGCTGCCTTTGGTGTACCCACCTCCACCTTTCAACAAAAAATTGCTGCGGGAAATGTGGGGATGCTAGGCAATCCTGCAGTGATACCTCTACCTGGAGGGGAACCATTATCGTTAGACGGTGTGGTGGTGGGGGCCATCGGCGTGAGTACACCTGACGGCAATGTGGACAGTGAAGCCTCAAAGGCTGCTGCGTCAACCTTCACTGCAGGGTAGTTGAGTACCACTATGAATAGACGGCATTTTCTGAAGCTGATGGTAGGCACTTCAGCCATCGCGCTCTTTCCTTTGCAACCCGCGAGTGCGCGGGGGGCAGTCTCCCCTTATGTAGATCAATTATTGAAAACCAGTGAAATATTGACGGGTCACCAAGGCCTTCCCGCTGCAGTGGCAGAGCGGCTCTCGACATTATTAACAAAATATAATGCACGGTTCCCTCAACAGCTAGCCCGACTGTTCACGCGCCTCACTATGCTGAGTGAGAACGACCGTCAAAATTTGGCAGAAAAATTGGATGATGAAGACGTTAAAACCGCGTTAGCAATCATTTCACCTTGGTATCTGGGCTTTACGGGGCACCCTTCCACCACGAAGGCGAAGGATGACGCAGAATTTGTCACTTTTTTATCGGCGTTAATGTATGAGCCAACCCAAGATATGACCATCAGGCCAAGCTATGCGCGAGCGGGGGGCGATTATTGGGCAGAGGTTCCTACCGGCGTGATTGCGCCAGCCATGCCTGACACTATTCGTGAGTGGGGGGACAAAGCACCTAAACCGGCTTCCAGCATTCCAGCACCGGGAGCGCCTTGGTTGCTAATGGTTCAGGGAAAAGCAAACACCCTAGCCGAAGCTGAAGCATTACTCGCAACACAATAAAAATAAGAGATAACTATGAGTGAATTGGATGCGGATGTGGTGATTGTCGGTTCTGGCGCTTTGGGAGCAAATGCCGCTTACCAACTGGCGAAAGCAGGAAAATCCGTCATTATGCTAGAAGCGGGGCCTTATGTGCCGCGTTGGAAAGTCGTTGAGAATTATCGCAATATCGCCAGTAAACGTAACTGGTGTGCTCCTTATCCGAACTTACCCTGGGCCCCTAATTCTTATACTGATGGCTACATTAATGCCACGGGGGATGATGATTTTGAATATGTCACGAGTTACTTACGCGTTGCGGGGGGCAGTACACGACATTGGGCATCTGCGTGCTGGCGGCTTCTCCCCAACGATTTCAAGATGCAAAGTGTTTATGGTGTTGGTCGAGATTGGCCGATTAGTTACGAGCAACTCGAGCCTTGGTATCTTCGTGCTGAGCAAGAAGTAGGCGTTGTCGGGACGGGTGATGAAGATCAAAGTGGCCAAGGCAGAGGACATTACCCACCACGCTCTGCTGCCTATCCTTTACCTCCTGAAGCTAAGCCCTATATGGTGCAACGAATGCAGGCGAAGCTAGGGCCACTCGGTTATCAAGTCGTGCATGAGCCACACGGCCGAGTATCGCGTCCTTATGATGGTCGCCCGGCCTGTGCAGGGAATAACAATTGTGAGCCCATCTGCCCAATTGGTGCGATGTATTCTGGTGATATGCATGTTGATAAAGCCGTTGCCCTTGGCGTCGATTTACGTACTGAAAGCGTCGCCTTTAAGCTTGAAAAAGCTGGGGATGGCAAGATCACCGCGCTGCATTATCGTAAGCCCGACGGGAGTGATACGCGTCTAACGGCGAAAGTATTTATCATCGCTGCACATGGATTAGAAACGCCTAAATTACTGCTGATGAACGACTTAGCCAATAGTTCTGATCAGGTAGGACGTAACTTGATGGATCATACTGGACTGAGCTTAACCTTTCTTGCCGATGAACCACTCTGGACCGGACGTGGATCGGTACAACATGGTTCAATTGTTAATCGCCGCGACGAGCCTAGCCGTGCTAAGCACTCTGCTATCCGATATTCGCTGCGTAATTTGGTGCCAAACGTCGATGTGACGGTCCCCTTATTAAAGCAAGGCTTAATGGGTCGTCAACTCGATGAGGCTATCCGCGATCGTGCTTCACGTATCATGAATATCAGCACAATGAGTGAGACCTTGCCGAATCCTGCGAATCGAGTCGTCCCCAATTATTCGCATAAAGATGCCATTGGTTTACCGATGCTAAAAGTAAACTATCATCTCGACAGTTATGTCCGAGGGATGCGTAACCAAGCGAATTACGATTTCGCGAATTTCTTACAGGTATTTAATGGGGAAGTGATTGAGGCGCCAACCGGCTGGCGTAATCAGTATCACATCATGGGTACAACAATAATGGGCAATAACCCGAAAGACTCCGTAGTCGATCCCGATTTACGCTGCTGGGACCATGCCAACCTCTTTTTAGCCACCACTGGTGTTATGCCTTCTTCGGCGACGGTTAACCCAACGCTGACGGGTATTGCCTTAGCGCTGCGCTTGGCTGATACGCTGCTTAAGGAGATTTAACCGTGAAATCATTGTTAATGGGTATAGCGCTAACCTGTACCATGGTTTCCCTAAGTGATGCAGCGGCCCCTACCGCGGAGGCTCTACCTGAACTGGTGGCACGGGGCGCCTATCTCGCGACTGCCGGTGATTGTGCGGCATGCCATCGCGACACGCAAAGTGATCATCCTTTAGCGGGGGGATATGGTATTCAATCGCCGATGGGGGTAATTTATGCCTCGAATATCACCCCCTCTACACAGTATGGGATCGGTCGTTATTCACTGGCTGAGTTCATCGCCGTAATGCGTGAAGGTAAAGCACCTGGAGGTCGTTACCTCTATCCCGCAATGCCTTACACGGCGTTTGCTGGGATGTCTGATCGCGACCTGCAAGCACTTTACTCTTATCTTATGTTGGCAGTTAAACCGGTTGACCATCAAGTTCCCCAGACGGATTTACCTTTTCCATTTTCGTTTCGCCCTGTGATGCGGTTATGGAATGCCCTCTATCTCGATTCGAGACCTATACCTGGAAGCGAAGCGGCTGGCGGCAGCGTTGAGCGAGGTGAATACTTAGTTAGAACCCTTACTCATTGCTCAACTTGCCACACCCCTCGTAACACGCTAATGGCGGAGCAGCAGGCTAAATTTTTATCCGGTAGTCAATTAGGAGGGTGGGTTGCACCTAATATTACGCCGGATCCGCAAGCAGGGATTGGTCAGTGGAGTGAGCAGCAGTTAGTGACTTACTTACAAACTGGTGCGGTCCATGGCCTTGCTATTGCAGGGGGAGAAATGGGCACTGCGGTACAAAACTCATTTTCGAAATTGAATCAGGATGATTTACTGGCCATTGCCCGTTACATCAAATCGGTACCGGCCATTCAAGGTGAGGTGCGCCATCATGCCGTGCCAAGTGAAAACCCTGACACGCAGGCTCAAATAGAAACCGGCTTCACGATGGATCCGACGGGGTTAACCGCAATGCAATCGATGAGCGGAGCGCAATTATATAACGGTGCCTGTGCGACATGCCACGGCAGTGACGGGAAAGGGACTCAAGACGCACAGCATTTCTATCCCGCGTTAGTAGGCTCCTCAGCGGTGACTCAGCCTAATCCTGCCAACCTGATTATGACCATTGCAGAGGGAATCGATCGTAGTACGCTGGCAGGGCATGCTTTTATGCCTGAGTTCAGGTCACAATTTACCGCTGAGCAGTTAGCCAAGGTGGCTGAGTATGTGACACAGAATTTTGGCGGTAATACCGCCACACAGATTTCAGCTCAGCAAGTTCGCGAGGCGATGAGTGGTGTAGATAATAGTCATTGGTTGATTAAGTATGCGGCACTGCTGACGTATGGCGGGATGGCGGTTTTAATTATCATACTATTACTCGTCGTTACCTTAGTTAAACGTCGTGTTAAATAAACATGTGGCGGCGAGATAAATTGATGTCTCGCCCTAACATGGTGTTTTTTCCGACATAAATAATGAAAAAAGCATAGAGGGTTAAGGCTTGTTCTACATCAATGCCGAAATGATATTTCCCTCCTTTCATTTACTGCCTAAAATAGAGAGAGTCGCTATCGACACCGATAGTATTTATTTTTTAACTTTTTCTATGGAAGGTGGACTGTGCCAGATTGGCTGAATCTCGCCGCGGAATCATTCTGGCCGATGCTACATGCCGGATTGACCTTTACAATACCTTTAACGCTGATAGCCTTTGTACTAGGCCTATCGCTCGGTTTTCTTGTGGCACTTGCCCGCTTGTATGGACCGAAACCACTTCAGTATTTCGTACGCTTTTATGTCTGGTTGTTCCGAGGCACGCCGCTATTGGTTCAGCTATTCTTAATTTTCTACGCATTACCTAGCGTAGGGATCACCATTTCTGCGTTCCCCGCAGCGGTAATAGGGTTTACGCTAAATATCGGCGCTTACTCCTCAGAAATTATCCGTGCGACCATTAAGTCGGTACCCATCAGCCAGTGGGAAGCTGCCCACTCGATTGGGATGAGTTGGCGCCAAGCGTTGATACGCATTATCTTGCCTCAAGCCGCGAGAATTGCGGTGCCGCCTTTATCGAATACCTTTATCTCATTAGTGAAAGATACTTCCTTAGCATCGGTAATCACCGTGCCAGAGATGTTTCTCGCCGCACAGCGTATCGCGGCGGTAACTTATCAGCCATTAATTCTGTATATTGAAGCGGCGCTTATCTATCTGTTTTTCAGCACCATTCTTTCAGCCTTACAAAATAAGCTTGAAAAGCATTTTTCACGTGAAACCGTGACGGGAGGTTAGCGAGATGATTTCATTACAGGGAATCAATAAGTATTTTCAGGACAACCATGTCCTGAAGGACATTAGTCTGACCTTACCTAAAGGTTCAGTCACTGCCTTAATTGGCCCTTCAGGGAGTGGTAAAAGCACCTTACTCCGCTGCGCTAACCTGCTAGAAATTCCACAGTCTGGGCAACTGCAATTGGGTGACGAAAAACTGGTCTTTACCAAGAAGCCGCCACGTTCGCGAGATATCCAAAAAATTAGTCGACAGACGGGGATGGTTTTCCAAAACTTTGCTTTATTCCCCCATAAAACCGTGATTGAAAATATTACGGAAGGGTTGATTATCGTACATCGGATGCCGAAAGCGGAAGCGATAGCCCGTGCGGAGGCGTTACTTGAAAAAGTTGGCCTGTCTCACAAGCGTGATGTACTGCCAGCGACGTTATCCGGTGGGCAGCAACAACGGGTTGCTATAGCCCGGGCGCTAGCCCCTTCACCCCAAGTATTATTATGTGATGAGCCAACTTCGGCATTGGATCCAGAATTAGCCGCAGAAGTTGTGGCGGTCTTGCGCCAATTAGCCAATGAAGGTACGACGATGTTGATGGCGACACACGACTTGCGGCTAGCCGCCTCGGTTGCCAATCAAACGATTTTCCTTGAAGCGGGAGAGATCGTCGAGACTGCCGATTCAGCAACCCTCTTTCATTCGCCAAAAAAAGCACGCACGGCAGAGTATATTGCCACGTTAACGGAAGGTCTGCCTGCTGGCAGCTCAACTTAATTTACCAGGAGTCGTTATGAAAAAGAATTATCTCGCAGTTGCCGCCATGTTAGTGCCTCTCGGATTTGCCAGTTCAGCCATGGCGGATACCCTTGCTAATGTAAAATCTTCAGGTCAATTAAAGATTGGTACAGAAGGGACTTACGCCCCCTTCACCTTCCATAATATTTCCGGTGACTTAACAGGATTTGATGTGGAAATCGGTGAAGCGATTGCTAAACAACTCAAAGTAAAACCGGTCTTTGTCGAGAGTAAGTGGGACGGACTGATCGCCGGTTTGGATGCTAAACGCTATGATGTAGTGATTAATGAAGTGGGTATCAGCCCTGAGCGCCAAAAGAAATACGCATTCTCTGCCCCTTATATTGCCTCTAAAGCGGTATTAATCGTTAAAAGTGATAATGACAGCATCCATCAGTTTAGTGATCTTAAAGGCAAAAACTCTGCGCAATCTCTAACCAGTAATTATGCACAGATTGCTCGTCAATATGGTGCGCAATTGGTGAATACTGATGGCTTTAACCAAGCAGTGGATTTAGTTGTCCAAGGTCGCGCGGATGCAACGGTCAACGATAACCTCTCTTATCTTGACTTTAAAAAGCACCGGGCGAATGCGCCAGTGAAAGTCGTCGCCTCGGAAGATAATGCCAGCGCGTCAGGTGTGTTAATGCGTAAGGACGACACTTCGTTACAAACTGCCATTAATACCGCCTTGGCAGAGCTGAAGAAAGACGGTACTTACCAGAAAATTTCTCAAAAATACTTCGGGGCAGACGTTTCGCACTAACCCCGCCATTGCCCCCTTTTGGGGGCATTATTTTGCGCGGTAGGCGGCTAATGCAGCGATAGCAAAATCGGCCAAATAGCGTGCAGTGGGAAGCAGTACCTGATCGTTTATTTTGAAAGCGGGGTGGTGCAAGGGGTGTTTCTCTCCGGTCCCGATCATCACAAATGTCCCCGGCGTCTGGTGCAAATAATACGCGAAATCTTCACCAATGGGGCTAGCATCAATCTCTCTAGCAATTAAGCCACTTTTTGTCGCTTGCTCTAAAGCGAAAGCAGCCCAGTGCGGATCATTGATGACAGAAGGCGGACCTGCCTGCCAGTCTAGATCGATCTTTAGATCAAAAGCGCTCGAGAATCCTAAGATGATCTGTTGAAAACGTTGTTCAATTCTCTGCCGTGCTTCAACGGAAAAGCTTCTTACCGTCCCCTCTAACCATGCTTGATCGGGAATGATATTCCATGCGCTGCCGCTATGAAACTGAGTGATGGAGACCACGGCATTGTCCGCTGACGGGATATTGCGGCTAATGATGGTTTGTAAGCTCGCAATTAACTGACTGCCAATAACGATTGGATCAATACTCTGCTCGGGTTTTGCAGCATGGCTACCTACCCCTTGAAGGCGAATAGCAAATCGGTCGACTGCTGCGGTTAAGGGCCCACCTTTACAGCCAATAGTCCCTGCTGGCAGTGAGGGGTCGTTATGGATACCCACTACTGCAAAGGCCTTATCCAACGCTCCCGTGGCAATAATATCTTGCGCACCCACGCCAATCTCTTCCGCAGCTTGAAATAAAATACGTACAGGCCCCGGTAGCTGATCTTCTTGTTGCTTGAGTAGGATTGCTGCACCTAAGGCGGCGGTACTATGAAAATCGTGGCCGCAGGCATGCATGATGCCAGGATGCTCGGAGCGATAACTAACCTCTGCTTGTTCTTCAATAGGCAGCGCATCAATATCCGAACGAATCACAAAGAGTGGACCCTCGACGGGTCCAACTTCCGCCACTAATCCGGTATTAAGCGGAAGATCGAGAATACGTATTTGATAGCGTTCAAGTTGTTGGCGAATACGGCGGGTGGTTTCCACTTCTTGCGAAGAAAGCTCTGGGAAGCGATGCAGTTCGTGGCGAAACTCGGTGAGGTAAGTCGCAAATTCCTCAGTATTCAAGGACATCTTCTCGGCCTTATCGTAGGTACGAATTGGAGTAAATAAAGATGAGCCTATCAGTAACCGTTTCTTTTGTTAAAAAAGGATAAGCGTAAAGCTTAGCAATAATCGATATATGGCTAGGGTTTTGTGTTCTCGGCAGGGCGATATCAAATGTCGCGTGATCACTTTACGCGGTCACTGACGAGATTGTCTTGCATCTGAGAAGAGTATTCATTAGATTATTTTTAGATGGCTAGATGCCTATACATCTATTTTTTCTTTTGCGATTACTGACTTTAAGGAAACCTGATGCGTCCCCTCAAATTATTGCCATTACTCCTCGCAAGCGTTCTACTGGCGGCATGTGACAAAGCACCCGAAGATATGTCTCAGATTAAAGTGGGTGTGATCACCGGGGCGGAAGAGCAGGTAGCTGAAGTCGCGAAACAGGTCGCGAAACAGAAATTCGGGTTAAATGTTAACTTAGTCAGCTTCAGTGGCTCAATTCTACCTAATGATGCGACAAATCATGGTGAGCTTGATGCCAATGTCTTTCAACATCGGCCATTCTTGGCGCAAGATAATGCCGCCCACGGCTATCATTTAGTCGCAGTGGGGAATACCTTTGTTTTTCCGATTGCGGCCTACTCTCGGACGCTCCATTCCGTTACGGAGTTAAAGGATAATGCCACGATCGCGGTCCCCAATGATCCAACCAATTTGGGGCGGGCATTATTGTTATTAGCCAAGCAGGGACTACTTACCTTAGCGCCAGACAAAGGCCTTTTACCCACGCCTTTAGATATTACTCAGAATCCTCGGCATCTGACCATCCTGCAGTTAGAGGGAGCGCAGTTACCGCATGTACTGGATGATCCTAAGGTCGCGATTGCCATTATTAGCACCACTTATATTCAACAAACTGGGCTATCGCCGCTGCGTGATAGCTTATTTATTGAAGATAAGCACTCGCCTTATGTCAACATCATCGTTAGCCGTGAAGATAACCGCCAAGCGAAAAACGTCCAGGAATTTGTACAAGCTTATCAATCTCCAGAAGTGGCAAAAGCCGCAGAACGCTTGTTCAAAGGCGGTGCTATTCCGGGATGGTGATTATCGACAAAAAGAATAAAAAAAAGCGTTTTAATACTTTTTAAAACGGGATTAACAATGCTAGATTGTCAAGGTAAGTAAAACTTACCCATAAAAATTCATATAAATTTACATTATAGGCAGACACAGTGAACAAGGTTTTTTCTTTTACTTTTTTAGCGATGTTGGTCGCCCAACCCGCTTTTGCAGCCTCTCAACAGGAAAGTAACGGTTTTATCGAAGATGGCCATCTCAATCTTTTAATTAAAAACGCGATGATCAATCGTAATTATAAAGATGAAGGGGTACGTACCCGCCGTGAATGGGGTCAGGCCTTTATTGGTACCTATAGCTCTGGCTTTACCCAAGGTTCGGTAGGCTTCGGTGTAGACGCTATCGGCCAATACGCGGTCCGTCTGGATGGTGGCCGTGGACGCAGTGGCGCGGGCGGAATTGACTACTTTTCGCAAGACAGCGATGGCCGCGCGAAGAAAGATTTGGCGAAATTTGGCGCGACGGCGAAAATGCGCTTTTCCAATACCGTTTTCAGCTACGGTACCCAACAGCCAACGCTACCTATTTTAACGTCTGACAGTTCTCGTCTGTTGGCTGAAACCTACACCGGTTTTATGCTGGATTCTCAAGAGATCGATGGTCTGGACATTACTGGTGGCTACTTCACTGCTGAGCAGCGTAAAAGTGCTGAGAGTCACGATTCAGGCTTAGATAATATCGCTTTTGGTGGCGTGAAATATGTCTTAAATGACCAGTTTACCGCATCGGCATATGCGTCTCATGTGCAAGACGTCGATAACAAGCAATATTTAGGTTTCACCTATACCCAACCTTTCGATGAAAAACAGAAGATGGTTTGGGACTTTAACGGGTATAACTCTCGTCTAGATAAGGCGTATGCTGAAAGCATTAATAGCGGCCGCAGTAATACCATTTGGAGCCTAGCAGCCAGTTACACCTATGATATCCATACCTTTAAAGTCGCTTATCAACAAAATACCGGTAGTAGTGGGTATATGTATGGTGGCTACCGTAATAAAGGCGGAATCGGTGATGGCGGCAATACCATATGGTTAGCGAACTCCTACTGGTCAGACTTTAACGGTGAGGACGAGCGTTCTTGGCAAGCGGCCTATTCCGTCGATCTCGCGGGCTTAGGGATTGAAGGACTCCGTTACGATGTGGCTTATGTCCGTGGCGATAACATCAAAACCTCGGCCTCTAGTAACGGCCATGAACATGAGTTCTTCAACCAGATCCAATATAAGATCCCATCAGGGTTTGCCAAGGATCTTCAGTTAGGCATTCGTTACTCAGTATTACGCGTTTCATCTGATGCCTCTGACTACAATGCTGGCGGGAACGAAATTCGCGTTATCGCTCAGTATCCACTGTCAATTTTCTAAGCGTTATGGGTCGTCATCCTCTCCCGGATGGCGACCGGTAGGTTACTCTTCTATTTCTTCGATGTTTTGTCACTAAATCACTCTTTATTAATCTTCAACAATATCCTTAATCTATAATTCTCACATCCTTGTCAACTCTTCTACCCTAAATCTAGGCTGCTCTTTGACGAGGTAACGATGAATCCAACCTTATTAGCATTACAACCCACTATCCAAGCGCTGCTACCTAAGCTCGAAGCGTTGTATAAAGATCTTCACCAACATCCTGAGTTATCGATGCAAGAAGTGAGAACCGCAGCGATAGTCGCTAAAAATCTTCAGCATTTTGGTTATCAGGTCACCGAAAAGATCGGAGTAACCGGTGTGGTTGGGCTTTTATCAAACGGTAAGGGGCCGGTCGTTATGTTACGGGCCGATATGGATGCCTTACCTATGCCGGAAAAGACTGGCTTACCTTATGCGAGTCAAGCAGTGGGAACCCTTGAAGACGGAACGCCAACGCCAGTTTCCCATATGTGCGGCCACGATATGCATGTAGCCTGGTTAATCGGTGCCGCGGAAATTTTTGCTAAGCATCGTGAACTCTGGAAGGGAACGATAATGTTGGTGTTTCAACCTGGAGAAGAGATTGGTAAAGGCGCCTTAGCGATGATTGAAGCAATGGAGCATTTCCCTAGGCCAGATATCATCTTAGGGCAACATGTGATGGTGGGTAAGGCAGGATCGATAGGATATCGGGCGGGGGCCATTTTAACGGCGGGCGATAGCTTACACGTTACCTTTCATGGCCGCGGGGCACATGGCTCAATGCCGCAAAATGCGATCGACCCGGTGATGATGGCAGCCCATTCAGCCGTGCGTTTACAGACTATTGTCTCGCGAGAGGTCTCTCCTCTCGATAGCGCCGTCCTGACGATCGGTTCGATTCAGGCAGGGACGAAAGAAAATATCATACCGGATGAGGCGACCTTAAAACTGAATATGCGCAGTTATAAAGACTCGGTACGCGACAAGATGATCAGTTCGGTGAAGCGTATCTGCAGTTGCGAGAGCCATGCCTCCGGCGCCGGTGACCCTGAAATTAATTTTATTGATAGTTATCCTGTCACGGTAAACGACGCTCAAGCCACAGAGAAATTGGCACAGCAATTTATCGCCCATTTTGCCGAGCAATGTTTCGAGACAGAACCGGCCACCGCGAGCGAAGATTTCAGTCAATTCGGCCGTCATTGGTAAGTACCCTATGTTTTTTGGTTTGTTGGAGGGACAGATCCGCAGGTCTGGGAGCAGGCTGTGCAAATGCATAGCGTCGCGAACATTCCTGCCAACCACTCCTCGCAGTTTACGCTTCACCTGCCCGGTACGTTACAGGCTGGATTAGAAGCGATGCTGGTGGCCGCGTTGACGTGGTCAGCGGTTTGCTAATGAACACAACTACGGCATGATTATTGCTTCTCTTCTCCTTATTGTTGAGTGGTGGAGAAGAGAAGATGACCAAAACATTTCAGGAATATGAGCATCAAGCCGTACCCATTGCAGCCCGCAAAAGTGTTTTCTCTATAGCGATTATTTGGTCTGGTTTTCCGATGGTGATGGTCGGGGCCTTTGTCGGGGCACAGATCATTAATGGGCTAGGTTTTCGACGTGGGATGTTAGCTATCCTTATCGGTAATCTGCTTCTCGCGGGCTATGTAGCAGCATTAAGCGCCTTCGCCGCTAAAGAGGGAAAAAGCTTTGGCCTCAGCTGTCGACAACTTTTTGGCGAGTGGGGGGGAAAGCTGATTACCTTTTTCTTGTCAGGATTAGTCGTTGGCTGGTTTGCCGTACAAACAGGACTGGCGGGAGAATCGGTTTTTAAAGTATTTGGCCTTTCGCAGCCGGTTGCCATATTAGTGGTGGGGGGACTTTTTACCTTACTCACGACCGCCGGTTTACCCATGCTAAAACCTATCAGCATTCTTTCGATAGTTTTATTTATCTTTACGGGAATAGTCAGTTTAGGGCTTAATTTTCAGCACCATACGCTCGCTCAAATCATCGCGTATCAACCTAGCCATGCGACGTCGATGGCGCTAGGGGTTGGGGTTACGCTCGCGATCTCAGTATTTATTGATTCAGGAACATTGACTGCCGACTTCACTCGCTGGTCGAAAAGTCCGACTCAAGCGGTGATGGCTTCCTTATCAGCCTTTCCTATTGCGAATACGATTCCCATGCTAGTGGGGGGAATTGTGGCGGCCAGTCTGACCGCCACAGACGGTAATTTTGCTCAGCTGCTCAATCAACTCGGCCCGGGCTATACCTTGTTTGCAGCAATCTTCTTTGTGATCAACTGTGCCTCAGTGGCCACCCATGGCCTTTATAATGCAGCAGCCGGGTGGGGGAGCTTGTTTAATCTCCCTTTCCAGCGTTTGGCCGTTATTCTCGGTGCCGTCGGGACAGGATTGGCCCTCGCGGGGATCACTGAATTTTTAGTCAATTGGTTAAGTTTACTGGGTATTGTCGTACCGGGGATTGGCGGGGCGATGATTGCTTGGAGTATTGTAGGACGGGGACGCTTTGCACCGAACGCGCTATTAATAAGTTGGGCATTCTCAATCTTTTGCAGCACAGTTGCCTCGGTCTATGCGCCGCAATATTCGGTGGCAGTGATAGCCATCTTTTCAGCTTTTATTGCCGCCTGTGTGCTATTGACCTGTTTACCGCAGAAGGTGGCGACGAGCGAACACCTGAGATAAACCATAACCGCCCCAGTTGGGGCGGTATTATAGCTTAGGCGTGTAGCATCTCTTTCTTAATACTGTCACAAGCACGTAACGACAGGGCAACCATACTCAGGGTTGAGTTAACGGTTCCCGCTGCGGCCATGGCACCACCGGAGGCAATATAAAGATTTTTATGGTCATGGGTACGCATCCATTTATCGACCACTGAATCTTTCGGATCATGTCCCATAATGGTTCCGCCCATAATGTGGTTATTTGGGTTAAACCAAGGGGTCATCTCAATCTCCGTTGCCCCAAATAATTTCGCAATGTTCATCAGGTGTTGACGAGAATGCACCGCAGAACGACGCACATAATCACCGACATCATAAGTGACATGTGGGAAAGGGATACCTAACTTATCTTTACGCTCGGTACTGAGGGTTAAGCGGTTATCAGGATGGGCTAGTACGTCATGGTTAACATAAATATCCATCCCACAGGCGGCGCGACGACGGATCTCTTCATCTAATTTCTTACCGACTAATCCCATTTGCAGCGCTTTTACCCCAGCTTTATGGTTTTGCGAGGTATTATTCATCCCGATTTGGATCGCAGAGTGATCACGGCGGAAATCGCCATCACGGAAGTTAGTGATCGAACTCATTTGTACGGATCCACCGCCGGTCCAGATCGGTTCTGCCGCTTGGAAGCTCATTAAAATCCCTGGGTGATCCATCATGTTGCGGCCCACTTGGCCAGAACTGTTAGCGATCCCATTTGGGTTACGATCGTTGGCCGCCAGCAGTAATAACTTCGGTGTTTCGATACCGTTACCGGCGAGAACGAATGTCTTCGCGGTGACAGTGTGCGACACTTTATCGGGATCGTAATAGTGCATGGCAGTGATGTTATTATCTTTATCAGTATCGATACGATAAACCACTGCATTGGCGATAAATTTCGCGCCGGCATTTTCAGCTTTGACGACACTGTGGATACCGTTATACATCGCCCCAATTGGACAAATTGGCATACAGTTGTTGTTACCACAGCATTGCGGACGTCCATCGTAAGGGCGGCTGTTGCGTCCTTGTGGAACCGGAGTATTGATATAGCCAGCTTGTGCAACCACTTCTGTAAAGCGACGGTCAGCCGGACCGTAGGGCATAGGCTCCATAGGGAAGGGCTTTTTACGCGGTGCGACATACTTTAATGAAGTATCATTGGGGCCATTGACCCCAATCAGCACTTCGGCACGATAATAATAATCTTCTAACTCATCATAAGTCACTGCCCAGTCGCGACCCACACCGTAAGTACTTTTTAACTGTAAATCAGCCGGCAGGAAGCGCCAGCAAGATGCCGCCCAGTGCCATGTTGTGCCACCAATTCCTTTAATCATTCCTTGGCGGAAAGCGCTCGCATCCGGGCCTGACACCTCAGGATACTCGTTGTAAGGATTCATTTGTGGATGCACCGCCCAGGGCTGAGCGGGATAAGGTGTTGCATAGTCTGACTCTGACTTGTTCACCGGTGGCATATTACGCCAATTTTCGACCACTTCTCCACGTTCCCAACGTGGGCCCGCTTCAAGGACTAACACGGAGAGTCCTGCTTCGGCTAACTCTTTCGCCACGGTACCGCCGCAGATCCCTGCGCCTACGACCACGACATCTGCACTATATTGTTCTGACATAACACCCTCTCACTGCGAATTCGAATGGTTTATCCACGGGACTTTTTACGTGAACGGCGGATAACCAGTAATACGATAATTAACACCACTAAGACCGCTCCACCAATAGTGGCGGGTCCAGCAATACGTGCGAGTAGAGGTTGTGCCCCTCCTTGACGCAACGCGGTAACCTGTTCAGGCGTTACCTTTAGATCCGGATTACCATATTGTTGGAAAATATAATTACTGAGGCTAGCGATTTGCTGATCACTTAGGGCCTGAACTTGTGAGTCAGGTCCAAAGCTTGGCATCAAGACTTCTTTGCCTTTCACCTCACGTTGTACCCCAAATAAGATGGCAGAAACCAAGTTGTTTGGGGTATTTCCGCCAGTAGCGGTGTTATGTGACAGCGATGGGTAGAAATGGTCTGCAGTACCTTGGCCATCTGGCTGGTGACAGCTTGCACACGCACTATCGTAAAGCGCTTTACCGCTCATATTCTGCGGTAAACCAATACCTAAGTCTGCGGTACCTCGTACCTCGGTATCGACGTTAGAGGCTTGTCCAAAATCACCTGTTGCCTTGGCTTGATGAGGCTGTGCATGGGCTGGCAGGCTTTGTAGATAAGTGATGATAGCTTCAATATCGGCATCATGCAGATGCTGCAGGCTATTAGTGACCGCCTCAGCCATCGGGCCCGCTGCTTGAGCTTTGCCTGGGACATCACCGGTTTGTAGATATTGCTTTAACTGATCTCGCGACCAGCTACCTAACCCGCTCATTTTATCTGAGGTCAGATTCGGCGCGTACCAGCTACCTAACGCCGCACCACTCAGGGCATCAGACCCTTGTTTCTGCGCCATCATCAGGTTACGAGGGGAGTGACACTCTCCGCAGTGTTCAAGGTTATCCACCAGATATTTCCCGCGGTTCCACTCTGCACTTTGCGAGGCATCGTTTTCATAAACGCCCGATTTTAGGAACAGTAAGTTCCAACCCATCATCATCTGACGGATATTAAAGGGGAAACTGAGTGCTGTGGTTTTATTCGCGGAGTCGACGGGGGCAACACTCTGCATAAAGTAAGTATAGAGTGCATGAATATCCTCATCCGTTAATCCCGAATAAGAAGCGTAAGGCATGGCCGGATAGAGATGTGCGCCGTCACCGCGAATACCATGACGTACGGCTTGTTCAAATTGTTGCTCGGTATAGGAACCGATGCCAAATTGCTTCGACGGTGTGATATTAGTGGAGTAGATCACACCCATCGGTGAGTGGATAGCATAACCACCCGCAAAGGCCTGTTTAGTGGTTGGATCGGTATGGCATGCTGCACAGTCTGCAGCGATGGCCAAATATTGCCCTTTGGCAATCAGGTTTTGTTGCGTTTGTTCAGGAGAAGGCGCTTGAACAGGTACTTGTTCAGCGGCTTGACTAACGCCTACGAAGCTGCCTAATCCAAGGCAGATCGCCGAAATTTTCAGGGCTAATTGACTCGCACGTAGGCGAGTTGAAAAAAAATTTCTCACAGTAACTCCAATAGGTGGAATTAGTTATCGGTAACATTTTTTTGAAACAACAGCGTTGGCTCAAAAATTTAGAATGTTAATAAACGATCAACCGGTGGTGGCTCAGCCGTCCAATAGTCAGGACCATTGTGCGCATAGGTTGGGATCACCATGCCGTCACGAGGAACCTGGTACATCAGCGCATTCTGGTAAGAAAGCACCTGTGCATGGTGGCTATTGTCCACAACGCCAAGATACCAGCCGCGGATGATAGACATCATCACCTCATGCAGAGGTTGACCTTGTAGTTGTTGGTCAAGTGCTTCCACATCGGTAGGTTTATGCTCGTCGATCCACTGCGCTAAGGCTGCATACTGGTCTGAGAATTGCGCAGAGTGCTGATGAAGCGCTTCCCACAGACGCTGACCTAAGGTGGTATCGAGCGTATGGTGCCCGGTTAGTAAGCGAGAAACCTTAAGAAATTGATTGAGAGTATGTTGATCAGGGGCCGTCACTGCGGCAGATTCTGGTGTCGCGGCAATGGCTTGCCCCGTTAGAACGCTACCGATGGCGAAACTCGCCACCAAGCCACCTGATTGACCAAAGAGGCGACGGCGTGCTGCCCCTTCTTTGCTTAGACCTTGCTCAGAAAATTGTTTTTCGTCTTTCATCGTATTTATTCTTAGTTTTAGTCATTCATTGGAACGCTATGCGTAACAAAAGAGTAACGTAATTTTTTGTAAAAATACTCAAAAAAAAGATTTAGATCACAAAAAAAACATTTTTAAACAATTCTGATAAAAATTCCTTATTAATGCTCTGGCCTACGGAGAGGGTGGTAAGCTTAATTCCCTTTATGCGGGTGCCATTTCGCGTAGCACTAACTTGACCGGCAAGGATTTATAAGCCGGGGTTCCGCTTTGCTTGTCGCGATAACTTAACGGGATAAGAATATTGGCCTCAGGGTAGTAGGCACCTACAGAACCTTTGGCAATAGCATATTCAATCACAGTGATCTGCTCCATCTTAGCTTGGCAATCAGGTAAGGCAGTTACGATATCCACAACATCGCCATGTTCTAACCCTTGCTCACTCATATCTTCTGGGTTCATAAACAGCACGTCTCTCCGCCCGAATACCCCTCGATAGCGGTCATCTAAGCCATAAAGCGTGGTGTTATATTGGTCATGACTGCGTAAGGTGATTAGACGAAAGACTTGCTGCTCAGTCAGCGCGTGATCTTCATTCAGCCCAGAGTAGACCATAAAGTGCGCCCGACCAGAGGGCGTTGGCCATTGACGCTGAGTCGGCGGTAAAGGCATGCGAAAACCACCGGGTTGTTCAATACGTTGATTGTATTGTGTAAATCCGGGGATGGTGGCCTCTATGGCATCGCGGATACGTGCATAATCTTCGACATAATAGGCGTAGTTTACCCGAGAGTGAGGTAAGGTCGCTTGTGCGATTCCGGCGACTATTGCGATTTCTGATAATAACGCGGGAGAGGCGGGTTTCAACTTACCGGCGGAGGCATGCACCATCGACATACTGTCTTCGACCGTAATCGATTGTCGACCTGTGGCTTGCTGATCAATTTCCGTGCGGCCTAAACAAGGCAGGATTAGGGTTTCTTTCGCCACAAGCAGGTGGCTACGATTGAGTTTAGTCGCAATATGGGCACTCAGTTCTAATTCCTTGAGTGCTGGGAAACAGTGTTCCGGATCGGGAAGCGCGACGGCAAAATTCCCGCCTAAACAGACCAGGGCTTTGGATTCACCACGAATAATCGCCTCCATCGCTGCTGCCGCATCGTGGCCATGTTCACGCGGGGCACGTATCCCAAAGAACTGGTCCAGATCCTGTAAGAACCGTTCACTGGGTTTTTCAGAAATCCCTACGGTTCGGTTACCTTGAACATTTGAGTGTCCGCGTAATGGGCAGATCCCCGCGCCAGCTTTACCAAAGTTTCCGCGCATCAACAGCAAACTCGCAATTAGCTGTACGTTTTCGGTACCGTGCTCATGCTGAGTAATGCCCATACCGTAGGTGATAATGGTGGCTTTGGAGTTCGCATAATGTTCAGCCACACGGGTAAGTTGGTCAAAGGTTAGGCCACTGGCAAACTCAATAGCTTGCCAAGAGGTTGCACGAAGATCCTCAGCAAATTCTTCGAAACCAAGCGTATGTTCGTCGATAAATGGGTGATCCAAGATATCCCGATTGACGGCATCGGCCTCTAACAACGCTTTAGCAATGCCCTTCAGCGCTGCGGCATCGCCTCCTGCTTTCACTTGATAATAGGATGATGCAATATCCGTCGATTGATAGGTTGCCATCTCTAACGGGTTTTGTGGATCAGCAAAGCGTTCTAACGCACGTTCTTTCATCGGATTAAAGACGATAATCGGTACGTTTCGGCGAGCCGCCTCATGTAGCGTTCCCATCATCCTTGGGTGATTGGTACCAGGATTATGGCCGATCGAGATAATAAGTTCTGTTTTATCAAAGTCTTCCAGAGATACAGTCCCTTTACCGATACCAATGGAGTGGGGCAATCCAACGCTCGTCGCTTCGTGACACATATTCGAGCAATCAGGAAAATTATTACAGCCGTATTCGCGGATCATAAGTTGATAGAGATAAGCGGCTTCATTGGAGGTCCGCCCAGAGGTATAGAATTCAACTTGCTTAGGTGACAAAGCCTGTAAGGACTTCCCAATAAGACTAAAGGCCTGTTCCCAACTGACAGGTTTTAAGGTATCGCTGTCCGCATCATAGCGTAGGGGTTGAGTAAGACGGCCATAGCCTTCTAGTTCATAATCACTGCGGGTGAGTAGGGTGCTGACTGGGGTTTTACTCAGAAACTCAGCGGTCACTCGTCGCGAGGTGGCTTCCCAAGTGACTGCCTTGGCGCCGTTTTCACAAAATTGGAACGTGGAGTGATGATTTTTATCTGGCCAAGCACATCCTGGGCAATCGAAGCCATCGGGTTGATTGGTATTGAGTAGTGCTTTCGGCGCAACTAAGGTGTCCATTTGCGTTTTAACGGCAATCGCTGTGGCCTTCAATGCCCCCCAGCCGCCAGCCGGACCGTTGTAAGAATGAATACCAGGAACTTTACGCTTGGTCGACATGAGTGACTCCATTAGGCTAGGGAAGTGGTTTAATTATAGGCGCCTAATGAGGTCAAGCAAGAGTATGAAGTGTGTCGATAAGTGAAGGGGAATGAGAGAGCATCTCCTTCCCCCTAGCCAATTACTCTTTAGAAAGGCTGTATTTTCCAGCACCAATTAGCATAACGACTAGACCGCCGACTAAGTAAAGCGCCTCAGTTTCCAACGCCCAGGCTCCCACGTCGGTGGTGTGCCAGAAGTTAGCACCAGCAATAAGTATTACGGCAAATACCATATTAACGGCATAAATTAGTCCAGCCACTCGAGTAAAGAGCCCAAGGATAATACAGAGTGGAGCGACGATCTCTCCAAGGTAAGCACCGTAAGCCAGGAAGCTTGGGAAATGATGGGCGGCAAGGATTGGCGCAATCCATGATACACCGTGCGTTAACTTGAAAAATCCGTGAAACAGCATTAATCCCCCCAGTAATACCCTAAGAAGTAAGCGCCCAGCATTGGGGTGATCCACAGCATGATTAAATTTAGTAAGTAGTGTCATCACAGTATCTCCTGTTGAAAAACCAATCATAAAGCGAAATAGTTACGTGATGAAATTAAATAAATTTGAATATGATAGAAAAAAAATTTGTCGTAAATTCAATAAGTAATTAATCGAAAAGTTTTAGATTTAATATTTATTCCATGTCTTAGCGAATTTATTTTGTCTAATGTTCGCGGTTAAACCGACACTTAAAGCTATGATGCTGATCATCTTAAATGAAGAAAATCCGCCGTATGATGATCCTCTTATTTTTCATGGCTAGGTTTTAAAGGAGAAAGCGCCATTATGTCTCAACAGGTTAGGTTAGAAAGTATTGCTAATTTTCGTCAATTAGGCGGGTTAATTGGGGCGAAGGGGAAAAAAATTCGGCTAAATTGTTTATTTCGCTGTAGTGCATTGGACCGACTCACTACACAGGATGCTCAGCAATTAACCCGGTTAGCAGGTGTCACTATTCTCGATTATCGTGATATTCATGAAGCGAAGGCGAAACCTGACCAGATTATCACGGCAGCGAATTATCTTAATATCCCTGCCAACCCCCCTGATCTTGCCGTCGATGCGAAGGTAGTTGAATTCTCGCCGCAAGCAATTGAAGCATTAGATGTTAATCGTTTTATGACCCAGCTCTACCAGCAATTACCCTTTAATAATCCGGCTTGGCATCAGTTGATTGCTACGCTGAGTCATCCTGAAACTAATACGGTTATTCAACACTGTGCAGTGGGTAAAGATCGAACGGGTATCGGCTGCATGATTACCCTATTGCTGCTGGGTTGTGATGAATCAGTGATCATCAATGATTATTTAGCGACCAATGGTAGATTAGCGGGGCTAGGCCATCAGGCTTTGGCGCAGTGGCCAGCAGAGGTTAGTGACAAAGCTCGACAAAACTTTCAAATTTTACTCTCGGTTGATAAAGCATGGTTAACGGCAGCATTTACTGCTATCAAGCAGCGTTATTCAACTTTTGAACAGTGGCTGGAACAGGAATATGGCGTTACCGCATCGCAACGCCAAGCGATACAAGATAAGTGGCTAGAAGCTTAGTGATGGATCATATCTTCAATAATGTCTTTCTCCATCATCTGGTAAGGAAAGTAAGTTGGCCAATGATGGAGCTCACTAAATAACGCCTGCTGGGAGTCATTACCTAAGAAAATATGGAAATGATCAGAGTGATGCGGCGCGATTCGATGATCGCTGAATTGTAAGTAACGCGGTGCTTTGGAGGCCGGATCACGGCATTCGAACAGATAGCGTACTCCGCGTTTACCTGAAGGATATGTCAGGATCTGATGGCCCGCACTCTGGTAGTGACAGGAGGTTTTATTCTGACCTTGTATAAATTCGACCTGTCCGTTCTCGATTTCGATACTGTCGATATCTGTCTGATAACCAGTTTGATAGTACTGTGCAATCTCATTTTCAGATTTATGTTGAGCGGCTGCTTTGGCTTTGAACACCGGTGCTAATGCCCCTTTTTGTAATAACGGATAAACGGATTGCCAGACACCATCCCAATCAGAGAGAGGACGGTCTGCAACCTGCTGATCGCTGAACTCACCTTGCGAAATCTTTTTATCTTCTTCGCTCATAACATGATTATGACTGCCATGTGCCCAGACTGCGATGGAGGTACTGCAGAGTAAGGCCAAAACTAGCCCTTTTTTCAGAGGTGTGAATGTCATGGTAAATCCTTATTTATGTTTTGTTATAACATAACACTAAGGGCGGTGAATTTCTACTTTATTGCATGGTGTTGTGGAGGGGGGGAACCTTATCGCTTTTAAGCGCTTATGTTACCAAAAGCGTAACAACCGTTAAGGTTGGCTAATATAAAAAGTAATAATATCTTCGGCTAACGCTATAGCGCGGTTAAAGAGAGTGACCACCCTTAGGTAGTGTAAAGGGGGTCAATTTACTCATCAATACGTCAAGGTTATCACCACGGTATCGGTGTAGGTGCCTGGGTTTCCTGGTATAGCAGTTCCTTTTGCGATACGGCCATAAATAGTCGTTGCTTGAACACTTCCAGTACCGGTTAAGGATACTCCCCCGCTCCCCCCTACGGTGGATGTTCCACCTGCTTCATTCCATACCGCAGCCGAGGCTCCCGGGGCGGTTTTATAAAGTTGATAGGGAATATAGGCACTGCCATTAGCCATTCTTCGTGTTCCTGATACGGCATTATTCCCGCTGCCAAGATAGAGAGTGTAGGGGGTATTCAGGTTACACACCGAAAAAACAGCGCTTGTTGCATCGTAATTCTGGGAGGCTGTATTAATGTCACTGATTGTTCCAAAATCCAAGGTCGGACTGGTATTTAATTGGCAGTAACTGGGCATAGTCAAGGTATAGGTCATCGTCAGATCAGCATAATCCCATCCTCCACCGCCAGAACCCTCGCAAGCTCCGCTCCCATCTTGCATATCGATCATAAGATGAAAAGAACCTTGGTAACTCCCCGTAGGATAAGCCTTAAGTATATTTGTATTGGCGGGCACCCTGAAGGTGATGGAATAGGGGACTTGGTAATTGCCCGAATAGACCGTTCTGGCTGGACCATACCAATTATCGGTGCTCATCGCGCTAGAACGCGTCACCCCTCCCGCACTGAGATTAACCAATTGATAGGCGAGGGCTTGATTACTAACACTCGAGGTAACACCGCTAAATACAGCTTTTGCACAAATATAGGGGCTAACGTTTGTTCTACTAAATATGCAAAGTATATCCCATGAGCCTCCACAGGGCTGTACACAAGTAATGGTTCCACTAAAAGTGATATCCGCATTCGCGGTATTATTTGCTGCAGTAAAGCTGAAAACTTGAGAGGCGCTTGTGGTAGTCGCGGTACAACTTGCTTGCGAGGTTGGAATAAAAAATAAAAAGAGCCCACCCATTACCATCAATCTTAGTAAATTAGAGAGACGAAAGAAGCGTTTCAACGTGCTCGGGATTATCGTTAATGGCATAGATAAGGTCCTAAAGGATGCGTGGGCGAAGTGTTATCTGAGTAATCAAAAGTGAACTCACAATGACCTTTGTCTAATAAATCGATAGAGACTTTGTTATGAGACTGGATTCCGGTTAAGTACGCTTCGCTATCGTAACCCACCACAGTCGGCGGCTCCTGATTCAGTTGGACTTGATAACCCGGCGCGATAGGTTGATGTTGACTATCAACTATCTTAACTAGGGCAGACATCACTTTTCTTACCTTGAAATCCACTAAGGTTCCTTGATTGTAGCTAGTGGTAACGCTTTGCGAGGTGCTCACAGGTTGCCAATCGAGAGGCAAATGAGTGGGGTCAATATAAAAATTATTTTTAACGTAAGGGGTGACACCAGAAACCAGTAAAGCTCCTTGACTATTCGTGGCACCTAAATCCACGCCGCCATTAATAATGTGACTCCCTGGACCGGCATCTTTTATGATGGTAAAGGCATTATCAATACGTTGCGCAAAGAATAGCGAATTCTCTGCCATAACGACTGAGCCAGTGGCTGAACCATTTGCTTGATAGTTCTGCGCAGCGCGTGCGAAGTCGAAGGTGAGGTTATTATATCGAGTATTGACACTCGCATAGCCGCCAAAGCTATCCTCTTGTTTGGCAGTCTGATAATAGCCGCCATAATTCAGTGCGTTTTGGCTGGAGGTCGATAGCTTATCAAATTGCTGACGTAGACTACTTGTCCCACCATTATTGCTGTAGTTAGACGTTAAGTTAATATCATTACGGGGCTGGTATTGATAAGTCAAAAAGGCACTAACATCATGACTGTCACGCAAATTTTTATTTAAGGTCAGATAGAAGCTATTTGTACTCGTTATATTACCGCTAAGATTTAACGATACCGTTCGGTAAGTATCGTTTCGATAAACAATACTGTTGTAATTGGTTGAAATATTCAGCGCAGAAAATAGACGGTAATTAAAGCCCCCTCGCGCAATAGTCGATGCATAAGGGCTGACAGTATTGATGTTCGACTCTTCAGTCGTCGAAGCTTGATAACGTTTTTGTGAGACACGCGCAAGATCGTAATAGTCTTGATAAGTTCTTTGATAACTGGCATTGACGGTTAGCTTCGGTGATAAACGACTTTCGATCCCAACTAGAGTTAATCCACCCTTACTGTTTTTATATTGGCTCCCCGCAATATCTGCATTGATAACGCCCATTCCCCAAAAACTCTTTGCTATCCCTAGCCCAGCGTTATTAAGCCCATCGCTACTATTTTCAATATGAGTGCTCGCGGTTAACCGATCAGTTAAGCCATAGCGTAGGCTGCCGGCTGAAAAAATTACGTCATTATCGTAGTGATTTGACGATTGGCCAAAATCGTAACGCGGGATACCGATATCTAATGAATATTCGCTCAGCCCTCGTTGCAGTATATTCGGTGAGAAATAGTACTTTGCCTCTGTCCTGACCTGACGGCCATTAGTGTCAGTCGTTACCAGGCTCACATCGGAGCCATTCACATAGGGGAGTGATTTGATATCGAAGGGGCCTGAGGGAACATTGGTTGAATAGACTTTTTGTTGATCAACATAAAGGTCCAGCGATGAGGGAAGGGCGGCACTTCCCGAAAACTGTGGTAAGGCGGCCGTAATGATATCTGGGCGTTTACTGTAGGCGCTTGAAATTTGTATACCGGTAAGACGTAAGCTGTTTGACCACTCAGTGGTATTAGAGACGTAGTCACCAATCAGGTAACTTCGAACCTTTTCATTATCGATATACTGCCAACCCGAGTCTAAGCGAACGATATGCTTATTATCGTTACTTCCCTTATAGCTAAAATTATACAGTGAATTAGAGTAAAGACTGCCCATGCCAGTGGTATACAGTAGGTTTACGCCACCGCTCACCATTCCGTTAGTGTTAGTGGTTGAATTGAAAGCGGTATAATTAACCACCATTGCATTAATTGCGGGGCTGAGTTCGCCTGCAGTCTCACCACCTTGCGAATTTGCGGATACATTATAGGTGGATAAATTTTGACTGTCGGTGACAATAAATAGGTTTTGGTTTGGGGCATCATAACGATAGGTTAGATTTTTAACTCCCCGTAAGTCGACCCACTGCTCGTCTTGATAATTGGGCAGGGTAATTCGCAATTTTTTAAGATCTTTATTCTTAACTTCAATATCGCCCGCCGCATTCAGTCTGCAGGCAACCAGGTCGTTTAAGCCACCTTGATTGACTGAAGTCATCAAAAAAAGTTGATTATTACTCTGCGCTTGACCGGATGCCGCGGGGAGATCAAAAAGCGAGTCAGCATAAATCTGACTACTCTCAAATAACGCCAGTAAAGCAAAATAGTGATAGGTTTTCACGAGCGTTAATAATTGAAACTCTTACCATTAATCGTGGCATTAATCTGTAATTTATTATTATCGTCACAGTGTGTTAAGCCAGTAATCTTATAATATTTCGTTATGCTAGGCAGCAGATAACCGTTTACAGGATTGGTGGTTACCGGATAGTGGTGCTGTGTTGAGCTGTCGGTGACAGAGACCTGACTCAGCAGCAGATGGCGCTGGCCGCTGTTGTGAACTTGTAATTGACACTCACCTGAATGATTAACCACTTTCAAATCTTGAGTTTGTAGAAGTTCATCATTGCCCACAAAAAGCGGTAATAGAGTACGCAGCAGAATATTAATGTTACCGCTGTTTTTACGGCTATCGTTAGGCTTTGGCAGTTCATCAACCACGATACGGTAAGCCTGTTCATTACTGACTTTCCCTGAGGTTTGACGAACAATCCTTACATTGAACGATCCATTCGGGGCGATGGCGATAACGGAAGGACTGACCACCACATCATTTGTGGCCGAAAGCTGATCGTTACCTTGGTTATCTTGCGTCCAAGCAAAGGCCCTAATTTGGATATTTTCGGCCTCAGAAGATTGATTAAAAATGGTTAATGTCGTCGCTCGTTGGTCATCGTCTATGGCGATATTAATAGGTGATAAACGCAACGCACCGGCAAAAGCACCTTGACTGAGTAATAGGGCAAGAAAACTTAATTTTACAAGGTACTTCTTCATACAATCCTCATGAGTATATTAACTAGGATTAGAAAACAACATTAACTGTTACGGTATCGGTGTAGCTTCCCGGTACTGGAATAGTATTGGTAGCGGGAATTTTTCCATACACAATGACATTTTGTGCAGCACCTGTCCCTGTTCCAGTGAACACAGATCCTGTGGCATCGGTGGTACTACTATTTACTGGGACCGCTTTAGAATACGCTGAATCTGCATAAAGATTGTAAGCAATATAATTCGATTTCGATGTATCACTCATACGACGTTGACTACCACTTGCATTTGCACCACCATCAAAGTTCAAACTCCAAGCTGTATTAGGACTACAAAGAACCGATAATCCACTGCCACTCGTACTGGTGTTGGCTGGATTCACTGACACAAGATTTGTAATAGTTCCAAAATCAAGAAGCGCAGTCGCTGCTGTTCCACCAACGGTGGCCGTATTGACTACACAAGAACTCTGTACATTCACCTGAACTTTTAAGGAACCAGTACTGGAATTGGCAAAACTATTAGCGGTAAATAACCCGAGACTAGAGACCATTAACAGAGATAATGTATTTTTTTTCATTTTATGAGTCCAGCGTTAATTTAATAAGAGGGAACGGTGTGTAACGAATATGGGGTTACTATAAAAAAGGGGCTAAGATTAGTCTTAATGAGGTGGCTATTGAAGTGATTTTATTGATAGGAAAAAACGATAACTCCTAGTTTTTGGAATGTTTTTTAACCTATTTTGTGGCGATGAAATTATAGGCTTCGCTAGGTTTTTTTTGGGAACGTATTGATTTTTAATATTATTTTATTTTTATAAGATATTGCTGCTCGATTTATTATCTTTTTTATTTCCCCATGAAATTCACGATAAAATTAATTTATAAGTGAGCTAATTAAAGTTGATATTAAAGATCATTAAATCATCAAGAAACTCATTTTTAATAATAGAATAGTTAACTGAATAAATAATAGGTCGCTAATTATCTTTATTTGCCGAATATATAAGCGATAAAAGGGAAATTATCTCTATTAATCTCTTTTTTGGGTGGAAGATAAGTAGCTCAATATAAATGCACGAGTAAATTTTTTTATTAAGACTACAGGTCACAAAATGCATACTAACTTAGCTATCACCTTTCTATTATCTGTCATTAGCCCCTGCATGCTCTCTCCGGTAACTCTTCCGGTTACCAATAGATGCCTTCATGGGCGCCATCAAGTCATTTGCAATGGTCATATGTTGGTGAATGGTGTGTAGACGCAAGAGGGCGAGTAAGAGAGTTAAAGGGAGATGACAAGTAAAAAAACGGCTACCTTTGAGTAGCCGTTTAGCAGGATTAGTGATTAATCTTTGGATGTTGATCGACCAAATTACGTCGTTTTTGTTTCAACTCTTCTATTTCTTGGTCAATATCTTCAATTCGCTGCTCGATACCATCGTGATGTTCTTGCAGTAGCTCTTTTGCTTCTTCCAAAGATGAGGCCGCAGGCGTTCCACCATAAAGCGGCTTGTTAGCCGTCTCACGCATGGTAACACCTGTAATAGCACCGATAATACCGACCACCACTAAATACCAACCAGGCATATAAAGGTTACCGGTCGTTTCGACTAACCACGCGGTGAGGGTAGGGGTAATACCTGCGATCAGAATCGAGATATTGTAGGTACTGGCCAGGGCACTATAACGAACCTCGGTCGGAAACATAGCGGGTAGGGTCGAAGCCATCACACCAATCAGACAGTTAAGAATAATGGCTTGGATCAGAAGACCAAAAAAGAGTGCCACTAAACTGTGCTGCGTGATCAGCATAAAGGAAGGAATCGAGAATAATACCATCGCAACACTACCGATAATGATAAAGGGACGACGTCCAAACTTATCACTCAGCAGCCCCATGATCGGTTGTACAAAAAGCATGGCGACCATGATCACAACGATGATAAATACACCGCTGTTTTCCGAGTAGTGTAAGTCGTGGCTTAGGTAGCTAGGGACGTAGGTCAATAGCATGTAATACGCCACGTTAGTAGTAATAACGATACCAATACAGGAGATTAGATTACGCCAATGTTTACGGGCAACCTCTTTAAACGGAACAGACGGGCCCTCGCTTAATCCCTGCTTAGATCCTTCTTCCAGTGATTCAACATGCTTTTGGAATGCAGGAGTCTCTTCTAAAGCGTGGCGAAGATACAGACCAATAAAGCCCAGTGGTAGCGCCAAGAAGAACGGGATACGCCATCCCCAGTCATTAAACGTCTCTTGGCCCAAGATGGCGTTTAATAAGACCACGATACCTGCCCCACAAATAAAGCCAACTAAGGAGCCGAAATCGAGCCAACTACCCATAAATCCGCGTTTTCGGTCGGGAGAATATTCAGCAACAAAGATTGAAGCGCCGGTATATTCACCACCAACCGAGAAGCCTTGTACCATCTTGGCAATTAATAGCAAAATCGGTGCCCAAATACCTATCGTATTGTAAGAGGGAATAAGGCCAATACAGAAGGTACTAAGCGTCATCAATATGATGGTTATCGCAAGAATTTGTTGTCGCCCATACTTATCGCCCAATCTACCAAAAAACATTCCGCCTATCGGACGAATAATAAAAGGAACGGAGAAGGTGGCGAGTGCAGCGATGATTTGAATACCCGGTGAGGCATGAGGGAAGAAAACTTTACCCAGGACAGTGGCGACATAGCCATAGACACCAAAGTCAAACCATTCCATGGCGTTCCCTAATGCGGCGGCAGTAATCGCTTTTTTGAGTCGACTGTCGTCGATGATAGTGACATCACTCAGGCCGATAGGTTTTACTTTTTTTCGTTTAATTTTCAGCATAGGCTTTCCTTACGCAATAAAGACCCCGATTAAATCAAAGTTATAAGCATAGACTACTCTCCCCAAAGCGTCGCTTTAGGGAGTGAATAATTTCTTGCGTACTATTTACTTGCCGAGCTTCTGACTTATCTCGCTCCCCACGAAGCTGGCGACATCGGCTAACCTACCATGGAATAGTGCTTTTGTGGCGTATAACGCCGTATCGGCAACCTGCGTTAATGAGATTTCGGGTGGCATCACCAGTTCGTTAGGGTGGGTATGAACGTCCAAAAGAGCGGGGCCGGGGTGGGCCAGAAAACGCGCGATGGACTCTTCTAGAGTTTCAGCTTCAACCACTTTTTGGCTATAAAGGCCGATGGCGCCAGCCACTTTGGCAAAATTGTCGTTTTTTAGCTTGGTGTAGTGATCGAGTAAACCTTCGACTTTTTGCTCCAGTTCAACAAAATTCAACGAACCGTTGTTGATGACAACCAATTTCACCGGTAAAGCTTCCTGTACCAAAGTAAAAAGGTCGCCCAATAGCATACTTAATCCGCCATCCCCACAGAGGGCTATCACTTGTCGTTCAGGATAGGCAACTTGTAAGCCAATTGCTTGCGGCATAGCATTGGCCATGGTGCCGTGCAGTAAACTGGCGAGAGTCCGACGAGACCCTAAGCTATCGATATGCCTTAATAGCCATACCATGGCTGAGCCTCCATCGGCGGTAAAGAGGGCATCTTTGGCTGCGTGTTGATTGAGTAAGCTCACCAGATATTGTGGGTGAATGGGGTGGCCGGTCGCTCGCTGTTCTTCTTTATGGCGACGCTTAACTGACTTCTCGCGTACTTTGGCAATCTGCTGAAAGAAGGTGTCATCGTTATGGGTATCGACCAGAGGCAGTAGCGCAGTGAGGGTATCGCTGACGCGGCCTACTGCACCGAAGGCAATGGGATGGCGACGGCCCAAGTGGGTCGCGTGTTGGTCTATTTGGATAATAGTGGCGTGATCGGGGTAAAACTGTGACCAAGCAAAGTCTGCACCCAGGAGTAATAAGACATCACACTGTTTAATTGCCTCAAATCCGGCCTCACAGCCAAAAATTCCCGTCATCCCAACAGAATAGGGGTTATCGTATTCGATAAAATCTTTACCACGAGAAGTGTTAACGACCGGTGCCTTTAACTTCTCCGCTAAGGCGACCAGATCATCGTGCGCCCCTTCACAGCCGGCGCCAGCATAGAAGGCGATACGCTTACCTTTATTAAGTAACGCGGCGATGGTTTGGAGTTCGTGAGGATTGGGAATCAGTTGAGGCTGCGGCTGCCAGATAGTTTGAGTCACCGCATGGGTTTTGGCCTTACTGATGTCGACAGGGACTACAACCACGGCGACACCACGTTGGTTGAGCGCAGCTTGGCAAGCTCGACGGATCACTGCTGGAGCTTGGTCCGGGGTCAAGATCTGTTCACAGAATACGGAGCAGCTTTGATAAACAGAAAGAAAATCGACCTCTTGCGGGAAGTCATTACCCAGCAATTCACTGCTGATCTGGCTGGCAAGCAGAATAACAGGAGCGCGATTACGGTGGCTTTCAAATAGACCATTAATGAAGTGTAATCCGCCTGGGCCGCAGGATCCCGCACAGGCGGTCAGTCTATCCGTCATAAGGGCTTCAGCCCCCGCAGCAAAGCCGGCAACTTCTTCATGGCGAACATGGAGCCACTTTATATTGCTACGACTCATTTCATCGGTAATATAATTGAGCGTATCACCGACTACGCCATAACAGTGTTGTACACCTGCTTTTTCAAGCTGTTCAATAATGAGTGATGCCACTGACCGTTCAGACATGATAGACCCTCAATACACTTTTTGACTAAGTATAGTGCGGGTCTACAACTCTGCTTGAGGGGGGGCACTTATCCCTAAAAGAGAGGAATAAGATCGAGTTGGCTACCCACCCATGCGACGATATTCACCAGACCAAATACCACCACTAACGCTATGGCGATCTTTTGACTAATAGGGCGGCGTTTACCCTGTTCAAAGCGAGGATGAGCGTTCCAAGCAAGCAGTGCCGGCGTAAAGAGCGCCCAGAACGTGGCTAATAATCCCGCATAACCAATCGCCAGTAAAAATCCTTGTGGAAATAAGATCGAAGCAATTAAGGGGGGACAGAAAGTGATAAGGGCGGTTTTGGTGCGTCCCTTACGACTATTATCAAAACCAAGTTTATCGGCGACAAAATCAAATAACCCAACAGTAACCCCTAAGAAAGAGCAGATTACGGCGAAGTGCGAAAAAATATCCAGCAGCAGTCCAAGTGATTTTTGAGAAATCCGGTCGTGCATTGCTTGGATCAGCGCATGGATATCCCCCCCTTGGCGACTGATCTCCGGAAAGTCATGACGCGGGATATTGCCCATAGTGCAGGTTAGCCAGAAGAGATAAATGATTAACGCAAATAAGGTTCCGCCAATCAATGCCCGTTTAACTTTGCGCTCATTACCTTGGTAATAAGTCATTAATCCGGTGATATTGCCGTGAAAGCCGAAAGAGGCCAGACAGAAAGGGACCACCGCCAATAAGAATGGCCAATAAGCCGTTGGCTGCTGTACATTTTCTTGCGGTGTTATGAGCTGGGATAGGTCAATGTGATGAACTAACCCACCAAATAACATAAAAAAGAGCAGGAGTTTCGCGACCAAACAGAGGGTAATCAGCCGACTGACCCCTTTAGTCCCTAGCCACACAACAAGCCCCACCACTGCAGTCAGCAATCCCTTCGCTTCAGCGCTATTAAGTCCAATACCTAAGGAGTTCAACGATTGTTGGTAAACAGGACCGCTGGCTGAAATATAGGCATAAGTTAGGATACCCAATACAAATGTGATGCTCAATCCATTGAGGCGTCGCCACCATTTAGGCGTGAGCGCTTGGGTGAGCGTATCGTAGCCGGCGCCGAGGGGAAAATTGAGACTGACTTTCATAAAGAGTAGTCCCGATAACAGCATGCAGAACCAACTGATCACTAACATGAGGACTGACCAACTATACCACGCGCCAGCCATCACAACAGGAAGGGTAAACATGCCTGCACCGGCGACGGTACCGCAAATGATCATGGCTCCCCAGGCACTGGATGGTGACGAGGCCTTTTTGGAATGGGGCATCTGTACTCCTCAATGAGAACGCTAAAAGGCGCCGACTATAGCAGGTCTTCAGGTGAGGCACTAATGAAGATTAACACTCTCTTTTTACTCAACATTTAATTAATTATTCTAATGTGTCGTTGCTACAGATAATTCTTAACTTAACTTTTTTAAAAAAAATGTTTTTGGTGAAACCTATTTTTAATTTCATAGAGTTATGAGTGTTATTGCGTAAAAAGTGAAATTTTTGTTTCTTGATATAATCCAAGCTTGTTCTAGGATTAAAGTTAAGTTTACGGAATACGAAACTTTTTATTAACGTTACGCGACGAGTTTAATTAATTGAGGTGATTTATGGATAAAAGAACTGACAAGAAACTTGTGGATCCAGTAATTGATCAACAAATTATTAAGCAGAAGAAAGGCAAAGGAATTTGGTGGTTACTTCTCGCCATTATCATTATTATTCTCGCGATTTGGTTTAGTACTCAACGAAATAATAATGATGCTGCCCCAGCACCTTCATCCTCTCCGTCAGCGATGTCACAACCGGCACAGCAACCTGCGGCAACTGATCAGTCAACGCCACCCGCAGCGCCAGCAACTGATAACGATAGTGCGTTAACTGCACTGCAGCAATATTATGCAGGTGAAGGGAACGACGATAGTCAGTGGATTGATTTGAACCAAGTCAGCTTTGCTACGGGCAATGCTACCCCTACGGTTACTGACGAACAGTCTTTAAATCAGGTGGCTAGTTTAATCAGCCAACACCCTAATCACAGCATTGTTGTGCGTGGCTTCACTGACAGCACTGGTACTGAAGCCATTAACCAACCTCTGTCGGGACAACGAGCTAACGCCATCAAAGATTGGTTGACTCAGCACGGGGTAGAGGGTTCTAAAATCACTATTGACGGCCAAGGTGCAGACCACGCTGTGGCAAATAATGACACGGCCCAAGGTCGAGATCAAAACCGTCGAGTAGCGATTCAAGTTAAAGCGGCTCAATAAGTTATCGGGGAATAAGTGTGATGAGTTCTGATAAGCAACCAGAAATAAATAACACTCCCAATCAGCAGCCAGAGGAACTGATTATTCCTCTGGTGGAAGAAAGAATAGAAATTGATAAAAAACAAGTTGTTCAAAGTCAATTTCATATTGAGAGAAGAACGGAAACCAAGAAAGTCGATATTGACGAAAAGTTAATAAGCCGACAGGCAGAAATAAAACACGTCCCTATCGAGAGATATATTTCTGATATTCCACAAATACGTGAAGAGAATGGGGTGAAAATTATCCCAATCTTTGAAGAACACATAGAGATCGTAAAGAAAATATATCTTAAGGAGGAGATTAGAATAGAGAGTCATGAGAGTGTAAATGAATTTAAATCCGAAGAAACGCTGAAGTATCAGGTCGTTTCACAAAAAAGAATATCCACCGATAAATGAGGTAAAAAATATGTCTAGCGAAAAAATCGTCACATTATTTGATACAGTTGAACATGCACAAGCGGCTGAACGTAATCTCATTAAAGCTGACTTTAAAGAAAGCGATATCAGTGTGATCCATGGTCGTGACCTTGATAGCGACAGCACCGTTTTCAAAGATACGAGTATCTGGAAGCGCCTGTTTGGAAACGATGTTGAAGAAGAACATGCAGAGCTGTATAGCGAAGCCCTTCATAAAAATGGTGCCGTGTTAACCGTCGTTGCGCACGGCGAAGATGAGCACGCTAAAGCGTTAGCGATTCTGAATCGCCACCAACTGGTAGATGTACCCGCCAAAGCACGCGGTACAGAAACTGCTGCGACCCCTGTTGCGCCAACGCCACGTGACACCCGCCCGCATCTGACGGGTAACGAAACGAAAGATGAAATCCTGCAACTGGCGAAAGAAGAGCTAGAAGTTGGTAAGCGTTTAGTAAAAGAGGGTACCACTCGTATCCGTCGCTACGTGACAACCGAAGATGTCTCTCAGAAGGTCAACCTACGTGAGCAACACGCCGAAGTGGTACGTAACTCAGTCAACCGTCCGGTGACAGGTCAAAACATCGACTGGAGTGAGAAGAGCGTCGTGGTCGACGAATTGGCTGAGAAGCCAGTCGTTAATAAAACTGCTCACGTTGTAGAAGAAGTTGTGGTGAAAAAAGTCAACACTAACCACGATGAAGAGATTAAAGATACTGTTCGTCAACAACACGCAGAAGTCGAGCGTCTACGTAACGAAGAAAATCTGAAGAAGTAATTATTTAGTGAGAAAACCCGGCGAATGCCGGGTTTTTTTATGTTTCATTATCAAAGTGTAATGTTATCGAAAAACGCGCTGAGTTGACTTGAGAAATTACCATCTTGAAATGAGAATAAGTATTCTCATTCTTAGGGCTGGCCATTATGACACTCAGGTACTCACTACTTTGCATCACGCTTTTTCTCACTGCCTGTGATAATTCTTCACAGAATTCCCAGGCGACTCCACCTCTCAGCGTTGAAGTTCTCACGCTTACCACCCAACCAATAACTGTCAATGCGGACCTACCCGGGCGCCTTGCATCCGTGCAACAGGCGGAGGTACGTCCACAAGTTGGGGGAGTCGTTATTAAGCGGCTATTTAAAGAAGGTACTGAAGTTACCGCTGGGCAGCCACTCTATCTTATCGATCCAGCGACGTATCAGGCTGCGTTTGAAAAAGCGAATGCTGAATATATTGACAGTCAACGCATCTATCAACGTTACCGACGCTTAGCGGCTGACCAAGCCGTGAGTCAACAAGACTTGCAAACTGCGCAATCCACCTATTTACAAGCTAAAGCGGACAGAGATACCGCTAAAGTCAATTTAGGCTATACCCAAGTGCGGGCCAGTATTTCAGGTCGTATAGGGCGTTCATCAATCACACAGGGGGCGCTAGTCACCTCGGACCAAACCACGGCGTTGGCCACCATTACCCAGCTCAACCCTATGTATGTTGATATCACAGAATCGGCTAGCGATATGCTGATGCTTCGCCGGGCCTTTGCTAGTGGGCAACTCGAAAAAGTAGGCGATAACGCCGCTGGGGTTAAGCTCACACTAGAAGACGGAAGCCAGTATCCACTGACAGGTCGTTTGGACTTTTCAGAAGTACAAGTCGAGGAAGGGACAGGGAGTATTACACTACGAGCCACTTTTCCTAATCCAGATGCCATCTTGCTTCCAGGGATGTTTGTGCGCGCTAAAGTCACTCAAGGTGTTACACAGCGGGGGATCCTTATTCCACAGCGTGCAGTGTTACGCGATAGCCGCAACTTACCCTATGTCTATTTAGTCACTAAAGAGAACAAAGTGGTGCAACGCGAAGTAACCTTGGGGCAAATGCAACAAGGTCAATGGCAAGTCACTGCAGGGCTGCAAGCAGGTGAGAGAATTGCAACGAATCATTTGCAAGATCTCTCGCAGGGAAACAGGGTTAGCCCACAATCTACCCAGTCCGCGGCAACAACATCCTCTCTTACCCTTTCCACTACTGATAAAGCCGCTCAGTGAAGGACACTTTAGCTTATGTCTCGTTTTTTTATCTATAGACCCGTTTTCGCATGGGTCATCGCCATCCTGATGGTCGTGGCCGGTGTGCTCGCGATTCGTGGATTGTCTGTGAATCAATATCCATCGATTGCTCCACCGGCTATTTCCATCAGTATTACTTATCCTGGGGCGAGTGCGGAAACGGTACAAAATACCGCAGTACAGGTTGTCGAGCAGCAACTGACGGGCATCGATAATCTTCGCTATCTTGAGTCAAACAGTAATAGTGACGGCAGCGCGACAATTATTGCGACCTTCGAACAAGGGACTGATCCAGATATTGCTCAAGTTCAGGTACAGAATAAGGTATCCGTTGCTGAAACATCGTTACCCGAAGAGGTGACTGAACAAGGTGTAACTGTCGCGAAATACCAATCGAATTTTATGATGGTGATTGGTTTAGTATCGAAAGATGGCAAATTATCGGATGCTGACTTAGGCGATTTATTGGTCTCTAAATTAGAAGATCCTATTGCACGAACCAAAGGGGTCGGTGATTTTATGGTGATGGGATCTGAGTACGCGATGCGCGTATGGATGGATCCTAGCAAACTGTTTAAATATGGGTTAATGCCGAGTGACCTTTCTACTGCTATCGAGAGCCAAAACACTCAAGTTTCCTCCGGTAAAGTCGGTGGATTACCCACGGCTCCAGGGACGCAATACAGTGCTACCGTGATAGGGAAAACTCGCCTCAACACCGCCGAACAATTTCGTAATATCTTATTAAAAGTGAATAGTGACGGCTCGCAGATACGCCTTAAGGATGTCGCTAACGTCGATTTGGGACCCGAGGATTATAGTATCTCCTCTACCTATAACGGCAAACCTTCTGTCGGGATGGCATTACGCTTAGCGACTGGTGCCAACCTACTGGATACCGTGACGCGTGTTAGGGCAACCGTCGATCAGCTAAAAGGCTCGCTTCCTCCGGGTGTGGAGCTGGTCCTTCCCTATGATACTTCCCCTGTCGTGAGTGCATCGATTCATGAAGTAGTGAAAACCCTTGTCGAAGCAATCGTATTGGTTTTCTTTGTCATGTTGATTTTCTTGCAAAATCTACGTGCCACAATGATCACTACATTGGTCGTTCCTGTCGTATTGATGGGTACATTTTGCGTGCTGTACCTATTTGGCTATTCTATTAACACCTTGTCGATGTTCGGAATGGTTCTGGCCATTGGTTTGCTGGTGGACGATGCCATTGTAGTGGTTGAAAACGTAGAAAGGGTGATGGAGGAAGAAGGCCTCTCACCACAAGCAGCCACGCTAAAATCAATGCAGGAAGTTCAAGGCGCGCTATTTGGTATCGCATTGGTGCTCAGTGCCGTACTGTTACCGATGGCCTTCTTTGGTGGCTCTACTGGAATAATCTATCGCCAATTTTCGATTACTATCGTTTCAGCCATGGTACTGTCGGTATTAACGGCGCTGATTTTTACCCCCGCATTATGCGCCACCTTATTGAAGCCGGTTGACCCGCAAAAAAAGCAGCGTGGGATTGCTGGGATATTTAACCGTTCTTTTGAACGAAGCACAGAGGCTTACACCCGCAGTGTGGGAGGGGTCATCAAGAGCCGTTCGTTATTTATCTGTCTCTATCTGGGCCTTGTTGCGGGGACTGTGTATCTGTTTATCTCTCTGCCGTCCACTTTTCTACCTGAGGAAGACCAAGCCGTTTTAATGGTCCAAGCGACCTTGCCTCAAAATGCCTCAGCCGAGCGCACTCAAGCTGTGATTAAGCAGATTAATGATTACTTTTTAACCCAAGAAAAAGGCAATGTTGATTCTGTCTTTGCCGCGAATGGCTTTAGTTTTGCTGGGCGTGGACAAAATGGCGCCATTGCGTTCGTTAAATTAAAACTATGGCAAGACCGACCCAGCGCTCAACAAAAAGTTCCAGCCATTGCGGCGCGTGCCATGGCACATTTTGCGCAAAATGGCTCAGCCAAGATTATTGTGATGGTTCCGCCAGCGGTAATGGAATTAGGTAATAGTAGCGGATTCGATATGTACCTTGAGGATCAGGGAAACCAAGGTCATGCCGCATTGATGCAGGCGATGCAGCAGTTTCTGACGATGGCGAACAAAGATCCCCGTTTATCAATGGTCAGGCATAACGGTATGGATGATGAAGCCCAATATCAACTTTCGATTGATGAAGAAAAAGCGCAAGCCGACGGTCTTTCGGAAAGTGATATTAATAGTACGCTATCAGCAGCGTGGGGTGGCAGCTATGTTAACCAGTTTTTATACAATGGTCGGGTAAAAAACGTCTATCTCCAAGGCAGAGCAACGGCCCGTATTACTCCTGAGGACCTCAATAAGTGGTATGTCCGTAATAGTAGCGATGAGATGGTACCCTTTTCTGCATTTGGCGGCGGCTACTGGACGATGGGCTCACCACGTTATGAACGATTCAACGGCGTTTCGGCGGTCAATATTCAAGGCTCACCTGCAGATGGCTACAGCAGCAGTGATGCTGTAAAAGCGGTGGAGGAGATTGCGGCGAAGCTTCCTAAAGGTTATACCATCGCTTGGCACGGCCTCTCCTATGAAGAACAAGCCTCCGGCAGTCAGACACCACTGCTCTACGGCTTATCGGTACTAATCGTCTTTCTCTGTTTAGCGGCGCTCTATGAGAGTTGGTCCGTACCTTTTGCCGTACTACTGGTGGTCCCGCTCGGTATCATCGGTACCGTGACGGCTGTGATGCTAAGGGATATTGCGAATGATGTGTTCTTCCAAGTAGGACTATTAACTACAGTGGGGCTAGCAGCGAAGAACGCCATCTTGATTATCGAATTTGCAAAAGAGCTTAATGAACAAGGGCGGGGCCTAGTAGAGGCTGCCGTGGAGGCTGCTCGTTTACGTATTCGACCTATTATTATGACCTCAATGGCCTTTATTCTGGGGGTATTACCCTTAACGATATCCAATGGAGCGGGGGCAGGAAGTCAACACTCTATCGGGACCGCGGTGATTGGTGGGATGCTATCGGCCACTTTCCTCGCCATTTTTATGGTACCGCTATTTTATGTTCTCGTTGTCTCCCTTACCCAAAAAATCACTCGTACCCTCAGCCCAACGAAGGAACACCCTCATGAATAATCGTCACTCGCTATACCGTTTAAGCTTGGTGGGTCTGTTACTGGTCGGTGGGTGTAATTTAGCGCCCCACTATCAACGGCCTACAGCCCCGATTACGCCGCAGTGGCAAGAACCCTCAACCCAAGGGGTAAAAGCCTCATCGTTGGCATGGTCTCAATTCTTTACTGATCCTAAGCTACAACAGTTAATTCGCTTAGCTTTGGAGAATAACCGTGATTTACGAGTGGCTGCGTTAAACGTTGAAGGGGCACGGGCGCAATTAGGCATTACACAAGCAGATCTGTTGCCATCGTTATCTGGCACGGTGACTAAGACAGCGGAACATTTACCGGCTAATCTTTATTCTACGCAAAGTAGTGGACCAGTCACTTACCAACAATATGAAGCGACAGCTTCGGCAAGCTGGGAGCTGGATTTTTTTGGTAAATTACGTAATCTGCGTGAGCAGGCACTGGAAGAATATTTGAATTATCAAGCGACGCAACAAGCGACGCAACTCTCATTGGTGGCTCAAGTCGTTAGCGCTTATATTACCTTGGCAGCGGATAATGATTTACACCAAGTGGCGATCGATACGGTCACTAGCCAACAATACTCCTATAAGATAGTCCAAGAAAGGCTGGCTGCGGGGGTTGTCACCGAGCAAGATCTTTTACAATCTCGCACTGCACTAGAGAGTGCCCAAGCAGATATTGTGCAATACGATCGCGATCGTCGACAGGCGGCTTACGCACTACAGCTATTGTTAGGTACCACCTTACCTCGTCAGATTGCCTCCCAAGCAAGCTTAGCATCGATGCAAGTTTTCCCTGCGCTGAGTAGTGAATTACCTTCCAGTGTGTTAACACGCCGTCCCGATATTCTGGCTGCTGAACATACCTTGAAAGCGGCCAATGCAAATATCGGCGTGGCCCGTGCAGCGTTCTTTCCGTCAATCTCTCTCACGGCGACCGGTGGTAGTTTATCGAGTGGCCTCTCTTCTTTATTAGGTGCGGGGACTGGGGGCTGGACTTTTGTTCCAACGCTCTCGCTTCCTCTTTTTGAAGGCGGCAAGAATAAGGCAACGCTCGATCTCGCAAAGGTGACGGCACGCAGTGATATTGCGGCTTACGAAAAAGCTATTCAGGTTGCTTTCCAAGAGGTCTCCGATGCATTAGTGGGCAAAGAGACGTATCAGCAAGAAGTGGGAATACGTGCAGCGGATGTCGCCACCAATCAACGCTATTACAGTCTTGCACAGCGACGTTACCGAGAAGGCCTTGACGGATATCTTGATGTACTGACGGCCCAGCGTTCTTTATACTCGGCGAAACAGTCCTATTTAACCGTGCTTTCAGCCTCCCTGACTCAGCAAGTGACTTTATATAAAGTGTTAGGAGGCGGATGGCGCTAGGGGGCTTAGCTGCTGAGGAAACTCTTTATTATGATGGAAAACAGAGCGTTATCGGCTCGTCAACAACAGCGCAAGGATGCGTTGATTAATATTGCCCGCAAAAGCTTTCAACAAAATGGGTTACATGGCACAACCTTAGCGGTAATCGCAAAAGACTCGACACTTAGTGTTGGGCAAATTTACCGTATTTTTCTAAACAAAGAAGAAATTGTTGAGGCGGTGGTAAACCAGATTGTGAGTGAAAGGGTGGCGCAATTTTTAGAGCAGAATCACGATTTGGAACAAAAAGCAGTGCTACTGGCCAAAGGGTTACCGCCTACAGATAGTCGACGGTTAGATGACGCGCTGTTAATGGAGATTAATGCGGAGTCGCTGCGTAACCCGCGGTTGTTAGCTATTTTGCAACGGGCCGATCAGAAAATGAAAACCGAAGCGATCCAGATGATCCGTCGACACTTGCCGCAAGTCAGTGAAGAGGCGTTAGCCGATAGCTCTGAACTGATTGCAATCATTGTTGAGGGGGTCGCCTTTCGTCGTCTCTACGAACAAACCCCGGCGCAGCGTGAGCGCCTGATGCAGTGGTATAAGTCTTTATTTCTGGAGATTAATGCGGCTGCACTATCGAAGTGAGTTGCCATGCTTTGGTGCAGGGGAAGGCATAATGCCTAATCATCGTGCAACGCCTCTTAACTTGTAAGAGAAATTATCTTTATCTTTGGTATTTTAGTTTCATAATTAATGCTTATATTTCAATTGCTTATTTTTTAATAGCCTAGTTGGTGAGAATTTGGTCTGGAAATTGCAAAAAAAAATTCATTGTAACTTTTGGAGCCAAGACCATGGAACAGCCTACTCGCCAACATCAACTTCTCTACGGCTTAAATGAGAAAATGCCCTTAACGGCGGGGCTGTTTACCGCAATTCAACATATTTTAGCCAGTATCGTGGGGGTGATCACACCGCCTTTGATTATTGGCTCAACCCTAGGGCTAAACAGCTATTTACCTTATCTTATTAGCATGTCGTTATTTGCTTCAGGCCTAGGTACCATGGTGCAAGCAGGACGCTTCATGAAAGTCGGTGCGGGCATGATTTGTTTACAGGGCACCAGCTTTGCTTTTTTAGGGGTGATCATTTCCGGAGGCTTGGCGATGAAACAGCAAGGGGCTTTACCTGAAGATATCTTGGCGATGATCTTCGGTTCCAGCCTTGTTGCAGCATTAATTCCGATTATTGTCAGCCGTTTTATCCATCTCTTTGCTAAAATTCTGACCCCACTCGTGACGGGCATCGTTATCGTCTTGATTGGTATTAGTCTAGTAAAAGTGAGCATTACCGACTGGGGCGGCGGGGCGACTGCAGCAGATTTCGGCGCACCTTCCCACTTAATCCTCGGGGGAATAACCTTAGCGGTTATCATTGCCCTCAATTGCTGCAAATCTCCTTGGTTACGTCTCTCCTCGATTGTTAGCGGTATCGTGCTCGGTACGGTGATTGCGGCTTGGCAAGGAAGCTTTCATCCACAGCTGGCGTTAAATGGCCCGGCGATAACATTACCTATTCCTTTCCGTTTTGGGTTTGCTTTTAGCTGGAGCATGTTTGTACCCATTGCCCTGGTGGCCTTAATTGCCATTATTGAAGCTGTTGGCGATTTAACCGCTAACTGCATGATCTCCCAGCAACCCCTCGAGGGACCTGAGTTTACCCAACGTATTAAGGGCGGAATTATTGGTGATGGGGTGAGTTGCTTAATTGCGGCGACCTTTAACTCTTTTCCCAATACGACCTTTGCGCAGAATAACGGGGTGATCCAAATGACCCAAGTGGCAAGTCGTTACGCTGGCTATTGGATTGGCGGGCTATTATTACTACTGAGTTTCTTCCCAATGTTTAGCCATTTCTTACAGCAGCTCCCTAAACCAGTATTGGGAGGGGCTACCTTGGTGATGTTCGGGAACGTGATTGCTGCCGGTATTCGAATTATGACCCGTGAAGCCTTGGATAATCGCAGTATGTTGATCATTGCTATCGCATTCGGGGTAGGACTGGGTATAGAGGCGCAACCCGATATTATTCGTGGTTTGCCGGCCTTCTTGCAAAGTCTTCTGCATGGTGCAGTAACCAGTGGTGGGCTTGTAGCGATCCTGTTGAATATCATGCTACCTAAAGCGGGGTTGGCACCTTTCAAGGCCAAAGCATTACCGGTTACTCACGTGGAATAAGTTAGCTAAATTTAGCGGACTTATCGCTTCGCTGTTATGATAGAACTTTCAGGCGCTCCTTGCGCCTGTTGTTTTTGCGGAGAAGAGAAAATGAAACAAGGCCCACTGACAGAAAACGAATTGCAATGGCTTGATGACACGCTAGAGCAGTATGCAAGTGAGCATTCAGTGATTGATGTCTCCGAATTGGATGGCTACCTCACCGCCATTCTTTCTGCTCCGGTGGCTATTGAGCCTGAATTTTGGATGGTTGCCTTATGGGGCGGTGAAAAGCATATTCCACAATGGAAAACGACTCGCGAACGTGATCGTTTTATGGATCTTACCTTCCAACATATGGCGGATATCGAAGAGCGTTTGGTAGATTTCCCTGACCAATTCGAACCGCTTTTTGGCGAGCAAGAGTTCGAAGGCCAAAGCTTTACGGTGATTGGTGATTGGTGTTATGGCTATATGCGGGGTATTGGTCTGGCACAGCTACAACCTGTTTCCGAGCAATTAGCGCCTGCGTACCAACTCATTGCCTTACACGGTTCCGAAACCCAGGCTGAGGAAGTTAATGCCCTAACAGCTGAACAGTTTGAAGAACATATTGAGGCTCTCCCTGCCGCGGTACTGGACCTGTACCAGTACTGGTCATTTCAGGCGCAGCAAAATGCCCCACAACCTAAAATCGTTGAGACTAAGGTTGGGCGTAATGAGCCATGTCCCTGCGGTAGTGGGAAAAAATTTAAGCAGTGCTGCCTTCATTAATAAGTAAGGTCATTTTCCATGCGGATTCGCCGATTAACTTACAGTGACGCTGAAAAAGGTTTTCGTCTCACGCAACAATGTGGGTGGCCTCATCGCTTGGTGGATTGGCAATTATTGCTAACCCTGGGCGAAGGCTATGCCATGGAACACCAAGGCCAAGTTATCGGAACAGTGATGGCTTGGCGCTGGGGAGCGCATCATGCTTCTGTAGGGGTAGTCGTTGTTGATAATGCTTGGCAGGGAAAGGGGATTGGTAAGCAGTTAATGCAGGCCCTTATGGCCGATTTTCCCAACCAGCAACTGCGACTGCATGCGACGCCACAGGGAGCGAAACTTTATGAGAAATTAGGCTTTACGACCCGCGGTACGTTGTCACAGTTCCAGACTCCTCAACTTGCGTTAATTACGCCACCGAACCTTCCCCAAGGTTTCGAGGTGAGATTAGCCACGCGTGAAGATCGCTCGCAGGTCGAGCAGTTAGCCTACAGGGCAACAGGCATGAATCGGCCGCAGCTGTATGACTATTTACTCGATAAGCAGCGTATATTTGTCTTAAGTGACGCGCAGGATGACATTGTGGGCCTAATGGGATGTCATCGCTTTGGCCGAGGATTATCCCTGGGACCTTGTTACCTTCAAGATAGCAGTTTACTGACAGTGTTTTTACAAGCGGTCTTGAGCCAATTAACAGGTAAGTTTGTACGGTTGGATATCAGTGAACAGCTGCTTGACGAGAATGTGTTAACGCAGTGGGGCCTACAACGGGTCGATATCCCTCAAATTATGGTCAGGGACGGGCAGGTTCCTGCTTTTACGCCAACAGCTATCGAAGTCTCGGTGATGACGCCAGCCTTAGGCTAGGCAAAAAAAAGCCCTTCACCAGGAAGGGCTCATTACGCTAGATTGGCTTACTCATCAAGGAAGCTGCGCAGCACTTCTGAGCGGCTTGGATGACGGAGTTTACGCAACGCTTTGGCTTCAATCTGACGAATACGTTCACGTGTAACGTCAAACTGCTTACCGACTTCTTCAAGGGTATGGTCGGTATTCATGTCAATACCGAAGCGCATACGTAGAACTTTAGCTTCACGGGCGGTCAGACCAGCCAGAACATCGTGAGTCGCTGAGCGTAAGCTTTCTGAAGTTGCCGAGTCGAGTGGTAACTCTAACGTAGTATCTTCAATGAAATCGCCTAAGTGCGAATCTTCATCATCGCCAATTGGCGTTTCCATAGAGATTGGCTCTTTTGCAATTTTTAATACCTTACGGATCTTATCTTCAGGCATTAGCATACGTTCGGCTAACTCTTCCGGAGAAGGTTCGCGCCCCATCTCTTGTAACATCTGACGTGAAATACGGTTCAGCTTGTTGATGGTCTCAATCATATGTACCGGGATACGAATGGTACGAGCTTGGTCAGCAATCGAACGTGTGATTGCTTGGCGAATCCACCAGGTTGCATAGGTTGAGAACTTATAGCCGCGGCGGTATTCAAACTTATCGACTGCCTTCATCAGACCGATGTTACCTTCCTGAATTAGATCCAAGAATTGTAATCCACGGTTGGTGTACTTTTTCGCAATAGAGATAACAAGACGTAAGTTTGCTTCGACCATCTCTTTCTTCGCACGGCGGGCTTTCGCTTCACCGATTGACATACGACGGTTGATATCTTTAACTTGCTCGATAGTCAGGCCAGTCTCAGCTTCAATCTGTACCAGCTTCTGCACAAAACGTTGAATCTCTTCTTCGTTTTGTTTTAGCGCTTCGCCCCAAGGTTTTTTCATTGCCAGTGCGGCTTCAAACCATGTTGGGCTGGTTTCGTTACCTGTAAACAAGGTAATGAAATTCTTTTTCGGCATTTTGCTGAGTTCAACACAGATCTTCATGATAGTACGTTCTTGCAAACGAACGCGGTCCATCATTTGACGCATATTGTTGACGAGATAATCGAATTGCTTTGGCACTAAACGGAACTGCTTAAAGACTTCAGAAAGATTATTAATTTCTGCAACAGCGTCTTTGTGGCTACGGCCTTTAGCTTTGATCACATCACGAGTCGTCTCGTATTGAGTACGAAGTTCCGTGAATTTCTCACGTGCCAATTCTGGGTCGATGGAGTTATCGTCTTCGCTATTATCGTCATCGCCGTCCTCATCTTCGTCTTCGTCATCATCACGGTCTTCTTCAGACAGTTCTGAACCGACGTGAGTCGCGGTAGGGGCGATGTCTTCTTCAGCGTTAGGATCAACAAATCCAGTAATAATATCGGAGAGTCTTGCTTCTTCAGCTTCCACTCGGTCGTACTGTTCCAGTAAGTAAGTAATTGCTTCTGGATATTCAGCAACCGAACATTGTACTTGGTTAATCCCATCTTCGATACGCTTCGCGATATCGATTTCACCTTCACGGGTTAACAGTTCAACGGTCCCCATTTCACGCATATACATGCGCACGGGGTCAGTGGTACGGCCAATTTCCGATTCGACACTCGACAGTACCTGAGCGGCCGCTTCTGCAGCATCTTCGTCAGTATCTGTGCTGTTCTCATTCAACATCAAGTCATCGGCATCAGGTGCTTCTTCAACAACCTGAATACCCATGTCGTTGATCATCTGAATGATGTCTTCAATCTGATCGGAGTCGACAATATCTTCCGGCAGATGGTCATTGACCTCAGCATAGGTCAGATAGCCTTGCTCCTTACCA
>Ga0157363_1000057_pt1 | contig 84572 bp, 71 predicted proteins | sample AttsexASBM1_FD_111477 | JGI IMG/M metagenome (GOLD analysis project Ga0157363, IMG submission 111477) | Fungus gardens microbial communities from leaf cutter ant in Ribeirão Preto, State of São Paulo, Brazil - Atta sexdens ASBM1 | ecosystem: Host-associated > Fungi > Mycelium > Unclassified ...
GGTTCATGAGAACGGGCTACACATCCTGTCAACATCATCGTTAAAGCAAAATACAGCACACGCTTTCTCATTAATCGCCTCAAGGGTTAATATTTTTGTTATAAGGCGAAACACTAGCACCCGACGTATATTTCTGTCTATAAAACGTTATATGTTAATGATGTCACAGAGATCACTGAGTTATCTTCGGCAGGGGAAAAAGTTTTTGAAATACTATACAGAGCAATGCAGGAGCATAAGACCACCGACACAATTTTAATGTCGTATAATATTGTAGAAAAAACGATTGTTAAAATATCCATAAAGACTTTTTTTAAAGGTATGAAAGAGTTGGTGGGAAAATATTTTATTGCTGAAACTATGATACAAAACTACTACTTCATTACTCCTGTTTTAAATTCAATGGTTATAGTACGTCATTTGTTAAATCTTATATTTTAACGGAATTGAAGTATACAAACATGATAAGTGGGAGAAGGTAGTTAAGTTGAAAATATTAAAATATACAACTAGGGTGTTTTATAAATGATTCTATTTTTGTAAAGAACAATTCTGCTTACTCTTTTTTGTATACTGGTAATAGGCTAAAAAAGTCAATCAAAGTGGGGCAATTCACCCCAGCGGATTTGGTGCATACCAATATAGATGAAATCTACCTACGAGCCCTGTCTGTCCCTCAAAGCGTTTGTCGGTGAGTCGTAATACCGAAAACGCGGTTAATGGGCAGGAAGAACGGTTATTAAAATAAATCAGTCGAGGAAGTCATCTTCTTCAAGATAGTGTAGTGTGGCTTTCATAAAATCATCACTATCTGAATCGGGATGATGTTCTAGTTTATTATCGATTACTGCCCGAAATATGGGAGCCTCTAGGAAAGTTTCCGAATATGTATCATCAAGATCCCACTCTTCTTCATCATTTTCTGCAACATAAAAACGGCCATTTAAAATGTCGTTTTCAGTTTTTAACTTACTGTCAGTATAAATCCATCCAGCTTCCGGAAGAGACTTATAGTTATTCAGCAACTCGTTAAAACCACTATACGTTTTCATAACATATCCTTTATCGACAACTGTTCCCACCGCCCCATTTCTTACGACCTCCGGAGCCATCAGGATGATAGATTTTATGGTAGGTTTTATGATCATTATGATCATTATGATCAACCAGAACCAACATACCAGGTTCATTTTCGTGATGCCAGGTAAGACCAGGAGGTGAGGAACCCCTGAATTTTCCGTTGGGCCCTGGTTGTACCCAGTCAACTGCCTGCGGATATTTAGTCTGCATTTCTCTCTTGAACTCAGGATCAGTCTGCATTCGTTCATATACTGACTGGTTACCGCTACGAAATTGCTCTCTGTCTGAAAGCATATACTCTGATTCTTCCAGACCATGCTCATGAAAAACGTGATATTTCCCGAGTTCTCGCTCGCCTTCACCATTATAAAGACCCAGTGGACCAGTCCATGTCAACGGATTCGGTGCATACTGATAAAGATTCCAGCCTCCCAGCAATCCTGTCGGGTCCTGCACCGTAAACCGCCCGACCTGCGGATAGTAATACCTGAAAAGATAACTGGCGATTTGTCTTTTTGGCGAACATGGACTAGTGCAGTTACCTGATGCACCAGTTTAGGATGAAATAAATCAATTTTTTTTCAGTTTATTGATGAATGATGAAAACGACGCTGAGACTATATCTAACTCATTTTCGTCAATGAGCCAGATCTTCACTTCACCATAACTTTCTGAAACAGTAGATATTAGAAATAGATTTCCACCATCATCATATGCGAATGGAACCATACCTAAAAGATTAGGCCAATCTTCTAATAATTCTTTGTAGCGTTTTTCAATTGGGAGTTTCCCATGGGAAAATAAGAAAAAGCCACCAAGCAGAAATGGGTTAGGCTCATTTTTTTCGGGCAAATAGCCACCATTATTTCTCAAATAAAAATCAATAAAATCCTTTGGTAAAGCCATCTTATTAGAAGTTTCAAAATTTCTTATATCATCTAAACTAATATTTTTTTCCGATTCTTCCAAAACTAAGGACATGATTTTTTTCCTCCGAATCTCGCTGGGTGTGTATAGCTTTTTCCAGTAGCAGCTTTATATTGACTTACACCGCCGCTATGGGGAATTCCTGAATGCGCATTTTGTTCAACAAGTTGCATCGTACCTGTGTTGGTTTTTGGGTCATAATCATCTAAATGGTGCCATACATAGCCTCTTGGAGTAGATTTTTGATTAAGACCGGCGATTTCATTTTCTGACTGAAAGTCAAGCTCGTAATCCCCAGAATAACTTATAGTTACAACCGGATTGACATCCAATCTCTTATTATACAGAGCATCACTAAGAGAGTAATCTAAGCCCCCTCCCTGAGTTCTTGTAACACCGCTATATCCTCTGTCTTGAATTCTGGCAATAGGATCTACAGCTAATCCAAGTGGATCAATCCATCCCAGCGGATTCCGTGCATACTGATAAAGATTCCAGCCTCCCAGTAATCCTATGGGGTCCTGTACCGTAAAGCGTCCAACCTGCGGATCGTAATACCGGAACAGATTATAGTGCAGCCCCGTTTCACTGTCGGCATACTGTCCGGCATAGCGCAATGGCTGATGAGCGAGGGCTGTTTGAAAATCATCCTCAACAAAAGAATTAAGTTAGAATGATGGCTTTCACGAATGTCATGAAATGATTACAAGTTATTGCCCACGCAAGACTAACGTCTGTTCATATCCTCAGTTAATTTCTGGTGAAGATGGTGCTGAAAATAGTTTAATACAGCCTGCAATCCTTAAAAATAATGTGCAGGCTGTCTGGATAAATGTCAGAAATCTAAAAAATCATCATTTTCAAGATAATAGTTTAAAGCATCAATAAAATCTTGATTACTGGCAGAAGGTTTTTGTTCAATTACTGATAAGATTACATCAGCAAACTGCTCACCAGAATAAATATATGATAAACCTTTGCTAGCCACATCTTGCGGATAGACTTCATTATCATTTTCATCTACCTGTGGATAACCGGAGACCAAATATTCTTTTTCTCCGAATAACTCTCCGTCTGAGCCATAAATGCAAAAATTATCATCTTCGCAACGTGATTTAACCATGATGTCAATTATATCTTTCAATTTCATATGGTTACCTTTAATCGACATACTATCCCCTTTTTATTTAGGTTTTAGCTACAAATTTTTCTACCAGTAGGACCATCAAGCTTACCTTGTCGTCCAGGTTTTCCACCACCCCATATATCACGTCCACCTTTACCAGTTGGATGATATAAAGAATGATTAGATCTATGGTCTGATCTGTCGACCAGAGTCAGTCTGTTTATATCTTCATGGTGATGCCAGGTTAATCCCGAAGGACTTCTGCTCATATCCCCATCTTTGAGCCAGTCATTTAGTTTTGGATATCTGTTGAGCATATCTTGGCGAAATTCCAGATTCGTCTCCATTTTCTGAACAAAATCCACATTAGCTCTGTTGAACTGGACTGCATCACTGGAATATCGATATTGAGGGTCAAGTGAATAATCATGAAAAATATGATATTCACCATTATTTGGCCTGTTAGCTAACCCCCACGGATCAATCCAACCCAGCGGATTCGGTGCATACTGATAAAGATTCCAGCCTCCCAGCAATCCTATGGGGTCCTGTACCGTAAAGCGTCCAATCTGCGGATCGTAATACCTGAAAAGATTATAGTGCAGACCCGTTTCACTGTCCGCGTACTGCCCGGCATAGCGCAGTGGCTGATGAGCAAGGGCAGTTTGTTGCGTGAGTCTGTGGAAGCCTTCCGTCTGTCGTGCAACCTCACCAAAACTCCCGTAATGACCGCTCCACCGGAGTTGTCCCTGTTCATCAGTGATATCCAGCGGTGCACCGTTCAGATCGGTGCTGAACCAGAGAACCTCTCCGCTGGTTTCGTCACGCAAATGGTCAATACGCGCCAGCGGGCTGTATGTTTCGTTCGGGTCGTAAACATATGTCTGACACTGACCGTTATGTTGCTGCTCCTGCAACAGTCGCAAGCCCTGCCACAGAAAGCGGGTCTTTGTGGTGCCGTGTGGCGTGGTGACCGTTTTGCGTGTGCGGCGGCCCAGCGCATCATAATGGTAGTGCGCGGTAAAATTGCCTTCTGGCCCATTGCCCTCGGCCCGTATCAGGCGGTTTTCCGCGTCGTATACATAATGCTGTTCATACAGACCACTTCGGCGAAAGACCAGGTTACCCCACCAGTCGTATTTCATAAACAGGTTCTGCCAGTGCGTGAGGCGGTTATCCCTCAGAGGCAGGGCAGGGAGGTCATTATCCGGCAGCAGATTATCCGCAGCGTCGTAGCGGAACGTCCTGTTGCTGTGGTCCGGGCGGGCTTCGTAGTGCCTGAGAAAACGGCCTTCCTCATCATAGCCGTAAATTGTGTTGCCACGCAGGGTGTCACTGACGTCTGACAGTTCTCCCCGCCCGGTGTAGTTGAAGGCGCGTTCGAAGATTGTCTGTTCCGGCAGGTCGGGTGTGAAACTGCGCTGCCGGGTACGTCTGCCCAGACTGTCATACTGGCGGGTCTGCTCACGGGTTCCCTGAGTGCGGGCCACCTCCCTGTGAAGGCGGTCGCGTGTAAATTCAGAGATGATTTGCTGACCGAAGCGGATGGCGCTGACGTGGCCGGAACCGTAATGCAGCCAGCTTATCTGCTGGCCGCCGGGCAGGGTCAGCGCAGTGAGATTACCCAGAACGTCATATGCAGAATGTAGTTCACCGTTGACTCCCTTTTCAGCGAGCAGGTTTCCTGCCGCGTCAAAGGTAAACTGAACTTCATCTTCTTCAATTCCCAGCGCCATGCCATCGGCGGTTGGCTTGCGGGTCAGGCCGGTAAGCTGCCCGCTGTTTTTACGCTGGTAATGGTACTGAGCATCGCGGGTAGTGCGTGTGGTCAGCAGGCCGCTGCTGTCATAGCTGAACTGCTGAGCGCGTCGCGGAATGCCGCCATCGTCGTCCGGCCTGCCGCTTTCCATAAGCGTGGTGAGCAGTCCACGTTCATTCCATTCCATCTGCCGGGATGTATCGTCCGGGCGGGTTTCGCTCAGTAGATGGCCTGTCGGGTCATAAGTAAAACGGTACTCGCCACCGTTGCCGTTTTCCAGACGCAGCAGATTGCCTCTCGGGTCATAGTGCCAGCGGCGGGTTCGTCCCGTGCGGTCGGTAACGCTTTCTGGCAGTCCAAGCGCGGAATACTCCCAGCGAACCTCACTTTCCAGCGGGTCTCGCCAGGCCGCAAGTTGCCCGTGCTCGTTCCATCGTAACGTTTCATGACTGCCATCGGCCCGAATTAAGGCGGTAAGCTGGCCTGCATCGTTCCATTCGCGGCGTGTGAGGTTGCCTTCTGCGTCCTCACTGGTGATAAGCTGACCGAAGCGGTCATAGGTAAAGCGGGTCACGCTGCCGGAGCAGTCGGTGCGTTGAGTCAGCAGTCCCTGGTGGTTCCACACCAGCAGCACGTCACCACCACTGGCATCGGTGATGCGGTCAGGCAGCGTTTCTTCTTCATCAGGGTAGTGATACGTGGTGGTGTGATTCAGTGCATCGGTTTCCGACAGCAGGCGACCGTTCAGGTCATACACAGACTGAGTGGCTGTTGAATCCGGGAAAACCGTGCGGGCGATTCGGTCAGTATTACGGAACCAGTAATACGCTGTGGTGCGGCCTGCCGGGTCGGTCTCTGACGTCAGGCGACCGTAACGGTCCCACTGGCTGCGCCGCATGGCTCCGTCAGGCAGGATAACATCGCACAACTCCCCATCACGACAGACGAAGCCGGTCTGGCGACCGTCATAATCGGTGAAACGTGCAACATTATCATCGTCGTCAACCAGCCAGTGTGCCTGTGCGCCATCCTCGCGGATGGCGCGGCGGGTGCCGTTTTCAAAATCGTAATCAAAAGTAAGCTGCTCACCCGCGCTGTTGCGGTAAGCCAGCACGCGGGGCAGCCCGTCAAGGCTCTGCCAGAGATACTCGTTCAGCAGACCGTTGCTGTCCTCATGGCTGCGCAGTAAATCCGTGCCGTCTCCGTCATCATACCAGCCAAAGCGGCGGCGTACCTGACCGCCGCGTCCGGTGATGCTAATCAGCCGGGCCTTAGCATCGTAATCGTAGCTGACCAGACAAATCTCATCATCCAGCCAGGCTCCGGCCAGGCGAACCTGTCCGCTGACGGTCTGATAACGGCAGACCACGCGCTGTCCGGCGCTGTCGGTGAGTGCATGCAGCGTATGGTCGTCGTTCCAGTCAAAAAGAATATCGTTACCACAAGGTTCGGTGAGTCGCAGCGGCAGGGAAGGGGAATCACCCTGCAGAGATGCGTAACACCAGCGTTCGCCGCCGATGTCATACACTGACCAGGTATCATCCTGATGGTGTTCCAGCCAGCGTTTTTCGGTTTCGCAGAAGGTACGCTTCCCTTTCGGCACGAGAGGAAATGACACGTAATCGCCGGACGGTGCACGCCACACCAGCCCGTCCTGATATTTTTCCAGTCGCGTTTCCCAGAAAAGTGACCAGCCACGGCCCAGTACGCTGTCGCCGGGATTGCCACTGCGCCAGTAACGCTGCCAGACAACCGGCAGACGGGAGGGTAATACAAAGTCCAGCTCGTCATCACCGGAGAGGAATTTCTGCCCACTGACGATATCAACCGGGCGGGCGATAATGCCCACGGCGGCGGCGCTGGTCATCAGCACGCCAGCGCGGCAGGCGACGCGGGCCAGTTTGTTGATACCCGGAATTTTACTGAACAGCCTTCCCAGCGCACCGACTTTACCTGCCGCTCCGCCCGCTCCACCGAGCAGTCCGGCAAATAACAGCGTCAGGTCAGAGGCTTTATAGAGCCATTCCGGGACTTCTGACTGTATGGGCAGTGTCTGTTCCGGCTCACCACCAATAATCACATCTGAGGAACCGGTCATGACCTTTCCACCACAGGTGGTCTGATCGCCGAGACGGGCAGCAGGCAGGCCATTGATGTACACGCGTGAGGAGCCTTCGGCCATCTGCTGTGAGCCAGCATCTTTGGCGCATTCCACCATGCTGTCGGTGGCAAGGGCGGCAGGTCTGCCATTAATGAACACGTTATGAGAGCCGGTGGCGATAACGCCTTCCTTCTCCATGCTGGCGGCCCCGGCATCCGCAATGCTGTCCCTGGCCTTCGTTGCCAGTTCGCCCGTAAAATACCCAACCGCCAGACTGGCCCCGACCAGAAGCACACCAATACCCAGACATGACGCACCGATACCGGCAATCATCAATGCCCCGGCGGCGATACCTCCCGCTGCGGCAATCAGTCCACCAACAATCGTTCCGGCAATCATCCCTGCCAGCGCATGAGAATGGCCGATATCATCACCCACGCGCGCCGCTTCGAACATAACAACGTTCCTTAATTGTTAGTGTTAGACGTAAAACTGGCCAGGAGTGTCTGAAAGCACTGGCTGTCCGTATCCCTGATTTTTTCCGCACGTGTCATGGTGAATACCAGGATATGGTTATCCGTAAGATTAAAGACAGCCTGCTGCTGAAAAACGCGCTGGCTATCCCGAAGATAGCTGGCATGAATACATTCACCTTTTGCAACATTCCCCCCCAGTACAGTGGCTTCGCGTAGAGACAGTTTCCATCCTTTAAGATGCTTATCCATGAGCGCTAACTGGCGGTCAATATAGTCTTGCAGTACCTCGCCAGCACTGAGGGTATCGCGTGAAATGTTAAATGCGGGGGCATTCTCGCCGGAGAGTGTAAAAACATTCACCGTGCGGTCCTGATACTGGTCAGGAAGCGTTACCTGACCTTCGGTGAACAGACAGGTAGCTTGGCTTTCGGACATTGAGCAGATTCCCTGTGCCTGAAAAAACATAAGTTTGCCACAGGGTATGCTCACTGGCTATATATGCAGCCCGGTTTTCACTAACCCAAAGCGGGGCTCAAAGCGAACAGGGTTAAGCAAACTCAGTTGCCTGTATTTTGAACCGCCATAGGGAATTCACAGACAGAGGCCAAAGACTCAGGGAGCTTAACCCTCTTTTCTGGCGTCCTGCACCTTTACTTAGGTCTCCGTAAATGCCATAGCGGTTTCCACTGATTGCTGGCAAAAGAAAATCGAATCAGCGTTACCCGCAAAGGCATGGAGCTTCGCGTGATTATTAACAGACGTGAGTAAACAAACGGGAAGGGGGCACCAATCGACAGAAAGCAAAAAACCAGACGTCAGTAGACATCTGGTTTCTTTAAATTGGCTCCTCTGACTAGGATCGCCTTTGCCATTAACTGGCTGAAGATTAAGCTAAATTAAAAATCCAGTTTTGTCAAGACCACCAGAATGACCACCATTTTCTACCTGCGATATAGCGGTTAAAAACAGTGTCACTTTCTATCTAAGCATCCTCTATTAAAAACGCTTTCAATTTTTCGAGCAGAATATCCGTCTCTTTAAGTTCGCACTCCCAAACTACCAACGTCCGCCAGCCCATTTCGTGTAACTTTGATAAATTCATGGAGTCCCTCGATTTATTTCTTTCCAGTTTTACAAACCAATATTCCTGATTTGATTTTGGCATGCGATTTCGCCGACATCCTTCATGACAATGCCAAAAGCAGCCATGTACAAAGATGGCTTTGCGCTTTCTCCAAAAGACTAAGTCGGGCTTGCCAGGCAGTCGGGAGTCGCATAAACGATAACGAAATCCGGCATGATAGACGAGGCGTCTGACGATTAGCTCAGGCTTAGTATCTTTCCCTTTAACTTGGGACATCACAAAACTTCGTTTAGCCGGTGTTACTGTATCCATCAGAAAACCTCGCTGTGGTGCCGCTTGAAGACGCTTAAGATACAAAGCGTCTTCGGTTGACTTAGAACATTGGCCAATAGCGATAAGCTAAATTTTAACCTCGGTTAAGCTTCGCCAAAGCGCGCAGTGGCCGTCTTTCCAGTTCAAAGGTGTCGATAAATCGTAATGGCGCTCCTTCATTATCTAATCCAAAAGAACCAATTAGGACATCGCGTTCAGCGTCCCGGCATAGCCATAAGGGGTGTGTAACAGCCGCGCGCCAAAGCTCTTTTCCATCATTTATTTCAAGAACTGGCAAAGAATAATCCTTTAACAATTTGATAGTCCCTGGTCGTAACGCCTCGACATCCTCCGCAAGTTCAAACGCTCTTTCTTTCCATCCTTTCATTTCTGGATGGTCCCAGTCTTCAACATTCAGGCCGCATGCGAATTCCGGCATAACCATGGCGCGTAAATAGGCTATTCCTAAACGCCAGTCCAGTAAGCCGTGATAATGACGGTTTCCGTAGCGTTGTATACATTTGTAACATGCTGTCCGACATTGAACAGGATGATCTTTCTTTAGAAAATCGACCATCGGCCAGCCGCGTTCATCTTTCAGAATTTCATGCAGCAATTTGATTATTAAGGGAGAACCGCCGGAAACCGCCGGTTCGGCAAGACGTCTGCATAATCCTGAGCCATTGATTAACGCGTCTGCGATTTGCAGTATAGGTTTGCCAAAATGCAATCGAGGTTCAAGCGTTTCGAACTCATCAGGCGATACATCCAGATAGAGGGCGGCCTTATGCGCCAATATCTGAATTGCGCTGATGGCCGCCGCTCGCGTAGGTAAGTGCATATATTCGCCGTACCTGGCGACCATATTCAAATTAAGACGAGGATCGAACCTTGTTAATTCGAGATGTAGCGACTCAGTCTCCTTACCGGAGACCAGACCGAAATTTCTGCTCTCGCCTTTACGCCGCCAACGTGAATTATCTTGCTCTCTTAGCCAATTAGAATCAATCGCCTGCTCGCCTTTAATCGGCGGGCGGTAAGCAGCGTAAGGAACCGGCGCTTTTTGATCGCTTGTGAGGTCGACAGTAAAACGTTCTCCTTCTTTTTCTCCATTAATAGGACCGTCGTTAAGACGCAGTATGGTGACTTCTCCACGTCGTATGATCAAGGGTTCGCAGTGTGTCGGAGTCTCTTCGTTTAATACTGTCGCGGTTGCCGTCGCGCTGCTGGCGGGCATCGGAAAGCGACACCTGCGGATAGGCGCCTAAGGCAATGCGGGATTCTTTTCGGTTGAAGCGATATTTGAGATACCAGAGGCGTGAACCGCCCGGATTGACAAGCAGATACAGACCATGAGAATCGGTCAGCTTAAAAGGTTTATTAGAGGGCTTGATACTACGGATTTTCGCGTCGGAAAGGGACATGTGGTGGTCACTCCATTATCGAACTGAAATGACCCCAAATCAGACCACCAATTTCACCGGATGCGAAGGGAAAACCAGATACGCATCGGGAAAGATTTTCACGCTAACTTATTGAAACCTAATCGAATAGGGACTTCTAAGCACGCCTGAAAACAGGAATTTGGCTCCTCTGACTGGACTCGAACCAGTGACATACGGATTAACAGTCCGCCGTTCTACCGACTGAACTACAGAGGAATCGTGCTACAGGGCGCATAGTAATGGACTGATCTTACTGAGTCAAAGCGGTTTTCGCGCCGGACAGTCTGTTTGCTGAAGGATTCAGCATTCTGGTTGTTTCAAGCGCAACTTTGCGCATTCCCGATCTTCTTCATCCATAAAATGGTTTTATCACAGCACCCATGCCGGACAGGTGAGTGCGACCCGCATCATCGATGCCTATGCAACAAAGGAAACGGATTAGCCTGACCATCCTGTTCCAGGCGGCCCAGGATGGCAAAGCCCAGCTTTTGATAAACGTGCACAGCCTGCTTTTGTTCATTCACGTCGAGTGCATTCGCGCCACAGGTTTCCACAGCATATCGGTAAGCGATAGCGTGCTACGTCTTCCTTACCACAGCCACAAACGCACCGCAGAAGGCTGGCGTTGCGCCATCCACGGACGTAGTATGCAGCATTCGTCCCTGTAGCTTGTCTCAAACACTCTTTATCACAGGTAATATCGTCATGGCGTTGATTCCAAAAAATTACTCACGGCTTGAAAGTGGCTACCGTGAGAAAGCCCTGAAAATCTATCCATGGGTTTGTGGGCGCTGTTCGCGCGAGTTTGTCTATTCCAACCTGCGTGAATTAACGGTTCATCATATTGATCATGACCACACCAATAACCCGGAAGATGGCAGTAACTGGGAATTGCTGTGCCTGTACTGCCACGATCACGAACACTCGAAGTATACGGAAGCTGACCAGTATGGCACCCGGGTTGTGGCGGGTGAGGACGCGCAAAAAGACGTGGGCGAAGCCACCTATAATCCCTTTGCGGATTTAAAGGCAATGCTGGATAAGAAAAAGTAAGACTGAAGGCCCGGACGTGACCTTTGCGTTCGCGCCTGACAGCGGCCAGACGCGCATCCGTTTTTATGCGCCTGCTATTCACTCCCTCTCTGACTGTCCGCCGCTTATCCCCCAGGGGCAAAGCCCTTCAGCACGAGGCTGAATCAACAGCCTGGTGATGTCGTTCACCTCTCAGTGCAAAAGTGCAGTATGCCCGTTGATATGCTCACCTGCCGCGTACTCCGTTTTAAACAGCTATGGTTAAAGGGGCACCGTCGACCATGGAGAAGTGAATGAACGAGCAACTGCAAGCACAGATTGCCGCAAGGCTGGCGTTGACAGCCGGACAGCGGCAACAGACGCGCACGGCGCTGAGTCAGGGTCTGCCAGCGGAACCTGATTCACGACGCGCACAGCGTTATGCCTTTCAGCAACGCGCCAGACAACAGGTCATCATCGGCACGAATGATTTGCTGCCCGTCTCTTTTTTGCAGCAGGGGCTGAGCGCCGCCAGGGCGGTGGCACTGGTCAGGGAAGATGGCGTACCCAAAGGCAGTGGGTTTTTAACCTGGGGCAACCTGTTTGTCACGAATCACCATTTGTTACCTGAACCGCCTGAAAAAGGCCGTATTACGCTTCAGTTTGGCTACCGCCAGGGAGAAGCGGGTGAGATGATTCAGGGACGTCTTTTCAGTGTGGATGCGGAACGCTTCTGGCTCACCAGCCCGACCGAAGCATTGGACTGCACGCTGATCGCGTTAGGCGACGCGCTTGACGACAGTGGCGAGCAACCGCTGCCGCTGGCGCTCAATGACCGCAACGATAAACATGCGTTGGGCATCCACCTTAATCTTATCCACCATCCCGGCGGTGCGCCGCAGCAGGTCTCGCTGCGCAATAATGCACTGTTAGCCCGTCATGAAGAGTTTTTGCACTACGAAGCCGACAGCGAAGGTGGCTCGTCGGGCGCACCCGTTTTCAATGACAGCTGGCAGCTGGTGGCGCTTCATCACGGCGGCGTGGAAGAGAACGGAAAATGGGTCAATGAAGGCATCCGCATCAGCGCGCTTACCGACTGGCTTAAAGGCGCGCTGCCGACGTTACCTGAAGCCTGGCAATCGTCGCTGATGCAGGCGCTCAAGGCTGAGCCTGCAGCGGAACAGGTGTTGCCCAGTGCCGCTGCACCCGATGAAAATTACGCTAATCGCGACGGTTATCAGGCGGGCTTTCTGTCGGGCACGCATGTTGATGTCGCCGGCATTATCGCGCCACGCGCCAGTGAAGTCGCACCGCTGCGTAATGGGCGCAGCGGTGCAGAAGCCACGCTGGATTATGAGCACTTCTCGCTGATCATGAGCGCAGGGCGGAAGCTGGCCTTTTTCACAGCCACCAATATTGATGGTGCGCGCTACATCAATATTGACCGCGGCAGTGGACAACCTTCGCTGCTCCCTGAAGGCGACCGCTGGTATGAAGACAGCCGTATCGACAGTCGCTATATCACCGGCCAGGCGTTCTATAGTGAATTCAGCCGCTGGTTTGATCGGGGCCATCTCACCCGCCGTAGCGATCCTACCTGGGGCACCGCGGCCGAAGCAGTGCGCGCCAATAAAGACACGTTTCACTTTACCAACTGTTCACCGCAGCATTTTCGCTTTAACCAGAGTGTGCAGTACTGGCAAGGTGTTGAGCGCTACATCCTGGAATATGGTGTGTTAAAAACCAAACAGCAGATTAGCGTGCTGACCGGACCGGTACTTAACGATCAACACCGGCAATACGGGAACTTACAGGTGCCGCTGATGTTCTGGAAAGTGGTACTGCGCATCGGGCCGCAGGGCACGCCGCAGGCCACCGCACTGCTGGTCAGTCAAGATAAGTTGCTGGACGAACCGCGCCGCGTACTGCCGCTTCAGCAGCCGGAAGCGGTTCCGCAGGTGGACGAATACCGCGTTTCGATTCGTTCACTGGAAACACTCACCGGGCTTGATTTCAGCGCGTTCCGCGACTGGGACAGCTGGCAACCCGATCCCAGCCTGCTGGCCGATCCTGTGCAGGCAAAGCTGATTATGAGCTGGTCTGAGGTGTTATAAAGGGACGGCGGCAATCGGCTGAATGCAAAGGACATAACACTGCCCGTTCTGGTGTTCCGAACGGGCAGCATTCGCATATTGTCGCCACTGACGTATCGGCCGGCACCGGGTTGGCAGGCTTGCCCGCCAGCAACGCCCTGAGCAGTATGCCAGCCTGAAATTCAGCCGGACGATCGCTGCATGTGTTCGCGGTTCGCCCTGTCTAAACCATGACATTAACCCGACGGGTTAAACGCGCCACTGGCGGCAAGAAGACAGTAAGCCGATGCCGCGACCTGTCCCGGCATCGGGGCAGACAGGGCCTACGCCAGCAAACCGTGCGGATCCAGGACATATTTGGCGGCCACGCCGGCATCAAAGCTGGCATAACCCTCGGCCGCCTGTTCAAGGGGCAGCACTTTGGCGTTCACAATTTTCGCGATGGGTAACCGGTCATGCAAAATTGCATTCATGAGCTGGCGGTTATATCGCAGCACTGGCGTTTGTCCGGTGTGCAGGGTTTGCGCCTTTGACCAGCCCAGGCCAAACTTCAGGCTCAGGGATCCTTCCCGGGCTGCCTGCTCCTGAGCGCCCGGATCGTCTGTTACATACAGTCCCGGAATACCAATCTTACCGGCCACCCGGGTGACAGCCATCATGCTGTTCAGGACAATAGCCGGCTGCTCTTTACCCGAATGGCCCCGCGCTTCAAAGCCGACCGCATCAATCGCCGAGTCGACTTCCGGCACGCCGATGATATCCGCGATCATTTCACCCAGGCGATCGTGTTTGCTCAGGTCGACGGGCACAAAGCCCATTTTTTCTGCATGCGCCAGGCGATCCTGATTGAAGTCACCCACCATCACGACCGCTGAACCCAGAATTTGCGCTGAGGCTGCCGCGGCCAGGCCAACCGGGCCCGCGCCCGCGACATAGGTCATCGAACCGACGCCCACGCCCGCCGTGACCGCACCATGAAAGCCAGTCGGCAGAATGTCTGACAGCATGGTCAGATCCAGAATTTTTGCCAGCGCCTGATCCCGGTCAGGGAACTTCAACAGGTTAAAATCGGCATACGGCACCATGACATATTTTGCCTGTCCGCCAACCCAGCCGCCCATATCGACATAGCCGAATGCGCCGCCAGCGCGTGCCGGATTAACCGTCAGGCACACGCCGGTATCCAGTTCCCGGCAGCAGCGACAACGTCCGCAGGCCACGTTGAAGGGGACAGAGACAATATCTCCCACGTTAAGCATTTCAACGTCGGTGCCTTTTTCAATGATTTCGCCGGTAATTTCATGCCCCAGCACCATGCCCGCCGGTGCGGTGGTGCGTCCACGTACCATGTGCTGATCGGAGCCACAGATATTGGTCGACAGCACTTTGATGATGACCGCGTGATCGATTTTTTTACCCGCGGGGCTGACGAATTTCGGATCGGCAATATCCATCACTTCAACCTTACCGGGCCCCTGATATACCACACCTTTATTGGAAGCGTTTCCCATAGTAATGTCCTGTCTGGCTGATTAAGAGGTCTGTCTGGCAGCGCGGTATCATGCATGTAGGGTGAGGTACTTACCGGTCTGCAAAGGCAGTGTAAGCAAGTCAGTGGTGCTTAAATGATCTGACAACGACATCGGGACGGGAAAAAACGCAGAATGGCGACATCAACAGAAATAATAAAACCAGATCGCCATTGTGCAATAAAGCCTGTCCGGACATCCTGTCGAAAATAAATAAAATGATTTTATTAAAAACGACCTGTAATTATCTGTCGGCGACAACGTCGCTTATTATTACATAGGCTTTTCCTATGCCGTTATTTCACGTCAGACAATGCTATGATAAAAATGAATTAGCTCACGCGTGTTGACTTCATTTTTTTTCAGGCGGTCAGGTTTTAATTAAGGATTGCAATAACCCGGCAGTTACGAAATAACGCGTCAGAATATCGTGCCTGAATACCCTGCGATCGTTATCGCCAGAGGATTACCGTATCGCTGACGGTTATTTCTGGCATGTCGACCGCAATATATCATCAACCGCAATGGTCGCTGAGTGTTAATCATTACGTAGAAGGAACAGGACAATGAATATTGTTACGCCCGCGTCGCCCGCTACGCTCAGAAAGGTAACAGCCGCTGCCGCTATAGGTAATTTTGTCGAGTGGTTTGATTTTGCCGTTTATGGTTTCCTGGCCACGATTATTGCCCAAAACTTTTTTTCACAGGCACTTCCGCAGACCGCCTTATTACAGACGTTCCTGGTGTTTGCCGTGGCGTTTGCCTTGCGGCCATTAGGTGGGGTGATATTCGGTATGCTGGGGGATAAATATGGGCGTAAACGTATCTTATCGTTGACGGTACTCATGATGGCGGGCGCGACCACGCTGATTGGCTTGCTTCCGACCGACAGGCATCTGGGGATCATGGCCCCGATGCTGCTGACGCTGGCCCGCTGTATTCAGGGATTTTCGGCAGGAGGGGAATATGCCGGAGCCTGCGCCTATGTGATGGAGCATTCACCGCCACGCAAACGCGCCTGGTACGGAAGCTTTATCACGGTCTCGACGTTTTCTGCTTTCGCGGCTGCGGCAGTTATCACTTTTCTGTCAGACGCCGCGCTGGGCCAGGATCAGATGCGCGCGTGGGGCTGGCGTATTCCTTTTCTGATTGCGGCCCCGCTGGGGCTGGTGGGGATTTATCTGCGCATTCGTATGGAAGAGACGCCTGCTTTCCGGGCTGCACGTCGCGAAGAGGCGGGAACACATGCGGCACTTGCTGACACGTTACGCCAGCAGACAGGAAACATCCTGCGGCTGGGGGCCTTTATCGCCTTAACCGCGCTGACGTTTTATATGTTTACCACCTACTTCTCGACCTTTCTCCAGTTGCAGGGCCACTTCAGTCGGGCCTCGGCCTTGCTGGTCTCCTTCCTCGCGCTGCTGTTTGCGGCGGGGCTCTGTCCGGTAGCGGGAGCGCTTTGTGACGGGATAGGCAGAAGAAAGACGGTGGCTGTCACGGGCGGATGGGTGATCGTAAGTGTCTTACCGGCCTGGTGGCTGGCCAGTTCGGGCCCGCTCTGGGCCGCCATCCTCGGGGATATGCTGTTAGCGACGGGGGCGGTGTTTTCGGGCGTCGTGACGGCCGCGTTACTCTCCGAAGTCTTCCCCACGCGGGCACGGTATACCGCCTCTGCCATTACCTACAATCTGGCCTATACGCTTTTCGGCGGCACCGCACCGCTGGTGGCAACCTGGCTCATTGACTACACAGGCAATACGCTGTCACCGGCCTTTTATCTTGTTGCGGTCGCGGTGCTGGCGCTGGCGGGCGGACTGAGCTTGCCCGAAACCTCACGTATTTCTTTGCAGGATGACGCCGCACATCCGCATTCGCGGCAACAGGGTGCGGTAAAGCACGTGGGGACGGTCGCCCGCAAGGAGCCGGTGTGAGGCATAAAGGTCACCAACCGGGCACCCGCCCGGGTTATCTTCTGATGGCCTCGCTGGCGGCGCATAAAACTGCGACATAAGCATTCCTCCGCATAGCGAGGGGCGGCATCGGCGCGAAGCAGGCCAGGGACTGTGCAGCATCGCAGGGCAGGTGCTTATCACCCATTGCGGTGTCAACGCGTCAGAGAAAGCGTGACCCGACGAGTCACCCAAGATCGCCAAGCAACGTGCTGGCTGAGAAATGATGCGCAATCTGCGCCTGCAACAGTTCGGCGCAGCCCAGCGCATCGGTCAGCGCGTTGTGGGCCGGATAGTGCGGCAGATGATAACGGGCCCGACAGTCAGACAGGCGCAACGACAGTCGGGGGCGCGGTCGCCACCATTTCTGTCGCCAGCCGTTTTGCCGCTGTGCCGCAATAACGCGCGCCTCCAGCGCCAGCGTATCGATACAGGGGAACACAATGCCTTCGCCAATGCGCTTTTTAAATGCTGCATCCAGAAAAGGCTGTTCGATCCCTTTGTGATGGACCACCATCACGTTTCCCGCCATCATTGCCAGCAGCCTGAGCAGCACAGCATTCAGGTCCGGGGCGCGGGCAATTGCGGAATGTGTGATGCCGTGAATAACCACCGACTCTGTTCGCAGGTCGGCACGCGGATTCAGTATCCAGTGCTGGCTGCCCTGGATACGGATGCGCGACAGGCTCATCGGCAGTAAACCGATACTGACAATATCGTCATGCTGAGGATTCAGGCCGGTGGTTTCAAAATCCATCGCCAGTAAGGGAACGTCGGACAACGGTGTATCGGGTGACGGCATGCCAGACAAGTAGTAGTTTTTCAGCGCGGCATGGCGCGTTTCCCTGGCCCGTCTGGCGAGGACGGCGGGCCAGTCCTGCGGCAGCACACTGTCCTGGCCGGCGCGGACACAGGGCGACAGCAATGCTTTATTGATATGCAGCATTAAACGCTCCGCCCTGGCTGATAGCGATATTTTAAAAATTTTTGCGCATTGCTGAGGATCTGAAAGGCATCCTTCAGATTCTTGCGCTCAAAGTCAGACAGATTAAGCGGTTCAATCCGGTTGTCCGGTTCCTGGCCGTTCTCCACATCCTGCGCCTGGTGGCGGATGCGCACCATCGAAATAAACTCCAGCGCATCCCGCAGATCCTGACCGCGTCCGTGGGGCAAAATGTCGGCCTGCATAATCGTCTGCAGCCGATCAAAGGAGTTATGCGCCGTTGCGCCCGCCGCCAGCGCATGCACACGAATCAGATCGGCCAGCGGGGCCGTTCCGCGCCGTTTCATATCAATGGATTGCGTATGCTGGCCGGAGGGCTCCATCACAAAGTTTTTAAAGAACCCCAGCGGCGGCTTTCGCAGCAAGGCATTGCGCGCCAGACAGGCGAGAAAACGGGCGTTGTGCCGCGCTTTGTGTCTGATACGCTGGTTAAGCTGTTCTCCCCATTCCACCTGGCCCCAGACGGCGTCCAGGTCGAAGAAAATCGCGCTGTCCAGCAGCGATTGCGGTGAGGGCGAATCGATCCACTCATCAAAATAGCGTTCCCAGACGGAGAGCGGCTGACACCAGCGGCTGTTTGTCGCCATGATATCTCCCTTGCAGTAGCGATAGCCGCAGGCGTCCAGCCCGTCACTCACGCGCCGGGTCAGCGCCATAAAATAGGGCGCATGGCGCAGTGGGTCATAACGGTTATCCAGGATCAGGGCATTATCCTGATCGGTGACGAGCAGTTGCTCCTGGCGGGCCATCGAACCCAGGGTAATAAAGCAGTAGGGGACCGGCGGCGGCCCCAGTTCCGCCTCGGCCAGCGCCAGCAGGCGCTGAGTGAAACTGCGACCAATGACCGCCATGGCGCGGCCAGTCATCTGCGAGTTGGCATCTTCACGTACGATGCGGCTGAAACAGGCACGCACCTCGTTTTTCAGGGCGCTCAGTTCGTCCGGGCGCTGGCAGTGAAAAATACGGCTGACGATAAACAGGCTGTTTTGCGACTCGTAGCGGATAATGTCCGATTGTGAAATCACGCCGACAGGACAGCCGTTTTTCATCACCGGCAGATGATGAATATTGTGCTGCATCATGGTCAGCATCGCTTCAGACACCAGCTGATAATGTTCCACATGGTTCAGCGGTGCGGTCATGATCGCCTTCACCGGTGTCTCAAACCCGAGTCCACCCGCGATGACCCGCTCACGCAGGTCTTTATCCGTCACGATGCCGGTCAGCGCCGGCCTGACGGCGGGGTTAACTTCTGCCATCGGCGTCACGATCAACAGCGAGGAGACATCCTCTTTACTCATTTTCACCGCGGCGTCGCGCACCGTGGCCCGGCTGTCGAGGGTAACGGGCGGTCGGCTAATCAGCGCCTCAATGCGGGAGGCCATCAGGCCGTTAGCCTCTTCTGTGCGCGCCACGGTTTGCCGGAGACGGGTGCGGTCCTCCACTTCCACTAAATCGGCAAATTCCTCGTATTTGCGAAACAGCGCATTAAAAATCGGGGCCGGGATCAGGTAAGTCAGCGTATCTTCCAGCGCGGTCACCGGAAAGCGTACGCTGTTTTCGCGCAACAAACCAAATTCGCCAAAATAGCCCCCGGCCGTCAGTCGGTTATACAGATCGCCATTGCGTCGGTAGATTTCCACCGCGCCGCTGCGAATCACATACCAGGCATCGACAGGCTGGCCAAAGGTGAGAACAGGCGTTCCGGCTTTGAAATAGCTGACCTCAATGTGCGCGGCGATGCGCGCCAGCGCCGTGAGCGGTAAGGTGTCAAACGGCGGATAGCGCTGAATGAAGTCGATAATTTCCTGATGGGCTGACTGCACGGTGACCTCCTTTTCTGCCACAGCGGACAGCCTGACCTGCGCGGTCCGCTCAACGCTGACTTATTGATTACGCACCGCAGGGGCAGAACGTGCCAGCCGCGGTTCTGACATCAGTCCTTTCACCACCGCGACTGAGGCGATCAGCAAGACCAGTGCGAACGGCAGCCCGGTCGAGACCACCATCGCCTGTAGCGCATCCAGCCCACCGCCGAGGATCAACGTTATCGCAACCAGCCCTTCAAACACGCACCAGAACACGCGTTGTGAAGTGGGAGAGTCGATCTTGCCACCGGAAGCAATAATATCGATGACCAGCGTGCCCGAATCCGCCGACGTCACAAAAAACACCACCACCAGAATAATCGCCACCACGCAGGTGATTTTTGCCAGCGGCAACGTATCCAGCATGGTGAACAACTGCAGCGGCAGAACAGCATCGGCAATGCTCTGATAGCCTTCGGTGAAATACTGATGAATGGTGGTGCCGCCCAGCACCGTCATCCACAGCACGCAGGCCAGTGACGGCACCAGCAGTACCGAGATCATGAATTCACGCACCGTGCGACCACGCGAGATGCGTGCAATGAACATCCCGACAAAGGGCGACCATGAGATCCACCATGCCCAGTAAAACGAGGTCCAGCCTGCGGCAAAATTGCTGTCAGGGCGGGCAACCGGATTCGACAGGGCGGGCAAAAACGCAAGATAGGAAGCCAGGTTTGAGAAAAAACCGCTAAACAAAATCAGGGTAGGGCCGACCACAATGATGAACAGCAGCAGTAACCCAGCCAGAATCATGTTGGCTTCAGATAACCGCCGTACGCCGACATCCAGCCCGGCCACCACCGAAAAGGTGGCAATCGCGGTGATGACGATCACCAGGACAATCTGCGTAGTTTGTCCTAATGGCACATCAAACAGAAAATTCAGGCCGGACGCCGCCTGGGAAGCGCCCAGGCCCAGTGAGGTTGCCAGACCAAACAGCGTCGCCAGTACAGCCAGGATATCAATGATGTGTCCCGGCCAGCCCCACACCGCGTCGCCCAGCAGCGGATAAAACAGCGAGCGAATCGTCAGCGGTAAACCTTTATTGAAAGAGAACAGCGCCAGACCTAATGCCAGAAAGGCGTAAATGGCCCAGGGATGCAGCGCCCAGTGAAAAATCGTGGCGGCCATCGCCAGCTGCTGCGCATTGTCGGCCGCGCCAACTGCGCCATTCAGGGGAGCCCAGTCGGTACGTACACCGTTTTCCACGACGGTGCCACCCATTGAGCTGGAAAAGTGCGACAAAGGTTCGGAAACGCCATAAAACATCAGGCCAATGCCCATTCCGGCGGCAAACAGCATGGAGAACCAGGTCACGTAGTTGTAGTCAGGGCGGGCCAGCGTGCCGCCGAGGCGCACTTTACCGAGGGGGGAAATAATCAGGCCGAGACAGAGAAGAACAAAAATATTTCCGGCACTGATAAAGAACCAGTCGAGTCGGGTGGTCAGCCAGTTCAGCATTCCTTTAAACAGCGGTGCCACATCACTTTGAAAGACGAGCGTTAAAACGATAAAGGCAATAATGATCATCCCGGAGAGAACAAATACCCGGTTGTGAATATCCAGACCGAAGGGGCCAACATTTACCACGATATTGTCCTGCCCCACCTGATAATCAGTATCATAAGGTGCGACGTCCCCGTCAGGCAGCATGGGATCTCTGGCGTCTGCCATAATCATTTCCTCGCGATTTGTTCGTTGTTGTTAATGCCATCCTCAGCACGCCGGGCTGGCTCTGTTTTAGTTAACGGACATCGTTTCGCTCATCCCTGACAATCCCTGTTTTCCTGTGGTGCAAGAGTGCGGCTATCAGTCGCCTTTCCTTTCATTCAGCTGAACACCACCGTACGTTTTCCGCTTAAAAACACCCGTTTTTCGACGTGATAACGCACGGCATTAAATAACGTTACCCGCTCAATATCCTGTCCACGACTAATCAGGTCATCCGGATAAAGGGCGTGATCGACGCTCTGAATGCCCTGGGTAATAATCGGCCCTTCATCCAGATCGTTATTCACATAGTGGGCAGTGGCGCCGACCATTTTTACCCCTTTTTCCCAGGCCTGATGGTAAGGGCGCGCGCCTTTAAAGCCCGGCAGCAGGGAGTGATGAATATTGATGGCTTTTCCGTCGAGTTTTTCGCACATGGCAGGTGACAGGACCTGCATATAACGGGCCAGCACTACCAGGTCGATATGATGCTGCGCCAGCAGCGCCATAATGCGGGCTTCCTGTTCGGCGCGGTTCGCGTTATTTACCGGCAGATGGTAATAAGGAATACCGTGCCATTCGGCCAGGGAACAGAGATCGGGATGGTTAGAAATGATCAGCGGGACATCAATATTGAGCTGGCCGGTGCGGTGACGAAATAACAGATCGTTAAGACAGTGATCGAATTTAGACACCAGAATAGCGACGCGTTCGCGATGCTGCGGCGGCGTGAGTTGCCAGAGCATTTCAAAGGGCATCACGCGCGGCGTGAAATTATCCCGAAAAAGGTCGGTACTGAAGGGGGAGGCGGGTGAAAAGGCAACGCGAATAAAAAAACGGTGACTGACCCTGTCATCAAAAGAGTGTATTTCATTGATGTAGTGACCGGACTCTGCCATGAATCGGGTCACAACATCCACGGTACCCAGTTTACTCGGGCAACTGGCGGTAAAAATCCATGAATCGGGCAGCGCGCTCATGGGCAGCTCCTGTGAAGAAGAGAAACGCGTGCCGTCGGAAACGCGTCCGGCCGGCACAACAGGGCATTACTTCGTAATGGTCAGGCCATATTCACGACTGGCATCCTGTAACCACAACCAGATGTAGTCGGCGAAGCTACGACGGACGACCAGTTCCCAGCGGTCTTCGCCGGTCCGGCGGATCAGTGCGCTGCTTTTGGCAAATACCGAACCTGCGACTTTGCCCACCGGGAACGCACGGGGATGGAGATCCAACACCGTGCTTTTCTTCAGCACATCAATGGCATGTTTGCCGGAGAGCGTCAGTATCGTCTGTCCGCCGCTGACGTTGACCACGGAGTAGTGACCGTCAATCTCTGCGCGCAACGCTTTTTCCACCGGAAACAGCTGATCCATTGGCAGAACCACCAGCCACTCGTCGGGACTCAGCCAGCGCACAGAAATGTCGCCCTCTTCACAGGAGGTGAGGGGGACGGTGGGCAGCGCTACACCCAGCACCGTCAGGCAACCCCGCATAAAACTCCGGTTCTGCTGTGAACCGCGCAGCACCAGATGGCCCAGCAGCGCCTGTTCGCGCAGCTGAACGCCACCGGGCTGCGCATGGCTGGCCGCCAGCTTGTCCAGCCCGACGTGATGCAAAGGGGATTCGGCGCGTACCTGCGCAGGCGCACACTGATCCATGACCGCCACCTGTCTGACAGTCTTTGCCGGTTTGGTTTCAGGTAAGAGGGTTTCAGACATGTTGACGTTCTCCTTTCGGATCGATAAAGACCGTGCTGCAGATTTCCGCTTCGACCACCCGGCCATCGGCCAGCGGGTAGAATACGGTTTCGCCCATGCGAGACAGCCCGCCTTTGATAAAGCCCATGGCGATGCTGCGATTCAGGTTAGCGCTCCAGTAGCTGGAGCTGATGTGGCCCAGGATATCCATCGGGACAGGCTGAGCAGGATCGGCCACCGCCTGTGCGCCTTCCGGCAAGACGATCATAGGATCGCGTGTTTTCAGCCCGACCAGCTGTTTGCGCTGGTCACGCACGCAGTCAGCCCGCGCCATGCCGCGTTTGCCGATATAGCTGAACGGTTTTGTGTCCGCGACGCACCAGCTCATATTGAGATCGTGCGGCGTCACCGAGCCGTCGGTGTCCTGACCGGCAATGATGAATCCCTTCTCGGCGCGCAGGATATGCATGGTTTCGGTGCCGTAAGGCGTCAGATCGTATTTTGCGCCGTGCGCAAAGAGTTTCTCCCAGACGTACAGGCCGTAATTGGCCTGTACGTTGATCTCAAACGACAGCTCACCGGTAAAGGAGATACGGAAGAGTCGTGTCGGTACGCCCGCTATCTTGCCTTCCTGCCAGTCCATAAACTTAAAGGTCTCTTTGTCCAGCGAGACGTCGCTGCACAGTTCAGCCAGTAAATTGCGGCTGTCTGGGCCGGATACGGTCATCGTGGCCCAGTGATCGGTCACGCTGGTAAAGAACACTTCCAGCTCCGGCCATTCGGTCTGATGGTACAGCTCCAGCCATTCCATGACGTGTGCCGCGCCGCCGGTGGTGGTGGTCATCAGGAAGTGGTTTTCCGCCAGGCATGACGTCACGCCATCGTCGAACACCATGCCGCTTTCGCCGCACATCAGACCGTAACGGCATTTGCCGACGCCCAGTTTGGCCCAGGCGTTGGTATAAACACGGCTGATAAACTCACGGGCATCTTTGCCCTGAATATCAATTTTGCCCAGCGTGGACGCATCCAGAATACCCACGCCATTGCGCACCGCACGACATTCGCGATCCAGCGTCTGTTGCATCGTTTCGCCGGCACGCGGGTAGTACCAGGGGCGCTTCCACTGGCCGACATCCTCGAACATCGCACCTTGCCTGACATGCCACGGGTGCATGGCGGTGAAGCGTTTGGGTTCAAACAGTTCACCACAGTTACGCCCCGCGATAGCGCCAAAGGCGATCGGCGTATAGTTCGGACGAAATACCGTGGTCCCGGTCTCGGGGATGCTCTTGCCCATCACTTTGGCGGCAATCGCCATGCCGTTGATGTTGCCCAGCTTTCCCTGATCGGTGCCAAACCCCATTGCCGTATAGCGTTTAATGTGCTCAATCGCTTCAAACCCTTCCCGCGTTGCCAGAGCGATACCGGCGGCCGTAACGTCATTCTGCAAATCCACAAACTGCTTGGGTGCGCGGCTGATCGGTTTGATGTGCGGAATATGGAACAGGGCGGCGGGCGGATGTTCCAGCCACTTTTTCACATCGGGCAGGGCGACCTCGACCGGCGTCAGGCCCAGCTTCAGCGCAGCGTCCTGCCCGGCACTGATGCCTTCCTGCAGCACGTTATCAAGCGCATAGCGCCCGTTGATGCCGCCTGCCGTCAACTGCTTCTGATGTGTCGGCCCGGGCAGGAAACCCGTCACGTCCGTGTTCCAGACCGGACGGCTGCCGGTATGGCCCGCCAGATGAATGACCGGGCTCCAGCCCCCAGAGCTGGCTACGGTGTCGCAGGTGAGGGAAAAGGGCTTGCCGGCGATCGCCTCACCTTTTTTATCCAGGGCGGCAATCGTGACGCCGCTGACGCGCTTTTTGCCCTTTACTTCAATAACGGCACTGCCGGTGATGATTCGAATACCGCGGCCACGAACAGCGGCGGCCAGTTCACCTTTGGTCACGGTTCGGGTATCTACCACGGCGACCACCTCGCGTCCCGCATCAGCCCAGTCGAGCGCGGTTCGGTAAGCGCTGTCATTGGTGGTCATCAGCACCAGCTGGTGACCGGGCACCACGCCATAGCGGTTGATGTAGGTGGAGATGGCAGAAGGGATCATGCAGCCCGGTACATCGTTATGGCTAAACACCAGCGGTCGCTCCTGGGCACCAGTGGCCAGCACGACCCAGTGTGCCCGGACGCGGTGCATACGCTGGCGAACCTGGGCCGCCGCAGCGCGATCGCCTTTGTAGTCGGTTCGGTTCTCGTTAACGGTAAGAAAGTTATGGTCGTGATAGCCATTCACCGTGGCGCGCGTCAGCAGCGTCACCTCCGGCATCGTCGCCAGTTCCGCCACCACCTTTTTGACCCATTCCATCGCCGGTTTGCCGTCAATCTGTTCCCGGCTGGCAAGCAGATGGCCACCGAATTCATCCTGCTCATCCGCCAGGATGACGCGGGCGCCGCTGCGACCGGCGGCGAGTGCCGCCATCAGGCCCGCAGGCCCGCCGCCCACAACCATGAGATCGCAATGCTGGTTCATGGCGTCATAGATATCGGGATCTTTTTCGCGTGGCGCGCGACCCAGACCGGCGGCTTTGCGGATGAATTTCTCATAGGTCGGCCACATCGATTGCGGATACATAAAGGTTTTGTAGTAAAACCCCGGCGGCATCACTTTGCCGCCAAGGTTGCCTACCAGACTCATCAGGTCGGATTCGACAGACGGCCAGCCGTTGGTGGCCGAACAGACCAGACCGTCATAAAGGGCCTGCTGGGTAGCGCGCACGTTTGGCACCTGCGTGGCTTCTGTCGCGCCAAGCTGTAGCACTGCGTTCGGCTCTTCAGCGCCGGCGGCGACAATGCCGCGTGGACGGCTGTATTTAAAACTGCGACCGACAATATCAATGCCGTTGGCGAGCAGGGCGGAGGCGACGGTATCGCCTTCATAGCCCTGATACGGCTTGCCATTCCACGTAAAGGTCAGCGTACTGGAACGGTTAATTCTGCCGCCGGACGGCAGGCGATTCTTCTGGCTCATGCGCTCCGCTCCTTACGCGTGTTCACGGGATTCAGGCTGTTCGTTGAGTGTGTAAACCTGTTTGATCTCATAGGTCTGGGTATCACGCACCAGATTAAAGAATTTGCGGCATCCCGCGCTGTGCACCCAAAGTTCGTGATGTAATCCGCGCGGGTTTTTACGGAAATAGAGAAAGGTTCCCCACGCTTCATCACTGCACTGATCCGGGTTAGCAGGCCGCGAAATATGCGCCTGGCCACGGGGATGAAACTCTTCTTCTTCGCGATACTCACCACAGTGAGGACAGTAAATGTGCAGCATGTTGTCACTCCTTAGTGGGCTACGCCTGCGGCGCCATGTTCATCGACCAGCGCACCGGTATAAAACCGGGACAGGGCGAAGGGTTCGGCAATCGGGTGCGGCGTGCCGTGCGCTAACTGATGGGCAAACAGGTTGCCGGAGCCAGGCGTAGCCTTAAAGCCACCGGTGCCCCAGCCGCAGTTAAAGAACAGGTTGCGCACCGGGGTGGACGAGAGAATCGGGCTGGCATCCGGGCAGGTGTCGACAATGCCGCCCCACTGACGGTTCATGCGGACACGGCTGGTGCACGGAAACAGCTCAACAATGGCCTGAATGGTGTGTTCGATGACGCTGTAGGAGCCGCGCTGACCATAGCCGACCCAGCCATCAATACCTGCGCCGATGACCAGATCACCTTTATCTGACTGACTCATATAGCCATGCACATGGTTGGACATGACGACGGTATCCAGGAAGGGCTTGATCGGCTCGGAGACCAGCGCCTGAAGCGGATGAGATTCAACCGGCAACTCAAAGCCGGCCATTTTGGCCATCACGCCAGAGTTACCGGCGGTGACGCACCCCACCCGATCCGCTTTAATCACGCCGTGGTGGCGGGTTTTGACGCCGGTGATTTTGCCGTCACTGATTTCCATATCAATGACCTCACAGTTCTGAATCAGATCGACGCCCAGGCTGTCCGCCGCACGGGCATAACCCCAGGCCACCGCATCGTGACGGGCATTGCCCCCGCGCCGCTGTACCGACGCGCCCAGTACCGGATAGCGCGCATCTTTGCTGCAGTCCAGTGCGGGGATCTCTTTCTGTAACTGGTCGCCGTAAACCATCTCGTTGTCGATGCCCTGCAGGCGATTGGCATTCGCCAGTCGTTCATTGGTGCGCAGGTCCTGCAACGTATGGCAGGTGTGATAAACCCCACGCTGAGAGAACATCTGGTTGTAGTTCAGCTCTTGTGACAGGCCTTCCCATAATTTCATGGCGTGCTCATACAGCGCTGCGGATTCATCCCACAGGTAGTTGGAGCGCACAATCGTGGTGTTACGGCAGATGTTGCCGCCGCCAAGATGGCCTTTTTCCAGCACCGCCACGTTGGTGATGCCGTGCTCTTTCGCCAGATAGTAGGCGGTAGCCAGACCGTGCCCCCCGCCGCCGATGATAATAACGTCGTAGCGTTTCTGCGGGGTGGGGTTGCGCCAGACTTTCTGCCAGTTCTCGTGATAGCTCAGACTGTGCCTGAGCAGGCCAAATCCTGAATAGCGTTGCATCATTTCTACTCCAGTAACTCTCGCGCGTGGGCGAATTGACAGACGATAAAACCGCGTCGCCGACCGAAGCCGGTGGCCGCCTGGCCTAACGGTAAACCGGGAAGTCCGCGCACAGGGACAGCACCTGCTGCTTCACCTGAGCAATCTTCGTCTCCAGCATGTCGGCGTTGTTCATCACATCCAGGATGTCGGCAATCCAGCCAGCCAGCATGCGACAGTGCGCTTCGCTGAAGCCGCGCGTGGTAACAACCGGCGCGCCAATGCGCAGACCGGAGGTCACAAACGGGGATTGTGGATCGCCGGGAACGGCATTTTTGTTGACGGTAATGTTGGCGCGTCCCAGCGCCGCATCGGCCGCTTTACCGGTCAGCCCCTGTTTAATCAGGCTGAGTAAAAACAGGTGGTTGTCGGTGCCGCCTGAGACCACATCGTAGCCACGCGTCATAAACACGTCGGCCATCGCGCGGGCATTGTTGACCACGCGACGCTGGTAGTCGGTATAGTCAGGCTGCATGGCCTCTTTAAAGGCGACGGCTTTGGCGGCGATCACATGCATCAGCGGACCGCCCTGGCCGCCCGGAAACACGGCGGCGTTGAGCTTTTTCTCCAGCTCGGGGTTGGCTTTTGCCAGAATCAGGCCGCCGCGCGGACCGCGCAGGGTTTTATGCGTGGTGGTAGTGACCACATCGGCATAGGGCAGTGGAGTGGGATAAAGGCCCGCCGCGACCAGGCCCGCCACATGCGCCATGTCGACAAACAGCCAGGCACCGACCTTATCGGCAATGGCGCGGAAGCGCGCCCAGTCCACGACGCGTGAGTAGGCCGAGAAACCGGCGACGATCATTTTCGGCCGATGTTCCAGCGCCAGCGCTTCGACCTGTTCATAATCAATTTCGCCGCTGGCTTCATTCAGGCCGTACTGCACGGCACGGTAAATTTTGCCGGAGAAGCTGACATGGGCGCCGTGCGTCAGATGACCACCGTGCGCCAGGCTCATGCCCAGAATGGTGTCGCCCGGCTGGCACAACGCCATATAGACCGCCGCATTCGCCTGCGAACCCGAATGGGGCTGCACGTTAGCGTAATCGGCACCAAACAGCGCACAGGCACGTTCTGTTGCCAGTTTTTCGACTACGTCGACATATTCACAGCCGCCGTAGTAGCGCTTCCCCGGATAGCCTTCTGCATATTTATTGGTCAGTACCGTACCCTGAGCCTGCATCACGCGCGGGCTGGTGTAATTCTCGGAGGCGATAAGCTCAATATGCTCTTCCTGACGCACCGCTTCCTGTTCAATGGCCTGCCACAGTTCACTGTCAAAGCTTTGAATATCGTCGCGCTTCGCAAACATGCTTTTCTCCTTGCCCGGATAACCACGCAGCGCCTGCTTTGGGCCTGAACCGTTCAGGGCAGCGGTAGAGTGAATGTGGGAGGGATAATAACCAGCGTCACCGATGCCGGAATGTTTGGTAGCGCCCCGGCGATGTCAATTTGCGACATACCCACGCAAGGCGGACACATTGAACGGTGAGGAACGGCAGAAAGGGCAAAACATGGCGAATTCATCGCCAAATACGTCGTTATCCGGCATCTCTTGTTTTTCATCCGCGCAGATAATGCGGCTGTCATTCACTCAACGGCAGGCATAAGCCCGGGAGCGCAACATGAGTATCAGTGTCTTCGATCTGTTCAAAGTCGGAATTGGTCCCTCCAGTTCACATACCGTTGGCCCTATGCGCGCGGCACAACGCTTTGTCGAACCGCTCGGTCACCGTGAGGATCGTGGGATGATTTACCGCATCAAAGTCGAACTGTTTGGTTCGCTCAGCGCCACCGGGCGCGGGCACAGTACGGATAAAGCGGTACTGATGGGGCTGATGGGCGCCTCACCCGATACCGTCGATCCCGCTACGATCAACAGCACGATACAGGCGATTGATGAAACCGGCTCCCTCACGCTGCCCTGGGGAGAAAACATTGCGTTCGACAGCCATGAGGACCTGCTGTTTGTCGATGATGTGCTCGCTTACCATCCGAACGCGATGCGCCTGAGCGCGTTTTACCGCAACGGGCAAAGCCGTTCGACCGTGTATTACTCCATTGGGGGCGGATTTGTGCTGGATGAGGATGAGGCGCTGGCGTCGGCACATCTGGTGCCACAGTGCACGCTGCCCTACGACTTTAACAGCGGCGCCGCTTTGCTGGCACACTGTGCGGACCGGCAGTTACGCATCAGTGCACTGATGCTGGAGAATGAAAAAGTCTGGCGCACGGAGGCCGGGATTCGGACCGGTCTGGCGCAGATCTGGCAGGTGATGCAGCAGTGCATTGCCAATGGTCTGGAAAATGAAGGCATCCTGCCGGGAGGGCTTAACGTGCGCCGACGAGCGCCCATGCTCTACCGATCGCTGTGCCGCGCCTCAGCGGAAAATGTGATCAGTTCAACCCTGTCTGCGATGGACTGGATCAACCTCTATGCGCTGGCGGTCAATGAGGAGAATGCGGCAGGCGGGCGTATGGTTACCGCACCCACGAACGGGGCGGCAGGTATTATCCCGGCGGTACTGATGTACTACATGAAGTTTGAACCCCAGGCGCGCGAAGACGATGTGGTCGATTTTCTGCTCGCGGCGGCGGCGATCGGCGCACTGTGCAAGAAAAATGCTTCCATTTCGGGGGCCGAAGTCGGCTGCCAGGGTGAGGTGGGGTCCGCCTGTGCTATGGCGGCAGCCGGCCTGACCGAGGTGCTGGGTGGCACGCCCGAGCAGGTCGAAAACGCCGCCGAGATTGCGCTGGAGCATAATCTCGGTCTGACCTGCGATCCGGTTGGCGGGCTGGTGCAGGTGCCGTGCATCGAACGCAATGCCATTGCGGCAATGAAAGCGATAAACGCGGCACAGATGGCGCTGCGCGGCGACGGTCAGCACTTTATTTCGCTGGATAAAGTGATTCGCACCATGCGCGACACTGGTCGGGATATGCAGGATAAATACAAGGAAACCTCGCGCGGCGGGCTGGCGGTCAACGCGATTGAATGTTAACGATGTGTTGGTTTTTGGTTACTTGCGCTTATGGTTTCGAATAAAAAAAAGCCAGAAAAACACGTCACAAAACAGTGCAATAAAACCGTCATATGACTAAAACGGTTCAGCGGGTGCACCGTTATGAAGCCTGCCTGCGTTGAAAGGGCAGCAATGATCAAATCTGTGAAGCTGAACAAACATTTGTTTCGCTTATGTTAACTGTGTGTCATTTTTGCGTCGTGCGACCTGGTGACGAATGGCATGGCTGTTGCTTACTCTATAGGTGTTGGAAAGCAGTTGGGTGAAATACCCCTGGGTGATGTTCCTGTTAAGCCTAATAGAGGTCAGCGCACATGTTCGATACAGACGCAATTCATAAACGTTCCTCTACTGAAAATAAAACGCGCAGCGTAGGCTTTTTGCTGGTGAATAACTTCACCATGATCGCGCTGGCAACCGCCGTTGAACCCTTACGCATGGCGAACCAGCTGAGCGGCAAGGAGCTGTACAGCTGGTATACCGTCAGTGAAGAGGGCGCGCCCGTTGTCGCCAGTGACGGGATTGCCATTACACCCGACCATTCGATGGCGAACGTGCCGGCACTGGATGTCCTGATTGTGGTCGGCGGTGTCAACATTACCCGCAGCTATTCCAGTCGACAGATTGGCTGGCTGCAAAGTCTGGCGCGCCGTAAGATCCTGATTGGTGGCATCTGTACCGGCCCGTACCTGCTGGCGGAAGCGGGGCTGCTGGATGGTTATCACTGCAGCGCCCACTGGGAATGCATAGCCTCCATGCAGGAAGCCTATCCCCGCGTGATCTGCACCAATCAGCTGTTTGTGATTGAGCAGGATCGCATGACCAGCAGTGGCGGTACTGTACCGATGGATATGATGCTGACGATGATTCAACGGCATTTTGGCCATCAGCTCACCGCCGCCATTTCAGAGATGTTTATCTGCGACCGGGTCCGCAACGAGTCCGACTACCAGCGTATTCCCCTGCGCCATGTACTCGGCACCGCCCAGCCCAGCCTGGTCGAAGCCGTTTCCCTGATGGAGGCCAATATCGAAGAGGCCATCGATCTGGATGAACTGGCCGGATACGTGGGCCTGTCCCGGCGACAGCTTGAACGGCTGTTCCAGAAATATCTGCACTGTTCGCCCTCACGTTACTACTTAAAGCTGCGTCTGTTCCGCGCCCGTCAGTTATTAAAACAAACCTCCATGTCGATTATTGAAATTGCGCTGGCCTGCGGTTTTGTTTCCACGCCGCACTTCAGTAAATGCTATCGCGAACACCTTGGCGTGCCGCCGCGTGAAGAGCGGCGCGGCGTTCACAGCCAGGGAAGCGGCAAAACGCTGACGCAGTTTTTCATGGCCGACCTGCCCGGGCTGACTAACTGGCAGCAGGAAAGCACCGTCTCCACCTCCCTGCGTATTCTGAACGAAGCGCGGTTTGAACCCACCTTTGGCTCCGTCACGCTGCCGGGCAATCTCTGACGCCTGTCTTACCCCACTGCGTCAGCAAAAAACAGCCTTTCGGGGCTGTTTTTTGCTTCGGGTCCCGCAACGTATTGCCGTTTTTCTGTGCCCTGAACTGCGCCAGCGGTCAGGCAAGTGACGTTTTCAGAACAATTCTGCCCGCGCGTAAACCCTATTCTGTTTTCATCAGGCCGCATCCGGTTATGACGTAAACCAGAGAGGAAGATATGAACGCGACTGAATTGCATGATTCTGCGATTGTCATTGATGGGTTGGTCATTGCGAAGTGGGACAGAGCGCTGTTTGAAGATATGCGCCGCGGCGGACTCACCGCGGCCAACTGCACGGTATCCGTGTGGGAGGGCTTCCAGAGCACGGTGAATAACATCGTCGAGATGAATCACCTGATTGCGCAAAACGCCGATCTGGTCACCAAAGTCACCACGACGCGCGATATCCGCCGCGCTAAGGACGAAGGCAAAACCGGGATTCTGCTGGGCTTCCAGAACGCCCATGCGTTTGAAGACCAGCTTGGCTATATCCAGGTGTTTAAAGAACTGGGTGTCGGTGTGGTGCAGATGGCCTATAACACGCAGAACCTGGTCGGTACCGGCTGCTATGAGCGTGACGGCGGCCTCTCGGGCTACGGCCATGAAGTCGTGGCGGAAATGAACCGCGTCGGCATGCTGTGCGACCTGTCGCACGTCGGCGCGCAAACCTCGAAAGAGGTGATCCTCGCCTCGAAAAAACCGGTGTGCTACTCACACTGCCTGCCGTCAGGTCTGAAAGATCACCCGCGCAATAAATCGGATGAAGAGTTGAAGTTTATTGCCGATCACGGCGGCTTTGTTGGCGTCACCATGTTTACCCCGTTTTTAAAGAACGGTATCCACTCCACCATCGAGGATTATGTCGAAGCCATCGACTACATCTTTAACCGGGTCGGGGAAGACCAAATCGGCATTGGCACCGATTTCACCCAGGGACATGGCCAGGCATTTTTCGAATGGCTGACTCACGACAAAGGCTACGCCCGCCAGTTAACGGACTTCGGCAAGATCATCAACCCGGAGGGCATTCGTACTTTGGGCGAATTCCCGAATTTAACCGCCGCCTTGTTACGTCACGGCTTCACCGAAAAGCAGGTACGTAAATTTATGGGCGAAAACTGGCTCAATCTGCTGGCCAATGTCTGGAACGAGTAAATCCGTTACCCATTCCTGTGAACACGTGAGGTTAAACCATGGCACATGCGCCTGAAATGCCTATCAGCGTCGATGATGAAACCGGCGTCTGGACCACCGATGCGTTACCGATGTTGTACGTACCGCGCCACTTTTTTGTGAATAACCATATGGGCATCGAAGAGGAAATCGGTGCAGAACGCTATGCCGCGATCCTCTACAAAGCGGGCTATAAATCCGCCTGGCACTGGTGCCAGAAAGAGGCCGAACTGCACGGTTTTTCGGGTGAGGCGGTGTTTGAACACTACATGAAACGCCTTTCTCAGCGCGGCTGGGGCTTTTTTACCACCGAGTCGCTGGACCTGAAGCAGGGGACCGCGCGCATCCGGCTCGATCACTCCGCGTTTGTGTATCAGTACGGCAAAGTGAACCGTAAGGTGGACTACATGTTTACCGGCTGGTTTGCCGGTGCCATGGACCAGATCGCCGAAAGCCTGGGCTACAGCGTAAGAACGCAGGCGGTTCAGACGCAGAGTGCGGCGGAAGAGGGCTGTGATTACGGCATCTTCACCGTTTCGCCGCGCTAAACACGCACGCGCCGCAGCCTGCTGCGTAAGACGCATGACCTGAAGGAACCGCTGGCTGGCGGCGGGCTATCAGAATTACGTGAAGGTGAAGCTATGTCACAGTTTGATCTGCTGTTTGAGCCATTGAAGATAAATAAACTGACTATCCGCAACCGCATTGTCAGCACGGCCCATGCCGAGGTGTACGCCACGGATGGCGGAATGACCACCGATCGCTACGTGAAATACTATGAAGAGAAAGCGAAGGGAGGGTGTGGCCTCTGCATCTGCGGCGGCTCAAGCGTCGTGTCCATCGACAGTCCGCAGAGCTGGTGGAGCTCGGTCAACCTGAGCACTGATCGTATCATTCCGCACTTTCAGAATCTGGCCGATGCCGTGCATCAGCACGGCGGCAAAATCATGATTCAGATTAGCCATATGGGTCGCCGTTCACGCTGGGATGGGGAAAACTGGCCGAATCTGATGTCGCCGTCCGGTATTCGTGAACCGGTGCACCGCGCCACCTGTAAAACGATCGAGGAAGAGGAGATCTGGCGCGTCATTGGCGATTTCGCCAAAGCGGCGGTGCGGGCGAAAGCGGGCGGTCTGGATGGTGTCGAGTTATCGGCCGTGCATCAGCATATGATCGACCAGTTCTGGTCGCCGCGCGTCAATAAGCGCACGGATGAATGGGGTGGCAGCTTTGAAAAACGGATGCGTTTTGGCCTTGAAGTCCTGACTGCCGTGCGTGACGCGGTGGGGCCGGACTTTGTGGTGGGCATGCGCATCACCGGCGATGAGTTCCATCCGGACGGCCTCAGCCATGAGGACATGCGCCAGATTGCCGCGTACTACGATAAAACCGGCCTGGTCGATTATTTCGGTGTGGTCGGTTCCGGCTGTGACACCCACAACACGCTGGCTAACGTGATCCCCAACATGAGCTATCCGCCCGAGCCGTTCCTGCACCTGGCGGCAGGCATTAAAGAAGTGGTCTCGGTGCCGGTGATCCATGCGCAGAATATTAAAGATCCCAATCAGGCACAGCGCATTCTCGCCGCGGGCTATGTGGACTTTGTCGGCATGACGCGCGCCCACATCGCCGATCCGCACCTTATCGCCAAAATCAAAATGAATCAGGTAGACCAGATTCGTCAGTGCGTCGGGGCGAACTACTGTATCGACCGTCAGTATATGGGGCTGGATGTGCTGTGTATTCAGAACGCGGCCACCTCGCGCGAGTACATGGGGCTGCCGCATATCATTACCAAAACCGACGGCCCTGTGCGCAACGTCGTGGTCATCGGCGGCGGGCCTGGCGGACTGGAAGCCGCACGCGTGGCAGCCGAGCGCGGTCATAAGGTGACGCTGATCGAACGCGCCAGTGAACTGGGCGGACAGATCACCATTGCCGCCAAAGCGCCGCAGCGCGACCAGATGGCGGGGATCACGCGCTGGTTAGCGATGGAGCTGGCGCGCCTTAACGTTAACGTTATGACTGATACGACAGCGGATACGGCGATGATCCGGGACCTGAATCCGGATGTCTGCATCCTCGCTACGGGTGGACAACCTTTCCTTGAACAAAATCCGGAATGGGGCGCAGCCGACGGAAGGGTGGTCTCCAGCTGGGACATTCTCAACGGCGTGGTGGAGCCGGGCAAAAACGTACTGGTGTACGACGCCATCTGTGAATTCTCTGGCATGTCCGCCGCCGACTTCCTGGCGGCACGCGGCGCGTTAGTCGAACTGGTCACTGGCGACATCAAACCCGGCATTGGCATCGGCGGCACGACGTTCCCAACCTACTATCGCAGCCTGTATGAAAAAGCGGTCGTGATGACCGCTGATCTGGCGCTGGAGAAAGTGTATCGCGAAGGCGAGAAGCTGGTGGCGGTGCTGGAAAATGAGTATACCGGCCAGAAAGAGGAGCGGGTGGTCGATCAGATCGTGGTCGAGAACGGCACGCGTCCTGATGAGGCGCTGTACTACGCGCTGAAAGCCGAATCGCGCAACAACGGGCAGATTGATGTAGAGGCGCTGTTTGACATCAAACCGCAGCCGGTGTTGTCGCAGCCGGGCAGCGGCATGATCCTCTGGCGCCTGGGCGACTGCGTGTCGCAACGCAATGCCCACGCCGCGATTTACGATGCACTGCGTCTGTGTAAGGACCTGTAATTCGCTGTCGTTGACGTGCAGCCCGCGCGCTGCACATCGCAGAAATTGTCTGGTAAGGGCACATCATGGTACTCGATCGGTTACTTCCCTGGTTACTGCTTGGCGCAGTGATACTCGCCCTCATCGGTATGGTCAGGCGCATGCTGCTCTGGCGGCGCGGGCAACCTGAAAAGGTGGCCCTGCTGAGCGGTTTGCTGGCCATGCCACGGCGCTATCTGGTCGATCTGCATCATGTCGTGGCACGCGATAAATACATGTCGCGCACCCATGTGGCGACCGCAGGTGGCTTTGTCCTGTCAATGTTACTGATTCTGGCGGTTCACCTCTTTCGCATCAGCAACGTACTGGTCAATGGCGTACTGGCGGCCGCGCTGGTCGTCATGTTTACAGGCGCGCTGTTTGTCTGGTATCGCCGCCGGAATCCGCCCGCCCGGCTTTCGCGTGGCCCCTGGATGCGGCTGCCGAAAAGTCTGCTGGTGTTTGCGTTCACCTTCTTTATCACCACATTGCCGATCTCGGATCGGTTTGGCGAGGCCGGACGCTGGGCGCTGGCGCTGCTTCTGCTGGCGGGCATCATCTGGGGACTGGGTGAGATGGTGTTTGGCATGGCCTGGGGCGGACCGATGAAACATGCCTTTGCGGGCGCACTGCATCTGGCTTTTCATCGCCGGCCGGAACGCTTTGGCGGCGGACGTTCAACCGGACTCAAAAGCGTCGATCTCAATGCGCCGACGCTGGGCGTCGAAAAACCGGCGGATTTTAGATGGAATCAACTGCTCGGATTTGACGCCTGCGTCCAGTGCGGTAAGTGCGAAGCAATGTGCCCGGCATTTGCGGCGGGTCAGCCGCTAAACCCAAAAAAGCTGATCCAGGACATGGTGATCGGCATGGCAGGCGGCAACGATGCCCGTTTTGCGGGCAGCCCTTATCCCGGTGTACCCGTCGGTGAGGCCTGCGGCCAGCCGCATCAACCGATCGTCGGGGGGCTGATTAAAGAAGAGACGTTGTGGTCCTGCACGACCTGCCGCGCCTGCGTTGAAGAGTGCCCGATGATGATCGAGCACGTTGATGCCATTGTCGATATGCGCCGTTTTATGACGCTGGAAAAGGGGCAAACACCAGGCAAGGGCGCGGCAGTGCTGGAAAACCTCAGTCTCACTGACAACCCGAACGGCTTTAATCCGCGCAGCCGTACGCACTGGGCGGCTGACCAGAACCTGCCGCTGATGCGCGACGTGAAACAGACCGACGTGCTGTTCTGGGTATCGGACGGCGCGTTTGATATGCGCAGTCAGCGTATCCTGCGCGCCTTCGTCAATATTCTTAAGGCCGCCAATGTGCGTTTTGCGGTGCTGGGCGATGAAGAACGGGATAGCGGCGACGTGGCGCGGCGGCTGGGCGATGACGCCACATTCCAGCGCCTGGCGAAAAGCAACATTGCGACGCTGCAACAGTATCGTTTTAACCGCATCGTCACCACCGATCCGCATGCCTTTCACTGTCTGAAGAATGAATATCCTGAACACTATCCGGCTGGCACGCAGCCCGACTACGAGGTGCTGCACCACACGACGTTCATCAACGAACTGGTTAAGGCACAGCTCCTGGACCTGAAGGATTACAAGGGCGGCAAGGTGACCTGGCACGATCCCTGTTATCTCGGCCGCTATAACGGTGAATATGCCGCTCCGCGCGAAGTGCTGGCGGAGCTGGGGATCACGCTGTCTGAAATGACCCGATCCGGCTTTCGTTCCCGTTGCTGCGGTGGCGGGGGCGGTGCGCCGGTGACGGATATTCCTGGTGAACGCCGTATCGCCGATATGCGCATGGAGGATGCCAGAGAGACCGGGGCGGAACTGATCGCTGTCGGTTGCCAGCAGTGTACCGCGATGCTGGAAGGCGTTGTCGGGCCACGTCCGGCGGTAAAAGACATCGCCGAACTGGTGGCTGAGGCGCTGAGCGAACCCAAAAAACCGCTGCCCGCGAAAATCCGCGACCGCCAAATTGCTGTGGAGGTTATCTGATGGAAACGATCATACGTCGCGATCCGCGCCTTGAGTGGATCAGCCGCAACCGCCTGCATCCCGACCATGCGGAGCGGTGTCAGCCGCCGCCGGAGAGCCGCGGCCCGTCAGGGTTGCTGCGCAAAAACCCACACGTCGTAGGCTTTACCGGCCCGACTGGCCTCAGGCGCATTGACCGCGAGAACGGTAATGCCTGCGTGCAGCTCGCCAGCCGGCGTCTGGCCGGGGCTGATCATCCGGTCGAACGGCCGCTTTATCGTGTGGAGCAGCCCGATTACTGCGTGGCCGTGGTGCTCGACATGTCCGGCGGACGCCTTACCCGCCACGATCGCGATATCCTGGGCCAGGCTCATCAGCTGATCCAGCATGCTGGTGGCGCTGGCGTGGTGATGGCCGTGGTGTTTGGCGAGCATCGTGAAGGGGACTTTGCGACGGCCGGTGTGGATCGCCTGCTGCATCTCAGCGGCGAGCACTATACCGGCTACCGCCCGGAGCAGCGCATTCATGCACTGATGGCGGTTGAAAAAGAGTTGGCACCGCGTTTCTGGCTGTTCCCGGACAGCGTCGCGGGCGGCTTCGAACTTGGCTGCCGGTTTGCCGCCCGCACGGGCGAACGGCCCGCAACCCAGGTCTGGCGCGTAACCGGGGAAACCTGCACCAGCCGTGCCGCAGGCGGCAGCGCGGATATTACCCGACCGCTTGCGCGCGTGATGTTGCTGGCGGAGGAGTGCGCCGAACCGATCGACGACACCCGGCATGAGGTCTTGCCGGTCAGCATCGGGCCATTGAGTATCCGGACAAAACGTATTGAGGACTGCGGCCTGATACCGGTCGATCCGGCTGCGGTGCCGCTGGGCGAAGCGGAATTCATTCTGTCGGCAGGCAATGGCATCGGCAACTGGGAACAGTTTCATGCCACGGCCGCGCTTCTCGGGGCCACCGAAGGCGCAAGCCGTGTCGTGGTGGACAGCGGTCATATGCCGCGTTTCCGTCAGGTAGGGGCCACCGGCACCTGGGTAACGGCACGGGTTTATGTGGCGGTGGGCATCTCCGGCGCGGTACAGCATTTACAGGGCATTGCGCAGTGTGACCGGGTGATTGCCATTAATACCGACCCCGGCTGTGATATGGTCAGCCGCGCCTCGCTCAGCGTGATTGCCGACAGTGATGAGGTTCTGGCAGCGCTGGCGCGGCGGGTGCGTGACTGGCGCAAAGAGGAGTTACATCATGCAGCATAATGTGCAACACAGCGGCTGCCGTATCACCGCGCTGGTGTCGGTGGGCAGGCATCCGGAATCCGGACGCGCCCGTCGGGCAGAACAGGACGCCCGCGCGGTAGAGCTTGGGCTGACGCTGGCGCAGGACACCCTGGAAGTCCTGCATGCGGGCGATCCGCATGATGCGGCGCTGCGCAGCTATGCCGGGATGGGCGTGGAGGCGCTGCGCGTGCTCGCCATGGACGAACAGGGCGACGCGGTGGCGGTATTGAGCCATTACCTTAGTCAGGATCAGCCGGACGTGATCCTGACCGGCGGCCGGTCGGAGCGGGGTGAGTCGTCCGGTATGCTGCCTTTTCTGCTGGCGGAAGCGCTGGCGATGCCGGTGGTGGTCGGCGTGGCGGAAATCGTCAGCCTGAACGGCACCGATGCCGAAGTATTACAGGCACTGCCGCGGGGACAGCGCCGGTTGCTACGCATTGCGCTGCCGTTTATCGCCAGCGTCGACATGGCCGCCTGCGCACCGCGTCAGGTCGCCTTTGGTCCGGCAAGCCGGGCGACGATTATGGCGCAGCCGGGCATTGAGGTGCGGGATGCGGCAAGAGCGGAATGGCAGATTGCCCCGGCGGTCAAACGGCCGAAGCGTCTCAAAAAGATCAAAGCCAAAACGGCTGCTGACCGCTTTAAAGCGGCAACCGCCAAATCACAGAGCGACGGCGGAAAGGTTCTGCAAAATAAACCGGTAGAGGAAATGGCGCAGGCGGTCTTTGATCTGCTGCTGGAGGAGGGAGTGATTCGCTAGGGCACCGCTGATCCTGCCTGGCTTGATCCTCGCCAGGCAGGAATATCATCAGCCTTTCACGTTTTTGAGGATGGTTTCGCTGTACCAGTCGATAAAGTTAATCACGCCGAACTCATAGGTTTCCGAATAAGGGCCCGGTTGATAGCCGACAGAGTTAATCCCACGCTGGTTTTCTTCCCCCAGAACGCGATCCTGCTCATTGGTCGCATCCCAGACGGCACGCAGTTTCTCGGGATCAAAATCTTCACCCGCCACCGCGTCTTTATGCACAAACCATTTGGTGGTGACCATCGTTTCCTGCGCCGAGAGGGGCAACACGCGGAACACAATAAAGTGATCGCTCTGCATGTGGTTCCAGGAGTTCGGCAGGTGCAGGATGCGCATGGAACCCTGATCGTGACTCATAAAGCGCCCCATGAGTCTGGTGCAGCCTTCGCGACCATCTATGGTCATCGCCTTCGTGCCCTCTTTCAGCGGCATCCGCACGATGCGGTTACGCAGGCCAAAGCTCTGGTGGCGATGCGGAATCCCCTGTTCGTCCCAGCGTGCGGCCTGTTTATTGTAGTAATCGTGGAAGCTCTGCGGCGCGCGCGGATCGTTGGTATCGTCCCACTCCAGCAGGCTGTTCAGCAGTTCAGGATGACTTCCGGCGCAGTGATAGCACTCGCGATTATTCTCCAGCACCAGTTTCCAGTTCGCTTTTTCGTACATGTGCGATTCTGCCGCCAGTTTGGTGTTTTCCACGTCATAGGGCGCCATGTATTCGTCCAGGGTGGCCAGAAAGGCGTCAAAGTCAGACTGTGGCGGCGCATCAGCCAGACAGACAAAAATAAAGCCGCCGGCGGTTTTGCAGTGCGCCTTTTTCAGCCCGTGCTGCTTCATATCAAATGCCTGATTCATTTCCGAGCCGGCAAATAACAGATTGCCTTTCAGGTCGTAGGTCCACTGATGATAGGGACACACCAGATTCGCCACTTTGCCGCGCTCTTTTGAGCAGAGTCGGGAGCCGCGATGACGGCAGGTATTATGAAAGGCGTTAATGTTACCTTCCGCGTCCCGCAAGACCAGCACCGGGTTCTGACCCACCTCAAGGGTGAAGTAGTCCCCTTTTTTCGGGATTTCACTGCTCATTCCCGCAAACAGCCACTCTTTCTGAAAGATCGCCTCCATATCAATGCGAAACAGAGTCGGGTCGTTATAAAGCGCCTGCGGCAGCGAGTAGTTGGGCTGACGCTTTTCGAGCAAATCGCGTATGCGGTCGTTCGCATCGACAAGGCTTGTACAGGTGATATTCAGCAGATCGTTATGGCTCATAGTGATCTTCCCGCGCGGTTAAGGAGAGTGTTTTGCGCCTTTCCAGGCGTAACAGGATGCCAACCACCCAAATTTTCCGTCAGGCCAGACGTTGATACACGCGTAACGGCTAAGGGTGACGTCCATGCTGCACGGGTTACGCGCACGCCAATGTTCTGCCAGCGACATCCATCCCCTCTGTTAAAGACGTGCGCGCGAAATTTCTTAGCGGGACGGTTTTTTTAAGCATTTCCGTGTCGCGAATAACTAAATGCTGAAACAGGGTTAAACGGAAAATCAGGCTTACCGGCTCAAAAGCCTGTTGCGATGTCGCCAGTCAGACAGGCAATTGAACTCTCCACTTCTGATGGGAATGAAACGTATGTCAGACCGAAATATCACCGTACTGAATACCAATGCTTTTGAGCCTGTCACAACACAAACCTGGACCAATGGCCGCCATGCGGTGCGCTGCGTGAAGGTGATACAGGAAACCCATGACGTGAAAACCTTCTGCTTTATGGCAGAGCAGCCGGTGATGTTCTTTTTCAAACCGGGGCAGTTTGTCACGCTGGAACTGCTGATCGAGAATGAAACGGTTTTCCGCTCCTATACCATCTCCAGTTCGCCCTCCGTGCCTTACAGCTTTTCCATTTCGGTAAAACAGGTGCCGGGCGGCGTGGTCTCGAACTGGTTACATGCCACACTGCGCGAGGGCATGAATCTGGCAGTACATGGTCCGGTAGGGCAGTTCAACTGCATCGACTATCCCAGCAACAAGGTGCTGTACCTCTCTGGCGGCGTGGGCATTACGCCCATGATGTCGATGGCGCGCTGGTATTTTGATACCAATGCGGATGTGGACATGGTGTTTGTGCACAGCGCACGAACGCCGGAAGACATTATTTTCCGACGCGATCTGGAAAACATGACGGCGCGCATCCCCAATTTCAGACTGAGTATCATCTGTGAGCGGTACGAATCGGGCCAGTGCTGGTCCGGCTTCAGCGGTTTCCTCAATTTGGCGATGCTGCAAATGATTGCTGCGGATTTCAAGGACCGCGAGATTTTCTGCTGTGGCCCGACACCGTACATGCGTGCGATTAAAACGCTGTTACAGGAAGTCGGTTATGACATGACGCGCTATCACGAAGAGTCGTTTGGCGCCACACCAGAGGTCGTGCAGGAGCAGGTCGAACAGGAGGCCGAAGAGGCCGCTGAAATGGCCGACGCGCTGTGCAGTTCAGAACTGCTTAGCGTGGCATTCACCCAAAGCGACAAGAGCGTCAGAATCGCCCCCGGCGAAACCGTGCACGCCGCCGCGGCCAAACTGGGACTGCATATTCCAAAAGCGTGCGGCATGGGTATCTGCGGCACCTGTAAGGTGAAGTGCCTGGACGGCGACGTCGAGATGAACCACAACGGCGGCATCACCGATGAGGATGTGGAAGAGGGCTACATTCTGTCGTGCTGTAGCATTCCAAAGAACAATATCATCGTTGAATTTTAATGACGATCCGCATCGCCGTCTGGCGCACCCTCAGCGCGAACACGTTTGCTGTGCAGTGCGCAACGGTGATGCAGCCTGAACAGGGGTAAAGCGTCGTTCGCAGCGGATAGACAGATACAGCGTCAGTGACAGGGCTTATTCTCTTTCTTGCTGGCCGTCCTCACTCTGCATCGACGCCTCACTCCCGCGTTAGGGCCGTCGAACGGGACATATGTCCTGCAAGCGTTCACAAAAGCGCACCAAACAAAAAGCCCGCTCAGGTTTCCCTGAGCGGGCTTTTCTCAATCTGGCTCCTCTGACTGGACTCGAACCAGTGACATACGGATTAACAGTCCGCCGTTCTACCGACTGAACTACAGAGGAATTGTTGGAACGGGGCGAATAGTAGCGGCGTCAGTACGGGATGTCAAAGCACTCTTTAACGGTTTGCGTTCAAGTGCGTGTAAAAGCAGCGCATTGGCGAAGAACTGACGCATTCGCTTGCTTTTCAAACTGCTAACAGGATCTCACTTTAAACCCATTTCCAGGTAGATGTTAGACGCATGTCAAATTTTTGTTATTTGACGATATCAAAACACTTGTTTCAGTGCTTTTATGATAAAAATTTCAAAAAAGTAATTTATGGAATAAATAAACTGTTTACGGCGACAAAATGGAATGTTCTGAGATGTGTCCGCGTCGCCTGTAGTGCATGTTTATGGAAATCATGAAGATAAGAAAAGTGGTGGGGGTGTCAGAAAAGCGTCAACGTAGTCGTCTTACCTCAAATTTTCCATTAAAAACGCCAGCGAGGCGGTATGAATGTAAAAAATATTTTTCATTCAACAGGTCAGTCGCTAGCAAGTTAACAAATAAGAAGGGTCCCTATGAACATCAAAAAAACGATTGTTGCTTCACTGTTAGCCTGCATGTTGCCCGCCGCTGCGATGGCGAAAGATATTTCCGTGGGGGTTTCGATGGCGATGTTTGACGATAACTTCCTGACCATTGTGCGTAACGCTATACAAAATGAGATGAAAAAGGATGACGTAAAAGGCCAGATTGAAGATGCCAAAGGCGATGTCGCGCAGCAACTTCAGCAGGTACAAAACTTTATTGGTCAGGGCGTCGACGCCATTATTGTTAACCCGGTGGACACCGACGCGGTGAAACCGATTATCGATCAGGCATCTAAGGCGGGTGTGGCGCTGGTGTTCGTCAACCGCAAACCCCAGGCGCAGTTGGGTGACAAGATGGCGTTTGTGGGTTCTGACTCCGAACTGGCGGGCCGTCTGCAGATGGAAGCGCTGGCAAAAGCCATGAACGGAAAAGGTAACGTGGCTATTTTGCTGGGTGATTTGGCGAACGAATCCACCCGCGAGCGCACCAAAGGGGTGGAAGCGGTCGTGGCGAAATACCCGAATATTAAAGTGGTACAAAAGCAAACGGCGAAATTTAGCCGTAACGATGCGGTGGACGTCGTGAGTAACTGGATGACCGCCGGAGACGATATCAATGCCATCGCGTCAAACAACGACGAAATGGCCATCGGTGCCATTCAGGCGCTGGGTAAAAACGATAAACATATTCTGGTCGCCGGTGTCGATGGTACGCCCGATGCGCTGCAAATGATTAAGAACGGCAAAATGGTCGCCAGCGTGTTCCAGGACGCAAAAGGACAGGGTGAAGGCGCCGTTCAAACGGCGGTTAAGCTCGTCAAAGGTGAGAAAGTGCAAAAGATCGTCGATATCCCGTTCCAGCTGATCACCAAAGACAACTACACCAAATACACCAGCATGAACCAAAAATAAACGTCCTGAACCTGTGGAACGGAGGTGATGTATGACCGCGTTTGCGCTTGAAGCCGAAGGCATCAGCAAGTTCTTTCCGGGCGTGAAGGCACTGGATAATGTGTCGTTACGTGTGCGTCCGGGAACGGTACATGCGTTGATGGGTGAAAATGGCGCGGGCAAATCCACTTTAATGAAATGCCTGATCGGGATGTACCGTCCCGATCAGGGCTCCATTAAAATTAAAGGGGAGCCAGTGCAGTTCAGGGACACCATGGATGCGTTACGTTCCGGTATTTCCATGATTCATCAGGAACTCAACCTGGTGCCGCATATGACCGTCGCAGAGAATATCTGGCTGGGACGGGAGCCGGTGAAGTTTGGTTTTGTCGATCACGCCCGACTGAATGAAGAAACCCAGCAGTTGTTAAGCCGCCTGAACATCAGACTAAAAGCCGATCGGCTGGTGGGCGAACTCAGTATTGCGTCACAGCAGATGGTGGAGATCGCCAAAGCGGTGTCCTGGAACTCGGACATCGTGATCATGGACGAGCCCACCTCCGCCCTGACGGAAACCGAGGTCGCCCATCTGTTTACCATCATTCGTGATCTGCGCGAGCAGGGCAAAGCCATCGTTTATATCAGTCACAAAATGGATGAGATCTTCGCCATTACGGATGAAATCAGCGTGTTTCGCGATGGCAGTTGGGTGGGTAGCGACAGTACCAGCGCATTCACGCGTCAGTCGCTGATTACCAAAATGGTCGGACGTGAGCTGACGCAGCTGTTCCCGAAATTCAATAATGCGATTGGGGAAGAGGTGCTCACCGTTCGTCATCTGAGTTGTCAGGACCGCTTTTCCGACGTCAGCTTTGGCGTGCGCCGTGGGGAAATTCTCGGTGTGGCGGGTCTGGTCGGTGCCGGACGCAGTGAAGTGATGGAAAGCCTGTTTGGCATGGTGCCTTTCGACAGCGGCGAAATCCTGATTGATGGTGTGCCTGTCGTTATTGATTCGCCGTCGGTCGCCATCGAAAAAGGAATGGCGTTTCTGACAGAAGATCGCAAGAAGTCCGGATTGTTTTTGGTGTTGTCGGTGTTAGAGAACATGAGCATCGTCAACATGCCTGAATACAGCGGTAAAGGCGGTTTTGTCAGTCATGTGAAAATGGCTCAGGACTGCATGGATCAGATCCGCCGTCTGAATATCAAAACCCCCACCATGGACCAAATCATTAATAACCTGAGCGGAGGGAATCAGCAGAAAGTCCTGATTGCCCGCTGGCTGCTGGCTCAACCCAAAATCCTGATTCTTGATGAGCCGACCCGTGGAATTGACGTCGGGGCGAAAGCAGAGATTTACCGTTTGATCAGTGAACTGGCCAACCGTGGAGTTGCCATCATTATGGTGTCGTCAGAGCTGCCGGAAATTCTGGGCATGAGTGACCGTATCATGGTGATGCATGGTGGGCGCATTACCGGCATCCTCGATAAAGACGAGGCCGATCAGGAAACTATTTTGTCGTTAGCATCCGAATGAGGCGCGAAACCACGATGAGTAATATGAAAGCAACGGCCACGCAGGCTCCTCAGCATCAACCCTCTTTTTTTGCGCATTTACGTCAGAAACTGCCAAAAGATACCGGCATTTTTGTCGTGATGGTCGGCATTGCGTTAATTTTCGAAATGTTTGGCTGGTATGTGCGCGATCAGTCCTTTTTGATGAACACCAATCGTCTGATTCTTATCGTCCTGCAGGTCGCCATTATCGGCATCATTGCTGTGGGCGTGACCCAGGTCATTATTACCACCGGTATCGATCTGTCCTCCGGGTCGGTTATCGCGCTCACTGCCGTGGTAGCCGCCAGTCTGGCGCAAACTTCAGATACGCTGACCCCGATGTTTCCGTCACTGGTGAACATGCCCGCGGTGGTGCCGATTGGGGCCGGCATTGGGGTAGGGTTATTGTGCGGTCTGATTAACGGCGTATTAATTACCCGTACCGGTATTCCCCCGTTTATTGCCACGCTGGGCATGATGGTGTCGGCCCGTGGACTGGCACAGTATTACACCCAGGGTAACCCTATCAGTTTTCTCTCTGACGGGTTCACCTCGATTGGCCAGGGCGCAATGCCGGTCATTATCTTCCTGGTGGTTGCGCTGGTGTTCCACATCGCACTGAAACATACCCGCTACGGCAAATACGTGTACGCCATCGGCGGTAATATGACCTCGGCCAAAGTGTCCGGTATCAACGTCAATAAATACCTGATTATTGTCTATACCATCGCAGGCGCGTTGTCCGGCCTGGCGGGCGTGGTACTGGCGGCGCGCGTCAGTAGCGGCCAGTCGAGCATGGGCGTGGGCTATGAGCTGGATGCGATTGCCGCGGCGGTTATCGGCGGCAGCAGCCTGATGGGCGGCGTAGGGCGCATTACCGGCACGCTGATAGGCGCGGTGATACTGGGACTGATTAAAAGCGGCTTTACGTTTGTCGGGGTAGATGCGTATATCCAGGATATCATCAAAGGCATCATCATCGTCGCCGCAGTGACCATCGATATGCGACGCAACCGTGCCAAACGCTGAATACGCTGCCGCCCTGGCGCTGTAGCGGCGCTGGCGGCAGGCGCTTATCCCGGTCACATCGTTCACCCTGCGCCCGGGACTAAGCGCCACCGCCGCCTTGCTACATCACACATGCGTTTGCGTCGTCCCGTTTCGCGATCCTGTTAAAAGAAAAAACAGGGTAGTAAACGTTTCGGTTATTTCTTTTAGCTAATGCGTCTTTGCACGTCTGCCGGGCCGTGATAACGCCGCCCCGGCGGTCTGCTAAACCTGTTACGTTTCCCGCCTTTTACGGATAAACCCTGCCCCGGAGAGGTGGGGGGATTTCCCGGTCATCAAGCCTCATCCTCGATGAAGATTGCCTGTTAACCATCCCTGCACGCTGGTCTGTCATGTTGCGCACTATTGCGGTGCAGGGCGACATGAATGGGAAAAGCAGGTCTGGCAGTCGTCCGGGATTACCTCTTTAGAGGTAACAGGAAACGCTTTTTTATCCGACTGTTAGAAAAATTTTCAAAGATATTTTGCAAACTGAATAAACCTGGTCTGCATCTTGCAATTCCCTCTTATGCAGGCTGGTGAGTAGCGACCAGCCAGACACCTTGACGTAGCGACGGAGGCAAGATGAACTTAAGACGGCTGAAATACTTTGTGAAAATCGTCGATATCGGTAGCCTGACACAGGCAGCAGAAGTGCTGCATATTGCTCAGCCTGCATTGAGCCAGCAGGTTGCTACGCTGGAAGGCGAGCTGGAACAGCAGCTTCTGAACCGGACCAAACGCGGCGTCACACCGACCGAAGCCGGTAAACTGCTTTACAGCCATGCACGCGTCATTCTGCGGCAGTGTGAGCTGGCCCAGTCTGCGGTGATGAATGCCGGTCAGGTGGTGGAGGGGCAGGTGTCAATCGGTCTGGCACCGGGCACGGCGGCATCCGCGTTAACTATGCCGCTTCTGCAAACCGTACGGGAACAGTACCCGGATATCATGATTTACCTGCATGAAAACAGCAGCAGTGCGTTGAATGACAACATCATCAGCGGGCAACTGGATATGGCGGTGCTGTATGACCGCGCCCCCACGGCGGGCATCAACAGCGTGCCCCTGCTGAAAGAAGATCTCTATCTGGTCGGCGCAACCGCCTGCCCTGGCGCCAACGTCGATCTGGCCGAGGTAGCCCAGATGAGCCTGTTTCTGCCGCGTGATTACAGCGCCGTGCGCCAGCGGGTTGATGAGGCTTTCTCACTGCGCCGCCTGAGCGCGCGCATTATTGGCGAGATCGAATCGCTTTCGACGCTCACCGCCGCAATATCCAGCGGGATGGGCGTGACCGTGTTGCCTGAATCGGCGGCCAGAGCGCTGGTTGGTTCAACCCAGGCCTGGATGGCGCGGATCACCAGCCCGACCATCAGCCTGCCGCTGTCACTGAATCTTTCGCACCGCTTGCCATTATCGCCACCCGCACAGGCCGTTAAAAATATTCTGCTGTCGCTGCTCAACAAGCCACTGACTGAAAAACGCGAACTCACGCTGGTCAGCTAAACACAACGTTCTGTTTATCCCTCTCAAGCAGGGCGCGTAAAACCGCGCCGCTGCCTTTTCTCCTCTTCCAGGCTGTCCTCTCTGTGCGTCCTGCCGCCGGCTATATGCTTCAAACGCATAAATAAATCTTTTTTATTATTTCAGGTTATCGATAAGCGTTTTTATTATCGAATGATCAGATTGCGTAAAGAGAGGTAAATATTTTGAATTTCCAGCAACTTAAAATTATTCGCGAAGCCGCGCGGCGGGAGTTCAACCTCACGGAGGTCGCCAGCACGCTGTTTACCTCGCAATCAGGCGTCAGTCGTCATATTCGCGATCTGGAGGATGAGCTTGGCGTCGAAATTTTTGTCCGCCGTGGCAAGCGCCTGCTTGGTATGACGGAGCCGGGCAAGGCGCTGCTTACCATCGCCGAACGCATTCTCGATGAAGCCGGTAAAGTGCGTCGCCTGGCCGATGTCTTCACGAACGAATCCAGCGGCATTCTCTCTATCGCCACCACACACACGCAGGCCCGGTACAGCCTGCCGCCGGTCATCAAGTCCTTTCGCCAGCTTTATCCTAATGTCCGGCTTGAACTTAATCAGGGATCGCCGCAGGAAATTGTGAATATGCTACTGGCCGGTGAGGTGGATGTCGGGATTGCCAGTGAAATGCTGGCGAATAATAACAGCCTGGCCGCGTTTCCCTGGTTCAGCTGGCATCATGCACTGTTGGTCCCGCGCGATCATGAACTGGCACAACAGCAGCCGGTCTCACTGAATGCTCTCAGTCAGCATCCGTTAATTACCTACCGGCAGGGCATTACCGGCCGCTCCCGGGTGGACAGCGCGTTTCAGCGCGCTGGCTTAAAGCCGGATATCGTGCTCAGCGCCCAGGATTCCGATGTGGTGCGCACTTATGTCAAACTCGGGCTGGGCGTCGGTATTCTGGCCGATCAGGCCTGTGAAAAGGAGCCGGGCGGCGAGCTGGTCCGGCTGGATGCCACTCACCTGTTCGACGCCAACACCGTCTGGCTGGGCCTGAAACGGGGACAACTGCAGCGCAATTACGTCTGGCAGTTCCTTGAGCTGTGCAACGCGAATCTGTCGCTTGAAGAAATTAAAGCGCAGGCGCTCTCTACGGCAGGCGATGATGAGCCCGTAATCGACTTTCAGATCTGACTCCGCGTTGCGCCCTGACGGCATAAAATTTTTTTTCGGCCGTCATTCGCCATAGCGAACGCTTTCTGGCTGCCAATAACAACATCCTGCGCTTCCCCCAACCGATAAAGTGAAGAGAACTGAAAAAGGGGGATGCGATGTCACGTATACAACTGAAAGATCACACACTACTGCGCCAGCAGGCGCTGTTTGCCGGTGAATGGCAACACGGTTATCAGGGCGCAACGCTCGCCGTTAACGATCCGGCTACGGGCGAAACGCTGGCTAGCGTACCGGCGTTAGGTCGCCAGGAAACGGAGGCGGCAATTGCCTGTGCCGAATCGGTCCGCCATGCATGGGCTGCAACCCCCAATGCCACCCGTGCGGCGCTGCTGGAAAAATGGCATCAGCTTATTCTTGATAACGCTGACGATCTGGCCATCATCATGACGGCCGAACAGGGCAAGCCGCTGGCGGAGGCGCGCGGTGAAGTGCTCTACGGTGCCAGTTTTGTGAAATGGTTTGCGGAAGAAGCGCGTCGGATTTATGGCGACACCATTCCCGCCCCAACGACCGACCGGCGCATTATTGTCCTGAAACAACCGGTTGGCGTCGCGGCAGCGATTACGCCCTGGAATTTCCCCATCGCAATGATTACCCGCAAAGTCGCACCGGCACTGGCGGCAGGCTGCCCGATTATCGTTAAACCGTCTGACCTGACGCCGCTGTCTGCACTGGCACTGGCCGTGCTGGCCGAGCGCGCGGGTTTCCCGGCAGGCGTTTTACAGGTGCTCACCGGCATGCCGACAGACATCGGCGCCGCGCTGACCGAAAGCCGTCTGGTGCGTAAAATCTCGTTCACCGGCTCAACGCGCGTGGGCCAGCTGCTGATGAAGCAGTGCGCTGACAGCATTAAACGCCTGAGTCTGGAGCTGGGCGGCAACGCGCCGCTTATTGTCTTTGACGACGCGGATATCGAGATTGCCGTCGCAGGCGTGATGACCAGCAAATTCCGTAATGCGGGACAAACCTGTGTGTGTGCCAACCGTATTCTGGTGCAGCGTAACATCTATGAACGCTTTGCCGCCCGACTGCTGGACGCGGTGGCGACCCTGAAGGTCGGGGATGGTTTTGCCCCTGGCAGCACTATCGGGCCGTTGATCAATACCTCCGCGGTGGAGAAGGTCAACGGGCACATTGATGATGCGCTGCAAAAAGGCGCAACGCTGTTGACCGGTGGCATCAGCAACGACCCCGGTACGTGGGTGCAGCCCACCGTGCTGGGACAGGTCACGAGTGAGATGCGCATCGCGCAGGAAGAAACCTTTGGACCGGTGGCTCCGCTGTTTATCTTTGATGATGAAGAACAGGCGCTGGCGATGGCAAATGACACACCCTTTGGTCTCGGCGCTTACTTCTTTACTGAAAATATCCGTCGAGCCTGGCGCGTGGCGGAAGCGCTGGAGTTTGGCATGGTCGGTTTTAATACCGGCGTCATTTCGCTGGAAGTCGCGCCGTTTGGCGGCGTGAAATTATCCGGGATAGGTCGCGAAGGGTCGCGATATGGCATTGACGAATATCTGGAGCAAAAAACATTTCACATGGGCAGCCTGTAATTTAACTTTTAATTTCTGATATTCCTCGCCAGCATGAACGTTATGCTGGCGTTTTTTTGTGCGCCAGATCGACGTTTTATCCGTATTCTCCTTTTTAGTGCAAGTTTCATGCGCATTGCACCAAAGCAATGCGGCTTTTTTGTGAAGTAAATCATCTGTTTAACCCTTCGGCAATTCCGCAATAAATCCTTCACGAATACGGCACAAAAATTTTTTTGGGCGGTTTTAAACGCATTTTTATTTTTTTAACGGCTGGCATACTTTCTGCATTACCTAATAAAGCGTGCCGAAAAGCATTGCCAGAAATTAATTCATCCAGCGTGTGATGGGTGTAACAAATAAGGATTCTTTCATGTTGAGTTTCGACCCGGAAAGCGTGCAACTCCCGCCTGGTCACTATATTGGCGGAAAACATGTACAGACCCAGGGCGACGCTTTTGCCGTTAAACGCCCGTCTGATGGCAAGGTGTTTGCCACGCTGCGCGAAGCCCAGGCAGAGGATGTTGACCATGCCGTCATGACGGCACATCAGGCATTGAAAACCAGCGGCTGGTCAGGATGTGCACCGCGTGAACGTGGTCGGGTATTGCGCCGCTGGGCAGACTTAATCGAACAGGATCCCCTGCTGGCGCAGCTTGAAGCCCTTGGCTCAACCCGTCCGATTACCGATGTCGTGCAACATGAAATTCCCTTTACTGCCGAAGCCATTCGCTTCTATGCCGAGTGCGCCGACAAATACAGCGGCGATCTGTTTCCGACACGCGACAGTAGCCTGGGCATGTTGATTGCGGAGCCCTATGGCGTTATCGGGGCGATCACGCCGTGGAACTTCCCGCTGTCGATGGCTTCGTGGAAATGCGGACCTGCGCTGGCCGCAGGCAATGCGGTAGTGCTAAAACCCTCAGAGCTGACGCCGCTGTCCACCGTGCGTATGGCCGAGCTGGCGGTACAGGCCGGGTTACCGGCGGGCATTCTGAATATTGTGCAGGGCAGCGGTGCGGTGACCGGCAGCGCCCTGGTCAGGCATCCCCTGGTGCGCAAAGTCTCCTTTACCGGCTCCACTGTCACAGGCGCGCGCATTATGAGTGATGCGGCCCAGTTTGGCATGAAGCCCGTCACGCTGGAGTTAGGCGGCAAAAGCCCCCAACTGGTGTTTGATGATGCGGGCGAGATTGAGGTGCTGGCACAACGTATTCTGCGTGGCTTTACCGCCAACGGCGGCCAGGCCTGCGTTGCCGGGACGCGCCTGATTGTGCAGCGCGGTATTGCCGATGCGCTGACGGAACGGCTGGCGGCGCTGTGTCGTGAGGTCCGGCCTGGCGTGACCTGGCAGGAAACCAGCCGCTATGCCCCCCTGATTGATGCGCGTCAGGGCAACAAAGTGCAGTCCGTGATTGAGGCGGCGAAAGCCCAGGGCGCAGACGTGCTGGTGGGCGGTGACCGCTTCGCGGATACCGATGAGGGCTGGTTCTGGCAACCCACGCTGCTGACGCAGGTTAAACAGGATAATCCGGCAGTGCAGCAGGAAATCTTCGGGCCTGTGCTGACAATTCAGACGTTCGACAGCGAAGACGAAGGGCTGGGGCTGGCGGCACATGAGACCTATGGCCTGTGCGCCGGGGTGCATACGCTGAGCCTGCCACGTGCGATGCGCGCGATACGGGGAATCGCTTCCGGTACGGTATGGGTCAACCGCTACGGGCGGTCCGGCGATTTCATCATTCCTACCGGGGGGTTCATGGGGTCCGGTATCGGCAAAGATTTGGGTCGTCAGGCGTTCCAGGCCTGCCAGCGCCAGAAAAGCGTCCTTATCGATTTTTAAGCACCTAACCAGACAATAACGAGGTTAATGTAATGGCACTGTTTAAACCCAAATTCATCACGTTTGATTGCTATGGCACGCTGATCTTTTTTGATATGGCCGGTGCGGCAAAACGCTGTTTTCACGATCGCGTTGACGCGAAAGACATGGCGGCCTTTGTGACCGACTTTTCCAGCTACCGCCTGGACGAAGTGCTGGGCGCGTGGAAACCCTATTACGATGTGGTCAGCAATGCGATTCAGCGCACCTGTAAAAAGTGGGGCGTGACATGGACGCAGGCTGACAGCGATTACATTTACACCGACTGCGCCACCTGGGGACCACATCCGGATGTGCCTGCCGGGTTAGCTAAAGTGGCGGAAGCCTTCCCGTTGGTGCTGCTGACCAATTCAATGAAGGATCTGATTCCACACCATATTCCTCGTCTGGGTGCGCCCATCCACATGACGATTACCGCAGAAGAAGCGGGAGCGTATAAACCGCAGATGAAAGGCTTTGAATACATGCTGGAGAAACTGGACTGCCGTCCGGACGAAATTCTGCATGTCTCCTCCAGTTTCCGCTATGACCTGATGACGGCGCACGATCTTGGCATTAAACACAAGGTCTGGGTCAACCGTGGCCACGAACCGGCTAACCCCTATTACCAATACACCGAAATCAAAGACATTGGCGGCCTGCCCGGCGTCGTGGGTCTGTGAGGACAGCGTCATGAAACTGGAATCGTACTGGCAGGCGACCGCACCGGCGTTTCGCGCGGCCGCCAGCGGTCCGTTACCCGCCCACGCGGATGTGGTGGTGATCGGGGCGGGCTTTACCGGTGTTTCGGCGGCCTTATCGCTGGCGCGCAGTGGGATCAATGTGGTGGTGCTGGACAGCGGGGAGGTGATGAGTCAGGCCTCCGCCCGTAATGGCGGTCACTGCAACACCGGCGTGGCACAAAACTTTGCTTCACTGGTGGCCAGCCAGGGGCTTGAGCAGGCCAGTCGGTTCTATAAGGCATTCGATGATGCCGTGACCTATGTCGGGCAGTTGATTAAAGACGAGCAGATTGACTGTGACTTTCGTCTGTGCGGCAAGCTCAAACTGGCCAGTAAGGCGTCGCACTTCTCCGGCCTGCGTGAGGCCTGGGAACTGATGCGCCGTACGGTGGATCCGGAAGTGGAGCTGCTCAGTCAGTCAGAGATTGCGCAGGAGATCGACGGCGGCGATTTCCATGGCGGCCTGCTACAGCATCACGGCGGCCAGATGCACATGGGCAAATTTGGCGTCGGCCTGGCCGAAGTCGCGGCCCGCAGTGGGGCAAAAATTTATACGCAACATCACGTTACGAAGCTGGAACGGCTTGACGGCTACCGCCATCGGGTGGTGACCAGCAAAGGTGACATTCTGGCCGATAAAGTGCTGATGGCGACGGGCTGTTCGAGTGACGGTCCGTTCCCGTGGTTCCAGCGCCGTATTGTGCCGGTAGGCAGCTTTATCGTGGTGACCGAGCCGCTGGATACGGCGCTTCTTACCGGCTTGCTGCCGCATAAACGTAACTATGTGACCTCCATGAACATCGGCAACTACTTCCGGACCACCGCGGACAGCCGTCTGGTGTTCGGTGGCCGGGCACGCTTCGCCATCAGTAACCCAACGTCAGACTCCCGCAGCGGGGACATCCTGCACGCCGCCATGGCCAGTATGTTCCCCAGACTGCGCCATACGCAGATCGACTACTGCTGGGGCGGCATGGTGGATATGAGCGCCGATCGCCTGCCGCACGCAGGCGAACAGGACGGTGTGTTTTACTCGCTGGGTTACAGCGGGCATGGCACGCAGATGTCGGTATGGATGGGCCGGGTCATGGCCGATCTGTTGAGTGAGAAATCCCGCGATAACCCCTGGCAGCGCGAGACATGGCCTGCACTGCCGGGTTATCACGGAAAACCGTGGTTCCTGCCTCTCGCCGGGCTCTACTACAAAGCAAAGGATCGCCTTTCATAACTTCACATTGTTTTTCAGGCCGCCGGGGCATTGTCGGGTCGAAACATCATGACCGGATCATCGCCTTCGCGGTGCGCGCCACACAGCATGTGCCGTCTGATTAACGCAGGGAATTTCACCGTTCGCTTGAAAACGTAATGAGGGTGTACAGATGAGTAAAATCGATAATAAAGAATCTGACGTAACCAATCCTGCTCTGACGCGGATGATCACTGAAGGTACGCTGTCCCGCCGCAGTCTGATGAAATTGCTTTCAGCCGGAGCCGCGATGAGCACCGGGCTGATCGGCTTCCCTGGCATGGCGCTGGCAGAGGAGAAACCGACTCAGGGCGGCAAAATCCGTGTGGGCATGTCCAATGCGTCGGCGACTGACACGCTGGACCCGGCGAAAGGCAATAACAGCGCCGACTTTACGCGCCAGTTTATGTTCTACAGCGGTCTGACAGAGGTGGATAAAACCCTGACGGTGAAACCTGCGCTGGCGGAATCCATCGACTCTGACGATGGCGTCACCTGGAGCATTAAGCTGCGTAAAGGCGTGACCTTCCATGATGGTAAGCCGTTTACGTCCAAAGACGTGGTTTATTCACTGAGCCGCCATAAAGATCCAGCCGTCGCGTCCAGCGCTTTCAAGCTGGCTGAGCAGTTCAAAACCATCAACGCCGTCAACGACAATGAAGTGCAGCTTATTCTGGTGGCACCTAACTTTGACGTTCCTTACATGCTCGCAACGTCGCCCTTCCTGATCGTGCAGGACGGCACCAAAGATTTCAGCAAAGGTATCGGCACAGGGCCGTTTGTCTGCAAAAGCTTTACGCCTGGCGTCAGTACGCTTGGCACGAAAAATCCCAACTATTTTAAACCGGGGCTGCCGCATCTGGACCAGGTGGAGCTGCTCGGCGTGACCGATCAGGCGGCCCGCGTCAATGCTCTGTTATCAGGCGATATTCAGGTGGCTTCAGGGCTGAAAGCCTCGGACAGTATGCGCATCAGCCGTACACCGGATCATGCGGTGCTTGAAACCAAGGGCGGCATGTACACCAACCTGATTATCCGCACCGACATTAAACCCGGCAGCAATCCGGATTTCGTGCTGGCGATGAAATATCTGCAACCCCGAGAGATCGTGGTGAAAACCGTGTTGCAGGGCTTTGGCGACGTCAGCAACGACACGCCGGTGCCGCCGTGGCACCCGCTGTACAACGCCGATCTCAAACCCCGTCCGTTGGATCCGGAAAAAGCGAAGTTTTATATCAACAAAGCCGGCATGAGCGGGCAAACCATTGAGATTGTTACGACGCCGCCGCTGGAAGGCGCAACCGAAGGCGCGCAACTGATTCAGCAGGTAGGTCGCAATGTCGGACTGAACGTCAATGTGCGTCGTGTGCCGTATGAAGGCTACTGGGGGACCCACTGGATGAAAGATCCCATTGGTTATGGCTCCATCAACCCGCGGCCAACACTGGATATGCTGTTCTCACAGTTTTATCTCTCCAGCGCACCGAACAACGAATGCGGCTGGAAAAATGAACAGTTCGATCAGCTGGTGATTGCGGCGCGTGGCGAACGGGATAAAGCCAAACGCAAGCAGATGTACGGCGATATGCAAACCCTGATCTATGACCACTGCGGCACGCTGATTCCTGCCTTTATCAGCTCGATGGATGGTTACAGCAAAAAGCTGAAAGGGCTGGAAGCCTGGCCGTCAGGCATGTTGATGGGCTATCGCTTCCACGAGTTTGCCTGGCTGTCTGCCTGATCACGCGTCTGTAAGAGGAGTTCGCCGATGAACCGATACATGATGTTCCTGATTGCCCGGCGCATTGGCGCCGGCATCCTGACCTTGCTTATCGTCTCAGCGGTGGTGTTCTTTATCACCAGCCTGCTGCCGGGCGATGCGGCGCAAATGATCCTGGGGCAAAACGCCACACCCGAAACCGTGGCGGCCCTGCGCCAGCAACTGGGCTTAGATCAGCCGCTGCTGGTGCGCTATTTCACCTGGCTCGGCGGCATGCTGACAGGGAATTTTGGCACCTCATTTGCCAGTCATCTGCCGGTGGCACAGCTGGTGGCACAGCGGCTTCCGGCCACGTTTGAACTGGCGGCGACCACCACCGCCATCTGCGTGCCGCTTGCGCTGATTATCGGTATTGCCGCTGCGATGAACCGCGGCTCGAAGCTGGATCGCGCGCTGGTGATTGGCACTATGGCTACGGTAGCCGTACCGGAATTTCTGGTAGCGACCGTAGCGGTGCTGATCTTCGCCGTGAAGCTGCACTGGGTCTCGGCTATGTCACTGGGCAGTCCCAACATGGATTTCGCCAGCTATATCAAAGCCTATGCATTGCCGGTCATCACGCTATGTTGCGGCCTGGTCGCCCAGATGGCGCGCATGACGCGTGCGGCCATCATTAACCAGCTCGACAGCCCGTATCTGGAAATGGCGTTGCTGAAAGGCGTTTCCCCGATGCGCGCCGTGTTGCGTCATGCCTTACCTAACGCCGTTGGCCCGATTGCAAACGCGATTTCCCTCAGCCTTTCTTATCTGTTTGGTGGCGTCATCATCATTGAAACCATCTTCAGCTATCCCGGTCTGGCCAGCCAGATGGTGGATGCGGTCAGTAACCGCGATCTGCCCGTCGTGCAGCTCTGCGTCATGCTGTTTGCCGGCTGTTATCTGTTGCTGCTGCTGGCTGCGGATATTGTCACTATCGCCTTTAACCCGAAATGGAGGAGCTGATGAAACTTCTGCTTCCCTGGCGCATTTTTCAGTCACTGTCGTTATCAGGTCGCCTGGGCCTGATCGTGACCCTGTTCTGGCTGGTCATCGCGCTGTTTGGCACCTGGTGGGCACCGCACAGCCTCGACGATATTGGTTCCGGGCCGCTGATGGGCGGATTCACCCCCGAAAACCTGTTGGGCACCGATTATCTGGGGCGGGATATGCTCACGCGCATTATGTACGGCGCGAAATTCTCGCTGGGCCTGGCACTCGGCGCGGCCATTCTGGCCAGCCTGATTGGGACGATGCTGGCCTTAATCGCGGCGGTCACCGGACGCTGGCTGGAGGAGCTGCTGGGTCGCATTAACGACGCGATGCTGGTGCTGCCGGGTAAAATTCTGGCGCTGATGATTGTGGCTGTATTTGGTTCTTCACTGCCGATGCTGCTGATCACGGCAGTGTTCACCTACTGGCCGGGCGCCTTCCGCATTGCGTTTGCGCTGGCCAGTAGTTTGCGCAATATGGATTACGTCCGCGCCTCCCGGCTGCGGGGCGAAAGCCGCTGGTACATCGCCATCCACGATATTCTGCCGAACATGGTTCATCCGGTGCTGGCCGATTTTGGTCTGCGCTTTGTGTACATCGTCCTGCTGCTGAGCGGCCTGAGCTTCCTGGGGTTGGGCGTCCAGCCGCCGTATGCCGACTGGGGCACCTTAGTCCGCGAAAATATTCAGGGGCTGTTTGACGGTTCGCCGGCGGTGTTGATGCCCGCCCTGGCGATTGCCAGTCTTACTATCGCCGTAAACCTGTTTATTGACAGTCTGCAAAGCATGCGTCCGCTGACGCTGGCAAAGGAGGGGGCATGAACGTGACACCACATACGGCGATGCCTGTGATTTCGGTGGATAAGCTGCGCGTAACGGCGCACAACGACAATGGCGATGAGCTGGATATCGTCTCCGATATTCGCTTCACCGTGCAGAAGGGGGAAGTCCTGGCGCTGATTGGTGAATCCGGCTCGGGGAAAACCACCATCGCAATGGCGCTGATGGGCTATGCCCGCCACGGTTGTAAGATCGCCGAGGGAAATATCCACGTCGCGGGCACCAACGTCATGGCACTGACGCCTGCCGAACTTCGCTTTTTCCGCGGAAATAAGGTCGCCTACATTGCGCAAAGTGCGGCGGCCTCGTTTAACCCCGGCATGAAAATTATCGACCAGGTGATCGAGCCAGTGGTGATTCACGGCACGATGACGCGCAAGGCGGCAAAAGCCAAAGCGCTGGGCCTGTTTCGGGAGCTGGCGCTGCCGAATCCGGACACCATTGGCGATCGCTTTCCGCATCAGGTTTCAGGCGGACAGCTACAGCGCTTAATGACGGCCATGGCGCTGATTAGCGATCCGGAGGTGGTGATTCTTGATGAGCCTACTACCGCGCTGGATGTCACCACGCAGGTCGAAGTGCTCAAAGCCTTCCGCCGCGTGGTCAAACAGCGTGGCGTGACGGCGATTTATGTCAGCCACGATCTGGCCGTCGTTGCACAAATGGCCGACCGTATTCTGGTTTTGCTGCAGGGAAAAATTGCCGAATACGGCACCACGGCCCATCTGATAGGCGCACCGCAGTCGGACTATACGCGCCTGCTGATGGCGGCGGCGCAACAGAAAGAACGCCCCAGCAACTGGTGCCCGGCAAAGGCGAATGAGCTGCCGCTGCTGGAAGTACGCGACCTGTCTGCGGGTTACGGACCCAAAGGCAGTGATGGTTTGCCCAAAGTGCGCATTCTGGAAAACATCAATCTTACGCTCTGGAAAGGCCAGGCTATCGGCATTATCGGTGAGTCCGGCTCGGGCAAAACCACGCTGGCTCATGCTATCGCCGGCCTGAACCCGGCCTGTCAGGGGCAAATCCTGTTTAACGGTCACATGGTGGCCGGTCAGATGCAAAAGCGCACGGATAACGAACTGCGTCGTATTCAGTATGTTTTCCAGATGGCGGATACGGCGCTCAATCCTGCACACAGTGTGGAACAAATTCTGTCACGCCCGCTGACGCTGTTTCATGGGCTGAGCGGCATCGCCCGGCAGAACCGGCTGTATCAACTGCTGGATTTGGTCAGGCTGCCACGTACCGTGCTCTCGCGCCGTCCCTGGTCGCTGTCCGGTGGACAAAAGCAGCGCGTGAACCTGGCGCGCGCGCTGGCGGCAGAGCCGGATGTCATTCTGTGCGATGAGGTAACCTCGGCGCTCGATACCGTGGTGGCCTCGGCGGTACTGGATCTGATCAGTGAGCTGCGCCGTGAGCTGGGGCTGTCTGTCATCTTTATCAGCCACGATATGCACGCCGTCAGAGCGGTGTGCGATGAGATCGTCGTCATGCGCAATGGCGCTATCGTCACCCAACTGGCGCGGGAAAATTACGAGCAGCCGACCCGCGAGCTCTATTTTGAACGCCTGAAACGTGCCGTGCCTGAACTCCGTCAGGGCTGGCTCGACGAGCACGAAGAGATCCTGAAAGCCGAATAACCGGTAAACAAGCGCCCCCTATTCCGGGGCAGGGCAGCACGCCATTGCCATGTTGCCCCAACACACGACGAGGTTGTGACGACATGCCCGCACCGATTCGATATGTACAGGACAGCCCGGATTTCCCGGATGCTGCTGATGTGGTGGTGATAGGTGCCGGTATCGCCGGTGCAGCCGCAACCTGGTATCTGGCAAAGCAGGGCCTGAAAGTGGTGCTGATAGAAAAAGGCCTGGTCGGAGCCGAACAGTCCAGCCGCAACTGGGGCTGGTGCCGCCAGCAGAATCGCGACGAGCGTGAACTGCCACTGGTGATTGAAGCCCTGCGCGGCTGGGAACAACTGAGCCAGGAAACCGGGGAAGAGCTGGGGTTTCGCCGCAGCGGCCTGGTGTATGCCACCCGCAATGAAGCGGATATTGCCGCCTGGGATAAGTGGGGGCAGATGGCGAAGCAGTACGGCGTGCGCAGCGATATTCTGAATGCCCGGCAGGCTAAAGCGATGACGCCGGGCAGTTCCACTGACTGGCTGGGCGGCGTATCAGCGCCTACGGACGGTGCTGCTGAGCCGCGACTCGCCGCCCCCGGCATTGTCATAGGGGCGCAGAAAAACGGGGCGCAGGTTTTTCAGCAGTGTGCCGTGCGCGGGCTGGATATCACGGCGGGCCGTGTCAGCGGCGTCGTTACGGAACGCGGCCTGATCAAGACCAGCCGTGTGATCTGTGCTGCCGGGGCATGGACCTCGATGTTTTGCCGTCGTCACGGACTCGATCTGCCGCTTGGCAATGTGATTGGCACCGCGTTTCGCACTCAGCCCATTCGGCAGGCCATTACCGTGCCGTTTTATACCGAACGTTTCGCCTGTCGCCCACAACTGGACGGCAGCTATACGGTTTCCGTCTCCGGCCGCGGCAGACTGGAGCCCGGCGCGCAGGGTCTGCGCTATCTGAAGCAGTTTTATCCCACATTCAAAAGTCGTCGTAAAAACCTTACCCTGAACCTGGGGATTAAACCGTTTTTCCATGGGCCTGAAGCCATGGGCCGCTGGGATCTGGATAGCGTTTCGCCGTTTGAGCGTATGCGTATTCTCGATCCGGCCGCCGATCGCTCGGTGGTGGAAAACGGCCTGGCAGCGATGCGCCGGGAGTTTCCTGCCCTGGCCAACCTGAAGGTTGCCCAGGCCTGGGGCGGCATGATTGACAGCACCCCGGATGCGATTCCGGTCATCTCCACCGTGGCAAAACTGCCCGGTCTGGTGCTGTCGGCGGGCTTCAGCGCCCACGGTTTTGGCATTGGCCCCGGTGCGGGCCGCCTTGCCGCCGAGCTGGAAACTGACGCCACGCCGGTTGTCGATCCGACACCTTATCGCTACAGCCGTTTCACTGACGGCAGCGCACTTGATGCACCTGGCATGATGTAAGGAAAGCAAAATGACATTTCATATTCGTACCATGACCTCAGACGATATCCCGCAGGTTCACGCCATGAGCCAGGCACTTAACTGGCCGCACCGTCGCGAGGACTGGGCGATCGGCATCCAGCTTGGCGAAGGCGTAGTGATTGAAGAGCAGGGCGAGGTCATCGGCAGCGCGATTCTGTGGCGCTGGGGTGACGAGGCCGCCACCATTGGCCTGGTCATTGTGGCCAATCAGCATCAGGGCCGGGGACTGGGCAAGCAGCTGATGCTGGCGCTGCTGGAAAAAGTCCCCGGCTATAACGTACGTCTGCACGCCACCGACATGGGCAAGGGCCTTTACGAGAAACTGGGTTTTGTGGCCTGCGGCAACATTCTCCAGTACCAAACGCCATCGCTGAGCAGCGTGCCGGCCGTGCCCATCCCGGCGGGGTTAACTCTGTCTGCCGCAACCGCCGACGACCAGGACAGGCTGGTGCAGATGGACCAGGCGGCGCATGGGCTGTACCGCCCTGAACTTATTGCGCATCTTATTAACGATAACCAGACCGTTATTTTGCAGGACGACGCACAACAGGCGCGCGGGTTTGCCAGCCTGCGCCGTTTTGGCCGCGGCTGGGTGATCGGACCGGTGATCGCGGACAGTTTACCGGTGGCACAGGCACTGACCGCCGCGTTAATGCAGGGCCTGAAAGGGGAATATCTGCGCATGGATACCGACGCCGCGCTGCCGATGGCCAGCTGGCTTGAAAGTCTTGGACTGGCCAATGTGGATGCCCCGGTCACCATGGTACGTGGCCAGGTGTGGGCACCACAGGGCATGCAGGCGTTTGGCTTAATGACCCAGGCGATGGCCTGATGCATATCGTGTACAAATCGGAGCCCCAGCGCGGCCTTTACTGGCAGCGCTGGCTGGCGGCGCATGCGCCGGATATCCACTTACATCTCTGGCCCGAAACGGGTGAGCCGGAGCAGGTGGAGGTGGTGATCGCCTGGGTGCCGCCGGACGATGTGACCCGCCGGTTTCCCAACCTGAAAATTCTGTTTTCTGTCGGTGCCGGGGCGGAACAGTTCGATCTGTCCGCGCTTCCTGCGCACCTGCCGTTAGTGAGGATGATTGAACCCGGGCTGACGCAGGGCATGGTGGAATACATTACCTTCGCCGTGCTGGGACTGCATCGCGATATGCCGCGCTATTTCCAGCAACAGCGTGCGCAGCAGTGGCAGGCGCATTCAGCCGTGCCCGCCAGCGAACGGCGCGTAGGGATCATGGGACTCGGCGAACTGGGGCGCGCCGCACTGACCCAGCTTCAGACATTAGGCTTTGACTGCGGCGGCTGGAGCCGGACGCCCCATCAGATACCGGGCGCAGTGTGCTGGCACGGTGACGCGCAGCTGCCCGCGTTTCTGGCACGCAGCGACATTCTGGTGTGCCTGTTACCACTGACGCCCAGCACAGAGGGCCTGCTCAATGCCAGACTGTTCAGCCAGTTGCCCGCCGGGGCCGCGCTGGTGCAGGCCGGACGCGGACCGCAGCTTAACGAACAGGATTTGCTGACCGCGCTGGACAGCGGTCAGTTACGGGCCGCTGTGATTGACGTAACGGAGCCGGAACCGCTCCCTGCCGGTCATGCGTTCTGGACCCATCCCGCCATCTGGCTCACGCCCCATATTGCCAGCCGCACACAAAACGACAGCGCGGTGAGCGCACTGGTGGCCAACCTGCGGCGTTTTCAGCGCGGTGAGCCGCTGCACGGCGTTATCGATCGTTCACGAGGATATTAAGATGGATCATTTAGTGGCGTTGCGCCGGGATCTGCACCGTAACCCGGAGCTGGGATTTCAGGAGCAGCGTACCAGCGACATTGTTGCCCGCTTTTTACACGATCTGGGTATTGAAGTGCATCGTGGCATCGGTAAAACCGGCGTCGTGGGCATACTGAAGAAAGGCACAAATTCGCGCATGATTGGGTTGCGTGCCGATATGGATGCGCTTCCTGTGCAGGATAAAGGCGAGGTTGCCTGGACCAGCCTGCAACAAAACCGCAGCCACGCCTGTGGTCATGATGGCCACACGACCATGTTGCTGGGCGCAGCGGAGAAACTGGCGCGTGACGTTGCGTTTGACGGTACGGTGTGTTTTATCTTTCAACCGGCAGAAGAGGGGCTGGCGGGCGCGAAGGCTATGATCGACGATGGCCTGTTTGAACGCTTTCCCTGCGATGCCGTGTATGCGCTGCATAACTGGCCCGAGCTGCCGCTTGGGGAGATTCAAACCCGTCCGGGGCCGATTATGGCGGCAGCCGACCGTTTTGATATCACCGTCAAAGGCGCAGGCGGGCATGCTGCCCAGCCTCATCTGACCCATGACACGCTGCTGGCGCTGAGCGAGCTGGTGGTCCAGCTCAACACGCTGGTGCCACGGGCACTCGATCCCTGCGAACCGGCTCTGCTGACCGTGACGCGCATGCAGGGCGGTTTCTCCCACAATATGATCCCTGCGGAAGCCAACATCACCGGTACGGTGCGCACCTTTAATCCCGCGGCGCAGGACATCATCGAATCACGCCTGCGGCAGATGGCAGAACACATCGCGGCCGCGCACGGCTTACAGGCTGAGGTGAACTATCTGCGCTATTACCCGGCCACGATCAACAGTGATGCGGAAGCGACTCAGGCACTCGCCGCCCTGCAGGCCGCAGGTATGCAGGCACGCCTCGCGGCTCAGCCCGCGCTTACCTCAGAAGATTTTGCTTTTATGTTGCAGGCCAAACCCGGCGCCTATCTGTGGATCGGCTCCGCGCCCTGCAAGCCGCTGCACCATGCGGCCTATGACTTTAACGACGCGTTGATACCGCATGGAATACGGGCATTTATCACGCTGGCCTGCCACGGGCTGGGGGCAACATTTCCTTGCTGAAACCTGTGGGATTTTAACACTTAATGCCGCTACTGGCGGAATTACGGCACCGTCATCGCTCAACAGATTGCGATACTTAAGCCAACCGAACACGACGTGGATGAGGTAGAGAAATGCAGAATGTCCTGGCAGAACAGCAAACTTATTCGGATAACAGCCTGTTGCTGGATGTCCGAGAACACCATGTGCCGCGTGGCATCGTTACCGCACATCCGCTGGTGATCGAACGCGCGAAAGGCAGCGAAGTATGGGATGTGGAAGGGAACCGCTATCTGGATTTCGTGGGCGGCATCGGCGTACTGAACGTCGGTCATAACCATCCTGCGGTCGTTAATGCCGTGACCCGTCAGCTCGGCCTGGTGTCGCATGCCTGTTTTCAGGTTGTGGCCTATCCCGGCTATATCGAACTGGCACAGCGCCTGAATAAGCTGGTCGGCGGTGAAGATCATTATAAAAGTGTTTTCTTCACCAGCGGCGCAGAAGCCGTCGAAAATGCGGTAAAAATTGCGCGTGCTTATACGCAACGTCCCGGCATTATCGCCTTTGACGGGGCGTTCCACGGTCGTACCTTGCTGGGTGTCACGCTGACCGGCATGTCTGCGCCGTACAAACAGAATTTCGGTCCGTTCCCGAGTGATGTGTATCGTCTGCCGTTCCCGAATCCGTTGCACGGTGTCACGGAGGCCGACTGTCTGAAGGCGCTGGAGCAGCTGTTTGCGGTGCAGATTCTGCCGGAGCGCGTGGCCGCCATTATCATTGAACCGGTGCAGGGCGACGGCGGCTTCTTACCGGCCGGTCCCGCGTTTATGCAGGCCCTGCGCCGCATTACCACCCAGCACGGCATTGTGTTGATCTGTGATGAAATCCAGAGCGGCTTTGGCCGTACCGGCACCATGTTTGCCTTCCAGCAACTTGGCATCAAACCGGATTTAGTCACGACGGCGAAGAGTCTGGCGGGCGGGTTGCCGATTTCGGGCGTGGTAGGTAAAGCCGAGATCATGGACAGCCCGGCGCCGGGCGGACTGGGCGGGACCTATGGCGGTAACGCGCTGGCCTGTGCGGCGGCCCTCGCGGTACTGGATATCTTTGAGCAGGAAAATTTGCTGGCGCGTTCTTGTCAGTTAGGTGAGCAACTGAATCAGCGTCTGCGTCAGCTGGCAGACAAGTATGCCTGTATTGGCGATGTGCGCGGCGTAGGTTTTATGCAGGCCGTTGAGATTCTGGATGTGGACACACACAAACCCGACAGTGCACTGACGCAAAAGATCCTCGACTGCGCCTGTCAGGAAGGGTTGCTGCTGATTAAATGTGGCTTGCATCGCAATACCATACGTTTCCTTGCACCGTTAGTGACCACCGATTCGCAACTTGAAGAGGCGCTGCATATTTTCGATATCGCGCTGGCGCGGGCGACCGGTCGTTTGTAACTGCACTGGCCCTCATTGACAAGGCAGCCACCCGGGATGCGGTCCGCCAGGCCGCAACCGGGTGTCACGCTGGCGCATTTTTTGCAAAGCGTGATAAGCCCGGGATTTTTTGTGTTACAAAAAAGTAGCGCAGTTGTTATTTTAAAAGGCGTATTTTAAGGAGTAATAAAAGTGCGCTTTGCGCGAGTACACAGCGTATTTCTGGGTAGTCACGAACGTCCAGTACAGCGGTAAACAATGAGGGGTGCTATGAACGGCTTAATGAAACTCGATCGCATCGATATCAATATTCTGGTGCAACTACAAAAAGATGGCCGTATCAGCAACGTTAATCTCGCCGATGCCGTCGGGCTTTCCCCGAGCCCTTGCCTGCAACGCGTCAAGCGCCTGGAACAGGCGGGATTCATAACGGGCTATGAAGCGCACGTTAATCTCACCAAAATTACCGATTCCGTCACCGTCTTTACCGAAGTCACGCTTAACGGACACCGCCGCGAAGACTTTATGAAGTTTGAAGCTGCGATGCGTGATGTCGATGAGCTGATGGAGTGCCATCTGATTACCGGCGGTTACGATTACCTTCTGCGCTTTATCACCCGCAGTATTGAGCACTACCAGGACGTGATTGAGAAGATGCTTGATGCCCAAATCGGCATTGATAAATACTTCAGCTACATCGTGATCAAATCCCCGGTCATGAAAAGCAGTGTGCCCCTGCGCTCACTGATCGGCAAACATAACGCGATGGAATACGGAAGCCAGTAGCCCGCGCAGTAAGAACGCTTTTTCGCGATGACAGGTACGAATGCAACATCGCCTGGGCGCGAAATCCATCACTGACCGTTGATATTTTTTTTGATCGACTACCCTTTAAGTCTGCACGGACTAAGAGGGGAAGGCGACCATGAGTACCAAAACCAGTGATTTTTTTGTCCAGCGTCTCAAGGCGTGGGGCGTTACGCGCATTTATGGCTATCCGGGCGATGGCATCAACGGTGTTTTAGGGGCCATTCAGCGTGCCAACGAACAGGGTGACGGCATTGAATTTATCCAGGTCCGTCACGAAGAAATGGCCGCCTTTATGGCCGCCGGACATGCCAAATTTACCGGCGAGCTTGGCGTTTGTCTGTCAACGGGCGGCCCGGGTGCGACACATCTTCTGACCGGGCTCTACGATGCCAAAATGGATCACGCACCGGTTCTCGCCATTGCCGGGCAGGCGGAAGCGACCGCTCGCGGTGCCAGTTATCAGCAGGAAATGAACCTTGACCGGATTTTTTCCGACGTGGCTAATTTTGTGCAGGAAGCCTCCGCGCCTGCGCAGGTCCGCCATCTGATTGACCGTGGCGTTCGTATTGCCATTGCACAGAATGGCGTGGCGGTGGTGATCGTCCCGAAAGATATTCAGGACGAAGCCTGGCAGGCGCCTCCGCACCTTCACGGTTTTACCCATTCTGGCAGCGGCTATCAGCGCCCCAAAGTTGTCCCTTACGACCATGATCTGCAACGTGCTGCGGAGGTGCTGAACAGCGGGAAAAAGGTCGCCATTCTTATTGGTTCTGGAGCCCGCGATGCGGCGACAGAAGTGGTGAAAGCGGCTAATCTGTTGGGCGCGGGCGTGGCAAAAGCGTTGTTAGGTAAAGATGTGCTGCCGGATGATGCGCCTTTTGTGACCGGCGCTATTGGTTTACTTGGCACGGGGCCCTCCTGGGAAATGATGCAACACTGCGACACGCTGCTGATGATCGGTAGCGGCTTTCCCTGGACGGAATTTCTGCCGAAAGAAGGTCAGGCACGCGCAGTACAGATTGATATCGATCCTGCCATGCTGGGCCTGCGTTATCCTTGTGAAGTGAATCTGCACGGCGATGCCGCAGAAACGTTGCGTGCTTTGTTACCTTTGCTGGAGCACAAAACCGATCGTCGCTGGCAGGAGGATATTGCACGTCAGGTACAAGACTGGTGGACACTGATGGAAACGCGAGCGCATGCTCCTGCCAATCCTGTTAATCCGCAGCGTGTGGTATGGGAAATGTCGCCGCAACTGCCGGACGATGCCATTGTGACCTCTGATTCCGGCTCCTGTGCCAACTGGTTTGCGCGTGACTATCGTGTAAAACAGGGCCAGCGCGCCTCACTGTCCGGCGGCCTGGCCTGTATGGGGGCGGCGGTGCCCTACGCGATTGCGGCCAAATTTGCCCATCCGCACAAGCCGGTTGTGGCGCTGGTGGGAGACGGGGCGATGCAGATGAATAATATGGCTGAGCTGATCACCATTCAGAAATACTGGCAACAATGGGCCGATCCGCGCCTGATTGTTTGTGTATTCAATAATCAGGACCTCAATCAGGTGACCTGGGAACAGCGCGTGATGGAGGGCAATCCGCGCTTCGAAGCAACCCAGCAACTGCCGAACGTTAACTATGCTGAGTTCGCTGAATCCCTGGGATTGACAGGGATCTATGTGGATAATCCGGATGCGCTCGCAGGTGCATGGCAACGGGCGCTCAGCGCTGACCGGCCTGTACTGCTGGAGGTAAAAACCGATCCGGAAGTCGCGCCTCTGCCGCCACATATCACGTTCAGTCAGGCCAAATCCTTTATGGCCTCCATGGTTAAAGGGGATCGTGGCGCGGTCCAGATTCTCAGTGACACGGCCAGCCAACTTTTTCATAAAAAACAGTAGCGGGTAAATTTTCACTCGCCCTGCGGCAAGACTCTGCTTGCTGCCGGCCATGCGGATGTCCGGCAGCCCTTTGCTAAACCGATAACAGGAGCCTGATCATGGGAACAAACACACAACCGGTGTGGCTGATTTCTGGATGTTCAACGGGATTTGGCCGTGAACTGGCGCAGCAGACCATCGCCCGCGGATTCCGGGTGGTCGTAACTGCACGCCATCGATCAGCGATCGCCGATCTGGTTGACGGCCATCCGAACGCGATCGCGGTTGAACTGGATGTGACGCAACAACACAGTATTGATAAGGCGGTCAACAAAGCGCTTGAAACGTTCGGCACCCTTGACGTACTGGTCAATAATGCGGGTTACGGTTACCAAAGTTCCGTCGAAGAAGGTGAAGACAAGGCCATTCGCGCGCAGTTTGATGCCAACGTTTTCGGTCTGTTTGCTCTGACGCGTGCGGTACTGCCGGCTATGCGCACCGCGCGACGGGGTCACATTATGAATATCACCTCCGTGGCAGGATTTATCGGCTTTGCCAGCTCAGGTTATTATGCTGCCAGTAAGCACGCTGTAGAGGGCTGGTCTGACTCGCTCGCCCAGGAGGTGGGTCCGTTAGGGATTCACGTGACCTGTATTGAACCCGGCCCGTTTCGTACCGACTGGGCAGGACGTTCCCTGCATCAGACCCCGAGCACCTTACCGGATTATGCCGAAACCGCTGCCGCCAGGATGAAGGCGACGGCGGCGTACAGCGGCACGCAGAAAGGTGACCCTGTTCGTGCGGCGAGCGCGATGATCGCCATTGCTGAACACCCTGATCCGCCGCGCCACGTGGTGATGGGAGCATGGGGTTATGAGGCGGTAACGGAAAAACTCAAAGCGCGACTGGCACAGATAGAAGCCTGGAAACAGACGTCATTATCAACCGATTTTCCTGATTAAACAGCCGGATAAGCCCTGACCGCCATATGGCATGGATGCCCTATGGCGTTGAGCGGTTTACTCTCAGATCTGTCCGGTGTCCTGCGCTTCACAGACAAATTCACCTTCGCTTCACTAAGTCGTCACCTCTCTGTCATCTGATCCCGTCACGCTGTAGCCATCCCGCAGTCCACCGGCTGCGAAATCCCCCCTTACGCTGTGAGGATTTATTTGTGATGGAGTTATCCAGACATCCGACCACTGTGTATCAGGCCGTTGCGGCGCAACTGGAGCAGGCTGTTCAGGAGCGTTATCGCAGTGGTGACTATCTTCCTTCGGAGCAACAGCTGGCCGATCACTATGCCGTTAACCGCCACACCTTACGTCGGGCGGTTGATGAACTGGTGAATAAAGGGTTGCTGCAGCGTCGCCACGGCGTCGGCATTTTGGTGTTAATGCGCCCGTATGATTATCCGCTCCATGCGCAGGCCCGCTTCAGCCAGAACTTACTGGAACAGGGCAGCGATCCCACCAGTGAGCGCCTGCTGGCCGTATTGCGTCCTGCCAGTGCAGACGTCGCGGCCGCATTAGGCGTGAACGAAGGCGACAACGTCATTCATCTGCGCACGCTGCGCCGGGTCAATGGCCTGCCGGTGTGCCTGATTAATCACTTCCTGCCCGACCTCAGTTGGTGGCCGCAGCTACAACGCTTTACCAGCGGCTCGCTCCATGACTTCCTGCGGCAGCACACCGGCAAGCAGCTGGTGCGCACGCAAACGCGCATCAGCACCCGTCGGGCTCAGGCCAAAGAGTGCAAGCAGCTGGAGATCGCACTGCATTCCCCCTTGTTGTGCGTGCGCACCCTGAATAAAACCACCGATGGTGCGATGGCGGAGTACTCCGTCAGCCTGACGCGTGGCGACATGATTGAACTCACTCTGGAGCACGAATGAAACAGCAAACGGCACGCCAGCACTGGCTTTCGGTGTTGGCCCACAGCAGCGCCGCCGAGCTTGACGCGCTCTGGCAGCCGCTCAACCTTACGCCGGCATTTACGCTGATCCGACCGGCTGAAATTGGCCTGACACGGTTGCAGGCCCGCATGGGCGCGACGGGCAAACGTTTTGTTATGGGCGATGCCACCATCACGCGCGCGGTCGTCCGGCTAAACGATGGCACCCTGGGCTACAGCTACCTGCTGGGCCGGGATAAAGCCCACGCCGAGCGCTGTGCCCTGATGGATGCGCTGTTGCAGCAGACGGGCACCGCCGAGCTGTTACAGGAAAAGATTATTACCCCACTGGCGGCCTTACGCGACGAGCAGCGTCAGCTGCGTGCACGTGAAATCGCCAGTAGCAAAGTGGACTTCTTTACGCTGGTACGCGGAGACAATGAATGACTTTACTGGCAAGTTTTCATCACCCGGTTGCGGATGCGCAGCATGCTTTTCGCCGCATTCTGAAAGCCATGAGCGAACCTGGCGTTATGGTATCGCTGCCGCTGCAACAGGGCTGGGGCGCACTTTCTCCCGCCGCCACTGCCGTGCTGCTGACCCTGGTCGATCAGGAAAGCCCCCTATGGCTGGACCCACAGGTCGATAATCAGACGCTGCGCGATAACCTGCGTTTTCATACCGGCGCACCGATTACCGACAGCAGTGATGCGGCATTTGCGTTAAGTCACGCGACCGCTCAGCCTAATCCGGCCGACTTTTCCGCGGGTGACAACCTGGCACCTGAGAAAAGCACCACGCTGATTATTGAGGTACCTGCGCTGAACGGTGGCCTGGCATTACGGTTGACAGGGCCGGGACTGCGCGAAGCACGCGCCATTGCGCCACAACTGCCGGAAAGCGTGATCGACTACCTGCGTGCCCGCCCGCATCCGTTTCCTCAGGGTGTGGATCTCATCTTTACCTGTGGCGAAGCGATGATGGCGGTGCCACGGACAACCCACGTTGAGGTGTGCTCATGTACGTAGCCGTGAAAGGGGGCGAAAAAGCCATTGCTAACGCCCATCACCTGCAGGCGGATGTGCGGCGCGGCGATCGCGCGGTGCCTGAATTATCCTGCGACCAGGTCGCGCAGCAGCTCGGTCTGGCGGTAGATCGGGTGATGACGGAAGGTGGCATTTACGATCCCGCGCTGGCGGCGCTGGCGATTAAGCAGGCCAGCGGCGATCTGGTGGAGGCCATTTTCCTGCTGCGTGCCTATCGCACAACCCTGCCGCGGCTGGCGCAAAGCACGCCGTTAGCTACCGGTAGCATGCGAATCGAGCGACGCATCTCGGCGGTGTATAAGGATTTACCCGGCGGTCAGGTACTCGGGCCGACCTACGACTATAGCCACCGTCTGCTGGACTTTACGTTGATGGCAAATGGCGAAACACCGCCGCCGCCGCGCAGTGAGCAGGCGCTACCGGAACACTGTCCGCATATGTTCAGCATGATGAGCGAGGAAGGCTTCGCGGAGGCAGAACACGACGATGGCAGCGAACCCACGGATATCACCCGTGAGCCGATGGGCTTTCCCGCCTCGCGCGCGGCACGTCTTCAGCAACTGGTGCGCGGCGACGAAGGGTTTCTGCTGTCGCTGGGCTATTCCACTCAGCGTGGCTATGGCCGCACGCACCCCTTTGCCGGTGAAATCCGTACCGGATACGTCAGCGTCAGCATTTGTCCCGAAGAGCTGGGTTTTGAACTGGAGATCGGGGAAATGCTGCTGACCGAATGCGAAATGGTCAACGGTTTTACGCACGACGGCGAAAGCGCCCCGCACTTTACGCGGGGTTATGGCCTGGTCTTTGGCCGGGCTGAACGTAAAGCCATGTCCATGGCGCTGGTGGATCGGGCGCTACAGACGCGTGAACACCATGAACGCATTACCAGCCCGGCGCAGGACGAGGAGTTTGTGCTGTCCCATGCGGATAACGTCGAAGCCGCAGGTTTTGTGTCCCACTTAAAACTGCCGCACTACGTCGATTTCCAGGCGGAACTGGAACTGCTGAAACGTCTGCGCCAGGACTATCAGGAGCAGCAAAATGGCTGAACTCAGCGGCTATAACAACGGCTATCTTGACGAACAAACCAAACGTACGATCCGACGCGCCATCCTGAAAGCCGTGGCGATTCCCGGCTATCAGGTGCCGTTTGCCGGACGTGAAATGCCGATGCCTTATGGCTGGGGCACCGGCGGCATTCAAATTACCGCCAGCGTGATTGGCGACAAAGATGTTCTGAAAGTTATCGACCAGGGCGCGGACGATACCACCAATGCGGTCTCGATCCGCCGTTTCTTTCAGCGCGTCAGCGGTGCGGCGACGACCGAGCGCACAGTGGATGCCACGCTGATCCAGACGCGCCACCGTATTCCGGAAACGCCGCTGCAAGAAGACCAGATCCTGATTTTTCAGGTGCCGATTCCCGAGCCGCTGCGCTTTATTGAGCCTCGCGAAACGGAAACCCGCACCATGCATGCGCTGGAAGAGTACGGCATCATGCAGGTCAAACTGTACGAAGATATCGCCCGTTTTGGTCACATCGCCACCACCTATGCCTATCCGGTAAAGGTCAACGATCGCTATGTGATGGATCCGTCGCCGATCCCCAAATTCGATAACCCCAAGATGCACATGATGCCCGCGCTCCAGCTGTTTGGTGCCGGTCGTGAAAAACGCATCTATGCCTTGCCGCCCTATACCAAAGTTGAAAGCCTCGATTTTGACGATCATCCCTTCACCGTGCAGCAGTGGGACGAACCCTGTGCGCTCTGTGGTTCGCGCCACAGCTATCTGGATGAGGTGGTGATGGACGACCAGGGCACGCGCATGTTTGTGTGCTCCGATACCGATTTTTGCCACCAGCAGCAGGAACAACACCATGCACAGTGAACAACCGCTGCTCGCGGTGAACAACCTTACGCATCTGTATGCGCCAGGAAAAGGCTTTGAAGACGTCAGTTTTGATCTCTATCCGGGCGAGGTTCTGGGTATCGTCGGGGAATCCGGATCGGGCAAAACCACCCTGTTGCGTAGCCTGTCAGCGCGGCTGGCACCGCAGGCGGGCGCGATTCACTATCTGCAACGCGATCTGTATCAAATGAGCGAAAGCGACCGTCGCCGCTTACTGCGCACGGCGTGGGGCGTGGTCCACCAGCACCCGCTGGAAGGTTTGCGCCCTCAGGTCACGGCGGGCGGCAATATCGGCGAGCGCCTGATGGCCGTCGGTCACCGCCATTACGGCGAGATCCGCGCGCAAGCCAGCCACTGGCTGCAGGCGGTGGAAATCGCAGCTAACCGCATCGATGATCTGCCGACAACCTTTTCCGGCGGCATGCAGCAGCGTCTGCAAATCGCCCGCAATCTGGTCACCCAGCCGAAGCTGGTGTTTATGGATGAACCGACCGGCGGCCTGGACGTCTCGGTGCAGGCACGGTTACTGGATCTGCTGCGTACGCTGGTGCGGGAACTCAATCTGGCGGTGGTGATTGTGACGCACGATCTGGGCGTGGCGCGCCTGCTGGCGCATCGCCTGCTGGTGATGAAGCAGGGCCGGGTGGTGGAAAGTGGCTTAACTGACCGCGTGCTGGATGACCCGCATCATCCTTACACGCAACTGCTGGTTTCATCGGTGCTCAACTAATGGCGACGGCGACTATGAAAACGCAACTGCGCATAGAAAATTTGTGCAAAACCTTTGTGTTACACAATCAAAACGGGGCGGCGCTGCCGGTATTACAGGATGCCTGCCTGGACGTCAGTCAGGGCGAATGCGTGGTACTGCACGGGCATTCCGGCAGCGGGAAATCCACCCTGCTGCGTGCCCTGTACGGTAACTATCAGGCCAACAGCGGCCACATCTGGGTACAGCATCAGGGTGAGTGGGTGGATATGGCGCAGGCACCGGCCCGTCAGATTATTGCCATTCGTCGCGATACTATCGGCTGGGTCAGTCAGTTTCTGCGCGTCATCCCGCGCGTGCCGACGCTGGAGATCGTGATGCAGCCGTTGCTGGAGCGCGGCGTGGAACGCGGCTTCTGCGAAGCCCGCGCGAAAGAGCTGCTGACGCGACTTAACGTCCCGCAGCGCCTCTGGTCTCTGGCCCCCTCAACCTTTTCGGGAGGCGAGCAGCAGCGCGTCAATATCGCCCGCGGCTTTATCGCGGACTATCCGGTGTTGTTACTGGACGAACCCACAGCGTCACTCGACAGTGTCAACAGTGCCGCGGTCGTGGGCCTGATTGAGCAGGCGCGTGAACGCGGCGCGGCAATCGTGGGGATCTTTCATGATGAAGCGGTGCGGGAACGTGTGGCCGATCGCCTGCACGTCATGCAGCCCTTCAAAACAGGGGCAGAAGCATGATCATTAATAACGTAAAGCTGGTGCTGGAAAATGAGGTTGTTGCCGGTTCGCTGGAGTTTCGCGAAGACCGTATTACCAACTTTAGCGAAACGAACAGCCAGCTGGCCAGTGCGCTGGATGGCGAAGGCGCATATCTGCTGCCGGGCCTGGTGGAGTTGCATACCGATAACCTGGACAAATTTTTCACTCCACGGCCTAAAGTCGACTGGCCGGCGCACTCGGCGATGAGCAGCCACGATGCGCTGATGGTGGCCAGCGGCATCACCACCGTGCTGGATGCTATCGGCGTGGGGGATGTGCGTGATGGCGGCCACCGACTGGAAAATCTCAGTAAAATGATTGGCGCGATTCGTGACAGCAACCAAAAGGGGCTTAATCGCGCGGAGCATTTACTGCATCTGCGCTGTGAGCTGCCGCATCATACAACGCTGCCGCTGTTTGAAGCCTTGCTGTCCTCACCTGAGCTGTCGCTGGTGTCGCTGATGGATCACTCACCGGGCCAACGTCAGTATGCGTCGCTGGAAAAGTACCGGGAATACTACCAGGGAAAATACCAGCTGAATGACGAGCAGATGGATGCGTTTGAGCGCGAGCAACTGGAACTGGCCGAGGCCTGGTCACAGCCTAATCGTCTGGCGATTGCCGCGCTGTGCCGCGATCACGGCATCGCGATCGCCAGTCATGACGATGCGACTGTTGACCATGTCGAAGAGTCGCACGCCGTGGGCAGTGCGATTGCCGAGTTTCCCACCACGCTGGAGGCGGCGAAAGCTTCACGCTACCGCAACATGCAGGTGTTAATGGGCGCGCCCAACATTGTTCGCGGCGGTTCGCATTCCGGCAACGTGGCCGCCTGGGAGCTGGCCGCTCACGGCATGCTGGATATCCTGTCGTCGGACTACTATCCCGCCAGCCTGCTGGATGCGGCGTTCCGTCTGGCCGCCGATGAGCGCAATACGCTCTCTTTGCCTCAGGCCATTGCGCTGGTGACGTGCAATCCGGCACGTGCGCTGGGGCTGGAAGATCGTGGCGTGATCAGCGAAGGCTGCCGCGCCGACCTGGTCCTGGCGCATACCCAACATGGCCATCCCCATATTCGCCATGTCTGGTGTAAAGGTCGGCAGGTGTACTGATGGCCCGGCTCATCTGGCTTATCGGCCCGTCCGGTTCAGGCAAAGACAGCCTGCTGGACCGGCTGCGCGAGGCACCGCCTGAGGGCTTGCTGATTGCTCATCGCTATATTACGCGCCCCCATGATGTAGGGGGCGAAAACCATATCGCCCTGACGGAAGCGGAATTTATCCGGCGCGATGCGCTGGGGTTATTTGCCGTCAGTTGGCAGGCGCACGGTTTTTATTACGGCGTAGGCAGTGAAATCGACCACTGGCTGGCGTGCGGGCAAAACGTGCTGGTCAACGGATCGCGCCAGCATCTGGAACACGTCCGGGCACGTTACGGCACGCGACTGTTACCGCTATGCCTTGAGGTGTCGTCTGCGGTACTGGCCGCACGGTTACGCCAGCGTGGCCGTGAGAGCGAAGCGGCGATCGCCCAACGGCTGGCACGGGCTGACCGGCATCAGCCAGAAGGCTGCCTGCGGCTGAATAACGATGGCGCACTCGAAGAGACCGTACAACAGTTACGTCAGCTGCTGGAGGGCGCCTCATGAAACTGACCCTGCTCGGTACGGGCGGCGTAACCGGGGCTCCCGTGTTCGGTTGTGACTGTGACGCCTGTTTGCGCGCCCGTCAGTCTGCCCGTTATCGCCGCGCGCCTACAAGCGCGTTAATCGAAGCCGGACGTGAACGTATTTTACTGGATGCGGGCTTACCCTTGCTGGCAGAACGGTTTCAGCCTGAGGATATCAACCGGATTCTGCTGACGCACTATCATATGGATCATGTGCAGGGCTTATTTACCCTGCGCTGGGGCAAAGGGAAACCGATTCCCGTCTGGGGGCCGCCGGATGAAAAGGGCTGTGACGACTTGTTTAAACATCCCGGCTTACTGGATTTCCGGCCCGCGTTAACCCCCTTCGTGGCCCAGTCATTTGGCGACCTGCGGGTGACGCCCTTACCACTCCAGCATTCACGGCTTACGCATGGCTATCTGTTTGACTGGCACGGTGCCCGGCTGGCCTGGCTGTGTGATACCTGCGGTCTGCCGCCGGATACCGCGGATTTCCTTCGTGGACAAACGCTGGACCACCTGGTGGTGGACTGCAACGATCCCCCCGGTCAGGGCGGGCGTAACCATAACGATGTGACCGCGGCCCTGACCATCATCGAGGCACTGAAACCCCACCAGGCCTGGCTGATTCATCTGAGTCACGATATGGACAACTGGCTGGCCGAGCATCCGCTACCGGCCTCGGTGCAGGCGGCGCATGACGGTCTGTCGCTGTCTCTGGACGCCGTTTTGCCTGTCATCGTTTAATCACATAACCGTAATACAGCTTTCATCCCCGGTGTTCTTAATATAGCGGTCTCTCGTCAGGTTCCTGCTGCGTGAGCAGGGCCTGCTGTCCCTGCTGCCAGCAAAGGCACTGAGCCAACAGGTACGGGCCAGACAGGGTAATGAAGCCCCGGATTCAGCGTCGGGTGCACAGAACGTTAACTGGAACAACGGAGAACATCATGGCACAGGCACTGCTGAAAACGGTGGTCGATAACGTCACGTCGTTGACCCATTCCGGCGGGCAAAAAGTGTTATCTGTTCAGGGATTGAGCAAAGCCTACGGTAGCAACAAGGTCCTCGATAATGTCAGTTTCGATTTGCATGCGGGTGAATTAGTGGCGGTGATTGGTCGCTCTGGCGCAGGCAAATCGACATTGCTGCATATGCTGAACGGCACCATTTCGGCCTCGCAGGGCGCAATCATCAGCCTGCATCACGGCGAAGCCGATCGCAATGTGGTCAACCTCAGTAGCCGCCAGATGCGCGAATGGCGTGCGCAGTGCGGCATGATTTTTCAGGATTTCTGCCTGGTGCCGCGTCTTGACGTGCTGACCAACGTGCTGCTGGGTCGTCTCAGCCAGACGTCGACGCTGAAATCGTTTTTCAAAGTCTTCTCTGACGCCGACCGCGCCCGCGCGATTCAACTGCTGGAGTGGATGAACATGCTACCGCAGGCGTTACAGCGTGCCGAAAACCTTTCAGGTGGACAAATGCAGCGCGTGGCGATCTGTCGGGCGCTGATGCAAAACCCCAAAATTCTGCTGGCCGACGAACCGGTTGCCTCTCTCGATCCCAAAAATACCACCCGCATTATGGACGTTCTGCGCCAGGTGAGTGAACAGGGCATCAGCGTGATGGTTAACCTGCACTCGATCGAGCTGGTGAAAAGTTACTGCACCCGCGTCATCGGGATTCAACGCGGTGTGGTGCTCTTTGACGGCCATCCTTCTGACCTGACCGACGGCCTGCTGCATCAGCTGTACGGCGATGAATTCAACCAGATCCACTAACTATCACAGCAAGAGAACAAGGCTAATGAAAATCAAAGCTTTCGCGTTATTGACTACGGCACTGCTTACCTTTGGCGTTAATGCAGCGGATGCACCTAAGGAACTGAATCTGGGCATTTTGGGCGGTCAGAACGCCACCCAGCAGATTGGTGATAACCAGTGTGTGAAATCCTTCTTTGATAAAGAACTGCACGTGGATACCAAAATCCGCAACTCGTCCGACTATTCCGGCGTAATTCAGGGCCTGCTGGGTGGCAAAGTGGATCTGGTGCTGAGCATGTCGCCGTCGTCTTACGCCTCGGTGTATATTCAGGACCCGAAAGCCGTCGATTTAGTTGGCATTGTCGTGGATGACAAAGATCAGTCTCGCGGTTATCACTCTGTCGTGATTGTGAAAGCTGACAGTCCTTACAAAAAGCTGGAAGATCTGAAAGGCAAATCGTTTGGGATGGCCGATCCGGATTCCACGTCAGGCTTCCTGGTACCCAATCAGGCCTTTAAAAAGCTGTTTGGCGGCAACATCGACAACAAATACAACAATTTCTTTTCCAGCGTAACCTTCTCCGGTGGTCATGAGCAGGACATCCTGGGCGTACTGAATAATCAGTTCGACGGCGCCGTCACCTGGACCTCCATGGTGGGGGATTACAATAAGGGCTACACCTCCGGTGCGTTTGGCCGCCTGATCCGTATGGATCATCCTGACCTGATGAAACAGATCCGCATCATCTGGCAGTCACCGTTAATTCCTAACGGGCCTATTCTCGTGAGCAATAAACTGCCCGCCGATTTCAAAGCGAAAGTGATTGCTGCCATCAAAAAACTGGATAAAGACGACCACGCCTGTTTCACCAAAGCCGTAGGCGGCCAGCAGCACATTGGCAAAACCTCTGTGGCTGACTTCCAGAACATCATCGACATGAAGCGCGAGCTGATGAAAGGCGCACGCGGCTAACGGTACAGCCGTTGGCGTTGAGCCAGCGAGCCGCCCGCCGGGGTGCGGGCGGCCCGTTATCACAGACAGATTTCCCTTTCTCTGCTGACTTTGCCACACATCAATCTGAGAACACCGCCGTGACCGACTTCGAACGCTATTATCAACGCATCCGCCGCCAACAGAAGCGTGACTCGCTCGTCTGGTCACTGGTGCTGGTGGGGCTTTACCTGGCGGCGGCGAATATGGCCGAGTTCAATCTCGTGACCATCTGGCAATCCTTACCGCACTTTTTTGATTACCTGCACGAGATCATGCCCGTATTGCATCTGCCGGTGTTATTTGCGGATGGCAAGACAGAAGGATCGCTGGCTTACTGGGGCTATCGTCTGAATATCCAGCTGCCGTTGATATGGGAAACATTGCAGCTGGCGCTGGCCTCCACGCTGATTGCGGTGGTGATAGCGGGCGTGCTGGCCTTCTTTGCGGCCGATAACACACAAACGCCAGCCAGTCTGCGCATGGCGATTCGCGCTTTTGTCGCCTTTCTACGCACCATGCCGGAACTGGCCTGGGCGGTAATGTTTGTGATGGCATTTGGCATCGGAGCGATTCCCGGCTTTCTGGCGCTGGCGCTGCACACCATTGGCAGCCTGACCAAACTGTTTTATGAAGCCATTGAGTCCGCCTCGGATAAACCGGTGCGCGGGCTGGCGGCCTGCGGTGCCAGCAAACTGCAACGGATGCGCTATGCCTTCTGGCCGCAGGTGAAGCCGGTTTTTCTGTCATACAGCTTTATGCGCCTGGAAGTTAATTTCCGTTCGTCGACCATCCTGGGGCTGGTGGGGGCGGGCGGCATTGGTCAGGAGTTAATGACCAATATTAAACTGGATCGCTTTGATCAGGTCAGCATGACGCTGCTACTGATTTTGATTGTGGTCTCGCTACTGGACACCGTTTCTGGCCGCCTGCGCCGTCGCGTTGTGGAGGAATAACCATGGTTACGCTTGCGCCCGATATCAGCGCGATGAAACAGCAGCATCCCGCGCTGTTTGCTGCACAAAACCGCTATCTGCGTCGCCTTGCCATGCTGGCCCTGGCGCTGGTGCTCTATTATGTCTTTTTCTTTATGGTGTTTGGCATCGAATGGAACCGCCTGCTCACAGGATGTCAGCAACTGGGCCGCTATTTTCTGCGCATGTTTGTCTGGCAGGACTTCGTGAACTGGCCGTTTGGCTACTATTTCTCTCAGGTCGGCATTACGCTGGCGATTGTGTTTGCCGGCACGCTGACCGCCACGCTGCTGGCGCTGCCGCTCTCGTTTCTGGCGGCGCGTAATGTGATGCATGATAAGGTTGCCCGTCCCATTGCGTTTGTTGTGCGTCGCCTGTTCGATATGTTGCGCGGCATTGATATGGCGATCTGGGGCCTGATTTTTGTTCGCGCGGTCGGCATGGGGCCGCTGGCCGGGGTGCTGGCGATTATCCTGCAGGACATTGGTCTGTTAGGTAAGCTCTATTCCGAAGGCCACGAAGCGGTTGAGCGTTCACCCAGTCGCGGCCTGGGCGCGCTGGGCGCCAACAGTCTGCAGAAGCACCGGTTTGGTATTTTCACCCAGTCCTTCCCACAGTTTCTGGCACTGAGCCTGTATCAGATCGAGTCCAATACCCGCTCAGCGGCGGTGCTTGGCTTTGTCGGCGCGGGCGGTGTCGGCCTGGTGTACGCAGAGAACATGCGCCTGTGGAACTGGGATGTGGTGATGTTCCTGACGATCATCCTGGTTGTCGTGGTCATGGTGATGGATGCCATCTCCAGCCGCCTGCGTAAACGCTATATCATCGGGAAGCCGGTGCCGTTGTGGCAGCCTGGCGGGCACGATTAAGCCGCGCGCTGCGCTGCCAGGCGCGCTGAAGCGCCTGCACCAGCTGCGCTGCCTGCCAGGGTTTCGCCAGTCGTTCACACAACGGCAACGTGACGGGCTGGTGACGCAGATCCTGGCCGCTGATGAGCAATGTAGCCAACTGTGGCCACTTTTGCTGTGCCTGACGAATCACCTCCGCACCGTTAATCTCACCCGGCAGCATCAAATCGCTGATCAGCAAATCGATATCCGGCGTCTGGTGCAGCAGCGCCAGCGCCGCTTCGCCCGTGTCACACTCCAGCGTCAGGTAACCCAGTTGGTGCAGATGTTCACACAGGGTTTGCCGCACAGCCGGTTCATCATCCAGCACCAGAACTAACCGGTCCTGCGCGGCATCCGGCTGCGCCGGGTGCGAGGCGACGGATCGGACCGCCGGGACATCGGGCGCGCGGGGCAGCAACAGCCGTACGGTGGTGCCCTGGCCCGGCGAGGTTTCCAGCTCTACCTGTCCGCCCGACTGACGAACAAAACCGTAGACCATCGACAGGCCCAGGCCGCTACCGGTACCGGTTGTTTTGGTGGTAAAGAAGGGTTCAAACACCTGCGCACGCACTTCTTCTGACATGCCGCAACCGTGATCGATGACCTCAATGGTGACCCGGTCTCGCTTTTCACCGCGCTCAGTGCGGCGCTGGTTCCAGATACGCAGACGGATCTCGCCGCTTTGTCCGGCCATCGCATCTCTGGCATTCACCACCAGATTCATGACCGCATTCTCTAACTGACTGGCATCAATCCAGGCAGGCCAGCCGGGCCGTTGGGCATCAATAATCAGGTGTTGACCGGGCAACAGCGAATGTTGCAGCAGCCCCTGCAGGTTTTCCACTAACGACACGACCGACACCGCATGCGGATTCAGGGTTTGCTTACGCGAAAAGGCCAGCAGTCGCTGGGTCAACAGAGCTGCCCGATCCGCCGCCTGGCGGGCGCGTTCTATCCGGCTCGCAAGAGGGCCGGGCGGCAGTTGCCCCTCGGTTAACGCCAGGCTGCCGATAATGACGGCCAGCAGATTGTTGAAATCATGCGCGATGCCGCCGGTCAGCTGACCTACCGCTTTCATTTTCTGGCTGTGTACCAGCGCTTCTTCCAGCACCTTCCGTGAGGTGCGCTCCAGCACCGTATTCACGCTACCGCGCCGGGGGACCGGGCTGAAGCGCAGTTCTACGGTGCGGCCATCGGCCAGCCTGACTTCCTGTGGTTCCGCCAGATCGTGCAGGTGTATATCAAGCTGCGCCAGCAGATGCTGGTAGTGCAGTCCCCGCTGCAAATCCCGCGGTGCGATGCCCAGAAGCTGCGGATACTGATCGTTCCACACCACCAATTCGCCGCTGTTATCAAACAGGGCAAAGCCATCACGCATTGCCAGAAAGGTGGATTCAAGTTGGGTACTTTTCTCTTTTAGCAGACGCGACGTATGGGCCAGCGAGGCGGTATTACGGGCAAACACGTTGAAGGCGCGCGCCAGCTCGCCCAGTTCATCCCGTCGCTGAAGGCCCGGCACGCTGACATTGTGTTCCCCCTGGGCCAGCCGGGTCATTGCGGCGGCAATGGCGGTCAGGCTGGACCCCAGGTTGCGGTAGATGTAGTACCCGGTATAGACGGTGATGGCGAGTGCCAACAGGGCAGAAAGCAGGATAAAGCCACTGACCGAATCCCGTTGTCGGTGAGTGGCAATGTTACGCTGATCACTTTGCCGGGCTACCTGCTGAACGTACGCGGTAATGTCATCATTCAGCGCGGCTACGAGCGCCTTGATACGGTAGGTGGCATAGGCGATGGACAGATCGCTCTGTTCCAGCGCTGCCGCCAACGGGATCAGGCTGCGTTGGGTTTCCAGTAACTGCTGCACGTTGTCACCCAACGCCCCCGATGCGGCCACGTTGCGCCATTGCGTCATCACCTGCTGCAACTGATCGATGACCGCGGTCGAGGAGGGCGTACGAATCGCAATATCCAGTAGCCTGCCGGTCTGCTGGCGCAACGCGAAATCGGGTGCGCCGGTTCCGTTGCGGTGTGCCAGGTCATTAATGCGTTCCAGCAGCAGCTGTGACTGCCATAACCCGCTGAGCACAAGATTGCGCTGCAAATGACGTTCATGGCCCTTACGCAGCAACAGACTCACAGACTGCTCAAGCATCAGACTGCGTGCACGCAGTCGGGCCACGCGTTCAGGCTCGCGTGCAGCCAGCGGCGTACTGGCCAGCAGGGCGAGTGAATGTTGCAGGGCCTGCTGATTCTGCTGCAGTCGTCGCGATTCGCTCTGATATTCCAGCGCGCCCACGACCTGAGATAACCGCACGGCGGTGATGGCGACATTCGCGGTATTGCGCGCCAGCGCCAGGCTGCCGTTCATATCGGCCAGCGTCTGAGCCTGAGCCTGTTCCTGAAGGCTTCCGGCATGGCGAAAGCTGGTAATGGCCACCACGCTCACCATCAGGGTGACGCACACAACTAATAAATGCGACAGCAACAGGCGACCGCGCGCCCCGACCTGCCACGGCAAACTGCGTTGCATCAATACGCTCTCCGGCCATGCGACGATAGGGCGAGTATAAAAGTGAGTGCGAAGCGGAATATGACAAATATGAATGGCCGCTGACATTATCCATTTATCTTCTCCTGCTTAACTCGCGGCTATCCATAATCAGCAGGAGCGGGGCGATGACAGCTAAGCCGATACTTGAAATGCGTCAGATCACCCGGCGTTTTGGCCACTTCTACGCACTGAAAGGCGTTGACCTGACCGTTTATCCTGGCGAGGTGCATGCGCTGATGGGGGA
>Ga0157363_1000058_pt1 | contig 83689 bp, 76 predicted proteins | sample AttsexASBM1_FD_111477 | JGI IMG/M metagenome (GOLD analysis project Ga0157363, IMG submission 111477) | Fungus gardens microbial communities from leaf cutter ant in Ribeirão Preto, State of São Paulo, Brazil - Atta sexdens ASBM1 | ecosystem: Host-associated > Fungi > Mycelium > Unclassified ...
CCGTTTATCGGCTATATCCAGCTGGCCAAATCACTGAAATACTGGTGGCAGCGGCGGAGAAAAAAACGACCGTCACCGCCGGAAAACAGTGTTTCGCCACAAACTGTCTGCCTGAAGAGCAAGACGCTGAAATAATCACGATTATCCCTGTCACGGCGAAGATGACAGGGTTCCCCTCCCGTAAGCTACCCGCCCGATTTTTCCTGTGCACACTACTTTGTGATAAACCACCGGCACTGATATGCTGCATTATGCTTTCCTGTGCTTTTCGGCACCGCTTTAGTGCCGGGCGTCACTTTCTCCGGGAGTCACTATGTTTCAGGCAATTTTGATTGAAAAAGATGAACAGGGTTACCGCACGACACTCAGCCAGTTACACGAGTCTCAGTTGCCACCGGCGACGGTATCACTTAACGTTTTATATTCCAGTCTGAATTATAAAGATGCATTAGCTATTGTGAATCGTGCGCCTGTCGTCCGTACATTTCCGATGGTACCAGGCATCGACTTTGTCGGCGAAGTTACCGCCAGCCAGCATCCACAATGGAAGAGCGGCGATCTGGCAATTCTTACCGGCTGGGGTGTCGGTGAAAATCACTGGGGCGGTCTGGCCGAAAAAGCGGCGGTGGAAGGTGACTGGCTGGTTCCTGTGCCAGCCGCCCTACCTCCGGTCAGCACTATGGCTATCGGTACCGCCGGGCTGACGGCCATGCTGTGCCTGATGGCACTCGAAAAACAAGGCATTACACCAGCAGAGGGGGAAGTGCTGGTGACCGGTGCCAGTGGCGGAGTGGGCAGTTTTGCTGTCTGGCTACTGGCACAGGCCGGATATCAGGTCGTGGCCAGTACCGGGCGCCAGGACGATGAAGACTATCTGACCGGTACACTCGGGGCATCGCGGACTATTTCGCGTGACAGGCTAAACCAGCCGGGAAAACCCCTGGCTAAAGAACAATGGGCAGCTGCGATTGATACTGTCGGCAGCCACACGTTAAGTAACGTTTTAGCGGCTACCGTTCGCAATGGTGTCGTTGCAGCCTGCGGTATGGCACAGGGACTGGATTTACCGGCCAGTGTCGCGCCTTTTATTCTGCGTGGAGTCACTCTGACAGGGGTAGATAGTGTCATGTGTCCGCTGGCACAGCGTCGAGAGGCCTGGCAAAGGCTGGCGGAAGTTTATGATGCGACGACCTTTGAAGAGATTGCCCGGGTGATTCCGCTGGCGGCAGCCATTGGTGGCGCAGATGACTTACTTAACGGTCAGGTTCGTGGCAGACTGATTGTCAACTGCCAGCCCTCTGCCGACAACGCATCGTCAGGCCAGTAATATCAACTATTCAGGAACATTAAGATGACTCACCGCCCGACCATTACTATCCATTATTGCAGCCAGTGCCAGTGGTTGCTGCGCTCATCATGGATGGCCCAGGAACTCCTGAGTACCTTCGCCGACGACCTGGCCGCAGTGACCTTACAGCCAGGGCGTGGCGGTATCTTTGAAATTCACGCTGACGGCGAACTGTTATGGGAGAGGAAACGGGATGGAGGTTTTCCGGATGCAGTCACACTGAAGCTACGGGTCAGGGATTACTGTTTTCCTGAGAGAAACCTTGGTCATATCGATAATCATAAACAGCCCACGGTGTAAGCGCAGTTCAACTACGCTCAATACGTTTTGCCGCGTCGTCCAGGGCATCAATCAGGGCATAGAGCGTTTCGCGGGATAAGTCAGGTTCTGCCAGCCGCGTGTTCAGCGCCATTTTAAGATTATGTACCGCCCTTTCTATCTGCGGAATCCGGCGGTTTTTCCCGACAACGGCCAGCATTTTCAGTCGTTCGGAGATTTCCAGTAACTGCGCACGTCCCTGTTCCAGTAACTGCTGCCCGTACTCTGTCAGTTGATAGCTTTTTCGTCCGGCATCCGGGTTTTGCGGCACAATAGCATCCATCTCTTCCAGCAACATCAGTGCCGGATAGATAATCCCCGGGCTTGGGGTATATTCTCCCTGAGCGAGAGTTTCAATCGACTTTATCAGCTCATAGCCATGCGCGGGTTGTTGCTGAAGAAAACTCAGCACCAGTAATCTGATTTCTGCGGCATCCAGAATCTTTTCACGGCGGCGGCGTTGCAGCAAACCGGATTTAGCAATATTCATCGTTAATGTTCCTTTATCCCCTGCCGGTTTCAGGCAGGGGCCAATGTTACCCTTTGCGGTGCCAGTAAGCTACACCACGCACCAGTCCCGGGTGGCAGTGGCGTTGTTCAATAAAGTAATCATTGAGCACTTTAACCGCCTCTCCTTCCCCTGTCAGCCAGATGAAATAGTCATCTTCCGGTAGCTGCAATGACGCCAGTTGCTGACGGCAACGCTCAATTCCTTCGCTGTTCATTGTCCCGCTGCCAAAACACGTGAGTTCAGCCTTTGCCGGTAGGTTCGGCAGATAATTTTTCACCAGTGTTTCATCAGTGAATGCCAATAATATTAGCCGTTCAGCCTGAGTTTCAGCTAACCGCCGCTGTACGGCAGGCAGGCCGCTTTCGTCAAATGCCAACAGCTGGACACGGTAATCGACAGGGATAATCATCGAACCACGTGGTCCGCCGATAGCCAGGGAATCCCCGACTTGCGCCTGTTCTGCCCACTGGCTGGCAACACCGTGTTCATGACGGAAGAAATCCAGCGTCAGGCGGGTTTTTCCGTCAAAAAATAGCGGAGTGTAGTCACGTGATATCGGGCGTTCTCCGTCAGGCCAGGCGATACCTTCGTCGGTCACCTGCGGCAGTAGCAGTTTGCCGGTCTGTGGGTCAGGGAAAAATATCTTACTGTGATCATCAAAACCCGGAGAGTGGTAACCTGCCAGTGCTTCACTGGTGAACTCTACCCGCCAGAATTTCCCGGCAACCAGCGTTTTCTGACTCACTGTCAGTTGTCGAAAACGTAACTCATTTCTTACCCGCTTTGGTAATGCACGTCCTGATGATAATGATGCAGACATAGAATTTCTCTCAGTTTTACTGTTACCAATCTGTGGTCCGGCTGTCCACAGTGTTATGTAATGATTCTCATTTACTGATCGATAATCTATCTATGATATATCTTTACCACAAGAGAAAAATAACCTGAATGTCGAACACAGAGACAATTTTCGTCAGGAATAGTAAGATAAATTTAATAAAAACAGACGGATAAATAATTTTAATCTGGCAGTGGTTAATCGCATTTTATGTATCTTTCCACTGGCCACAAAATCTTCTTATCCTGAAGGTTCAGGGCTCCGGCGACTCCTTGCGCTGCTCAAACTCTTCACGATTTTGTTGGATACGCTGCACATTATCTTCCAGCCAGTCAGCCAGACCAATAAGCTTCTGCTCCGCTTCATGGCCAAGGGGTGTCAGCCAGTATTCCACATGCGGCGGAACCACATCATAGGCCTTACGGGCGATAAAACCATCCTGCTCCATGTGACGCAGAGTCTGGGACAGCATACGTTCACTGACGCCACCAATTTTTCTGCGCAATTCACTAAAGCGTAAAACATCCTGTTTCAGAGCCAGCATGACCAGCACACTCCAGCGGCCGGTGAGCCGTTTCAGAATATGCCGGGATGAACAGTTCACGTTCAGCAACTCACCACGGATATATTTTTGATGTAAATTTCCTGACATTTTTCAGACTAACCTTTTTGTAAGTACTTACTAAAAGTAAGTTTAGTTTTTATAGTAACCACTGTCACCGGATTTCAACCTGGAGAATATTATGATTGCAATTACCGGAGCTACCGGCCAGTTAGGCCGTAAAGTCCTTCAACAACTGCTTAAAACCCTGCCCGCCAGCGAGCTGATTGCGCTGGTTCGTGATCCCGCCGCTGCCGCAGAGAAATTACCTGCCGGTATTACCTTACGGGAAGCCGATTATAATCGTCCGGAAACACTGCTGCCGGCTTTGCAGGGTGCAGAGAAACTCCTGCTGATCTCATCCAGTGAAGTGGGCAAACGTGACGCACAACATGCTGCGGTCATCGATGCAGCGGTTCAGGCCGGGATCAAATTTATCGCCTATACCAGTCTGTTGCATGCGGATACTTCGCCGTTGGGCCTCGCCACCGAACACCGGGCTACCGAAGCCAGGCTGGCGAAATCAGGTATCGGTTACGCACTGCTGCGTAATGGCTGGTACAGCGAAAACTATGCGGCCAGTATCGGCCCCGCACTCACTCATCATGCCTTTATTGGGGCTGCCGGTGAGGGGAAAATCGCTTCAGCGTCCCGTCAGGATTACGCAGAAGCCGCAGCTAAAGTGATGACCACCGACCACCAGGCAGGAAAAGTTTACGAACTGGCCGGCGACGATGCCTATACACTGCAACAATTCAGTGACGAAATCGCCCGTCAGAGCGGGGAGAAAGTCGAATATATCAATCTGTCTCAGCAAGAATTTGCTGGCGCATTAAAACAGGCCGGATTACCGGACGGGCTGGCAGAGATGCTGGCGAATTCAGATGCAGGAGCCGCTCAGGGAGGCCTGTTTGACGACAGTAAAACCCTGAGTCAGCTGATTGGTCGGGCCACAACACCTTTCAGCCAGACGATTGCCGATACCCTGAAATAATCTACCTTTCCAGGCACCGTGTTCCACGGTGCTTGCATTTTGCAACGTTTTACCCGGCTGGCTTTACACTGCAATACCGTTGGTAAACCCGACAGTGTCTATACTTAATCCCTGTGATGAATATTTTTTGGCTAAGATGATGAGGAGGTCGTTATCAATACTTCATCCCTGAACCGTTTTCCGGAACAAGCGACTCAGCTAAGCGACGAGACCGAATATTACAACGACCCGCATGAGTTGATTCTGGAAGGTATGGAAGATTATGAGCCAGAACCGGAACTTATTGACGGTCTTCCGGCCGCCGATGCCCTGACCCCGGCGGATCGCTACCTGGAATTATTTGAGCATGTTCAGAAAGCACGGATCTTTGCAGACAGTAAAACCTTTGCTGACTGCTCTCCAAACAGCGATCCGCTGGATATCCTGATTGAATACCGCCGTCAGCGCCGTGAAAACCGCCGCTTCGATCTGCATGCTTTTGTCAGGCAACATTTTACGCCGCCCCCTGTCGGCGATGTTTATCACAATGAAGATCCCAATAAACCCCTGTGTCAGCATATTGATGACCTCTGGCCGGTACTGGTTCGCGAACCAGGTAACCATCAGCCGTTCTCTTCGCTGTTGCCGTTACCGAAACCCTATGTGGTGCCGGGCGGCCGTTTTGGCGAAGTCTACTACTGGGATTCCTACTTCACTATGCTGGGGCTGGCGGAAAGCAACCGGAAAGACTTGTTGCAGGATATGGCGGATAATTTTGCCTGGCTGATAGAAACTTATGGCCATATTCCTAACGGCAACCGGACCTACTACCTGAGTCGTTCACAACCGCCGGTATTTGCGCTGATGATCGAGCTGTTTGAACAGGCAGGTTTGCCGGGCAGTACCCGCTATTTGCAGCAGCTCATTCGTGAATATCAGTACTGGATGGATGGTGCCGGGGCGCTGTTGCCGGATCAGGCCCATCGTCATGTGGTCAGAATGCCGGACGGCAGTTTTCTGAATCGCTACTGGGATGACCGGGATACCCCGCGTGACGAATCCTGGCGCGAAGATGTCGCCACGGCAAAGCAGTCCGGCCGACCCGCCAATGAGGTGTACCGTGATTTGCGTGCCGGAGCGGCCTCTGGCTGGGATTACTCTTCCCGCTGGCTGCGGGATTCCAAACGCTTAGCCAGTATTCGTACCACTCAGTATATTCCGGTCGATCTGAATGCTTTCCTCTACAAGCTGGAAACCACCATCGTCCGGCTGGCGGAAGAGGAAGGCGAGTTACTGACTTCCCGCAGCTGGCAGAAGAAAGCCGATGCGAGACGCAAAGCGATGAACCACTACCTGTGGGATGATACTTCTGGTGTCTACCGTGACTACGACTGGCGCCGTAAAATTGCCGGCAGTTTCTCTGCCGCTGCCGTGGTTCCACTGTTTACCGGGCTTGCGACTCAGGAACAAGCACGGCGGATGGCCCTTGAACTGCGTCACCTGCTGCTGACCTCCGGAGGGTTGTTATCCTCCATGGTCGACAGTGGCGAGCAATGGGATAATCCCAACGGCTGGGCTCCGTTACAATGGATGGCTATTGAAGGACTGAATGCCTATGGCGAAACCCGGCTGGCCAGAGAAATTGCGGTTAACTGGCTAACCACGGTGAACCATTTTTATTCGCTGCATCACAAGCTGGTTGAAAAATATGATATCAGCGGCCAGCGCGCCAGGCCCGGCGGTGGCGGAGAATATCCTCTGCAGGACGGTTTCGGCTGGACTAACGGTGTCACCCGCTGCCTGATGACCACCTATGGCCGCTATCTTCCATAATCTCTGCCGCCTGTGGGTGAGTTCATGTACTGAGGAAAACCTGCGGGCTCCAGATTACAGCGGTGTTACAGACAAAAACCCCGGCACTCTGGCCGGGGTTTTTGCAAATCGCTGAACGGACCCGTGGGCCCGGACTCGCGCTGATTAATCGGTAATCGATTTTTTCGCGCTTGCAGCAGCATCCTTGGTTTTATTCCACGCTTTAGTCGCTCCTTCCTGGGTGCTGTTGACTGCCGAATGCGTGGTCTCTTTGGTTTTGTTCCAGCCTTTTTGAGTACCTTCTTTGGTCTTATTCCAGGTTTCCTGAGATTTTTCTTTCAGAGAAGTACTTTTACTGTTGTCGCCTTTCAGCTTATTCACAGCTTGCTGATTTTTTTCCTGCAAACGGTGTTGGGCTTCAGTGGCCGCTTCGGAAGTCCGGTCTTTGGCTTTCTCCGAGGTTTCAGACGCTGAATTTTTCAGATGCTGCGTCTGTTCCTGCAGTTGCTGGCTGGTAGTTTCTGCAAATACGTGAGCTGTGAAGAAAGTCATAGAAATTGCTACAGCAGTTAATGTCTTTTTCATCATGGTTTTCCTTGTTTTTGCTTGTGAATCAACCCTAGCAGCCAATATTCACCCTGACAAGGCAACTCCGGATAATACAGAATTCTCTTACCACTTTGAGTAATAACGGCCATAAACAGGCTGTTTTCGCGCAATTTTTCTGTGCAGGATACAGGACTCAGCCAGCGCATTATCCTGATTTTTTGGGGGTGAATTGCCGCAGAGTTTGCCCTGTACCCAGCCGGGGTATTGTCTTTTGAACAACAAAAGATGCATTTGATGTGCATCAATATGTCCCACCCTGCCTTGTCGTAGAGTCAATACTCCCTGATGATGATGAGGCCATAATGAGTAATATCAGACTGTGTGTAATCGGCAACGGCATGGTGGGACATCGGCTGATTGAGGAACTGATCGATAAACAGCCCGCCGACACCCTGGAGATTACGGTGTTCTGTGAAGAACCCCGGGTTGCCTATGACCGCGTCCATCTCTCCTCTTATTTCTCACATCATACCGCTGAGGATTTATCTCTGGTGCGGGAAGGCTTCTACGAAAAACATCAGGTGAGGGTCTTTACCGGGGAACGGGCTGTAAATATCGACCGTCAGCGGAAACAGGTCAGCTCCGGGCACGGGCGCATTGTGACTTATGACAAACTGGTGATCGCCACCGGTTCACGGCCATGGGTCCCCCCCATTGAGGGTAGTGATACTGCGGATTGCTTTGTTTACCGGACGATTGGCGATTTGAATGCTATTGAGACCTGTGCATTACGCAGCAAACGCGGAGTCGTTATCGGTGGCGGACTGCTGGGGCTGGAAGCGGCAGGCGCGCTGAAAAGTCTCGGAATAGAGACTCATGTCGTTGAATTTGCCGATGTCCTGATGGCAGAGCAACTCGACCGCCAGGGTGGCGAACTGCTACGAAAAAAAATCGAACGCATGGGGGTCAGGGTACATACCGGAAAAAATACCCGGCAGATTATTCAGCAAGGCCAGCAAGCCCGCAAAACACTCTGCTTTGCCGACGGTTCTCAGTTGGAAACCGATTTTATCGTATTCTCAACCGGAATCCGACCGCAGGATGCGCTCGCCCGTCAGTGCGGACTTGAGGTTGCCGACAGAGGTGGCATAGTGATTAATGATCACTGTCAGACCAGCGATCCGGATATTTATGCCATCGGGGAATGTGCCAGCTGGAACCAGCACATTTACGGGTTGGTTGCCCCGGGCTACCGGATGGCACGGGTCACCGCCTCACAACTGTCAGGCCAGTCAGAAAGCTTCAATGGAGCGGATCTGAGCGCCAAATTAAAGCTATTGGGTGTCGATGTGGGCGGCATTGGCGATGCTCATGGACGGACCCCGGGTTGCCAGAGTTTTGTTTATCTGGACGAGAGCAAAGAAGTCTACAAACGCCTGATTGTCAGCCAGTCCCCCTGTCGCCTGCTCGGCGCCGTTCTGGTGGGAGATACCAGCAGTTACGGTGATTTGTTGCAACTGATGCTCAACAATATCGACTTGCCGGATAATCCCGAACAACTGATTCTGCCGGTTACAGCCGGAAATGCGGCACCGGTGATGGGGGTCGATAAATTACCCGACAGCGCCCAGATATGTTCCTGCTTTGATGTCACTAAAGGGGCGTTAATTAACGCCATTCAGCAAGGATGCCACACCGTTGCAGCACTCAAGGCCGCCACTCATGCCGGAACCGGCTGCGGAGGATGCCTGCCTTTGGTGACTCAGGTACTTAACAGTGAGCTGGCGCGCCAGGGAATAGAAATCAATAACCATCTTTGTGAACACTTCCCCTACTCACGCCAGGAGCTGTTTCACCTCATCCGTGTCGGGCAGATAAAAACTTTTTCCGTATTACTGGAGAAATACGGACAAGGTTACGGCTGCGAAATTTGTAAACCCGCAGCGGCCAGCCTGTTGGCATCTGCCTGGAACGAATATATTCTGCAGCCAGCGCTGGTCCCGCTGCAGGATTCAAATGACAATTTCCTCGCCAATATCCAGAAAGATGGCAGCTATTCAGTGATCCCACGCACCGCCGGCGGAGAAATTACGCCGCAACAACTGCGGGTGCTGGGAGATATTGCCGCTGAATATAGTTTGTACAGCAAAATCACCGGTTCTCAACGGATAGCCCTGTTCGGGGTTCAAAAGGATGACTTACCTGCCATCTGGAACAGGTTGGCTGAAGCCGGTTTTGAAACCGGACATGCCTATGCCAAGGCGCTGCGTATGGCAAAAACCTGTGTCGGAAGCCGCTGGTGTCGCTACGGTGTCGGCGACAGCACCAGTCTGGGGGTATTGCTGGAGAACCGGTATAAAGGGATCCGTACCCCACATAAAATGAAATTCGGTGTTTCAGGATGCACCCGTGAATGTGCCGAAGCACAGAGCAAGGATATTGGCGTGATTGCCAGCGAAAAAGGCTGGAACCTGTATGTGTGTGGTAACGGCGGAATGAAACCCCGGCACGCGGATCTACTGGCGGCTGATCTCGACCAGCAGACGCTGATCCGTTATATCGACCGTTTTATGATGTTTTATCTGCGCACTGCCGATAAATTACAGCGAACCTCGGTGTGGCTGGACAATATGCAAGGCGGTATTGATTACCTGAAACGGGTCATCATTGATGATCAGCTGGAAATTGCACAGCAGTCAGAGGATGAGTTGCAGTTGCTCCGTCAGCAATACCAGTGTGAATGGCAGCAAACAGTCCGGCAACCGGAGATGCAACTGCGTTTCCGGCATTTCATCAACAGCTGCGAACGTGACCCACTGATACAGATGGTCCCGGAAGGCCACCAGCATCGTCCGGCCACCCCCACAGAACGTATTCCGCAAGTGTATGAGGAGGACCCGTCATGAGCCAATGGACCGATATTTGCCTGGCTGAAGATATTCTGCCCGCCACCGGTGTCTGTGCTCTGCTGGAGAATCAGCAAATTGCGGTGTTTCGCCCTGCGAAAGCGCTGTCACTATTTGCCATTAGTAATATTGACCCGTTCTTTCAGGCCAGCGTTCTTAGCCGCGGCATTATTGCTGAGCATAACGGTGAATTGTGGGTCGCCAGCCCACTGAAAAAACAGCATTTCCGCCTGCGGGATGGCTGGTGTCTGGAAGATGGAAAATTTTCAGTGGCGGCTTACCCGGTGCGGGTGGTCGATGGCAGAGTTCAGTTGCAGGCAACCGGAATCATTGCGCAGTGCGATAATCCGCCTTCTGAAAGCTAACCGGTAACATTGCACGGCAATCATGATGGCTTATCTGTCTGACAGAAAAACCGGGGTTCAGCCTGCTTTAGCGACAGTCTGTTAAGGCGGCTGATCGCCGGGGCTGGCGAATTTCCCACCCGCCGCGGTATTCCCCGGGAATTATCCGGTGCCTGAGAACAATAGAAAAATAATAAGGCAGCAAATAAACAGAGTTATTCACTGATAGTGCCCGTCGAAATACTGTCCGGGATCAATCAGTCCACCCTGTCACTCAGGGTAAAATTAACTCACTGGTAACTGATAATTAAAAATATACCCGCAGTTAAAAATGATAATCATTTATTACTGCCGAAATTTACCACCTTTAAAATTCTTATTACCTGATGCAGGTAATGTTATCCACCTACAACACTGGACCAGGCCATGTCGTTAAACAATCATCGTTCCGGGCTTCTGAAACAATGGGAACCGGAAAATCAGCAATTCTGGGAAAATTCCGGAAAAAAGATAGCACAACGTAATCTGTGGATTTCGGTATTTGCGTTATTGCTGTCATTTTGCGTCTGGATGTTATTCAGCGCGGTGTCGATTAATCTGAATAAAGCCGGATTTAATTTTACTACCGATCAATTATTTATGCTCACGGCATTACCGGCTCTGTCGGGCGCTATTCTGCGGGTGCCTTACTCGTTTATGGTGCCATTAATAGGTGGTCGTAAGTGGACAGCTATTTCCACTGTAATACTGATTATTCCTTGCCTGTGGTTAGGTATTGCCGTTCAGGATCCCACCACCGGATACAACACCTTTATTATTATTTCTCTGCTGTGTGGTTTTGCCGGGGCCAATTTTGCTTCCAGCATGGGGAATATTAGTTTTTTCTTTCCCAAAGCCCGCCAGGGCAGCGCGTTAGGAATCAACGGGGGCCTTGGGAATCTGGGAGTCAGCGTGATGCAACTGGCGGCCCCGATGGTTCTGGTAGTGCCGCTGTTTGGCCAGATGGCAGGCCAGGGCACTTTGCTGCCGGATGGTTCGGTTTTCTGGCTGTCGAACGCCGCCTGGATTTGGGTGCCGCTGTTGTTAATCGCCACTTTCGCCGCGTGGTTTGGAATGAACGATGTTCCCGGGACACGTATGTCGGTAGCTCAGCAGTTGCCGGTACTTAAACGCGGCCATATGTGGTTGCTCAGCCTGCTGTATCTTACTACTTTCGGTTCATTTATCGGCTTTTCTGCCGGTTTTGCGATGCTGGCTAAAACCCAGTTCCCGGGAGTTGATATCCTGAAACTGGCTTTTTTTGGTCCATTTATCGGCGCTCTGGCCCGTTCCTGCGGCGGGATTATCTCGGATAAATTTGGTGGCGTTCGTGTGACATTCATCAACTACCTGTTCATGGTTATTTTCTGCGGATTACTGTTTATCACTCTGCCGGACGGCACTGCAGGCTCAGGTAATTTTAATGCGTTCTACTGCGTATTTATGGGCTTATTCCTGACTGCCGGTCTGGGTAGCGGTTCGACTTTCCAGATGATCGCGGTGATTTTCCGCCGCCTGACTATCAGCAAATCTCTGGCCGACGGTGCCAGCGAAGCCGAAGCTGGCCAGATAGCGGTCACCGAAACTGCCTCAGCTCTCGGATTTATTTCCGCTATCGGAGCCTTTGGTGGATTTTTTATCCCGAAAGCCTTCGGCACTTCACTGGCACTCACCGGCTCCCCCGTAGGTGCAATGAAACTTTTCCTGATCTTTTACATCGTCTGTTTACTGATAACAGGGCTGGTCTACGGCCGAAAAAAATCAGCCCGCCAATGACTTAACCCTTTACAGGTTGAGAATAAGCAGCGTCTGACAGAACAACAGCGATAAATCAGGTTTTGTAGAGAGAGCAATATGAGCAAATTACTGGATAAACTCCGCTATTTTAAGCAGAAAGAAGGCACATTCTCGCAGGATCACGGCCAGATGATGAACAGCAACCGTGACTGGGAAGACGGTTACCGGCAACGCTGGCAGCATGACAAAATTGTCCGCTCTACCCACGGGGTAAACTGTACCGGGTCCTGTAGCTGGAAAATTTATGTCAAAAACGGTCTGGTTACCTGGGAAACTCAGCAGACAGACTATCCGCGTACCCGCGCAGATTTACCCAACCATGAACCGCGGGGTTGTCCGCGAGGAGCCAGCTACTCCTGGTACATCTATAGTGCCAACCGCCTGAAATATCCTCTGGTACGTAAGCAACTTATTCGGCTGTGGCGCGAAGCATTACAGCAGCACAGTGATCCGGTGATGGCCTGGGACAGTATCGTCAACGATCAAGAGAAATCAGCCAGCTATAAACAGGCCCGTGGCCGGGGTGGCTTTGTCAGATCTGACTGGAACGAGCTGAATCAGTTGATTGCTGCAGCCAATATCTGGACCGTTAAAAATTATGGCCCGGACCGCGTTGCTGGCTTTTCCCCCATTCCGGCCATGTCAATGGTCTCTTATGCCGCAGGTACCCGTTATTTGTCGTTGATGGGAGGTACCTGCCTGAGCTTTTATGACTGGTACTGTGATCTGCCCCCCGCCTCGCCGATGACCTGGGGTGAACAGACGGATGTACCGGAATCAGCAGACTGGTATAACTCAGCGTATATCATTGCCTGGGGTTCTAACGTGCCCCAGACACGCACCCCGGATGCTCACTTCTTTACTGAAGTCCGGTACAAAGGTACCAAAACAGTAGCTATCACCCCTGATTATGCCGAAGTCGCCAAGCTTAGCGACCACTGGCTGGCACCGAAACAGGGTACCGATGCAGCACTGGCGATGGCGATGGGCCATGTGATTCTTAAAGAATTTCATATCACGAACCCCAGTGACTATTTCCTGAATTACTGTCGCCGTTATACCGACATGCCAATGCTGGTATTACTGGAGCACACCAGTGAAGGCTATTACCGGCCCGGGCGGCTGCTACGTGCCGCCGATCTGCCGGAAAACCTGGGAGAAACCAATAATCCGGACTGGAAAACCGTCGCCTTTAATCAGCAAGGGCAACTGGTTATTCCCAACGGTTCCGCGGGTTTCCGCTGGGGACAGCAGGGAAAATGGAATCTTGAAGCCCGGGCCGCCGATCAGGATCAGGAACTGCGACTGACAATGGCTGACGGTTACGATGATTTATGCGGGGTAGCTTTCCCTTATTTTGGCGGTCAGGAATCTCCGCATTTCCGTCATGTGAAGCAGTCACCCATTCTGGTTCATACCCTGCCGGTTCGTCAGATTACCCTGGCCGATGGCCGTCAGGGCCAGGTGGTCAGTGTATATGATCTGACCCTGGCCAATTATGGTGTAGAGCGGGGATTTGGCGATGAACAGTCGGCGGCCAGTTATGATGAGCTGAAAGCCTGCACCCCAGCCTGGGCAGAACAGATTTGTGGTGTTCCGCGCCAGCAGATTATCCGTATCGCCAGGGAATTTGCCGACACCGCCCATAAAACACACGGCCGTTCGATGATTATCGTCGGAGCGGGAATGAACCACTGGTATCACATGGATATGAACTACCGTGGTTTGATGAATATGCTGATTTTCTGCGGCTGCGTTGGCCAAACCGGCGGGGGCTGGGCCCATTATGTGGGTCAGGAAAAACTCCGCCCACAGACCGGCTGGCAACCTCTGGCCTTTGCCCTGGACTGGGCCCGCCCGCCACGCCATATGAACAGCACTTCATTTTTCTATAATCATTCCGGACAGTGGCGCTATGAAAAGCTTACCGTCAAAGAATTGCTTTCGCCACTGGCTAATCCCGATGAATTTACTGGTCAGCTTATCGATTTTAATGTCCGTGCCGAACGGATGGGATGGCTGCCCTCTTCTCCACAACTGAATACCAATCCGCTGAATATTGCACAGCATGCCAAAACCGCCGGGCTTTCACCGGTAGATTATACCGTGGAGGCGCTGCAAAACGGAAAACTACGCTTTGCCAGTGAACAACCTGATAGCGGCAGCAATCACCCGCGTAACCTGTTTGTCTGGCGTTCCAACCTGCTCGGTTCCTCAGCCAAAGGGCACGAATATATGTTGCGCTATCTGCTGGGTATTGAGCACGGTATCCAGGGCAGCGAAACCGTGGCCGTGTCCGGGATGTCGCCCGAAGAAGTCGACTGGCAGACCAAGGCCCGCGAAGGCAAACTCGATCTGCTGGTCACCCTGGACTTCAGGATGTCCAGTACCTGCTTGTTTTCCGATATTGTCCTGCCGACCGCTACCTGGTATGAGAAAGATGATATGAATACTTCGGACATGCATCCGTTTATTCATCCTCTCTCTGCCGCCGTTGATCCGGTCTGGGAGTCACGCAGCGACTGGGAAATCTATAAAGGGATTGCTAAAACATTTTCGGCACTTTGCCCGGGACATCTCGGGGTAGAAAGTGATGTGGTGTTATTACCCATTCAGCATGATTCGCCAGCCGAGCTTGCACAGCCTTATGAGGTGAAACAGTGGCATAAAGGCGAATGCGCACTGCAACCCGGTAAAAACGCCCCGCATATTATGGTGGTGGAACGGGATTATCCGGCACTCAGTGAGCGTTTTGGATCTGTGGGTCCGCTACTGGAAAAACTGGGAAATGGCGGGAAAGGCATCAGTTGGAACACCGAAAAAGAGGTCGAACTGCTGCGGCAACTGAACCATCGTTGTGATTCCGGAGCCGGGAAAGGTCAGCCACAACTCAATACCGCGATTGATGCCGCTGAAATGATCCTGGCACTGGCCCCGGAAACCAATGGCCAGGTGGCCGTCAAAGCCTGGCAGGCGCTGGGAAAAATCACCGGCCGCGACCATACCCATCTCGCCATGCCAAAACAGGATGAAAAGATCCGTTTCCGGGACATTCAGGCACAACCGCGAAAAATCATTTCCAGCCCTACCTGGTCAGGGCTGGAAGATGAGCATGTGTCTTACAACGCCTGTTATACCAATGTTCATGAACTGATCCCATGGCGAACACTCACCGGCCGTCAGCAGTTATATCAGGATCATCCGTGGATGCGGGCTTTCGGTGAAAGTCTGGTGAGCTACCGGCCACCGGTAAATACCCGCAGCGTTGAACAACTCAGCCATATTCCGTCAAACGGTTATCCGGAAAAAACACTCAACTTTCTGACGCCGCATCAGAAATGGGGAATTCACTCTACCTACAGCGAAAACCTGCTAATGCTGACGCTATCACGTGGCGGGCCGATTGTCTGGATGAGCGAACAGGATGCACAGGAAATGGGCATTCGGGATAACGACTGGATAGAAGCATTTAACAGCAATGGCGCTCTGACGGCCCGCGCAGTAGTCAGTCAACGCGTACCTGCCGGGATGACCATGATGTATCACGCTCAGGAGCGGATAACCAATATTCCAGGTTCGGAGGTTACCGGCATGCGTGGTGGCATCCATAACTCGGTGACCCGTATCAGCCCGAAACCCACCCATATGATTGGTGGCTATGTTCATCAGTGTTATGGATTCAACTATTACGGCACCGTCGGATCGAACCGGGACGAATTTATCATTGTGCGAAAAATGAAAAATATCAGTTGGCTGGATGATGAAGGCCGCGACCAGATACAGGAGGCGGAGTAATGAAAATACGTTCCCAGGTTGGCATGGTGCTTAACCTTGATAAATGTATTGGCTGTCATACCTGTTCTGTGACCTGCAAAAACGTCTGGACCAGCCGTGAAGGTATGGAATATGCCTGGTTCAATAACGTCGAAAGTAAACCAGGCATCGGTTATCCCGCCGCCTGGGAGGATCAGGAGAAATGGCAAGGTGGCTGGATTCGTAAAATTAATGGCCGCATTACCCCGAGGCTGGGGAATAAAGTCGGAGTACTGAGTAAAATTTTCGCCAACCCGGTCGTGCCGGGGATTGATGATTACTACGAACCTTTTACCTTTGATTATCAACATCTGCACAACGCACCGCAGGGTAAACACCAGCCCACTGCCCGCCCACGCTCCCTGATCAGCGGTCAGCGAATAGATAAGATCACCTCCGGACCTAACTGGGAAGAAATACTGGGGGGGGAGTTCGAAAAACGCTCAGCCGACCAGAACTTTGCACAGATGGAAAAGCAGATCTACGGCGAGTTCGAACATACCTTTATGATGTATATGCCGAGACTGTGTGAGCACTGCCTCGATCCGGCCTGTGTAGCCACCTGTCCGAGTGGCGCAATTTATAAGCGAGAAGAAGACGGTATTGTCCTGATAGATCAGGACCGCTGCCGTGGCTGGCGTTTATGCATCAGTGGCTGTCCGTATAAAAAAATCTACTTCAACTGGAAAAGCGGAAAATCTGAGAAATGCATTTTCTGTTATCCGCGTATCGAAGCGGGTATGCCGACCGTCTGTTCTGAAACCTGTGTCGGTCGCATCCGTTACCTCGGGGTGCTTCTGTATGATGCAGATAAAATCCTGTCAGCCGCCAGCACCGCCGATGAGCAGGACTTATACCAGCGCCAGACAGAGGTTTTCCTCGACCCGAACGACCCGCAGGTGATTGCTGAAGCTTTGCAACAGGGCATTCCGCAAAATGTTCTGGAAGCGGCACAAAACTCGCCAGTCTGGAAACTGGCGATGGAATGGAAACTAGCCCTGCCATTGCATCCGGAATACCGTACTCTGCCAATGGTCTGGTACGTACCGCCACTCTCCCCCCTTCAGTCTGCCGCCGAATCCGGAATGCTTGAGTCTGAAGGCGTGCTGCCGGCGGTAGAACAGTTACGGATACCGCTGCGTTATCTTGCCAATATGCTGACGGCCGGTGACACCGCGCCGGTATTGTCTGCACTGAAACGCATGATGGCAATGCGCCATTATAAACGGGCCCAAACCGTTGAAGGCATTACCGATACCCGGGCCCTGGAGGAAACCGGACTGACAGCCGAACAGGCGGAAGAGATGTACCGTTATCTGGCGATAGCCAACTATGAAGACCGTTTTGTCGTGCCTTCCGGCCACCGTGAACTGGCCCGTGACGCATTTCCGGAACGTAACGGCTGTGGTTTTAGTTTTGGCGATGGCTGCCAGGGAAGTGATTCACATTTCAACCTGTTTAACAGTCGCCGTATCGATGCTATTGATGTGTCCGGCAAAACAGGAGACCAGTGATGTCACCGTTAAAACTGATTGCCGTCCTGCTCGAATACCCGTCCCCGGCGTTATGGGAGGCTGCGGATGAAATCATGGCTCTGACGGCCTGCGACTACCCGGAACTCTACCCGTTTGTCCGGAATTATCTGCAGAAACCTCTGCTGGACTGCCAACAGCAGTGGTGTGAGACGTTCGATCGTGGCAGAGCCACGTCATTATTGCTGTTTGAACATGTCCATGCGGAATCCCGTGACCGGGGTCAGGCGATGGTCGACCTGCTGGCACAGTATAGGGCTGCCGGTCTTGAAGCTGACAGCCGTGAGCTACCAGACTACCTGCCCGTCTATCTGGAGTATTTATCGCTCTGTTCTGAAGAAGAAGGCCGACAGGGATTGCGGGGTATCGCAGAAATTCTGGCGTTGCTCGGTGGCCGTCTGGCTCAGCGTGACAGTGAATTCCGGGTATTATTCGACACGCTACTCAGCCTGGCTGATAGCCCGTTGCGCAGTAGCAGCGTACTGGAAAAGATTGCCGGTGAATCCCGGGATGATACCCCACAGGCAATGGATGCACTTTGGGAGGAGGAACAGGTGAAATTTATCGAAGATCCGGCGTGTAAGCAGGCGGCTGAACAGCAATACCGGCAGCGATTCAGTCAGCAGGTGACCCCACAATACCTGGATTTATCCACAGGAGGCCGCAAATGATGAACTGGCTGAATACCTTTCTGTTCGATCTATACCCTTACCTGTGTGGCACGGTGTTTCTGGCGGGTAGCTGGCTTCGTTATGATTATGGCCAGTACAGCTGGCGGGCATCTTCCAGTCAGATGCTGGATAAAAAAGGCATGACTCTGGCTTCGAATCTGTTCCATATTGGTATTCTTGGTATTTTATTCGGGCATCTTTTTGGTCTGCTGACCCCACATTGGGTATATGAGCCATTCCTGTCGATTGCCGCCAAACAGAAACTGGCTATGCTGGCAGGGGGGATTTGCGGAGTCATGACCGTGATGGGGGGTGGCATGCTGCTGAAACGCCGGCTGTATAATCCGCGTATTCGTGCCACCTCTACCCGTGCCGATATCCTGATCCTCAGCTTATTGCTGATTCAGGCGTGCCTGGGGCTGATAACGATTCTGTTCTCGGCACAGCATATGGACGGAAATGAGATGATGAAACTGGTTGGCTGGGCACAATCCGTAGTAACCTTCCGGGGAAATGCCGCGGCCAGTCTGGAAGGTGTTGCAGTGATTTACCGGATACACCTGGTGCTGGGGATGACACTGTTTTTACTGTTCCCGTTCACCCGGCTGGTACATATCTGGAGTGCGCCGGTTGAGTATCTGACACGGAGATATCAACTGGTACGTTCGCGTCGCTAAGCCGGTGCCGGAAGCTGACCGCAGCTTCTGGCAGGCTCTGCCCGGTGCATCAGGAAGGGATACCGGCTACAGGGTATCCCCCATAAATAGCCGGTATCCCAGATCGATACAGAGTTCAGCCGCCGCCGGGTTACCGTTTTCTTCCAGTCTGTTCAATAGCTGGCGGGTCGCGACCTGGCCGATAGCCAGTCTTGGCGTAATCACACTGGCCAGTTTTTGCTGATTGGCGTGACCGATATCCAGACCGTGGAATCCGGCGATCGCTATCTGCTGCGGAACTTCAATTTTGCGGGCCTGGCATTCCAGTAAAACCCCCACGGCCAGGTCATCATTGGTACAGAACACCGCATCGGTTTGCGGATACTTCTGCATAATCTGACCGAACATTTTCTGTCCGAGAGCCATTGAAGAGATCTCTTTCGGCACAATATGCCGCCCCGTCATTCCCCGACGCTGCAGGGCCTGTTGAACACCCTGGTAGCGGCTGATATCACGCGGATCATCCATCGAGCCCAGAAAAACAATATGCTGTCGCCCACGGGTAATCAGTTGTTCAGTCATATCACAGGCAGCCTGCTGATTATCAAAACCCACCTGCAAATCCAGCGCACCGGGGCCAATTTCCATCAGTTCAGCCACCGGTACTCCGGAGGCACGAATGCTACCGAGCGCAGCTGTACTGTGTTGTCTGCCTGTCAGAATCAGTGCGTCAATGTGATATGACAGCAGTGTGATAATTTTTTGCTGTTCGGTCAGGGGATCATAGTCGTGACTGGCAATAATCGTCTGATAATTGTGTTCTTCCGCTACCTGCTGAATGCCTTCGAGCACATCAGCAAAAATCTGATTACGAAATGAGGGAATAATCACTCCCAGAGTCCGGCTACGGGCTCCGGCCAGAATGTCCGGTAACCGGTTAGGTATGTAGTCATGCTGGCGCATGACTGCATCGATGGCCTGACGGCTGCGTTCAGAAACATTTTCCGGCCCCCGCATGTAACGGCTGACGGTCATTTTGGTCAGTCCGGCGAGAGTCGCGATATCCTGCAAAGACATCCTGTTCCGCTTCATCGGGGCCCCTGTTTTTCAGCATCAACGTTGAGTAACGGGGCTGTCTGTCGATTCCCTGCGGGAACTTTCAGGAAAAATACCAACCCTACCGATACCAGTAATGCAATGGCCATAAAAGTATAGGAAGCTCCCGGGCCGCCGGTCAGACCATTGAGATAACCCACCAGCCAGGCTCCGACAAATGCACCCAATGCACCGCAACAGTTAATTAACCCGATGGAAATACCTGCCACATTTTTTGGCAGTAATTCAGGGATCAGTGCGAAAAACGGTCCATAAGGGGCATACATACAGGCAGCGGCCAGTACCAGTAAGCCATAAGAGAACCAGAATGAGTAGCTTCCCAGCAGCCACGACCCAAAAAAGGTCACTGAAGCTATCAGTAACAGAGGCCAGATAAATCGCCGACGCAAACCAGTTTTATCTGACAACCACGAAATCACCAGCATGGTAATAATCGCGGCCAGATAAGGCGCGGCGGCCAGCCAGCCTGCCTGGACAATGTTTACCGATCCGGCAGTACGCAGAATTGATGGCATCCACATCATAAAACCATAGACTCCGATGCTCCACAGCGCGTGTAATACACAAAGCACTACTACATTGCGGGAGCGTAAAGCCTGCGGCACATTGCGCATGGGTGGTATAGCCTGCTGCTCTTCGGCCATGGCACTGGCCAGTTGCTGTTTTTCTGCTTCTGTCAGCCAGCTCACCTGTTCCGGTTTATCACGGACAATACACCACCAGAAGATGGCCCAGATTAAGGCAGGAACCCCCTCGAAAATAAACATTTCCCGCCAGCCAAACGCATTAATCAGATATCCGGAGACAATAGACATCCATAACACCGTCACCGGATTGCCCAGTACCAGAAAGGTGTTGGCGCGTGATCGTTCCTGGCGGGTAAACCAGTTGCTGATATAGATTAACATTGCCGGCATCACAGCCGCTTCCACCACCCCCAGGATAAAACGGATCACCATCAGCGCCGGAATATTACTGATAAGACCGGTCGCGGCGGCACAAAATCCCCATAACAGCAGACTGGTGAACACCAGTTTACGTACACTACGTTTTACCGCATAGATAGCTCCGGGCACCTGAAAAAAGAAGTAACCGAGGAAGAACAGTGCGCCAATCAGTGAAGAGGTACCCCGGCTGATGCCCAGGTCACTTTCGATACCTGACGCGGCGGCAAAACCATAGTTTGCCCGATCCAGATAAGCCAGGCTGTAGGTAATAAAAATCACCGGCATTAAATACCACCACCGTTTTACCGGCAGTTTTCTGCTGTTATCCATGGAGGAAAATCCTGTGTCGGCCCTGGTGATAGCCGGAGAATAATGCGCAGGGCAAACGTCGTTAACGTCCGCCCTCATGATTTATACCGAGGCCAGCATTCCGCCATCGACGAATAAGACATGACCGTTAACGAAATCCGACGCTGTCGCAGAGAGGAATACAGCAGCGCCCATCAGTTCTTCTGGTTTTCCCCAACGCGCGGCCGGGGTTCTTTGACACAGCCAGTCAGAAAATTGCTTATCGTTGACCAGAGCCGCCGTCATCTCTGAGTCAAAATAGCCAGGAGCAATCGCATTGACCTGAATGTTATAGCGCGCCAGCTCGACGCACATCCCCCGGGTCAGCATTTTTACAGCGCCTTTTGACGCGGCATAAGGAGTAATATTATCGCGCCCTAATTCACTCTGCATTGAGCAAATATTGATAATTTTTCCTCGTTTACGGACCATCATTTTGCGGGCAACCTGCTGTGAAACCAGAAAAACTGATTTCTGATTGACGTCAATAATCCGATCCCACTGTTCTACCGGAAACTCAGTGAAAGGAGCACGATGCTGTATTCCGGCATTGTTGATCAAAATATCCAGCGGACCCGTTTCAGTTTCAATACTGTCGATGGCTGCCGTCACCGCCACGGGGTCGGTAACATCAAAAGCACGGGCACTGGCACGGATACCCAGCGCCTGTAACTCTGCGACCGCATTTTCACATCGTTGCGGGTCACGGCCATTAATAATGACTTCCGCACCATGCTCTCCCAACCCACGAGCCATCAGTAAACCCAGTCCCTGCGTTGAGCCGGTGATCAACGCCCGCCTGCCGGTTAAATCGAATAATTTACTCATCAGAAGCTCTCATTTCATTAGCTGTTACGCGTAACTTTAACTGCCATTCACCTTACCATGAAAGAGGCTGGCTGCGGTTTTTGGTCCTTTATTTATAATGTGTGATCTTTGTCTGATTTATCACCGGTATATTTTCCTGCCCAGGGTTAAGCCCTGCTTAGGTTTTGCTCGCCAGGCGGCCTGCGCGATGATGTTCATCCCGCTGAGCAAACCGGTCAAATTTTCCTGACAAGGGTTCCTGCGGTAATTTGTGTCAATTGCTGTATATAAAAGTGACAAATAAATCCCGGGACAATGGTTATTTATGCCAGGTATTCTGAGGCTCAAGTTTTTAAATTAGCGTCCAAAAGGCTCCACATAACAACCTGCCAAAACTGTAATATTCTTATTTTTAGATAATTCAACCCTGCCTGCTGGAACGAGGGGTAAATAACTGCCATAATCAAACGATATTATTATTACCAGGGGAGAAATTCTGCTTACCAAATAATCACGTGAGTCGGATGTCATCACAGGCATCATCCGCCAGTGTCTCACGCGTGCACCAATACCAATATCACCGGTAAATGGATTTCACATACAAATCAACATTGTAAATAAAATGTGGTGCTCTATGAATAACAAGGAAGTCATTCGGTCAATTGCTATTATTGATACCTGTAATTATACCTGCATAGCTATTAAAACATTATGCAGATACATTTCTGACAATATATCCGTTCATGAATTCTCTTCTGTCGAAGAGCTACTTAATCATCCCTCTGCTGACAGTTTTGAATTCATTTTCTATGACACCCTGACCACCCGTTCGATAGTCATAGATCCGGAAAATGATATTTTCAGAATCAAACAAAGTTTACCCGAATGTAAAGTTTGCCTGCTTTCAGTCCTGCATCAGTTTATGAGTATCAAAAACGCCGATTTCGAGCTGGATAAACGATTATCCCTGGATGACTTCAGTTTTTTCATCCGTATACTTTGCCGTAACAACAGTGAAAAATGTAAAAGAAATTATAGTGTTATCTTTAATAACCGGCTAAATCTCAACAAAGAGCAGGTTTCTCTGTTACGTGCTTATCTGTACAACCTGAACACTAAAAATATTGCAGAACTCCTTAACTGTAATCTGCGCAAAGTCTACTTCTACCGGGAAGGAGCCATAAAAAAAGGCACTGAGCAGAAACAATTCTTTCGTTCCATTGGTCGTTTGATAAATCCCTGAACCGGCCGGCATGGCCCGGGAGTGTGACTTTGTTGGTCCCGGGCCGTAGCCCTGTATTCCCGACGGCGATGAGCGACCGTTGCAAATTTCAGATTTCATTCAGTGACATTCCGGCTATTTTTACAGTAACCTGTTGCCACGCTGGCGGCATTCTGCTGCAGCTATTCCGTTTAGGTTATCTGGATCTCCGGTATGAAAAACCAGCGTATTACTCTGCATGATATTGCCTCCCTGGCCGGAGTGACCCCCATGACGGTCAGCCGTTATCTGCGGACACCAGAAAAAGTCACGGCTGAAACATCACAGCGGATTGCGGAGATTATCAAAGAACTGGGTTATCAGCCGGATCAGGATAATGCACAGATTGCCAGCCAGACCACGGCCCGTATTGGTGTTTTAATTCCGTCGTTTCATAATCAGATATTCCCGGGACTACTGGCCGGTATTGAATCGGTCATCAGCAATACCAGTTTCAAAACCGTTGTTGTCAGTTACGATTATGATGCTGAGCGGGAAGAGGAACAAATCGCCGCACTGCTGGCAATGCAGGTAAAAGGCATCATTCTTTCTGAATCAACACATACGCTACGTGCCGAAAAATATCTTAAAGCTGCGGCTATTCCTGTCGCAGAAGTGATGGGCAATCAGTACCAGCCCGGGCGGATCTGTGTCGGATTCGATAACCAGCAAGCTGGCTTTGATATGACCCGGCTACTGCTTAGTCGGGGTAAGCAAAACATTATCTATTTCGGTTCCATGTCCGACCTCAGGGATCAACAACGCTTTGCCGGCTATTGTGCGGCTATGCAGCAGGCTGGTCGTCCGTCCGGACAAATTACCCCGAATAAGATTTCTTCAGTCTCCATAGGTAACGGCATGATGACCCTGGCCCGCCAACAGTATCCGAAAGTTGACGGTATCCTGTGTACTAACGACGATTTGGCGGTAGGAGTGCTACAGGAGTGTTTACAGTCAGGAGTGAAAATTCCTCAGCAACTCAGTATTGCTGGTTTTCATGGGCTGGAAATTGGTCAGGTGACCCCGTTAAAACTGGCGAGCGTGATCACCCCACGCTTTGAAATAGGCAAAACAGTGGCAGAAATCATGCTACAGAAGATTGCCGGACAATCTCCGGAGATCCATATTGACCTTCATTACCGCCTCTCAGTCGGGGAAACACTCTGAGTTACCTTGCTTCAGCTGTTGTCCGATCCCTGCCTGGCTCACGAACCTTGTAACACACTTTCTTAACATTTCCTTACGTGACCCGGATCCCACATCATCAATCCAAAAACACGTTTGATAGTTCCTGAAAAGCACATTATCGGGTCATGCCACAGCCCTTTCAGGGCTCTGTATTACGACAACCGACGAGACATAAAGGGGATTCATCATGCAAAAAACACCGCCCGGAACCCGCTGGTTTCGGATTATTGTGCCAATCCTGATTGCCTGCATCATGTCATTTATGGACAGGGTAAATATCAGTTTTGCGCTACCTGGTGGTATGGAACAGGATTTGCTGATGTCCAGCCAGATGGCCGGGGTGGTCAGCGGTATTTTTTTCATTGGTTACCTGTTTTTACAGGTTCCTGGTGGACATATTGCCGTTCGCGGCAGTGGTAAACGCTTTATTGCCTGGTCACTGGTGGCATGGGCCGTCATTTCAGTTGCCACCGGGTTTGTCACCCAACAGTATCAGCTGCTGATATTACGCTTCGCACTCGGGGTGTCTGAAGGCGGCATGTTACCGGTAGTACTGACCATGGTCAGTAACTGGTTCCCTGAAAAAGAACTGGGACGTGCTAATGCGTTTGTGATGATGTTTGCCCCGCTGGGTGGGATGGTAACCGCCCCGATCTCCGGTTGGATTATTGCACTGCTCGACTGGCGCTGGTTATTTATTATCGAGGGTCTGCTGTCTGTGGTGGTGCTGGCTGTCTGGTGGCTGATGGTCAGTGATCGCCCTGAAGATGCCCGTTGGTTACCGGCTGCCGAACGGGAATATTTGCAGCGTGAAATGGCACGAGACCGGGCGGAACGCAGTAAACTCCCTCCGCTCACCCATGCGCCGCTGAAAGAAGTGTTCCGTAACCCTGGCCTGATGAAGTTAGTCATCCTGAATTTTTTCTATCAGACGGGTGATTACGGTTACACCCTGTGGCTGCCAACTATCATCAGAAATCTGACCGGGGCCAGTATTGGCAACGTCGGCTTGCTGACAGTTTTACCTTTTATAGCCACCTTATCGGGAATTTATGTCATCTCTTACTTCAGTGATAAAACCGGTAAGCGGCGGCAATGGGTGATGATTTCTCTGTTCTGTTTTGCAGCCTGCCTGCTGGCCTCGGTGCTGTTACGTGAATATGTGGTGGCCGCTTATCTGGCACTGGTGGCCTGTGGATTCTTCCTGAAAGCAGCCACCAGCCCGTTCTGGAGCATCCCCGGGCGTATAGCTCCTCCGGAAGCGGCGGGGAGTGCCCGCGGAGTGATTAACGGTCTGGGTAATCTTGGGGGGTTCTGTGGCCCTTATCTGGTGGGGTTAACTATCTATCTGTATGGACAGAATACCGCTGTGATTGCCCTGGCTGGTTCACTAACCATTGCCGGGATTATTGCGGCATTCCTGCCAGCACAGTGTGACCTGCGTCCGGCAGAAAAACGGCAGCAAAGTTATACTCCGCGCATCAATAATGCCAAATAGTTCTGTTGCCCGACGACAGCGTCGTCGGGCACAGACATTAAGAATGTGTTTTCTTTATAAACCAGCGCAAGGAATTAAAATAAAGCTGTGGAGATTTAATGACTTTCCCCTCCTCCTCGAGTTGCAATAATATAGCGCGGGTGACGTAAATACTGGCATCGCAGCGATCTGCAATCTGCCGGGTTTTCGGCCAGAACTCAAGTTCCGGTAAAGTACTACCGGAAAGTGTTTCAGAATTAAGGTCTTTACATAATTCTGTCAACGCCTGAAGAATTTCACGTTTTTTCAGGGTTCGTAATTTCCGTTCACTGTACATAACTACTCTCTTCCGTTAGATTCTGATTAATGGTGCTGGTTATAAATTCATAACCGCCAATAATTTATCCCGCAGAAATACTGATAATTTTATTTCGATCATAGAATAACAGTACCAGGATAAAACAAAGGTCACTCCCAGACTGACCAGTAGTAAATTAAACCGATGCGAAAACTCATCGAAATATTGCATTCCAAAAATATGCTGTGCCAGTGAGACCAGCGTAAAGATGACAGCCATATGTAATAAATATAGGGAGTAAGATATTTTACCGGCAAATAATAACCAGCGGGGATACTGACGTGGTTTTATTTTGCTGAATTTTAGCCCGCAGATAAACAACAAAAAACAGGGAAGAGTCATTACGCTGGTGTGTGGATTACCCATATCACCGAACGGCGCATACAAAAAAGTCACTGCCAGCAGAAAATAGACTACCGTCCCCACCATGATTAACCACCACATTATTCCGGCACGGTCAGACATTCTCTGCCACAGCACGGCAGCCAGTAGTCCGGCCAGAAAATCGATATTCACGCTATCACTCATCATCAGGAAATATTGCCGGTAAAAATGTGCATCGACGGACTGACTCATCAGCAGTTGTTCACGCGGCATCAACCACATCAGTAAAAAAAATATCGCCACCAGTAACCCATAGCGGTAGCGCCCAGCCAATAGCAGGACAGCAACCATCAGATAAAAAAAAACTCATAATTCAGCGTCCAGCCATTTTCCAACAATGGAAAGCCATAAGCGGGTGAGTTACCTCCATTCAGGGGAATAAATACCAGCGATTTCAACGTCTGCCAGATAAGGTCTGCTGTCGGGCGAGTGAATGCAAAGTACAACGCATATCCGATGGTCACCAGCGCATAGGCAGGGATAATTCGCATACTGCGTTTCACGATATAACGCAGGCTAGTTTGCCATCCGGCCTGCAACTGCCGGGTTGTTATCCAGACTAAAAAACCACTGACCATAAAGAAGATATCCACTCCCAGATATCCCCGTCTCAGCAGCGTTTGTTCCAGTGGTGAAATAAACCAACTATAGTGATAAAAAATCACGGCCAACGCCGCAAGACCACGGTAAACCTGGATAATATGGATATTCTGACGCTCTATGATCATGAATAAACCTCTGTAAACGACTCACTATCCGAAATCAGCAACCACCAGGATTCTCCCCTTACTGCCAGGGGAGAAGTGTTTTAAAGAAAATCATGGTTCCCTGCGGTGAGGGTATGAATCAGAATGAGTAGCTAAGGCCGGTGGCGTAATTGAGCATGGTATTGTGGTCATTACTGTTGCTCAGATAAACCGCAGCATAAGTGCTCAGGTTTTCGTTTAACTCAGAGTACATACCCAGTTTTGCCTCACGCCATTGCCGGGACTTCGTCAGGTCGGTATCACGCCAGAACTGAGTACCTGTACTTTTTAATGAGGCAGTGACTTTGCCGGGAGCTGTGCCGGATTCCTGCCGGTAAGTCAGATGCAGATACGGGTTAACCGGTAAATTACGGGTATCAAACCTCCATCCCACCGTCATATTTTTCCGGATCTGTTTCTGATTACCGAATTTCATTGAAGTACTGTTATTGTCTTTTTCATGGTAGCCATTAACCTGCATTCGGTCATAGCTGAGACCCAGTACAGGCCCGGTGGTGATATTGGGGTGCAGTGTAATATCAAAACCGGCATTGACACTTATACCGCTAAAACGGCCTCCGGTCTGTCCCTGCTCCTGACGAATAGCGGTCCCGAGTTTTATCCCACGTCGAATATGATCAAACCGGGCGCTACCGCTGCTGAGATCAATATTTCCCCACAACCCATTGTTCAAAACCATTTGGCTGAAAAGACTCACCGAAGTACTGGTATATTGATATTTAAACAGATCTGACGATTTAAAATGACTGCCACCCGTGCTGAACATTCCACCGACAGTCACTCCCCTGACCGGTTTCAGCGCAAATCCGATATGTCCATTACTCGCCAGACCGTTGCTGCCGTTCAGTAAGCCATTTTCCTTTACCCGACTGTATTTGCCACTGTAGCCGCCAAACAAGGTGACTTTTTGAACCGAAGATTCCATGCGCTGTTTTTGCAACTGTGTATCGAGAAATAAACGACGGTCAGACTGAATATTATTCATCCCCTCGCTTAATCCGACGACCTGTAACGGGGCATCGATGATCGACATCATATATTCAGCGATCATTGCGTGCGCCGTCGGGCTTGGGTGAAACCAGTCAGAAAATAAATAGACCTGATCATTATAGAATCCCTGACTGTCTTCTTTGCAGAAAGGGGCCGGTGTACCAATCCGGCACATGGGTACCAGAATATTATCGAAACCATAAGTTTTCGGAGAGTCAATAATTTCGGTAAATAGACGGTTCACATCGGCACGAACAATATTGCCCTGTAATGCACTTAATCCTTTCTCTACATCATTATTAAACTGTTGGGTCAGCGTGTTTTCCATGTCCAGAAATCCACGCAGTATTGACGTGGTGAGGTCAACTGGCAGTTTAAGCCCTTTCCTCTCCAGCACATTCGCCACTGAGTTGATTACAGCCGTCTGGCGTGCCTCTTCACCTTCGATACTGCCCAGTGAGCGTAAATACTCATCCTGGATGGCATAGAGTCCGGGCAGATCTAAGAGATTGCCGCCCAGAAACATCTGCGCAAAACCAAACAACGCCGTCCCGGTCCAGGGACTCATCCCGGCATTGGGCAGATTAGGCACTACCACCATACCGGCCCCCGCATCCAGTAACTGCCTGGTCTGATCAACGACATCCCGGGGGGCATTTGACAGCAGATAGGTATCTCCCTTGTCAAAAATTTTGGAGAATTTAAATGACAACAGGCTCTGCTCCACATCCACAGAGAGATCATTACCGCCAATCCACAGGATATATAATCCCTCTTTACCGGCTTGCTGACCATTCTGTGCCAGGTAACGATTGATCTGCTCACTGGTTTTATAGATAAGAAACGGTGTCTGACTGGCCGTAGCACCCGACTCTGCATAATTAGTGCCGCCTTGTGTATATGGCAAATGTCCCTGCCCGGTATAAGCCTCAGAGATCAGTTCGTTATATAACTTACTATCATAACCGGCCAGATATCGGGTTATCGGCCCCGCAAAGCCACCATCACTGATGCTGTCTCCAAATGTATAGACTTTATCGAATGCTATCACCGGGGATGATATAACCAGTGACACCGAAATAAATGTCGCATGGAGTAAATTTTTCACTAAATATCCTTATTTAAATTAAAAATTTATTCTGATTTGTTTTTGTTTAATGACATGTCTTTATAAAAAATCAATACAGGTAGTTCAGATAACTTCTGATCGCTGAATTTCTACTATTTTCCCCTCTTTCCCGGTAATGATTACATCCAGTAGTCGCTGTATTCTGTCCTGGAAATACAAGGTATAAAAAATAAGATGTTTATTGTTGTCATCACTGCTCAGTTGTTCGTCCACTGAAAGGTGCTGTGCTGAACAGAGGAAATGGTGTAATGCCTGGCTCACTGCTGTAATTCCTGACAACTGTCCACCATGCTCCTGTAATCTGACTTCGCTCCCGAACAACTGCTCCGGATTTTTAAGCGTTTGAGTGGCGAGCATCGCAACATAAGCTTTTCTGGCCACCGGGCGTGAAGTGCGGGAGCTACAGAATGAAGAAAATTCCTGAATGGCATGAATATCATAAAAATTATGATAACTCCCTTCCGCTAATGGCCAGCCGATGATCTTCATATTCTGTAAAATCATCTCATTCAGGCAACCTGACAGATAATACTGACCGTTAACCAGGGAACCTTTAAGGATACTGTCCTGAGCTGCACGGGTAAAAAACTTCCCTTTGCTGAAATAATAAAACCCGGCAATGGCATCCCGACTGATTGCTTTCTTCTCGGCGACCTCAATAATCCGGCCATCTTCCTGTTTTCTGATAAAAGCCCACTTTGGATGTAAAGACCTGAAGGTCAGCACCCCCGCATCAGCCTGCTGTTGACGAAAATACTCAATAATTGTCTGAATGTTAGCGTCAATATATTGATCGGCTGAGATGATAATCAACTCATCTTCAGCATCAATATCTTCGACAGCCAGCAAACAACTGCAGGCAGCACCTCCGGTATCTCCCTGTAAATAAAGGATTTTACCTGCACCCTGACTGACCACCGAAATCATCGGTGACAGCTGAAACTGCTTATCCCTTCGTTCTGGCAGTATAAAAATTCGTTTTGTAGTGTCAGACAGGCTGGCAACGATCTCCTGCGAATATTCGAACAATGTTTTTTTATCGATCTCATTGAGTATTTTCGGATACGAAAACTCCGGAGTCATTTCATATAATGTGTTACCGCCCAGCGACGTAATAATGGTCATCATTGAGAATGGCCCTCAATAGTACGAATATAATTTTTGATATTGCCGTAGTTCACCTCACTAACGCCCGCCACTTTCATCACATAGGCACCACTCGCCGTCGCTGCCTTGATACCATTTTCGTTATCCTCGACGACCAGGCACTGATGCGGTAACAACCCGAGACGGGCGATAGCTTTCTGATAGATTTCGGGCGCAGGTTTACCCCGGGTGACATCCTGGTTCGACAGAAAAAACTCGAAGTTATCCAGCAGACAGGCCCTGCTTAACATCATCCCGATGCTGTCACGAATAGAATTAGACGCAACTGCCAGTCGGTAGCCTTCATAACGTAACCGGGACAAGGCAAATTCATGGTGAAATACTGGCCGGCAGTGACGGCAGACAATATCCAGCGTATATTTCTGCTTCAGTTGATTAATAAACCCGTGCAGTGCCGGGGGTAGTCCTTTTTCCTCACTCAGAATGGAAAGTTTGTCACGCGTCGGCAAGCCATCGAATTTTGACAAATGATCATGTCTGGCAATCTCCAGGCCGAACAACGCCAGCGCCTGATTTAACGCGTCATAATGCCAGTCTCTGGCATCAATCAGCACCCCATCCATGTCAAAGATAATTGCCTGAATTTTATTGCTCATTCCAGGCCTCCCTGGCCTCTTCGGGTTGATCCGTGCATAGCATCAACTGCTCTGTCGAAGGAAATCCCGCCGTAAAACGCAAGAGCTGCTGCCAGTAAATATCGTTCTGCCTGCGGTGTAGTTCAGGTGAAACACAACAGACCGGTAATCCGAGCTGCAGAAATTTTTGAAGCTGCAGCAGGTCACACTGCTCAGATAAGAAACTATCCAGCCAGATCCCCTGCACTTTGCTATGCAACGCGCTTTCTGTTTCAAATTCACTGATACGTGCATAAACCTGTAGCCCTGTGGCCAGATAGTCCTGCATATCCGGAACTGACATATCAAAACAAAAGTAATTTTCTGTTTTGAAAAACCTGAGTAGTTGCCTGATCTCCCCCGCCAGACCATCAGATTTAATATTTAACGCTAAGGGTAACTGACTATTAATACGGGCATGCAGTTGCAGAAAATCGCAAAGCAAAAGACAACTCTGTTGCGGAATATCATGAGAAATCACCAGTTGTCCGTTAAAATCACGAATGTCAGTTTCACAGCCAAATCCCTGACTGAATGAACGGCTGAACGCAACAATACTGTTTTTTTCTGACGGGGTTCGCCACAGCCCCCGGTGCGATAAAATCTGCATATACCCTCCGAAAAACGTTCCTTGTTGATCTGCCGGCAGCTAACAGCGTCGTCCATAGACCCGAATTGCGATAGCACGGACGAACGCGAAATGTAACGGCAAAAACTTTACCCATAACAGTAGCCGCAGGATAAAAACCTTAACCGTGCGAACCTTATAAAATATGTCCCGGTTTTTACGCGAAGGCAGGTGGCTCCGTTGGAGATTGCGCCAGTCTTCCAGCCGGTAAACACTGGAAAGCCCTTTATTTTTATACACCCGCTGATGCTTACTCCATCGGAATCCAAGTTGTTCACTGGAATAGGGTATAAAGTTACTTACGTAATACTTTTCTGACCGTTCCCTGAGTGTTTCTGTAAATACTGCATTACCCGGGAATTCTACTCTGCCCTTTATTTTTTCTATATATCTGACCCAGAGGTATTGTTCCGGCACATAACGCATTAACGAAAAAATTGAAAAACAGAAACAAACTTCAAATACACTGCTGTCAGCGAGTGGAATATCGAACAAGTCCAGCAGGTCCTCGCGATTTCCGGCCAGAAAAATATCTCCCGGATGAAATAAATAGGGCATATGTCCTCTGGCATTTCGCGCAAAAACATTACCGTTAATTACCCGTTGTCGAAATAATGCATACTCCGGATCTCTGGGGAAATTTCGTTCATCTTCCTGCCGGCGTAATAAAATATCCCTGATATCAGACTGGTATAGCAGTGAGTCTGTACGCAGTTTTATCACCAGCTCGTATCTGGCCTGGCGGATACCTTGCCGGGAAGAAACAATCATCCGGTTAACATTCGTTATCCAGCGGGCGTTTTTTTGCTGGTAGACAAGCGGCCCGGGATCCTGACTTTCAACCAGACGTACCTTTAAGGGTTGCAGTTGACCCAATAGTTCCTCACGTATTTTTAGGTTCAAATTCCAGGTAGATAATATGATTTCATCGTCTGGAAACTGGCGCCTGGTGGTGGCAATATTAGTCATTACGCCACTACAAATTTTGCCCTCGTCCAACACCCGCCCCTGAAAAATGATACTGATATTCTCCATGACTATGCCCTGAGTGAGTTTATCTTTTTCCTGAGCAATTTCACTGCCCTTTTATAGCGTTCTGTTATAGTCACTCCCGGAAATATCATCACCAGATTATTGAGTAACGCCCGATATTCACCAAAATGCTGAACCCGAAGATAGCGGGTGCTCATATTAAAAAATGACCATAACTCGTTTTTATAATCCTCATGTTTCGCTGAGACAATAAAAACCATGACATGGCGGTCCGGTGTCGAATCATCAAGCACCAGCATCTTGATAAGAGTAATCAGATGTTCACGATAAGTATCATATTCCTTATCATTATTCACTTTGACAAAAATAGCATAGGTGGTGCATTGTAGATTGATAGCGAAATTTTTGACCTTCTCCATGTCAAAGCCTAATAACAATACCTGAGACTGTTGATTATTAATGGCCGGAACCCGGGTTTGCTTACTGCCATTCATCCATAACCCATACTCTTCTTCACTGACACCTTCAACCTTTAACTCCATTATTTCTCCGGTAATTTTCTGTAAGGCGTACTGTTATGCAACAAGGTCACAACCTCTCTTACCGGCATCGGAAAATAGGCCCCTTTATACAGATATTTCAGATAACAGGCAGAGAACCATAAACTAAGTTTGCTGAATACATTTTCTCTGATAAACCAGTCATTATTACTTTTGTAAAATGGCGAACAGAACCAGGAGTGTGATAACTGGTTATTAAGAATAAAACTGCCGATCAGGGCACTTTTTTTAGTCGCCGGACTGGCGGAGGAGTTCATTACCCGTAGCAACTGAATCAGCTCATTGGGTGCAATCTCCTCGCAAAGAATCAGCCGACTGAAATCATTGATAAACTCCCGGGTTTGCGAGAGTTTCACGGTAATTTCTTTGATGACTTTTTTAATCAGCATAAAACGGGACAAACCGCTCATCCCCGCCGAGGAGATAGTCTGCAGCAACTGACCACTGGCCCCATATTTTCCGGCAAACTGATAAATACGTTCACGGGCCTGTTCTGCGGTGATTCTGAACAGCGGTTTCTTCGGTAAAAATGGTACCATCTCCAACAGGCAACGGCTCATTCTGTCCCTGCCCTGATAATCTTTTACCGCGACATAGCCGTAATAATGGATCACTGACCGGGCATTCATACTTTGTGTAATGGCCAACGGATTAATCACCGTAGGGATTCCATAATGACTGGCCCGGATTCCCTGTTCGATATCCTCATAGTCATTCCAGAACAATTGTTCATTCTGAGGACAATGCCGCCAGACTGACTTTTTGCACAGGCTAAGACTGCCGGTCAGATAGTCATGGCCATACTGACTCCTCGCCGGATGCTGATAACAGTAGAAAAGCTTACTAATCAGTGCGGTGTCCTGTCTGGTTACAGCATTAATATCCAGTTCACGGGACAGGTCCTGTTCTATCGTATTGAAATCAGAATATTTCCTCGGCAACACATTGTATTTATCTGCAAAATAGAATGACTGAAAGCCACAAAACGGATAATAGTCGCCGAAACGGCACACCGCATCATAGAAATTTAACGGCAACATTACCCTGTCATGAATAATACACAGATTGGCGAACCGGGCTGCCTTTGCCAGTACATTTTTCTTTCGGGTAATATGTACCGGAGGCGCAGTTATCTCCTGGCCTACAATCCGCACCCGGTCAAAATACAAAAATTCCGGATGTGGGTTACCACAGAGTATGATTTCGTACTCAGGCAAATTTAGTTGCAGAATACGTTCAACACAGGCGTTGAGAAATACCGGATCTTCCGGCCCGACCGGGATACAGAAACTCCACTGCTCAAGTCCCCTGTCCTGCTCTGCTGCCAGGGGTTGATGTTTACCGTAAACTCTGAACCCTTCCGCAGGGGCCATTTCACTGAATGCCTTAGCATAATAATCGCGCTCCAGCAGAGTTTCACAGGGAATCTGCTCTTTGATGTAAAGTCGGCATCCCACCGGCATCTGATGGGTGATATCCCAGAGCAGGTGAGCATACAGAGCCGAATCATTCTGTACATTAATCAGCGCAACATGCTCTACATCCGGTAACATAAAGCGGGAACTGCCATTGACCACAGCCTCTTTATCCGTAGGACAATCGTGACAGGCCGAAAAACTGATGATTGTCAGTGCTTCGGCATTCTCCGTCAGAGCCAGTTTTGCACTGTAGCTTCGCTCCATCGTTCGAATATTGAGTCTCTTGTCATGCTTGTAGCGAATAATTCTCATGCTAGTGTGATCCACCTGCCGTTCCGAAGTTAATGGCCTGGTGATAAACCGGCAGACGACAAAATGCCTGCAGGTCTGCCGGGGTACCCAGCCCGTACATGCCCTTCATCTCGCTGCCAATATTGACCACCCCCAGAGGACCACGGCCTGCAGCCAACATATAGTTGTAGACCGGAGCCACGTAGAATTCCCCCTGACTACGGTCGTCATTTCTGATCATCTGTTCTGCAAACCGACAAAAATCACTACCATACCGGTAGTTATAAATACCAACCGTTCCCTGATCAGAAACCACCTGTTTTTCTGTCACCGAAACTACATTTCCGTCAATATCGCAGCAGGCATATGACCATTTAGGGTCACTGGCGGTCATCGTCATTATCAACCCATTCAGCGAACGGTCTTCCATCTGTTGCAAATAATGATTGATATTGGTATCCACCCACTGATCTGAATTCGCGATCATCAGCGGCTGAGCGTTATCTATCAATGCTTTTGCCGCCAATACCGTACAGGCAGCACCTTCTGTAATACCTTCTACAGGGACAATAATCGCTCCCGGAGCAATATGCTGAAGTATCTGCTCCAGCTTATATTCTCTGACATGAGATGACTGACAGATAAAAATAAACCGGTGTGCTGTCACCGGACGAAGATTATTAACCACTACCTCAATCATTCTTTTGTCATTCAACATTATTAAGGGTTTAGGGTCGCTGTAACCGGCTGCAGAGAAACGGCTACCTCTCCCGGCCATAGGAATAACAATATTAATCATTATTTCTCTCCCGCTGGATATTTATCTGCATTTGCAGCCGGTAATTTAACCACGACTGTTGTCGTATCTTCTTCAGCAAAAAAGTCTGTCACTTCTCCCGGCTCAATAGTAATGATATCTCCGGATATAAAATTCCCGGCGGTCATTCTCACCCGACCTGAAATTACCATTGTGATTTCGGTGGCAACTTTATGATAATGAGCAGCCTCGTAATCACCTGCAGAATAATGCTTCACCGCAACTTCCACCTGGTCAGTCTGAAACACTGCGGGATAAAATGGGCCAATAAACCAGCCACGGATCATCTTCTCTATACTTTCTTTTTTCATAGTTTTACCGGTATCAGGATATTCCTTATCAGCATGCCCGGGAGGCAGCTAAAAATAACTTTATTAGCCGCTAAAAATAAAACCCATCACTTGAAAATAAGAATATTTCAGATATAGCTCAGGTTTAGATTCAGTCTATTTCCTTTTTAATGCTAAGTAAAACCCACATAACAGCATAAAACACTAACAAAAAGACATATTACGATATCAAGCTTCAAATACTCCAATAATTCAAGAGTTAATCACCACTATTTTTTTTAACTTAAAATAAAAGATCGTTTATTTAAATAATCGATAATTTAATGACAGGATTTAATTAAACCAGCTATTCATTACAAAACCTCCCTACCTCCATAAATTCGACAATTTTTAAATACCATAAAATATTAACTTCCTCTAATCACTAATAATGAAATATTCCTAGTTACACTTATAGCAAATTAAATTACCGGTTAATTTCATTGCTAATAACTGGCAGTTTTTAATCTGCAGACCAAAATCAGACACAGGGGAAGTGAGAGACCTCTGACCGGCTCCGGTCATTTATTCTGTCGGTCAGATGCAATATAAGGTTCCGGCTTGCTGGCATAAAGATCTTTAATTATTCCGGAGTTGATATCTGAGTTTTTTCCTTGTCCGGGGAGTGGGGGCCGCTACCATGAATCTACGGTCATCAGATAATAAAATGTTATATCCTCACCAGCCGATAGCGGCTTCCCCCTGTGCTCCGACCACAACACAGCGCTGAACGGCTGTCATCAGAATATTCACTTGTACTTCATCATGTTTTACGCAAAATTGTGACTCGTGATCGGTGATCTCCCGGAACTCCCTGTCCGGGTTTTTTAATCTGAGCGCCAGGGATCGTTTATTTTCAGGAACAGCATGAGCAACAATCAAAGACAAACCGCACTGACTCAACAGACTTCATTATTTGCATTAATGTTTTTACCGGGGATCAGCTGGTCAAGCTGGGTCAGCCGGACACCCGCGATGCGGGATATTTTACAGGCTTCAGTTGAAACGATGGGCATGATCCTGTTCGGCTTTTCCTGCGGTTCGATGGCAGGAATTTTGCTGGCGGGTAAGCTGATTAACCATTTTGGTATCCGCCCGGTGATGACTGGCGGATATTTTCTGCTGCTGAGCGGATTGCTGGTATTAGCGTTAAGTCTGAATCTGCAGAGTGTGATACTGGCGTTCTCTGCACTGGCGCTGTTTGGCTTTGGTACAGGAATCGCTGATATCTGTATCAATATCGAGGCATCAGCATTTGAGCGACAGCAAAAAAAACCAATAATGACGATTCTTCACGGTTTTTTCAGTTGCGGTACTCTCGCCGGAGCGTTAGCCGGAATGTTGTTGACTCACCTGCAACTTGCTCCTGAATGGCATTTCACCCTGATTTTCGTACTGGCAGGCTTATGTGTATTACCGTTGATAAGGCGACTCGGCTGGCACAGTGAACAGGAAATCAGCAGTAATGTACATCATGACAGCTATCTGACGCAGGTTGCCAGTGCACTGCGTGACAAGCGCCTGCTTTTGCTGAGCGTGGTCATCCTGGCCATGGCGCTGGCTGAGGGTGCCGCCAATGACTGGGTGCCCCTTCTGATGACCGATGCATATCATTTCAGTCACTCCAGTGGGGTATTGGTCTATGTCGGCTTTACCGCAGGCATGACTCTGGGGCGCTTTATTGGTGGCAGTTTTGTTCGCCGTTTCGGCCGTGTATTAATGCTGAGATTCAGTGCTCTGTCTGCCATTGCCGGCCTGCTGTTAATCGTTTTCTCTGCCAGCCAGTGGCTGGCTGCGGTCGCCGTACTGTTATGGGGAATCGGTGCATCCCTTGGGTTTCCGCTAACCCTGTCAGCCGCCGGGGAAGGCAACAACAGCAATATCCGTGTCACCATTGCCGCGACTGTGGGTTATGTCGCTTTCCTGGCCGGACCGCCGTTGCTGGGAATGATAGGTCAGCATGCCGGCCTGAAAATGGCGATGCTACCGGTTCTGCTGATGGTAACGCTGGCTTTTTTCTGTACCTCTGCAGCCAGCCATCCACCGAAACCCTCCCCCTAAGGTCTTGACCTTATTGCCTTGGCCGCCAAAAGCCCCTGTGAATTGTCTCTTTGTGTCATGCCATTGTTAGCTATTCGCAGGCGGCAGAACCGCCCGGCTAAGCCTGAGATCAACCCACTTTTCCGGCCCGGATAATCACTGGCCAACTGACTGGCCGCAGTGTTTGCGGGTCGCCCCATAACACCTCAATATCCCGGCTAAATTGCTGTAAAACCGTAGTTTTCCCCGCTTCGCGTGCCCGGGTGACCGCAGACCAGGTGGAGATATATCCCAGCAGTTGTTGCAGGGTCCACTGATAGCTGATGCGCAACGTCGGGGTGGGGAGCTCACTAAACGGGAAGTAGATGTCGCGGTAGCCGTTATCCACCAACTGTCTTTCCGGCGGCCAGTAAGGACCGATTTCATCCTGATAAAAACGCAGAAACCGTTCATTTAACGAGGGTTCCAGCTGTAATACACCGTAGCTTATCAGCGCAATCACGGCCTCCGGGACCGCGACTCGTTTCACTTCCCGGTAAAACTGTTCCAGCTTAAACCAGTGGGCGGCCTGGGCGGCCGTAATCAGGCTGTACTGTTTAGCGTCCTGTGGCAGAGTTTCAGCTGCCGCACAGTGGTAAGTCACCCGCTCATGCGGGACAGCACTGTGAATCTGCGTCTCACTGGGATCAGTGCCGGTGACCGACTCAAAATAGTCGGCCAGCAGACAGGTGAGTTGTCCATTACCACAGCCGACATCCAGTGCGGACTGTCTGTCCGGTGCCAGAGACGCCAGAAAATCCGCCAGTTCTGCAGGATAACGGGGACGGTATTGTGCATAATCACTGCCGCCGGCACTGAACCAGTTACGATCACTCACGGTTGATGGCATGTTGTTCTCCTGTGACAGACGGTGCCGCACTGGCAAGTGCGATTCTTTCCTGAAAACCCCGGGTTTCAAGGCAATGGACCAGTGTTTCCAGAGAACGCATCACCGGCCATCCTGCATCCTGTTCCAGTGTGGCTATCGCCCCGAAAATGGCCTCCCAGTGACTGAGTAATCTTCTGGTCAGCGCTTCCCCCTCTGGCGTCAGGGTGAGTGCTGAACTTCGGCCATCACTGAGTTGCTGGCGGCTCACAATCCCCTCCTGCTCCATCAGAGCTACTGACTGACTGACGGCTCCCTGAGTCAGACGGGTAGCTGCTGTGACGTCCTGAATAGTCACGGCTCCTTCATGCATAGCCCGCAGGACAGGCGTGAACCGTGGCCGATAGCGGATATTCATATTCCGGTAAGTTTCTTCAGAACCTTTATCCACTAATTCAGCCAGATATCGGAGTAACTCTCCCAGGCCGGGTTTGATTTTCATACACTGTTCCTCACTGATGATGCAAAATACATTAGTGCTAATGTATTTTTTTAGCAATACTCCATGGCGTTATTTTTACCACACAATATCGCTTCTCAGGGGCATCGTGAATTCTGCGGGACTTTGTTCCAGGGCACAACAGGCCCTGGAGTGGCTCAGTCAGCGGATCGGATTACTTCGCGGCTTTTGTAGCTTTTGCGGCAGCCACCAAGCCCTTCAGCCAGTCCTGATGACCATTAATCATCGGGTCAGGTTTAGTATTCGCCAGTTCAACGGCAGGCTTACCATTCTGTGTTTCCTGGGTCAGGATACGTACCCGGTTATCCGGCAGATCTTCCACCAGCCAGGCATGCAGTACGTCCAGACGTTCATCAGTACCTTCTTCACCCGCCCAGCCATGCCATGAAACACGGGCAGCTTCACCTGGCGCTGGCGCCACATATTCGGTCACTTTAGATTCCACCGGGAAACCGAACGTTTCGAAGTAAAAACGGACGTCCTGCTCCAGTTCCGGGCCTTTGTTGTCATAAAAGCGGGTATTCGCCGAGTTTTTGTAGTACTCAGGCCAGCGCGCCGGGGTAGTGAGTAATGGCCAGATATCTTCCGTCGTCAGACCCGCCACAATCACTTCATTCGAACAGTAATTATCAGAAAAACCAGGCACGAAACCTTCCGGCCAGTGAATTGCATTCATTTTCATCGTCGGTCTCCATCATAAAAAGCTACGCATACTGGTAGCGAACAGTGGAATTATCCGGCGACCGAAGAAATAAGACCAATCACCATTCTTTATTTCAGATATCATCCTGAGTGATATCTGAGCCCGGTGCAGATTGCGATTTAATGGCCGGCGACTGGCTAAATCCTCCGCCACGTGCTTTGATAACCGCTGTATTCTCAGTTTCCTGTCATTCCAGAGAGCTATGAAAGCTGATATTCGTACCCTTGATCTTAATTTACTGAAAACACTGGATGCGCTACTGGATGAGCGCAGTGTGACCCGTGCCGCTGAACGATTGTCTCTGACACAACCGGCGGTCAGTGGCATGCTGACACGGTTACGTGAGTGTTTTGATGACCCGTTATTTACCCGCAGCCAGCGTGGAATTATTCCAACCTTGCGCGCCCTTGAGCTGGCTCAGCCGGTAAAAGCGATTCTGGCGGAAGTCAGCGAACTGTTACAACCGAAAGCCTTTGCCCCTGCCACTGCAGAAATGACGTTAAAAATAGCGGCCACTGATTACTCCCTGCGGGCGGTGATTGTTCCGTTTATGGCCGCACTGCAGTTACAGGCACCAGGGATCCGTGTTGCGGTGCTGCCGGTGAATAATGAACAGCTACATGCTCAGTTCGAGCGCGGGGATATTGATATTGCGCTGGTCACCCCTGATAGTGCTCCCCCGGATCTGCATGCCCGCTCTCTGTACCACGAAGACTATGTCTGTTTAATGCGTGAACAACACCCGCTGGCACAACCGAACGCCCTGACGCTGGATGCATTTTGCGCTGAAGATCATGCTCTGGTGTCGTATAACGGGGGAAATTTCCGTGGTGTGACTGACGAGGCCCTGGACGCTCTGGGTCGTTCCCGGCGGGTTACCCTGTCGGTATGTAATTTTCTGGTGCTGCCGGAAATTTTACGCGTCAGTAACCTGATCAGCGTGGTTCCACGCCGGCTAACGCTGAATCTGTCAGGCCTGAAAGTATTACCACCACCACTGACAGTTAAAGGCTTTACCAAACTGGTGGTCTGGCATGACCGCACAGATCGCGATGCCGCTCATCGTTGGTTGCGCGAATTGCTGTTTGATATCGCCCTATGAGGCCGATAAAGCCTTTCAGATACTATGCTGAATAGCTGACTATCACCATCAGACCCATTCTGCTGTTACTGCCTCCCCCCGCCCACTAAATTCCTTTACCCGCCAATAGCTTTGCAGGCTTGTTCCTCCGGGGGCTTGACCGATTTTTTCTACCGACAGATACTGTATATATAAACAGTATCTATCAGATGAAAAATGACCCTGGTTATCACTATCACTCACAGACTGAAAGACGGATTATTCGCTATTCTCACCTACGATTATCTGACCCGGCATGTTAGCCGTCAGTTTATCCGGCTGAGGGCAAAGTACTTCTTTCTGTCACCAATATCACGGAGGGCCTATGTTCGCGTTGGTTGATGTCAATTCATTTTATGCCAGCTGTGAGAGCGTATTCAGGCCGGATCTACGGGGAAAAGCCGTGATCGTGCTGAGTAATAATGATGGCTGTATCATTGCCCGCAGTGCCGAAGTGAAAAAACTCAATATTCCGATGGGCGCTCCGTATTTTCAGCTAAAAGATGAGATAAAAAAACATAATATTCATGTCTTTAGCTCTAACTATGCCCTGTATGCCGATATGAGTAATCGCGTGATGTCGATCCTGGAAAGCATGGCCCCTTCGGTCGAAATCTATTCGATCGATGAAGCCTTTATGGATCTGAGTGGCATACGCAATTGTCGGGACCTGGATGAGTTTGGCCATGAGATTCGCCAAAGGGTGAAGCAGGAAGCACACCTGACGGTGGGGGTAGGGATTGCCCCCACCAAAACGCTGGCAAAACTTGCTAATTATGCGGCAAAAAAATGGACCAGGACGGGCGGAGTACTGGATTTATCCAATGCCGAACGTCAACGTAAACTGATGTCGCTGGTGCCGGTAGAAGAAGTCTGGGGCGTTGGCCGCAGAATTAGCCGCAAACTGAATACCATGGGAATTATCACCGCTAAAGATCTGTCTGAGCAAAGCACCTGGATTATCCGCAAACACTTTAATGTGGTACTCGAACGTACTGTCCGTGAATTGCGCGGCGAACCCTGTCTGCAGCTGGAGGAGTTTGCGCCGGTAAAACAGCAAATCATCTGTTCGCGCTCTTTCGGTACCCGTATCACCGAATTCATAGCCATGCGTCAGGCGGTCTGTGCTTATGCCGAACGTGCCGCAGAAAAGTTGCGCGGTGAACGCCAGTACTGCCGGCAGATTACTGTATTTATCCGCACCAGCCCTCACACTGCCGGCGAAACATTTTACGGCAACCAGGCAACAGGAATACTACTCACCCCTTCTAACGATACCCGCGATATTATTCATGTCGCGATGGATATGCTCGAAGGTATCTGGCGCGACGGGCATCGCTATATGAAAGCCGGGGTGGTACTGGGGGACTTTTTCAGCCAGGGAGTATCACAACTCAACCTGTTTGATGAACATGCCCCCCGTACCAACAGTGAAGCGCTGATGCGTGTGGTTGACGGGCTGAACCAGAGCGGTAAAGGCAAATTATGGTTCGCCGGACAGGGGGTTCGTAAAAGCTGGGCGATGAAACGCGATATGCTGTCCCCAGCCTATACCACACGCTATAGCGATCTGCCGGTGGCGAAATAACCGGTCGTTATCCTGCCCTGCATGGCAAAGGGATATCAGCGAGAGCAGACATAAAGGATATTCAGCGACGGGATGGCCGTTGAGATAACCGTAAAGCATGCAGACAAAACAGCTTTTTACGGACTGGCAGCATCCTTCCATAGCGCTGCCACTCCCCCGCTTTACTGGCCGAAGGTTTTTACCACGTGCCTGACGACCCCGAAAATCTCGAACTGATCGGGATCGGTAATGGCAATCTCCGAATACCTGGCATTCATTGGCCGCAGATGCAGGGAAGGACGCAACATCAGCTGTTTTACGGTAAATTCACCGCTGACCGCGGCCACCACAATATCCCCATGCCCGGCAGTGAGTGAACTGTCAACAATCAGCATATCTCCGTCATCAATCCCGCCTTCCGTCATAGAATCTCCACTGACACGGATAAAATAAGTCGCCCCGGGATGATTCACCAGTAGCTGATTCAGATCGATCCTTTGCTCAACATAATCCTGCGCCGGGGACGGGAAACCACAAGGAACACGGCTGATAAAAAAAGGCAGTTCCAGAATTGCGCGGATCTCCGCGGGCTGATAAAACTTCATGACCGGACTCCCGGAAAATTACTGTATATACATACAGTATCTTTAATCTACAAAACAGATCAAGATTGCAGGATGGGATTTTTGTCAATTCAATGACTACGAAGGGAATTTTCTGGCAATTCTGGCGACCTGCCGGGCAGGCCCGCAATATCAGCTACTGGAGCGAACCACCAGCCGCCAGTCCAGTACCAGCCGCTCAGCATCACTGTCCGGGTGCTCAATTTTATTTAGCAATAATCTGACTGCCTGGCGTCCGATGTCTGCCGAGGGTTGTGCAATGGTAGTCAGTTGTGGGGAAACCATTTCAGCCAGCGGAATCCCGTCAAACCCTACCATGGCGATGTCGCCGGGGATAGAGAGTCCGGCGTCCTGTATGGCACGCATCGCGCCGGCAGCCAGGGTATCGGAAATGGCAAATACAGCATCAGGCCGGGGCTCTGTTTTTAGCAAATTATCCATAGCGGCTTTACCGGCAGCAAAACTCAAATCGCTGGCATATTCAATAGCGCTATAGTCATTGTCTGCCTGTCGAAGTGCATCAAGATAACCTGCTTCACGAAAACGGGCATACTTATAGTTCAGATCATGATTGATCAATGCGACCCGCCGGTACCCCTGTGACAGCAGGAAGTTGACCACGTAACCGGACGCCTGATGATCATTAATGCCGACACAAGAGATATCCCCCGATTCTGCATGCTCAGCACACTGAACCCAGGGCATCCGGCCAATCAGGGTAGTCAGCTCCGGCAACCGTGAAGTCGCATCCATGGTAATAATGCCATCCACCATTTTCCCCGAAAGTAAGGTCAGGCCCGAACGGGAGCGCTGCGGATCGGCTCCGGAATTACACAACAGTATCCGGTAACCATTTTTTTCAGCCTGCTCTTCAATACCTTTCACCACATCGGCACAGAAAGGGTTGCCGATATCGGAAACCATCACCAGAATCATGGAGCTGCGCGAGGTTCGCAACTGGCGGGCCAGCAAATTAGGCTGATAATTACATTCACGGATAGCTGCCAGCACCCGTTCACGGTTTTTGGTTTTTGGTTTTTACACTGTCGCTGTTATTAAGCACACGGGAAACCGTGGCAACAGATACACCTGCCAGCCTGGCTATTTTTTGTATCGACATAAAAGACCCGCCATCCTGCGATCAATTGACTGTTCAGAAGCTAGCATAAGTTTAAGAAAAACAGCTACGGGTTGCCGCAGATTCCTGCCATCAGGCCATCATGCAGGGCAATCCATCGGGTGCCGGGCCTTGCCATACAAAGCCCGGCACTCAATCTGACAGGGAAAAAATCGGTACCGACGCTGACAATTCCCCCGGAGCACCGGTGAAACCCCCGTCAGTTTCTCACGATCCGCTGATGAGCCCGTCAGTCACCGCGACAGCATCCAGCCGGACCAGAAAACAGACCAGTGTCGAGGTTCCGGTAGATTCCGCTGACGGTAATTCCCCCTCCTCACTACAGGCGGCATCGCCTTTATACAGCGGCGGGCCTGTCATATCGATTTCACCCTCCATCACATACAGATATTGCGTAAATCCCGGCCGGGATGGGATAGCTACCTTATCCTTATGTTCCAGCCTGATATCATAAATAAATACCTGCTGGCGAATATCCAGAGGAGCATTTTCCCCTTCGGGGCCGGCCAGTAATGTCCATTCGCCGGTAATCACTCCCTGAGGGCGGTCCATAAACTGTACCCGTGGTGGCAGATTTGCCGCACAAGGGCGGATAAAAATCTGCAGCAGTTCGGCAGGAACAATAGGTGTGGACTCCTCATGCCAGCTACCTTCACCGGCGTTCATCATCATCAGCTTTTTAGCTGACAGCGGTACGCGGTTACCCTGCTGATCTTCGTGTACCATGGAACCCTGCCAGAGATAACTGAGTATTTCATCATTCTGATGCTGATGCATACTGACCAGGGTGCCGGTTTGCAGATTACTATGATCGATAATACTCAGCGGCCCCAGAGAGGGATCATCACGCCCGGGAAGGATATGACCAGGACGCATACGACGAATTCTGAAGGCTCCATATTCAAACGCCGTGTCAGGTTCAGCACGTAATAAGTGAAACATAACGATCTCCATAGCTGATCAGGAATTACCACTGACAGCCTTAATTAAATGATATGCTGCTGAGAAATATCCGGTATCCACACCAATAGCGGTCATCCTCTGCAGAACAAGGATGGCCGGCTCTGTTCCCGAAGGAGATTATCGTGTCACCTGTTCACCACAATAGCCCGGCAGAAGAGACACAGCAATTGGGTGAAGAACTCCGACAGGTGATTAGTGCATTTGTCCGTGAAGTCAGAAAGGCGACCGGAACCCGACGCAACTCTCAGCATGAGACTCTGGAACTGCTGGAAACTTCCGGTCCGTTGTCGGTGGCTGAACTGGCACGTCTGCGTGGAGTAAAGCATCAGAGTATGCGGCTGGTGACTGCCGAACTGGAGCAACAACAGTTGGTGGTCCGCCAGAAAAATCCGGCGGACAGCCGCGCACAGTTGATCAGGTTAACCGACGATGCACACCGTCAATTAGCGGCTGCCAGAGCTCTGCGCTCTGAATGGATTAGCCGTGAATTGCACCGCAAACTGGATAAATCATCACAGGAAGATTTACGTCATGGACTGGCTGCTCTGCGTAAACTGCTCGATAGCGGGCTGTAGCCGCCAGAAGATCAATAGTGATTTTTAGCCGCTAATCTGCGGCTGCCTGTAGCTGACGAATGACTTCCGGTAAATTGTTGAGTCCCCAGTGGGCGATATAACGCCCGTCGCGAATCTGCACCATATCAAATACCGAAATAACCACCGGCAACCCCGTCGCCTCTATCCCGCCCAGTGTACCGCTGTGACAACCGCGGATAGTTTTGCGTGCTGAGACGATATCGTTTTCGGCCACCAGCAGTTCCAGGCTGACCTCTAACTGAGAAATCGCCGGCCGCAACACCCGGTCAAAGGTATTCCACAAACTCTGCTTATCACTGTCCATCCCCGGTGGGGCAGTATGATTAATAAACTGATCATCCACCAGTTCATCGAATACCTGCCTGTTCCCTTCGGCAATCACCTGCTGGTTAAAGCGCCTGATTATCTGCTTGTTCTGTTCTGACATTCTGTTACCCTCACATTATGTACAGTTTAACTGTATATAATGATGAAAAAGAATACCAGCAGATTATCAGGCTGGTCTAACGCCCCTGGTTGCATATCATTAATCCCGGACAAAGTTTACCTGTATCGCTTCCCGAAACTTAGCCCGGTCCGGCAACAGCTTCTGAACTTTTCGGCCTGCCTGACGGCGTTGCTGGCTGTAGTCAGACAGCAAACGGTGGCCGACAGAAGACTAAAAGATTGTCAAAGTTCACTGTTATCACCCTCTTCGCCCCACCCTGTCTTTAATTATTGCTTTAAATACAACGACTCCCACAGAGATAAGAATTTCTTAGATCAGATCGGCTTTACAAGCCAAAAACGTATGTATATCGTATACCATAGTTGATAGACAATAAACGAACATCCCGGGCAGGGTGATATTACCCAATGATGCCGACAGGGGATTTCACCCTTTATGCAGCCGCCCGCGTCTGCGAATCGATTAGCGATGTCCGAACAGACATTGGAGGAAATAAGATGAGCGCAAATATCTTTACCGGCACTATCCCTGCCCTTATGACACCGTGTAATGCGGACCGCCAACCTGACTTTGACGCTCTGGTGGCAAAAGGTCGTGAGTTGATTGATATCGGTATGAGTGCAGTAGTGTACTGTGGCTCAATGGGTGACTGGCCACTGCTGACCGAAGCTCAGCGCCAGGAAGGTGTTGCCCGTCTGGTGGCCGCCGGCGTACCTACTATTGTGGGTACCGGAGCCGTCAATACCAAAGAAGCCGTATCCCATGCCGCACATGCGGCCAAAGTCGGTGCTCATGGCCTGATGGTTATTCCACGGGTACTGTCCCGGGGTTCCTCTCCGGCGGCGCAGAAAGCCCACTTCTCTGCCATTCTGGCTGCAGCACCCAAACTGCCGGCCGTTATCTATAACAGCCCGTACTATGGCTTTGCCACCCGTGCCGACCTGTTCTTTGAACTGCGTAGCCAGTACCCTAATCTGATCGGCTTTAAAGAGTTTGGTGGCGCAGCAGATATGCGCTATGCCGCAGAACACATCACCTCTCAGGATGATGACGTTATTCTGATGGCCGGTGTCGATACTCAGGTGTTCCATGGTTTTGTGAACTGTGGTGCGACCGGTGCTATTACAGGCATTGGTAATGCCCTGCCACGCGAAGTTCTGCAACTGATCGATTTAAGCAAGAAAGCGGCTCAGGGTGACGCTACCGCCCGTCGTCAGGCAAAAGAGCTGGAATCAGCGCTGGCTGTGCTGTCATCTTTTGATGAAGGAACCGATCTGGTACTTTACTACAAATATCTGATGGTTCTGAACGGTGATAAAGAATACTCACTGCATTTTAACGAAACTGATGTACTGAGCGATGCGCAACGCCGTTATGCAGAAACCCAGTACACTCTGTTCCGTAACTGGTACAGCAACTGGAGTGCGCAGCTGAATCAGGCATAATTAAGCCATATGACCGCTTGCCGGCCATAGCAACAGCTGCTCCCGTCTGCACAGAGGATCTGCGATGTCGCCCGACACCAGCCCTCTGTGTATTTTTTGAATATCTGCCCACCGTTACTGCTCAACGCAGCAATAACAGAGGGGTATTTCACGGTTCCGCAGGTCGTTAAGCCTGGTATTCTCCTGTCCTGACACCCGCAACCGGAACCCGTACCGATAATGATAAGCCGGATAACAGGTATCGCGATGACTGTAATGAGCAATGTCCCGACAAATTCCGCTGTACAGGGGCGCAGCCTGGTGGAAGGAAGTGCCGAAGGGGCGCTAATTTCTGCCAGTATTGGCCTGAGTTTTTGGGGCGGGATCGACCCTTTCAGCGGTGAAGTCATTGACCGCCATCACCCACTGAGCGGTGAAATAATCACTGGTAAGATTCTGGCGATTCCCAGTGGACGTGGCTCCTGCACCGGAAGCAGTGTGATGCTGGAGCTTATCCTGAACGGTCATGCCCCTGCCGGGCTGATCCTGGCCGAACCGGATGAAATACTGACACTCGGCGTATTAGTTGCCGAGGTTATTTTTGGCAAATCCTTTCCTGTACTCTGCATCGGGGCTGCGGCATTTGCTGAATTGCCCGCCAGCGGTACCCTGACCCGTATCAATGGCAACCATGCCAGTTTTGGCGATCAAAATCCGATCACGCCGCTCTCCCAGCCAGAACCCGTCAGCCATACCACACTGAATCTGCAACCCCGCGACAGAGAGATGCTGGAGGGATTACACGGTAAAGCCGCTCAGGTCGCCATGCAGCTTATTTCACGTATTGCGGCACTACAGGGCGCGACTGAACTTATCAGTATCACCCAGGCCCATATCGACGGATGTATTTATACCGGCCCTGCCAGTCTGCGCTTTGCTGAGCAGCTGGTTGCCTGGGGCGGAAAAGTCCGGGTTCCTACTACCCTGAACTCCATTTCGGTGGATAAACGCAAATGGCGTGAGCTGGGGGTCAGTAGCGATCTGGGGGAACCCGCCAGCGCACTCGGCGATGCTTACCTGAACATGGGTGCCAGAGTCAGTTTTACCTGCGCACCTTATCTGCTCGACAGCAAACCTGCAGAAGGTGATCAGATAGTATGGGCGGAATCCAATGCGGTGGTGTATGCCAATAGTGTATTGGGTGCCAGAACCTTAAAGTATCCTGACTATCTGGATATTTGTATCGCACTCACCGGGCGGGCGCCATTAACCGGCAGCCATTGTGATGACGGGCGCCGGGCGACAGTACAGGTTGATGTGCAGAAACCGGCAGGTGCTGATGATTCGTTCTATCCTCTGCTGGGATATCATATCGGGTTGCTGGCGGCGACGGAGATCCCTGTTATTCATGGTCTGGAAGATGCCGCACCCGACTCAGACGATCTGAAGGCCTTCGGTGCAGCCTTTGCCACAACATCAGCAGCCCCGATGTTTCACATTGCCGGTGTCACGCCGGAAGCCCCGGATACCGCGACGGCCCTGGGCGGAAAGGCTCCGCACCGCCATCTGACCGTGTCTGCCGATGACCTGGCACGTTCCTGGCTGGAGCTGGACAGTTCTGAAGAACCCGCTGTCCAGTTAATCTCTTTGGGGAATCCACATTTTTCATTCACCGAATGTGAGCGTCTGGCCGCATTGTGTAAAGGCAGAACCAAACATCCACAGACCGCGATGGTGGTGACGATGGGTCGTGAGGTCAATATTCAGGCAACAGCTGCCGGATATATTGCGGAGCTTGAACGCTTTGGTGCCCTGATTGTGACGGATACCTGCTGGTGCATGCTAGGTGAACCGGTGATCCCGGTGGCGACATCGACGCTGATGACCAACTCAGGTAAGTATGCACACTATGCACCAGGCCTGGTCGGGCGTAAGGTCCACTTTGGTAGCCTGGCAAACTGCGTGGAAGCCTCATGCTCAGGCCACTGGTTACGTGGTGTGCCCGAATGGATTCTGGCTGCACAACGTCCACGTTAATGGTTCTCCTTGCGCCGGGCATCGCCCGGCGTTTTTTTGCTGCAGAATAATCAGCCCCTCTCCTTCCTGAATCTCTCTCGACACACTGAACCCCCTCATGTCCGCCATTTTTTCCCTGTCACCACAGACAAAAAAAGAACTCAGAGGTCATTCTCCGATCCTGACGTTTGTCAGTCTCTGAGACAGGTCTTATCTCCGGTACCAGACAGATCCCCGTCTCATTGTCATCAGCTTACAGGTGACCGCTTGCGTAGAAAGGATGAAACTGAAATCAGTTATTCACTGGCAGATATTGCTCAGAAAATAAGGTACAGGACAACGAGTCAGCAACTGAAAAAGATTAACGATGTGCGGAACAAAGCTAAAAAAACAGTGGCCGGCAGAAACTGCCGGCCTGAGGGGTCAGGCAACGACCGATTTAAGAAACTCCGCTGTTTCCGGGGTCTGAGGATGACCAATCACCTGATCAGGAGTGCCAATTTCATGCACTATTCCATTACGGAAAAACGCTACCCTGTCAGAGACATCACGGGCAAAACGAATTTCGTGAGTCACCAGTACCATCGTCATACCATCTTCCGCCAGCATACGCATGGTATCCAGCACTTCGCCCACCAGTTGTGGATCGAGCGCCGAGGTGGCTTCATCAAATAGCATATAGTCCGGTGACATCGCTAATGCGCGGGCAATGGCCATACGCTGCTGCTGCCCGCCAGATAAGCGCCCCGGGAAGACCTTGAGTTTTTCACCTAAACCTACATGCTTTAATTGCCGGACGGCCATTTCTTCGGCGTCTGATTTGCTTAATCCCAGCACCTTACGTGGTGCCAGCATCACATTTTCAAGCACGGTCAGATGCGGGAAGGCATTCCACTGCTGGAACACAATACCGATTTTCTGACGTAGCCGGTTCAGGTCAGTGGTTTTATCATGAACTTCAATGCCATCAACCCAGATATTACCGCGCTGGATAGGTTCAAGACCGTTAAGGCACATCAGTAATGTCGATTTGCCGGATCCCGATCCGCCAATAATCGACACGACTTCGCCTTTTTTAACCGTCATGCTGACGCCTTTAATGACTTCCAGATCACCAAACGATTTATGTACATCATTAATTTCAATCATTTTCCTGCCACCTTTTTTCCAGCATAGAACCCAGCCAGGCTAACACCATGCTCATTACGTAATAAATAACCCCGACGATACACAGTACCAACAGGGGCTCCTGAATACGGGTTACAATAATTTGTGAGGCTCTGAGCAACTCGATAATGCCTATCCACATCACCAATGAGGTATCTTTCATTAACCCCAACAGCAGATTCAGCCAGCCGGGAAAGATGACCCGTGCCGCCAGTGGTAACACAATAAACCGCATATCCTGCCAGTAACTCATACCTAAAGAGCGACTGGCCCGTCGCAGGTTAAGTGGCACAGATAACAAACCACCACGCACAATCTCGGTACAAAATGCCGCGGCATACATCCCCAGCACCAGATAACCAATCGTAAAAATGCTCCAGTCGAGATTAAGAATGCTTTTCAGGGCGTTAAACAGCACGAACTGAATCAGCAGCGGCACACTTTTAAAGATGTCCATCAGCAAAGCTATCGGTAGCGTCGCTTTGGGCATCGTAATGCGTGCCCAGCCCAGTATCAGGCCGATAAACGTTCCCATGACGATTGAAGCCGCGGTAAGTTCCAGGGTAGTTGCCGCCCCCTGCAGCAGGAAAACAAAGTCCTGCAGAGTAAAACTGGTAGTAAACATGGGTTATTCCTTAATAACGAAACAGTCGCCAGCCCAGACCGCGGGCACCCAGTACAATGACCTTGGCAATCAGGTAATAAAGCACAGCAGCAATAGAGAAGAGTTCAAAGGTACGGAAAGTCAGTACGTTGAAGTTTTGCGTGACCCCGGTCAGATCATTATCCAGACCGACCACTACCCCCAACGAGGTCATCAGTACCGACCAGACCATTTGGTTAGTCAGCGGATGAAAGACCACCCGCAGCAATTGCGGCACCACAATTGTCCGGTAGGCCATAAATGCCGGCATGCCCAGCGAACGGGCAGCCCGAACCTGGGTGGAAGGAATGGCTTTCATACCGCCACGGAATATCTCTGCCAGATAGCCGGCATTATTAAATGCGATCCCACCGATCAGCGCTGTCCATGAGCTGATGTTGATATTGAAATTACCCAAACCGAAATAAAGGATATAGATCTGGAATAGTGAAGGGGTGTTCCTGGCGACCGAAATCCATGCCATCGCCACTCCACGCAATAGTTTACTGCGGGAACTACGCATGGCCGTCAGCGCAAAGGCGATCAGGATACCCAGAACCATGGTAATCACGGCGGTTTCAAGGGTGACTAACGACCCCTGTAGCATCTGTGGCAGCACATTAAAGGCACTTCGCCAATGGAAAGTATAATCAAACATGAAGATCACCTTTGTAGGTTTACCATCTTAGTATTTCGTATACGAACTACTTTACACGCAAACTTTATGCCAGGTTGCCACTGGCTAACACAACTCGTTTTCTCAACAGACCTCAGAAAAAATAGTGATAATTTTCAGTAAGTCACAGTAGACCTTTCGCCCCGGGGGTGGGGAACCGCGGGAAAACAGCGGACTCGTTTAGCCAGCCATTGCCACATAAAAAGGACAGCTTGTACTGTATTCAGGCACACCAACACTCCGGGTGCGCCAAAATGTGGCAACGGTAACCCTGTCCTGGCCCCGGGTTATATCCCAATGCCTGCAGGCCAGGTATCGGTCAGAGCGTAGCCTTCCGGCCAGGGATCTTGCGGATCCAGCATATGTTGATGCGTTCCGGTGACCCAGGCACGTCCTGAAATCGCCGGAATAATCCCCTGTCGTCCCTGGATATCCGTTGTCTCCAGAATACGGCAATGAAATTCTGAACCAATAATTGAGCGACCTATAAAGCGCTGCCCGGGGCTGAGGATCCCTTTAGCATGCAGTACTGCCATACGGGCAGAGCATCCGGTGCCGCAGGGGGAACGGTCAATTTTCCCGGGACGAATGACCACTGCGTTCGCGCCGGTGACAATACCATTTTCGGTGCTGACCGGCGCCGCCAGCTGACAAAAAGAGATGTGGTTCCAGTCAGGATTCAGAGGATGACGGAATCCCAGTTGCTCATTCGCCGCTTTGGTAATTTTTAATCCGGTTTCTACCAGATCTTTCGCTTCATCAGCGGTGATGGAAAAGCCTAATTTACGCGCATCGGTAATAGCAAAGCTGTCACCACCATAGGCGGTATCTACCTGAATACTGCCGAGTCCGGGAACTTCTATCCATGCATCCAGATGATCAGCGAACGAAGGGACATTATGGATCTCTACCCGTTGCACCTTTCCGTCCTTGCATTCAGCCACCGCCTCAATTAATCCGCCGGGTGCTTCGAGTATCAACCGGGTCTCAGGCTCAGTCATCGGTAAAATACCGGTATCCAGCAATACGGTAGAGACACAAATAGAATTTGAACCGGACATCGGTGGCACGTCTGCCGGTTCCATAATGATCCAGCCCATCATGGCCCGTGGATCTTTGGCTGGCACCAGCAGATTAACGTGGCGGAACACCCCACCGCGGGGCTCATTCAGTACAAAATTACGTAATACATTATCCCGCTCAATCCAGCGTGACTGCTCCCACAGAGTCTCTCCCGGCGGAGGAGCGACCCCACCGACTATCACATCCCCGACTTCACCTTCCGCATGACAACTGACTACATGAACAATTTTTGACGATCGCATCAACAAACTCTCTCCACATCATTTCTGGTGCAAAAAATACCCGCCACTGCTGGCGGGCAACAGCAGGGCAAGTCAGGTATCAGTAGTAGACGCCAGGTACGGTCAGATTCACCGGAGTGCCGCCGACCCATTTTTTATACAGTTCAGCATAACGGCCGGTGCGAACCTGCTGGTTAACAAACAGATTGAGGAAGTGAGTCAGCCCATATTGATCACGTTTCACCGCCAGGGAAACGTAGTCGATGGTGTAAGGTGCGTTACCGGCAATTTTCAGACCTTTATATTTGCCGGATTTAATCGCAGATGAAGCCACGGTATTGGTGACTACTGCGGCATCGATATGCCCCTGAGCAACGGCCAGGATAGTATCATTTTGCGACTGATAAGCCCGGAATGAGCCGGTTCCCCAGTCTTTTACGCTTTTGGCCAGGGCAATGGCTTCAAAAGTACCGCTGGTGTCCCCTACCGGACGGCCTTTCAGATCGTCGAAACTATTGATATTTTTATCGTCACGGGTCAATACCACCATCTGGAAAGCGAAGTACGGGATGGTCATTGAAACTGTTTTGGCGCGTTCCAGGGTATCGGAAGTACTCGCTACAATCACATCAGCACGACCGGACATCAGCGCAGGAATACGATCAGGGAAAGGCGTTTCGACAATCACCGGGGTCACACCCAACACTTTGGCCAAATCCTTACAGTAATCAACATCGAAACCTTCCGGATTATTTTTATCATCCCGCATTCCCATCGGAGGGAAATCGAGAGTGACGGCACAACGAAGTTTCCCGGAATCAATAATTGTATCTAATTGATCGGCATTTGCTGCATGAATAGAAGAAACACTGGCCAGGGTAGCTAGCGCTAAAGAGATAATCGTTTTTTTCATAAAGCCTCCGGTGACAGATGTTGGATAACAGATATTGGATTTCGTATACCATATCTATTGCACAAATCGTGCCTCTTTTACATTACCCTTAATTTTCAGAGTGTTATAAAAAAAACCTGTAATGCAGGAAACTACAGCGTGACGTCTTTGTGACCTGATAGTGCATTTCCCTGCCCGGTAAGCACCGTGACGGGGCGAAAGTTTGTACGGATTCGAAGCCTGGTGCCCTGTACCGAAAACAGAAACAGTCATTAGGTTATTTTGTGATCTCATCGATAACGCGAGATCATGCAGATAAGATAACCTTCTGTATTAATGATAACTTTTTTGAAATTCGCCTTTTTTGATAAGCAGAATACCGGCAGCAATGGCATTTTATAGAGGTTTTTTTTGCGAATGCAGATGCAGGTTTCGTAAAAAATAATAGTTAATTCAGTAAATCAGGTAATTTTCCGCACGACTATCGTGGAAATACCCGGACAATAATTCAGAACACAGGCTGATACCCAAACTAACAGGTACCCCGGCCCCCCGCATATTTAATGCATTTATTGCAGGGATATATTTATGCAACAGACAGCACGTGCACCATTTTTACGTCGTTTATTGATGAAAACCGGCAAAAAGTTTCTGCGCTGGAATAATGATTTTCAGACACGACATTCGCTCATCGCCACCACCCCGAAGATCGATAATTCAGCTTTTGACTGGGTTCCTTTGCTGGAAAACAACTGGCAGGAGATTCGTGCCGAACTGGACGATCTACTGAAGAATCCGGAGAAGATCCCGTCATTCCATCAGATTTCCCCGGATCAGAAACGGATCTCAAAAGGCGATAACTGGAAGACCTTTGGATTTTATGTTTACGGGAACCGGGTGGACGAAAACTGTGCTATTTGCCCGAAAACGGCTGAGCTTATCAGCGCCATCCCGCATATGCGTACCGCTATGTTCTCGATATTGCAACCGCACTACCATATTGTTCCGCACAAAGGTCCAACCCGTGCCGTTGTTCGTGCGCACCTGGGGCTAATAGTGCCAAAAGAAAAGGAAAAACTGTGGATTCGTGTTGATGACCAGAAGCTGCACTGGGAAGAAGGCAAAGTGGTACTGTTTGATGATTCCTACGAGCATGAAGTTCGTAATGATACCGATGAACTGCGAGCCGTACTGTTCCTCGACATCGACCGCCCGATGGACAAAACCGGCACCCTGGTGAATAACCTGCTGTTTTCGCTGATTAAAGCCAGCCCCTATATCAAACAGCCGCTGAAAAATATCGCTAAATGGAATCAGAATAACCACTGACCGATGAGCCGATCCCGGCACATCTCCTGAAATTTCATATACCGGCAGTTGCTCATGGTTAAACCTACAGTCACTGCCGGATGCGCTTAAACAGTTGTCCTGTCAGTCAGTCTGAGCGTATCGTTGCTTCCGGCAAAGATAATTACCCACGACTAAGACTGAGCAGTTTGCACATCCGCGCATTTTCCAGTGTCACACCGCGTCGCACCGGGAATCCTCGTTCCACCACCACAAAACCCTGCTGCCTGAAAAAAGGTTCGGCGGTTTTGCTCACCTGTGCCGTCAGTTCGCTTAACTTAAGCCGGGTGGCTTCTTTAAGAATAGCGTTCATTAACAGGCGGCCAACGCCCTGACGCGGGTACTTACCCGAGACAAAGAAATGATCAATGTACCCGTCGGACTGAACATCGGCATATCCGGCGATATCCCCGGCGATTTCCACCACAAATGGCTGAAGTTTTCTCATCAACGCGACCCAGTGATGAGCATCAATATCCTCTGAGGCCCATGCGGCAATTTGCTGTGGCGTATAGTCCCTGGCAGCGATATCACGAATTGAGGAACAAAAGACCCGGAATAGTGCAGCCTCATCCCCTGCTCTGAATCGTCGTAACTGCATAAAGTCCTTTTGGTGGCATATTGGTGAAGTACTGAACGTAAAAACTCAGCGAACTTAATGCCCGGTATACCGGGCGGATACGGTAATACCCTGTTTAAGCTCAACGCTTTTAGCGTGGCAGCGTGGATAACAGCCAGCAGGACAGAGTTAATGCAGATTACATTTCTCTGAGGGCACAGCCCCCTGAGAAAATATGCTCCGCAGAGGGCTGGTACTCACCAACCTGTCGATAAAACACACTTATACTGGCAGGGGTTACTCCGCCAATATCCAGACGCTGACACTGCCTGCATTACACAAGAACTGCCCCTGCCCCTGTTCGTCAGTTTCGACAATCTCTTCACGATTGCCCAGTAAATCACGCCATTTTCGCTGTGCCAACGCTTCTCCGGTATCAATGCTCTTCTCTCCGGCCTCTCCGTTAGACATCACCACCACACATCCCTGCTGCTCTGCCGTACCACTGCGGCTGAAAGCGATGCAGTTAGGATGGTCAAAATAGTCAGTCTGAGCACCCCAGGCATAAGTCTGGCGTGCACGGATCAACGTTTCCAGATGCTCAATCACCGGGAGTTCCACCGTACAAGGGTTCCCGTCATCACCGTTGTCTTGATAACTGGCCCCCGTCAGATCCGGATAGAAGATGATGGGTACTCCCTGTTCGCGCAATAAGGTCAGCGCATAGGCTAAAGGCTTAAACCAGGGTTCCACCGGGGATTCCAGCGCCTGCAGCGGCTGAGTATCGTGGTTGGCGACCAGCGTCACCGCATGCGCGGCATCCGCCGCCACCAGCGTATTATCAAAGATTTTGCTGAGATCGAAATCCGCCCCCCCCTTTGAGGCATGATGGAAATTCAACTGGAGTGGTGCATCGAAAAGCATGGTTTTATAGTCAACCTGCTGCAGATAGTGTTGCAATACATCCACTTCAAATGACCAGTATTCTGCCACCATATACATCGGTTGTTCCGAATGTTCCTGAATATGGTCAATCCACTCTTTATAGAACCAGGCCGGGATATGTTTTACCGCATCCAGCCGGAAGCCGTTGCATTTTGTCTGATCGATAATCCAGCGGCCCCAGTATTTCAGCTCTTCATTCACGGCATTGTTACGGAAGTCTACGTTAGCTCCCATCAGGTAATCATAATTACCAAATTCTGAGTCTACCTGGTCATTCCAGCCACCGGCGGTGTAGTCGTTCACAATCTTGAAGATGCCGTTTTCGTCCGGATTTTCAATATGATCAACGCCGCTGAAACAGCGGAAATCCCAGATAAACTTTGAATACTCTCCGTTACGGCCCGGGAAAGTAAAACGGGTCCAGGCTTCAGCATCAATGACTTCATCACTGATATCATCGCGATCGTCCATATTCACACGGTTAACCTGCACCTGCTCTTTTTCATCGGCACCCATCTTATGGTTAAGTACCACATCCATGATCACACTGATCTTATGCTGCTGCAGCGCATTTATCGCTGCCAGCAATTCTTCTTTGTCGCCGTACTTAGTCGCCCGGGTGCCCTTTTGATCAAATTCGCCAAGATCAAACAGATCGTAGATATCGTAACCCACTGAGCTTCCGCCGGAATTACCTTTACATGCCGGAGGCAGCCATACTCCGGTGATACCAATTTCTGACAGCCATGCGGCTTTTTCGGCAGCTTCCGGCCAGAGTTTACCTCCGTCCGGATAGTACCAGTGAAAAAACTGAAACAGCGTAGGATTCTGCATAGTCGTTTTCCCCAAACAAGACCGGTGGATGAAGTATGGTGCAGGATGGAAAAAAAAAGCATCAGAGGTCAGAAAATTGTGTAAAAAACACCCGATACAGGAAAGGATGTCCAGTGTTTCGATAATGGCAGCATGGCTGCGCTCTGCTCACTGATAAGCATTTCATCACTCAGAACAGGATGACTATGACCGCATAAGATGCCAACGGTATAAGAGATGCCACGTGCTGACCGGTCTGTCAGTGATCCACATTGCCGGATGTTTTCCATTTTCAGCGATGGAAAAGGTAATTTATTCAGGATTTATTAAGTATTAAATAACTCATGCCTCACACTTCGTGCCGGATAACAATTTATTACATAATGTTTCAACCCTTACAGGTTTACTTTCGCTGATATTCGGGATATTTCATATACCCATAGAAATGATATTAATTGTAATTATCATTTAGAATTGAGCGACGGGGAATTCTGGTGTTAGCCACTTTTGTTATCGCACTGCGCGAAGGGCTGGAAGCGGCCCTGATCGTCGGCATTATTGCCGCGTTTTTGCGCAAAAACGGGAAAAGCCTGGTAGCCATGTGGGCGGGCGTCGTGCTGGCCGTGATCCTTTCGTTACTGGTCGGTGTCGGCCTCAGTCTGACCGAGCGAGCCCTGCCCCAGGCCAGCCAGGAAGCGATGGAAACTGTGATTGGTCTGGTCGCGGTATTTTTTGTCACCGGCATGGTGATGTGGATGAACAACCATGCTCATGAAATTAAGCGCCAGCTGGAAAGCGAAGCGGCTGTCGCTATCCGGCAATCCAGTGCCATGGCGCTGGCCAGCATGGCTTTTCTGGCCGTCCTTAAAGAAGGTTTTGAAACCAGCGTTTTTTTACTGGCGACCTTCTCTGTTGCGCAGTCTGCCGCCTGGGCGGTGGCGGGTGCCGTTCTGGGGTTGGTCATTGCCATTGTCATTGGCTGGGGGATCTATATCGGGGGAGTCAGGCTTAATCTGGGTCGTTTCTTCCGCTACACCGGTATGTTCCTGATTCTGGTCGCTGCCGGGCTGATTATCAGTGCCCTGCGTAGCGGCCATGAAGCGGGATGGCTTAACATTGGTCAGCAGCGGGTCGCCAATCTCAGTTGGGCCATTCCTCCCGGGTCGGTACGTTCAGCCCTGATAACCGGGGTGCTGGGTATCCCTACCGATCCAAGATTACTTGAGCTGTTCGGCTGGGGAATTTACATCGTGTTGGTGGGTATTCTGGTCTACTGGCCACGCCATTTGCGACCGTCAGTAACCCGCAGCCGCCAGTTACTGTTTAGCTCAGCCGCCGTGCTGGCACTGACCGCTCTGGCACTGTTCAGCGCTTATCCCCGGGCCACCCTGCAACTTCCGGCCACTGCCCCATTACAGGGGGGAGGTAGCGCCACACTGCTGAAACCCTCAACCGGAGGTTATCAGTTACAGATTACGACCCCTCAGCAACAGCTTCACTATGAACTGGCCGACGGACAACAAAAAAGTTCGGAGCTGAAAGGCGTGATATTGCAGGAATGGAATATTACCCGCCAGCCGGAAGTGAGTGGACTCCCTGAGACGCTGACTGTGGATCAGGTCATGGCACTGTATGGTCATCGTATTCCGGTTGGGTTAAGTCCGGCGCAGCATCCTGGTCCGTATAATGTCAGCTGGCAGGTCAACTGCTCAGTCGATGCCGAAACGGCAGGCCAGGCCATCTACAGTGCAGCCGCCCACACCACCACCCTGATGACCCTTTCCGGTGGCGGTTTATTGTCTCCACGCACCTATACCGCCCGCAGTTCAGTGCCGCAGGTCGGTTGTGACTGGCAACTGGATGACCGCTGGCAATCTCAGGTAGATGAAGCCATGCAAAACGTAGTTCAGGCACAGTTGCGTCATACCTTCTGGGCTATTCAGTTGCCGCTACTGTTAGGGTTGCTGGCCATTATTTTACTCATTCTGGCATTGCGCCGCCGGGACGATTCCCGTCAGGCATCTGATGCCGGTTATCGTCCTGTTTCTCCTGAAAACAAATAAAGGATCTATTTATGTTCAAATCCGCTTTTATTAACAAACCCTCCGTTCTGAGTTCAGCGATCGTTTCGGCGTTGTTACTGGTCTCGGTAGATGCCATGGCTGCCGGCGGCGCAGCGCCGGTGAGCAATGGGGTATCTCAGGTGAATGTCACCCTGACCGGCGCAGAAGGCGGAACCTGTATCGTTGACCATAATAGTGCCAAAGCAGGTCCGGTCACCTTCACCGTAGTCAACAAAACTGCTACCGCCATCACTGAAATCGAATTACTGAGTGACAACCGTATTCTGGGTGAAAAGGAAAACCTGGCACCGGGACTCCCGGCAGCTAAGTTCACCCTGACACTGGATGGCGGCAAATATCAGATTTACTGCCCGGGCGCTAAACAGGAACTGATTAACTTTACCGTCACCGGTAAAAGTGCAGCTAAAGCCACCGGCAGTACTGCTGAACTGCTGAAACAAGGCACGGTCGGTTATGCCACCTATGTTAATGGTGTGGTAGACGCGATGGTCGTGGCAGTTAACCAACTGAAAGCCGATATCGATGCCGGTGATCTGGAAAAAGCTAAAGCGCAGTATGCCAAAGCTCGTCCGTTCTACGAACGTATCGAATCGGATGTCAGCGGTTTCGTACTGCCTGGTTTCAAAGCGACGGATAACGCCGGCAACCTGGATTATCTGATTGATATGCGCGCCTCTAACCTCGACCCTAAAGTAGGCTGGCACGGTTTCCACGCGATTGAGCGCGATCTGTTCGGTCACGGCAAAATCACCGATGACACCAAAAAACTGGCCGCGGAACTGCAGCAGAATGTCACTAAACTGGACAGTCTGACCAAAGCTCTGACTTATAAGCCAGAAGACCTGGCTAACGGTGCGGCAGACCTGCTGGAAGAAGTTCAGAGCAATAAAATCAGCGGCGAAGAAGAAGCCTTCAGTCATATTGACCTGGTAGACTTTGCCGGTAACGTGGAAGGTGCACAGCAGGCGTTTGAATTCCTGAAACCTGGCCTGAGCAAAATCGATCCTGATTTGACCCAACGTGTTGAAACTCAGTTTGCTAACGTCAATAAAATGCTTGATACCTATCGTGATGGTAAAATTGCCGGTGGTTACAAATACTACACTGCAGACCTGAAAGCCGCTGATGCAGCAAAACTGAGTAAAGCCGTGCAGGCGCTGCAGGAACCGTTATCTAAGATTGCAGAGAAAGTGGCGACCGTCGGAGGTGCCTGAGTCATGAAGGACAAACAGTTTGCGAAGCGTGATACCACGAGTGTTTCACGCCGTCATCTGTTGAAAGGAGCGGTGGCCAGTGCACTGGCCCTGCCCGGCGTTGCGGCTGCTCAGAATGCAGCCGCCGCGAAAGCCGACCCGGAAGATCGGGTCGACCTTTCACAGCAACATGCTTTTTATGGCCATGGCGGTCAGGCCGGAGTGACGACCCCGCCTCAGCGTCATGTCATGTTTATGACCTTTGATATGACCAGCCAGAACCCGCGTGATCTGCAGATTTTGCTGGCGCGCTGGTCGGCGGCTATCGCCCAAATGATGGCCGGTGAGATTATTGGCCAGGTCGAACCCCAAAGAAACAGCGGAATTGGTATGGATACCGGCGAGGCTCTCGATCTTGCTCCGGCGTCACTGACCGTCACTGTCGGGTTAGGGCCGCGTATCTTCAGCGATATTTATGGTCTGCAACAACATAAGCCACCGTTAATGCGGGAGCTGGCCGAACTGCCCAGTGATAACCTGCAACCGGCACTGAGTGGCGGCGATCTTTCCCTGCAAGCCTGTGCCGATGACCCGCAGGTCGCCTATCATGCTATCCGTAATCTGGCGCGAATCGCCAAGGATACCGGAGCGGCAGCTACCCGCTGGTCAGTGCTTGGTTTTGGCCGGGCTTCGGCCGGGAAAAACCAGTCAACACCACGCAACCTGTTTGGTTTTAAGGATGGTACCCGCAACCTGACAGAGCAAAGTGACTTCAATAAATTTGTCTGGATTAACGACGGCGGCCCTGCCTGGCAACAACAGGGAACCTACCAGGTGGTGCGCAAAATTAAAATGCACATCGAAAACTGGGATACCGACCGCGTCAGCGATCAGAATGCCGTTTTTGGCCGGCATAAAGTCTCAGGGGCTCCGTTAAGTGGCGAAAAAGAGTTCGATACCCCGGATTTTCACAAAAAAGAGAGCGACGGGTCTCCGGTCATCCCAATGACGGCACATATCAGCCTGGCCGCCCATGAGAATAACCAGGGAATCCGGATTCTGCGCCGTTCGTATAACTATACCGATGGCATAAATAACCTGGGAATGCTGGATGCCGGTTTACTGTTTATCAGCTATCAGAAAGATCCGGCCCATTTTGAAGCGCTGCAAACCCGACTCGGTGCCGCCGATGCGCTGAATGAATATATCTCGCATATCGGGTCCGGAATTTTCTTTATTCCTCCGGCGCCGGCAGAAGGCGAATATATTGGAGCTCAGCTGTTTGCCTGACTGTCACTCTGGCTGCGAATCATCCTCTACCCCGCCGAACGGTGCAGATTCTCCCCTGCACCGTTTACCCCGGATTTACCGGAATCGTCACCCGGTAATATGGTGCTGTGGCAGACAAAGTCTTACCGGCTTTACTGTCAACATGCAGGAAGTGCAATGACGTAGTGACAGAGCGGAGTGATTCAGGCATTTGTCCTGCCTAAAAACTATCAGCCAGCGGGAAAAGCTTTCTCCATGCAAGTCCGTCACGGGTATTAGTTAATGGCCGGTATTCGCATCCTACCCAACCCTGATACGCGACATCCACCAGCGCATCGAAAATAAAATTCCAGTTGAGCTCGCCACTGCCAGGTTCATTACGGCCAGGTGAATCGGCAATCTGCACATGCCCGATATGTGGAAAGAAATGGCGTAGTTTAGCCGTGACGTCCCCTTCACTTCTTTGGGTATGGTAGAAATCAAACAGCAGTTTAACGTTATTCGCCCCAGTATCCTGAATAACAGACAGCGCCTGAGCCTGAGTATGGAGAATGAATCGCGGATTATCATGAGGATTCATCGCTTCCAGAACCAGTTCGATATTCTCCCTCGCTGCCAGTTCAGCGGCAGTTCTGACATTCTCAACCAAAGTGCTGTATGCAGCTTCATCACTGACACCCGGTTGCCGGATACCGGACTGAAGATGGATAGTCCAGCAGTTAAGGCCGGAAGCGTATTCGATAGCCTTCTCTATATCGGAGATAAACTCTGCCACACTGTCCGGGTGGCAAGCCTGACCGGAGGCTTTAAGCGATCCTGCCGGACCGACCGGAGTATTAATCAGCACCTGTTGCAACCCGCTGTTTGCCAACAACTCCCTGAAAAATGAAACAGAGTGCTCATAAGGCCAGGCAAATTCAGCCGCCTTAAAACCGGCCGCTGCCGCAGCATCATAACGCTGCTCAACAGGAAGTTCGGTAAACAGCCATTTCAGGTTAGCGCTAAACTTTAATGAATGAGCCATAAAACACCTTAGCTTATGAATATATCACCGACAGTTAAACCATGATCGCTGTATTACACTATCAGTATTATCTCCTGATAAGGAAAATATTAATGAAAATTTCGGCATTCTGGTTAATGACCGACATTTTAACCGGCAAAAGCCTTTTAAATAAAAATATCACTCCCTGTTGATATGAGTCAGAACTCCGCCTGATTGCCCCCAAATAATGCATGACAACTTCAATAATATTTTTATTCTGAGTAAAATCATCATATTAGGTGTTGAATAGTGCATTGCATTATTCTGGTGCGATTGCTGCTTATCGATGAAAATAAAACTTATCAGACAGGTCTGTATCTTATTTTTATATCCGTTGCTTATGTTTTTCTTAATTTCTCTCAACAGCCATCTGTAGCACTATCCAAAGAACGTTATTTTCACCCTTGCCGAATTACGGGTGTGATAACCACAGCCATGTGGCAAGCCTGCAAATGACTATGTTGAGATAACTATAATGTCGAATCCCCCAAAAGATAATGCTGTCGCAACCAGTATAGAACTAAGCACTATCCAGCCTATTCCAGCCAATGAACGCCATGGTAAACCACGGGATCTTTTTACCATTTGGTTTGGTTCAAACATCATGTTGCTCACGATTATTACCGGTGCTCTGGCGGTAAGTATTTTCCATCTGTCTTTCATTTGGGCAACTATTGCCGTATTGATCGGTAACCTCGCCGGTGGTTTGTTTATGGCATTACATTCTGCACAGGGACCGCAACTGGGGGTACCACAGATGGTACAAACCCGCGGACAATTTGGTTCCTATGGCTCAGTACTGGTGGTTGCGCTGGTCGTTATTATGTATATCGGGTTTCTGGCATCCAATCTTGTGCTGGGCGGGCAGTCACTCCATGCCATTTATACCCCGGTGTCGACAGATACCGGCATTCTGATTTCTGCGCTGCTGAGTCTGGTGGCCTGTGCCTTCGGTTATAACCTTATTCATGCCTATACCAAGGTGATGTCATGGGTATCAGGGGTTATTCTGGTTGCCGCTTTTGGGTGGATTATCTTCATTCACGGTCTGCCAACCGATTTTTTTGCACGAAATGGTTTTAACCTGAGTGGTTTCCTCGGTGCTATTTCTATTGCCGCGTTATGGCAGCTCGCCTATGCCCCATATGTATCGGACTACTCACGTTATATGCCAAAAGACATTAGCGAAAAAAGCGTGTTTTGGTGTAGTTATCTGGGTTGCGTGCTCGGTTCATTCTTCCCAATGATTCTGGGGATTCTGGTCTCTGTTTGCATAGTCAACGGTGACTTAATTGCTAACATTGTGAATATGACCGGGGGCTTATCTTCAGTAGTTATCATTGTTTTTGCGCTGGGTATTGCTGCTACAAATGCAATGAATTTATATTGCGGTGTGTTATGTACACTCACCCTTGGTCAGACATTCCTGCCAAAATGGTCACCACATTCCGGCTCCCGTATTGTAGTCGCCATTATCACCATACTTATCGAAGTATTAATTGCCGTTTATGGTCAGGAAAACTTCCTGGTAAATTACACCAATTTTATTCTTATGCTGTTATACGTACTGGTCCCCTGGACGGCAATTAATCTGGTTGATTACTATCTGGTTGCTCACGGGAAATATGACGTTCCTTCATTTTTCCGTCGGGACGGTGGGATATATGGCTATTTCAACTCAAAAGCTATTTTTTGTTATCTGCTTGGAATTGTTGTTGAGATCCCCTTTATGTCAACGGCTATTTATACCGGTCCGGCAGCTAATATGCTGGGAGGCGCAGATATCTCCTGGATTATTGGTTTGGCGGTGGTTTCACCTGTTTATTATTTACTCTGCCGTACTCAGGCTTCCGCACAAACTTCAGTTGTTAAGTAATCACAGGGGATACTAATGAACAACAATGAGACCTATGACTACATTATTATTGGCGGCGGTTCCGCAGGTTCGGTACTGGCTTCCCGTCTGGCTCAGCAGTCTGATCTGAAAATCTGTCTTATTGAAGCAGGAAGTCGTGATGATACACCGCGTATTCAGACACCTGCCGGAACAATCACTTTATATAAGAGCAAAAAGTTCAGTTGGAATTTTTACTCTATGCCACAAGCGCGTTTAGGGGGACGAACCATTCACGTCCCTCGTGGTAAAGCCCTGGGTGGATCTTCATCCATGAACAGTATGATCTATATTCGTGGCCTGCCTTCAGACTATGATAACTGGAAAAAACAAGGTTGTGATGACTGGGGCTGGGACAGTGTCCTTCCATGGTTCAAACTTTCAGAAAAGAATTTATTGTCGCAGGATCCTGATTTTCATGGTTTTGATGGCGAATTATTGGTTGATAAGCCCCGTGATCCGAATCCACTGTCTAAACTGTTCGTTGCCGCTGGCAAACGCTCAGGATTAGCTGAAAACAATGATTTCAATGGTAAATCTCTGGCGGGCGTTGGCATCTATAATGTCACTCAAAAGGAGGGTAAGCGTTTATCAAGCTATCGCGCTTTTTTACATCCTCAGCTGGAACGCAGTAATCTGACAGTGAAGACCGGTTGCACTGTGCAGAAGTTGATTATTGAAGGCAAAACAGTCAGAGGGGTTTCTGTTATCGAAGAGGGCAGTGCCCAGCCCACAACATTTCTTTGCCGTCATGAAGTCATTCTCTCAGCAGGTTCCATTAGTTCACCGCATATCTTAATGAAATCGGGGATTGGACCGGTTGCAGAACTGGAAGCTGCCGGTATCCCCGTGGTACACCCTCTGCCAGGAGTCGGGAGAAATCTGCAGGACCATCTTGATGGTCTGGTCACTGTGCGTAGCAAAAATCCAATGACACTGGGTTTTTCGTTTGCAGCATGGAAACCGATTCTGACTTCCCCTTTCAGTTACCTTATGCGCCGCAAAGGCTGGCTGACGACCAACTACGTAGAAGCCGGTGGATTTGCCAGCACAAAACTGAGTGATGGTGAACCTGATATTCAGTTTCATTTTGTACCTGGTTATCGCAGCCATCGTGGACGCCTGTTTGAATGGGGACACGGCTTCGCTATTCATACCTGTGTATTGCGACCAAAATCGATTGGTGCATTACATTTACAACGTGACGGGAAAATTGCCATTGATTTTAATTTCCTTGCAGACCCCTATGATGCCAACGTATTGGTTGAAGGCATAAAAACAGCAAGAAATATTCTTTCTCAACCGGAATTTAATGCGTTTCGTGGCGAAGAGATGTTGCCAGGTAAACATATTCAGACTGACGAGCAATTACATCAGTATGTCAAAGAGTATTGCGCCACCGTTTTCCATCCGGTAGGTACCTGCAAAATGGGTCGCGACGAAATGAGCGTCGTTAACCCGGAGACTCTTAAGGTATACGGAGTAGATAATTTACGAATAGCAGACGCATCCATTATGCCCACGCTTATCAGCGGTAATACCAATGCCCCTTCAATTATGATTGGGGAACGCGCTGCCAGCATGATTATCAACCAGATATCTTCGGTGACTACCAGCCAACAGGAAAATACCTATGCATAATCGTGATTACTGGCAAACCCTGCTAAACAAACAAAAATTTATCAGCCACTCGATCATTGATGGTCGCCCCTGGTTGGCTAAAACCGGGAAAACCTACGAAGTCATTAATCCGGCCAGTAATAAGTTACTGGCTGAAGTCACCGCTTGTCAGTCTGATGATGTAGACCTGGCAGTGAGCTCGGCCCGCCAGGCATTTCATTCAGGTTTCTGGTCGGAATCCCCCCGGTCGCATCGAAAAGCAGTTCTGCAAAGGCTGGCAGAACTGATGCTGGAACACCGGGAAGAACTGGCTCTCCTGGAGAGTGTCAGTATGGGAAAACCGGTAGAGGATGCCTTTAACATTGATATTCCGGGTGCTGCCCACGTCATCTCCTGGTACGCCGAAAGCATTGATAAAATTTATGACGAAGTTGCCCCGACACGCCCCGGGACTCTGGCTACGATCACCCGCGAACCTGTTGGCGTGGTTGCTGCGATTGTCCCCTGGAATTTCCCACTGGATATTGCTGCATGGAAAATCGGTCCGGCATTAGTGGCTGGTAACAGTGTGATACTGAAGCCTTCTGAACACTCACCTTTCACTGCATTAAAATTAGCGGAACTGGCTTTAGAAGCAGGACTTCCGGCTGGTGTTTTGAATGTCGTTACCGGGCTTGGGGTGGAAACCGGTGCCGCACTGGGATTACACCAGGATATTGATGTCATTACCTTTACCGGTTCGACTGCGGTTGGAAAAGCTTTTATGGAATATTCGGGCAAATCCAACCTGAAACAGGTTTGGCTGGAATGCGGCGGTAAAAGCGCCAATATTATTATGTCCGGTTGTCGGGACCTCGAACTGGCTGCCGAAAAAGCGGCATTCGGAATCTGCTTTAATCAGGGAGAAGTCTGTTCTGCTAACTCCAGATTATTAGTCGAACGCAGCATCTATCCTGAATTTATGGAAAAACTTCTCGGACAACTCGCACTCTGGCAGCCCTCTCATCCGCTAAACCCCAATTCGAAGATGGGTGCAATGGTCTCAGCTACACACAAAGATAAGGTACTGAACTTTATTCATACCGCCATTGAACAGGGGGGTATTCTTCGAGCCGGTGGTGAGCAGGTAGAAATTGAAACGGTAGCAAATTACATTGATCCCACCGTGATTGAGGTGACCAGCGAGGATATGGCTTTATGGCGTGATGAAGTTTTCGGGCCGGTACTAGCAGTTAAAGTCTTTGACAGTGAGGAAGAAGCTATTGAACTGGCTAATAACCATATCTACGCTCTTGCTGCATCGATATGGTCGGATGATCTTCACCAGGCCCACCGGGTCGCCCGGAAACTGAATGCCGGGACAGTTTCGGTGAATACCGTTGATGCACTGGATGTCACTGTGCCTTTTGGCGGTAATAAACAGTCAGGGTTTGGTCGTGATCTGTCATTGCATGCTTTTGATAAATTCACCAAATTAAAAACCACCTGGTTTGAATTCCGCGAATAACACCTGTGCATATGTCATCCGGCTCCGCTACCGGGTGACATAGCATTAAGAACTATCAGGGTATCATAAACCTCCCTGATACATCGATTCAAAAACACCTTTAAAAAATAAGATAACAGGTAGCGTGCTTGTTATTTTTCAATAGTGCCATTTATTTTCAGAGGCTACTCAGAGTTATTCTTTCTTATTAATATAACTTCCTGATAAGCATTCCATTACAGCCTGGAAATGCTCATTTTACTGTTATTAAAACCATAAAAATAAATTAATGGATCGCTGAGCTCTTTCCAGAATATAGCGTTTAAGACCTGTCTGATTGTAGCCCTGCAAAACGAGCAGGGAAGCACTGTTAATATACACTGGTACTATTTATCGTTAACGATTTCGGCAGAGCTTTCTGTCAGGAACCGTATCTTTATGAGAATTTTTAATATATCTGTCTGTTAAAATTTTATTTGCATTTTAGGATATATATGCCAGGCTAAATATTCACCACCTCCATAAATCCACGATATTATTTCAGGTAAGGAGAAAATGATGGGTAAGAAAATAGCAGTTCTAATCACCGATGATTTTGAAGACTCAGAGTTTACTTCACCAGCAGAAGCGTACGCCGGAGCAGGCCATGAAGTCATTACTATAGAGAAGCAGGCAGGAAAGATAATTAAAGGTAAGCAAGGCCAGGCTGAAGTTAAAATTGATAAAAATATTGATGATGTGACACCCGCAGAATTCGATGCGCTTCTTTTGCCCGGTGGCTATTCGCCTGATTCATTGCGTAGCGACGATCGATTTGTCAACTTCACCAAAGAATTTGTTGCCAGCGGCAAACCTGTATTTGCTATTTGTCACGGGCCTCAGTTGCTGATTAGCGCTAACGCGGTACGAGGTCGCAAAATGACTGCCGTTAAAGCGATCTCGATTGATCTGCGTAACGCTGGTGCTGACTTTTATGACAAAGAAGTGGTTGTGGATGACGACAAGCTGGTGACCAGTCGTACTCCCGATGACCTGCCTGTGTTTAACCGCGAAACACTGCGAATTCTTAATGCAGGCTAAGTTATTAGGGTCACCTGACTCACTGACATCACGGGAAGTGAAAACATTTCGTCCGGTTTGTCGCTGAAGCATGAACCACTGGCCCGGAGAGTTGCTTAACGCCTATCTTTCCCCGTAAGGTGAAGCGCTTGCAGCTTTCTGTTGACATTGTTATAGCTTGCCAGCGATTCCTGATGAGGGTTCAGCTGCCCGTGATGTCTGCTTTAATTGCAATATTTACAGGCATCACAGTGGCCATTTCTTTTTTGACTGTGGTGGACATGAATAAGTGAGCAGTCAATTTTTCTTTATATCGCGATATGCCATCCAACCAATCCCCTCTGTTAAGAAACAGCTATATACCCATGTAAAACTGAAACCAGCGGTGAGCCCTCGGTTGGTCGAAAATTTTATAATTTCTTCAGATTTTCTGTCTCAGTAAAAAAACAGGTGGGATATTACCGGAAGGATGACAGACTTATTCTTAAATTAACATAAAGGTCACACGGGATGCTCACATTGGAATCAACTTTACTGTTCGTCAGGAAATGGTGACAGCCAAAAATAGTCTGATTAAAATATTTACCTGTAACGGTATTAAGTAATATCCCCGGAGCTGCCTGATGCTAAACAACGAAATTATTACTTTAAACCGTATCAGGCAGGTGCTGTGGCCGCACTCAGCGGCCACGACAGGAATTCAGACAGTGCCTGTTCCGCCATCAGAACACCAGACCTGGCCTGAAGTGTAACTCGCTTCATCAGAAGCCAGCAGTACATACAGAGGCGCGATTTCCACTGGCTGACCCGGACGGCCCATGGGCGCCTGTGCACCAAACTTTTTCAGTTTTTCCTCTGGCTGACCACCCGAAGGTTGAAGTGGTGTCCAGTAAGGGCCCGGGGCCACCGCATTGACACGTATTCCCTCTGAAGCCAATTGCTTTGCCAGTGCTTTGGTGAATACTGCGATACAGGCTTTGGTCTGCGCATAATCCAGCAGTATGTCGCTAGGTTCATAAGCCTGCACCGACGAGGTATTAATGATACTGGCCCCTGATTTCAGGTGCTTAAGCGCCGCTTTAGTTATCCAGAACATAGCATATACATTGGTTTTGAACGTTGCATCAAAATCTTCCGTGGTAAGCTCACGGATGGAAGAGCAAAACTGCTGGCGACCTGCATTATTCACCAGAATATCCAGCCCTCCAAGTTCGTTTACTGCTTTTTCCACTAATTCGGTGCAGAATGTTTCGCTGCGAATATCGCCCGGCAGAGCGACAGCTATACGACCTTCGTCACGAATAAGCCTGATCACTTCCTGAGCATCTTTTTCTTCCCCGGGCAGGTAACCGATAGCGACATCTGCTCCCTCCCGCGCAAACGCAATGGCGGCAGCGCGCCCAATACCTGAATCACCGCCGGTGATGAGGGCTTTTTTGCCCTGAAGACGTCCATGTCCCTGATAGCTGTTTTCACCGTGATCCGGTACAGGCTTCATTTCAGATGCCAGGCCCGGGGCAGTTTGTGGTTGCTTCTCAAAAGGAGGAGTTGGCAGATGCGGCTGCTTATTTCCAGTGGTATAAGACATAATTACCTCTTTAATTTCAGCAGGAAGAAAAGTATCTTTAATGAACAGCTAAGTGTAGTTCATTAAAATAAAATCAGTCATCACCTCCAGATATTCAGTATTAATACAGATTATTCCGACGAAAAAGTTATTCAAACAGTTCTGCTATTGGCACTGTACATCATCCGGTAATAAATAATGATATTATTTACTGCGTGGTCACTTAACTCTGTGAAACTATTATTTATCGCTTCAGAAAATGCCGGGTGGAGCATTAAGAAGGTCGTAGAGACATTCCAGGATTATAACCTTCACAGAAATAACGCAGCATACTGTGAAGAAAAATGAAACCTGACGGGTAAATGATAGTTATATCCGCAGGATATCCCGAACGATGATTGCTGAGTGGTTTTTATCATGTCTCAACTCACCGTTAATGGAAACAAGATCATCCGGCTTCACTTCCTGACCGTGCCAGACATTATCTTTAATAATTAATGAGATACTACCTTTCTCATCACGCAGAGTATAATTATCCTTCCCGTTTTGCTTAATGATATTCCCTTTCAGAGTTACCCATGCTTTGTCCGGTAATTGTACCAGTTCGTTGGTCCTTATAATATGTCGCTGCCCATCAGTAACTCCCCGATAACCATTATTCTGCTCAGCAGGGGCCGGAGGCTGTCCGTCAGGATTAAATCCACCTTTTTCAGCAGCATATCCATGAAATGACATAAGTATAAGCGCAGTAAATGCCGGAACAAGCGATCTTTTCTGCATAATCATAACTATCTCCTCCCGGATGATTTGTTAAGAATTATTTAAGTCTAACGCTGATTATCAGAATAGCAAGCACCCCACCGGGCAATGTTCCTCCTGCGCCCGGACAAGTCTGACAGATAATACCTGTGATAAATTTATTAAAGTGCAACTATATTTGTTGACCGACAGTTGATCTTAGCCGCTTGCATTAATGGACGTATAAGCTACTTTTTAGAAGTCACATTTTAAATTTTAATAGCAAAAGCTTCGGGTTAATCATAAGGAAAATTTCGGAAATTTAAAAACTTAACAATCCTGCCGGAAGCTATCCTGATGACCGCTCAGGGATCCTGCATCAGGGCATGTTCTGACAGAAATATGGAGCAACTCTGCGCGAAGCATCATCTTTTAATAATTGGATATAGGGTGACGCAGGCAACAGCAGTAAGAGTTTGTATTCTGATATTCAGGATTAGAGATCTTTTTCTATACTCTGCGACCCTGATCAAACTTTTAAACATTTGGTCAGAAACAAGGGGAGCACTCTTCCCCCATCGATCACCACAGAATCGTTACTGAGTCCCGACTCTGCCAGACACCCAGTCCCCGCAGGAGGAATCTTTATGACCTCATCAATTTCTGCTAACGAACTCGCTCTGACTGACCGCTACTGGCGGGCAGCTAATTATCTCTCCGTCGGCCAGATTTATCTGATGGATAATCCACTCCTGCGCGAGCCCTTGCGCCCTGAACATATCAAACCCCGCCTGCTCGGGCATTGGGGAACAACACCGGGACTAAACTTTATTTATGCTCATCTCAACCGGATTATCCGGCAGCGTGACCTGAATCTTATCTATATTTGTGGCCCTGGCCATGGCGGCCCGGGTATGGTGGCAAATACCTGGCTGGAGGGCAGTTACAGCGAGATTTATCCGCATATCAGTAAAGACATTGAAGGAATGAAGCAACTGTTCAGGCAGTTCTCCTTTCCCGGAGGGATACCTAGTCATGCGGCACCTGAAACTCCCGGCTCAATTAACGAAGGAGGTGAGCTGGGTTATTCGCTTTCCCACGCTTTCGGCGCAGCCTTCGATTATCCGGAATTAATTGTGCCCTGTGTAATTGGTGACGGCGAAGCCGAAACCGGGCCACTCGCCGCCAGCTGGTACGGCAACAAATTTCTTAATCCTCAACGTGATGGTGCCGTGCTACCGATTCTGCACCTCAATGGCTACAAAATAGCCAGCCCAACCTTATTGGGGCGCTGCAGCGATGACGAACTTCTGCAGTTGTTTAGCGGCTATGGTTACGAACCGCTGTTTGTCAGTGGTCATGAGCCGGAAATCATGCATGTACAGATGGCAGAAGTGCTCGATACTGCCTTTGATAAAATAGCTGCTCTTCAGCAACTGGCACGCAGCCGACAAGCAGACAACGTGGTGCGACGCTGGCCAATGATCATCCTGCGCAGTCCGAAAGGCTGGACAGGCCCGGCCTCCGTCGACGGTAAAAAGGTTGAGGACTTCTGGCGCGCCCACCAGGTTCCCGTCTCATCCTGTCGCGAAAACGACGATCACAGGCAGATTCTGGAAAAGTGGTTGCGCAGTTACCAGCCAGACGATCTGTTTGATCCTAAAGGCTGTCTGAAACCAGAGCTGAAAGCACTGGCCCCGAAAGGGGATAAACGTATGGGAGCCTCTCCTTATGCTAACGGGGGTCTGTTGCGCCGCGAGCTTACTGTCCCGGATCCCCATGAATTTGCCGTGGAAATTTCCGTACCCGGCGCCCGAAGCGTACAGTCGACAGAATATCTTGGCCGTTATCTTGCTCAGATATTTGATAAAAATAAGCACAATTTCCGTCTGTTTGGCCCGGATGAAACCGCGTCGAACCGACTGACACCGGTATTTGATGTCACTAACCGCAGCTGGATGGAAGAAACCAAACCTTATGATGAACAATTGTCGCCTGACGGACGCGTGATGGAAATCCTCAGTGAACATCAATGCCAGGGATGGCTCGAAGGTTATCTGCTAACGGGCCGACATGGCTTGTTTAATTGTTATGAAGCTTTTATTCACATCGTTGATTCGATGTTCAACCAGCATGCCAAATGGTTGAAAGTCTCACGCAAACTGGAATGGCGAAAACCTGTCGCCTCGCTAAATTACCTGCTGTCTTCACACGTCTGGCGCCAGGATCACAACGGTTACAGTCATCAGGACCCTGGTTTTATCGACCATGTGGCTAATAAAAAAGCGGATATCGTGCGTATCTATCTGCCCCCGGATGCTAATACCCTGCTTTGGGTGAGCGATCATTGCCTGAAAACCTGGGACCGCATCAACGTGATTGTGGCAGGCAAACAACCTGCGCCGCAGTGGCTTGATTATGAAAGCGCCGCAGCCCACTGTGAAGCGGGTATGGGTGAATGGCGCTGGGCAAGCACCAGCGATGATCCAGAAGTGGTAATGGCCTGTGCAGGCGATGTGCCGACGATGGAAACGTTGGCGGCAGTAGATTTACTTCATAGCTATCTGCCAGAGCTGCGTATTCGCGTGGTGAACATCGTGGATCTGATGGCGTTGCAAAGCAACGAGCAGCATCCACATGGTAAATCTGAAGCTGAGTTTGATGCATTGTTCACGGCGGATAAACCGGTGATTTTTGCTTTTCATGGCTACCCAAGCCTGATTCATCGTCTGACCTATCAACGTAACAACCATCGTAACTTTCACGTACGGGGTTTTAATGAAGAAGGTACTACCACCACGCCATTTGATATGACAGTTCTGAACGAGCTGGATCGTTACCATCTGGCGCTGGAAGCCATTTTACGTGTCCCCGGGCTTGCGGAACGTCATCCTGAATTACCCGAAGAACTGCAAAGACGCCTTGCGGAGCATCACCGGTATGTCCGGGAGCATGGTGAGGATATTCCTGAAGTCACTCACTGGCAATGGTCAGGAGGAAAACCGTAGTAAGCCAGACGTGGGAAGTCTCCCCCAGGCCGGGACTATCAAATATGACGACAGCTGGCTGCAGCTTAAGAGAAAGACAGGCTCATTCAGGCGGGTTCTTCTGAATAGTGGTGCCAAGCCCCGGACAACTGTGTCGGGAACACATTTGCATTGCGTATCTACGCAACCCTGCAGGGGCGAGCCTCATGGATGAGGCGAGTATGTCGAACCTTGTTCGATAGAGAGTTCGGCTGTGCTGCTATTTACAAGTAATAAAGGTTTATCTATTGGTGGTTCCCGCCGATTCCTTACGGAAAGACAGATAATAAAGATGGTTAAAACGATATTACCCAATTTGTTCTAAAAACCAGGGCAGAGATATACTCCGTTGTTGTACAGGGCTCAGGGCTGCAGTCGTCAGGCTATCAGGCCAGGTTGAAAGCACGGTGCATAAGTAGGAATATGTTAGGTGACATAAATTGTCGGAATAACACTGTGATGAAAAACTTATTTGGCACTCTGTAACTGAAGTGTTTTTCTGTGAGTCGGTTCAGAGGTATTAGCAAGATTAGCAAGCTCAGTAAAACAATTGAGGAATATATCCATGACTAAAATAACTAACGTATAAAACTGAAATTATAACGCCTGAGTCCGATATATTACCGAACCCAGACTATTACAGCCGCTTTACATAAAGTGTAGTCACACACTGAATTTGGCCACCTGAACAAAAGTGATATCATCACTTCACAACTTAACCAGGTGATTTCATGACCGGACGTAACAGACGAAATTTCAGCCCTGAGTTCAGACTCGAAGCGGCACAGTCAGTACTTGATCAACATTACACCGTTGCCGCCGCTGCCACGGCAATGAATGTCGGTAAATCCACGATGGATAAGTGGGTTCGCCAGTTGAAAGAAGAGCGTGGCGATGGCTGGCTTCGACGGAACTGAACTGGCAGAGATGGTATCTCCGCCACTGACCACGCTGTCGCAGCCTTCAAAGGAAATCGGGCGTAATACCTTCAGGCTGTTATGTAAAAAGATCGATCACCCCGCCGGTACGCCGGAGCGCGTGATCATGCAGGGACACCTGATTAAGCGTACCAGTGCCTAGTGCCGGTCAGTGCGATGGTGTCTTCAGAGCCGTATTCAGGTAGTGTAACAACGTGGTAATGATATCCAAGGCATCCATTGGTCATGCTCTGTAATGAACCATTCTCCCCTCTGTTTCATCCTGCCTTACCATTTTTATGTCGCACAATATCTGCCATCACCGATAAAGCGATTTCAGCAGGAGTTTTACTGGCTATTGGTAAACCAATCGGTGCATGGATTCGCTGCAAATCATCATCAGTAAGTTCGGCGATATCGCGTAAACGCTCAAAGCGACGCATGCTATTTTTTATCGAACCCATTGCTCCAATATAAAACGCTGGAGTATGGATAGCTTCCATTATTGTGAGGTCATCCATACGTGGATCGTGTGTTAATGAAACAATAGCAGTATTCGCATGGCAGCTATATTTTTCCAGATAGCTGGCAGGAAACTGTTCAATGACCTTTACATCATTTCCCAGGCTACCGGAAAAATTGGCTAAAGCCTCCGGACGGTTTTCACACACAATAGTCTCAAATCCCAATGAAACAGCATAACCTGCACAAAAACTGGCAACGACGGATAAGCCAGCGATAATCAGTCTGGGTGCGGCAGCCAATGTCAGGTTGACCTGGTGAGCATCATAATGTGCGATGGTGCTACTCGAATAACTGCATGGCTGAAGGTGTGTGCAGGGTAAGGGCAACTCAATACTCTTTTTCAGTGTTAAAGCACCACTGATTGCGTTTTTCATTTGTTGAAGATAGGCAAGACTGTTTTCTCCCCGGGGGAGCCTTTCAACCAGAATATCCAGCACCCCACCACATGGAAGGCTTCGGTCAGGTGTTAAACCTCCGTCACCATAACGAACGACCTGTGATGCAAGACTAAACTCTGAGGAAAGAATCCGAATCAGGAAGTCTTCTTCAACACATCCCCCCGATAGTGACCCACATAACTTTCCGTCTTGCCGGATAACCATCATCGTTCCGGGAGGACGAGGGGAAGAACCAAATGTACTCAATACCGTACAAAGCCAGATATCCTGTTCTGTTAGCCAGTTCAATCCTTCATTTAAAACCTGAATATCGAGATTTTGCACTTGATAGTGTCCTGCAAAAAATTAATCAGCCTGCTGACAGCGTCCTAAAAAGACTTTCACTGATGAAAACCCCACCCAAACAAACAGATGACGATTTTCCGAGTTTAATCATATTCCACTCCTGAACATTATTTATCATGACACTTTTTCACCAAGAGATTAATGAATAATACTAACAAGCGCTATTAGCCACTTTCATTTATAAGAAACAATTTTAAATGTTATAGTCATTATTACTTATCAAAATGATAAACCGGTATCACCACCGAAATTCCTACTTTTTTTTATTAATTCTCCTGACATATTTCTTATCCATTGCATACAAACAACTTGATTGAAAACCTTTTTCAAGAGGACTTTATGACGATCTCGACGTCCACACCACACCATTCCCATAAGCAAATGTGGAGCGCGGTGGGGTCCATGACACTCTGTGTTGCCATGCTTATAGCCTCAGAGTTTATGCCTGTGAGCTTACTGACCCCGATAGCTGATGACCTTCATGCCACTCAGGGCATGGCAGGACAAGCTATCTCCGTGTCAGGATTTTTTGCTGTATTTACCAGTCTCTTAATAGCGTCTTTTTCTGGCCGCTTTGACCGTCGCCACATTTTACTCGCCATGACCCTGTTGATGCTGAGTTCATTAATAATGATTGCGCTGGCACCTAATTTCACCCTGCTGATGGTCGCCCGGGCTTTTTTAGGAATGGCTATTGGTGGATTCTGGTCACTTTCTACGGCCACAGTATTACAGTTAGTGCCAGAAAACCTGGTCCCCAAAGCCCTGGGAATGATCTATATGGGAAATTCTCTGGCTACCGCATTTGCTGCCCCTATTGGTGCATGGCTTGGTGGTGTGCTTGGCTGGAGAGCCGTGTTCTGGGGTTTAGTGCCTTTGGTGATTATCAATATTATCTGGCAATTAGTGAGTCTTCCGGCAATGCCTCCGAAAAAAGCGATTCCGGTCTCCCGGGTATTCGGTTTGCTGAAGCGTCGTAATGTGGGTTTTGGCATGCTGGCCGTAATGTTTAGTTTCGCCGGGGCATTTACAACTTTTACCTATCTTCGCCCATTTCTTGAAACTAAAACCGGGGCCGGGGCTGACCAACTTTCATTACTGTTGCTGGGATTAGGTGCAGCAGGATTTATGGGTACCTGGGCTGCCGGACGCTTACTCGAAAAAGAACACTTGTATGGCATGTTGCGATGGCTGCCTGTGGTTATGGCTGTTGCAACGCTCGGTATGTTGTTGATGGATAAGTCCGTTACCGGAGTCGCCTGCATGATGGTTCTGTGGGGCGCGGTAAATGCTGCGGTGCCTGTTTGCTGGTCAACCTGGCTGGCTAAGGCGATGAGTGATGAACCTGAAAGCGGCGGCGGATTAATGGTCGCCTGTATTCAGTTGTCGATCATGCTGGGGGGCGCTTTTGGCGGTCTACTGTTGGACCATATCTCCGTCATCGCTTCTTTTACCGGCGGCATTATTTTATTGGTGATTTCCTCACTGGTCATTGGTCGTGGAAATCGGGTTTCCCACGCTTCTACATTGTAATGCCTGACTCTGCCACCGTGGATTCGCTGCCCCATCTGACGGGTGAATCCACTTTAATAATAACAAACTCATTATTTACCGGAGAGCTATGGAACTTCTTATCAATAACCGAACCGTTCAGATCGATGCTGAGGGCGATACCCCACTACTATGGGTCATCAGAGATGATCTTGGTATGACGGGTACCAAATATGGTTGTGGTCTTTCACAATGCGGAGCCTGCTCAGTGATGGTAGATGGGCAGCTAATTCGCTCATGTGTAACTCCCATCGACAAGCTGGAGGGCAAACATATTACGACTATTGAAGCGATTGATGCAGATGATGTAGGTAAACGTGTCGTGGCGGCATGGGTAAAACATCAGGTGCCTCAGTGTGGTTACTGTCAGTCCGGGCAGGTTATCGCAGCAACCGCGCTGTTAAAGCAGGTCGCACACCCAACAGAGGAAGAAATTGCCGCCGCTATGGTCAACCTCTGTCGTTGCGGTACCTATAACGCAATTAGTGCCGCGATTCATGAAGTCGCCAGTGAGGAGGTGAGGAATGAAAAGACTTCCTGAGTTTCTTTCCCGCAAATTAAGCCAGATGGAAGATGGCCAGGCGACCAACCTCTCCCGTCGTCGCTTTCTGCTCGCGTCTGCCGGAACGGCTGTTGGTGCGTTTGTTCTGGGCTTTGGTCTGCCTGTTGGTCAGGCAAGAGCTCAGGGGACTAAGGATCCCCTGCCGCCAGGGACACGAGTCCCCGCATTTCTTGAAATCCGCCCTGATAACAGTATTCGTTTTCTCTGCCCGTTTGTTGAAGGTGGACAAGGTATTTTTACCGCTATGGCACAGATAGTCGGTGAAGAACTGGATGCTGATCCGGCGGCCTTCATTGTCGAGAATGCACCCGCAGGTGCTGAATATCAGGTGATGGATATTGGTATTCGCATTACCGGTGGCAGCATGTCGGTACGTATGAGTTACCACACGATGCGTCGCCTGGGGGCGCTGGCTCGTCAAATGTTACTTCAGGCTGCTGCTACAGAATTGAATGCCCCCATAGCATCGCTGACTACTGAGCCCGGTAAAGTGATCGATTCTGCTTCTGGCCGTTCATTAACCTATGGCCAGCTTGCAGGCAAGGCTATGGATATTGAAGTCCCTGATCCTGCAGAGGTTAAACTTAAAGACCCCGGTCAGTTTCGTTGGATTGGTAAACCCATTCCCCGCCTTGATATGCATATCAAATCGACAGGACAAGCTATCTATAGCATCGACTGTAAAGTTGAGGGCATGCTGCAAGCCGCAGTTCAGCATGCACCACGAATCGGTCTGACTGCTGGCGAAATCCGTAACGAAACTCAGGTGACGGCCATGAAGGGCATTCACTCTGTTCATCGTTTACCTGGTGCAGTCGCCGTAGTTGCTGAGCGCTGGTGGCAGGCGAAACGAGCCGCCGAGGCATTACAGGTCACCTGGAATGAGCCTGCAGAAAATGAGCGTGATCGTTATATGCCAGCAGATTTTTCCTCGGACAAATTTGCCGAACTTCTGGCTAAAGAACCCGGTAATGGAGACGAGGCTGAAGCGAAGGGAGACGTTAATGAAGCAATGGGTAAAGCACACAGTAAGATTGAGGCAACTTATCACTCGCAATATCTCAATCATGCCCAGTTAGAGCCCCCTTCTGCATTGGCCCGCTTTAACGCCGACGGTTCTCTGGAATTGTGGATGCCAAACCAGGCTCCGGAAATGTTTCAAGCTGATGTAGCAAAGCGAACCGGCTTACCTGCCGAAAAGATCTTTATTCATTCTCCACTGCTTGGTGGTTTCTTTGGCAGACATTTTGTTTATGACACAGCCATGGTCTACCCCCAGGCGATACAGTTAGCGAAGGCGGTTGGACGCCCTGTAAAAGTTATCTGGAGTCGCGAGGAGGAGTTTTTACGCGATACCCGTCGCCCAATGGCTGCGGTGCGCTTTAATGCCGGGCTTGATGAAGCAGGTTACCCGGTCGCACTGGACGTTGTGACGATTACTGAAGGCCCTACTGAAGGAATCGCAGGTAAGCGGGGAGAAAAACTGGATGAGACAGCGGTTGAGGGGCTCACTCATAAGCCATATGCCATACCAAACCGACGCATCGCACAAATCTATAAAAAGGGTCCCGTGTTGGTGGGTTACTGGCGATCCGTGGGTAATTCAATGAATGATTTTCTCTATGAAAGCTTCCTTGATGAAATCGCTCATGCTGGCGGTAAAGACCCGTTCGAACTGCGGCTGCATTTATTGCAGGGGAATAAAAGGCTGACCACTCTTCTGAATGCTGTCGTTGACTTGTCAGGGGGATGGAAACCGGGGCCTTTCACTGCTGCGGATGGCTCTCAGCGCGCGCGTGGCATTGCAATGGCTTCTCCCTTTGGTACTGAAGCTGCTGCTATCGCTGAGGTCTCAATCCTCAATGGCAAAGTGAAAGTCCATGACGTCTGGGAGGCCATTGACCCTGGCAGCATCGTCAACCCGGCCATCATTGAGGCGCAGGTGAACAGTGCCGTTGCATTGGGTTTGTCACAGGTGCTTCTGGAAGAAAGTGTTTTTGAACAGGGGCAACCTGTAGCGCGTAATTATGATATGTACCCTATTTTACCTCCGTCTGCGATGGCTAAAGTCCATGTGAAGATTGTCGAAAGTGGAGAGAAGATGGGAGGTATTGGTGAGCCACCGCTTCCCGCTATTCCACCTGCAGTAGCCAACGCGGTGTTCAGGCTAACCGGCAAACGAGTACGTAGCATGCCATTATCCCGCGTTGACTTTAGCTGATCCTGACCCGATACGGAGAATAAAAAAATGACAAAACGCAGGATTGGTATTGCACTGTTTATTTTACTGATCGTTATCATTACCTGTGCCGCCCTGGCGTTGCGGGAACCCTCTTCGCCTTTTGCTTCCAGTGATAAGATGGATGCATCAACGGCAGAACTGCTCAAACAAGGAGAATATGTTGCCCGCCTGAGTGATTGTGTTGCCTGTCACAGTATCCCTGGTGGAGCGCCTTTCGCAGGTGGCCTTAAGATGGCCACCCCCGTTGGTAATATCTATACCACCAACATTACCCCGGACACTACGACAGGTATTGGTTCCTACAGCCTTGCAGATTTTGATCGTGCCGTGAGAAAAGGGGTGGCTAAGGATGGGCACCGGCTATATCCCGCTATGCCCTATCCTTCCTATGTAAAACTGAGTGATGAGGATATCCGCGCACTTTATGCCTGGTTCAGACAGGATGTAAAACCCGTTATCCAGCAAAATAAACCCAGCGATATACCATGGCCATTAAATATGCGCTGGCCACTGGCATTCTGGAATACCGTGTTTACCCCAACCAATTCGTGGCAGCCAAAAGCCGGGAAGGATCCGCAATGGAACCGGGGTGCCTATCTGGTTGAAGGTCCGGGACATTGTGGCAGTTGCCATACCCCCCGTAGCCTGGCTTTCAATGAAAAAGGCCTGGATGACTCCAGTGAACATTTTCTGGCGGGTGCATCACTGGATGGCTGGTACGCCCCCAGCCTGCGAGGTGATGCCAACACCGGTTTAGCACGCTGGAGTGAAGGAGATATATTTACTTTCCTGAAAACCGGACGTAATCAGCACGGTGTTGTTTTCGGCTCAATGGCTGATGTTTTCAATAATTCAACACAGTACATGAGTGATGATGACCTGAAAGCTATCGCTCATTATCTTAAATCCCTCCCGGAAGGTAGCAATAATCAGCAGCAGGAGTGGCATTATGATGATTCTACCATGAGCAAACTGACCGTATCCGAAAGGTTGAAAACACCAGGTGCTCAGACCTTTATGACGCGTTGCAGCAGTTGTCATGCTGCTGATGGTAAGGGCCAGGCTCCGTGGATACCCCCTCTGGCAGGGGCGACCTCCATGCTGGTTGATGATTCGTCATCCATAAATGTGACCCTAAATGGTTCAGCCAGGGTTGTTGCTGATGGTATGCCGGACGCTTACCGAATGCCACCATTCCGCAAGCAACTCTCTGATAAAGAAATCGCGGATGTATTAAGCTTTATCAGAACCTCCTGGGGCAATACCGGTACGACCGTGAAACAGGAGTCAGTGAAACAACTTCGTGAACGCACCGATCCTGCAAGCAGTAATGTGATTATTCTGCAAATGCGATAAGCCAGTAACAACAGGCCAGGAGAACAGGCGAGCCTCACGGATGAGGCGAGTACATCGAACTTGGTTCGATGAAGGGTTCGGCTTTGCAAAAGCAAAAAAACGCCTCAAAAATAACAGGACACGTGCGTGTCAGTTTCTGAAACACA